>RCMY010003433.1_pt1 | contig 14030 bp, 8 predicted proteins | sample 2041341 | NCBI WGS metagenome assembly RCMY01 (sample SAMN09708234, study PRJNA481090) | Marine sediment metagenome, whole genome shotgun sequencing project.
TATAATAATAGCACACGTCATAACGAGCGACCGCAGGGAGCGTGGTTATCTGTCGAAATATACTCCAAACAAACTTTCATCAAGGAACAACAGATTGCCACATCGTTTTTTCAAAACGTCTCGCAATGACGGGAGTAAACATTCATAACTCAAAATTGATCACTCAAAATTAAAAATACCCTGTCTACCCCTCTTTTCGCAGCACTTCTAATGGCGGGCTTTTAAGCACTGTTCTAATATTGCTGAGTCCGATAAATAAGACCAAAAGCGTAATGCCAGGCAAGAACACCAAGAAAGGAATCAAGCTAGGAACAAAAGGCTCTTTAAATAAAAATGTCGCTAATAACTGACTGCTCAACAATGATAATAAAATACCTATCAAGCTTCCTATGATTCCCAAGTAGAAATATTCTAAAGCCGTAATTTGTAAAATCTGTTTACTTTTTGCTCCTAGGGTTCTTAAAAGTACGCTCTCTTTAATTCGTTGGTATTTACTGGTGCGAACAGATCCAATAAGTACAATAATACCCGTAAGAATGCTAAAAAAGGCCATAAAATTGATCACCCATGAAATTTTATCTAGTATATTTTCAACAATACTAAAAACTTGTCTTAAATCTAAAACAGTAACATTTGGGAATTTTTTTACCAAATCCTGTTGTAAAGTCGCTGCACTCGAATCATCGGAAACATGGGTTGTTAAGACATGAAACTGAGGCGCATTTTCTAATACTCCTTTTGGGAAAACAATGGAGAAATTCATTTGCATTCGTCCCCAATCTACTTTTCGAATGCTGCCAACCGTTGTTTCCATGAGCACACCTTGCACATTAAAAACAATTTGATCGCCTACTCCTACTTTAGCGTTTTCAGAAACATTATCTGCTATAGAAATTACAATAGGTTCTCCAGATTTAATTTCAGGTGTCCAAACTCCTTCAAGCAGCACATCCGAATCTTTTAACGAATCACGAAAAGTTGTTCTAAATTCATGATTCAATACCCATTCGTTGATTTTTGAGGCAGTATCTTTACGAATATCTGTTGCCAGTTCTCCTTTAATACTGTGTATTCGCATGGTGACTATCGAGATATTATCTAAAACTCCTAAACCTTTTTGCGTTATCGTTTTGGCTACTTGGTTATTCTGCTCGGTTTGCACATCCATTAAAATGATATTTGCATTTTCAGCATCCGTATTCAACGAAGTTTTTGCTAACAAGATATCTTTTGTAAAATATAGTGTACTGATCAAAAAAGTACCTAAACCAATAGCCAAAATCAATACCATAGTTTGATTATTTGGGCGATACAAATTCAACAAACTTTGACGAGCTGTAAAGCCCCAAGAGGTAGGGAAATATTTTTTAATCGCTTTCATAAACAAGATGGCAATACCCGCCAAGATGGAAAAAGTAATCAAAATACCGAGAACAAATGCTAAGGCATAAAGTGCGTTTTTTAAGATCCAAAAGGAAAATAAAAACACAAAAAGTAAAACTGCTGCATAGGTTAAGATCTTAGATTTTCGAGATTTGTTTAGATTACCTTCATCTACCCGCAACACTTGTAAAGGCGAAACATACCAAGTGTTCAATAAAGGCAACAATGCAAATAAAACGGACATTAGAACTCCCAAAAATATTCCCATCAAAATTGGCTGCGGTGTGATAGTAACTTGAATATCAAAGGGTAAAAAATCTTTTAATAGTAACGGAAATGCCTGTTGCAACACCATACCGATACTCGTACCGATAATACCGCCAATAAGCCCTATACCCGCAATTTGTATGAGATAGATTAAAAAAGTCTGTTTTCTAGAGGCTCCCATACATTTTAAAACTGCAACATCTGTCAGTTTTTCTTTGATATAAATATGAACGGAACTGGCAATACCGATACAACCTAGTAAAAGCGCAATAAAAGCAGCCAGATTTAAAAATTTACTCACATTACCATAACTTCGCCCAATTCGTTGACTTGTACTGGTGTGTGTATCGAGATCGGCGTTTTCAGCATCTAAAATTGGGTCTAGGTTTTTATCCAATTCATCCAAATCCATTGTTGGCGGAGCGATAAAGAAATACTGGTATTCTGCTCGGCTTCCTATTTGTATCAATTCGGTTTGTGCAATAAAACGATAAGGAATGATGACCGTTGGCGCAACTGAAGTGGAAACTGCCGTTCTCCCGGGAATAGATTTTAAAACACCGGTAATTGGCAACGTGAGTTTCCCTAATTTTATAGAGTCTCCTACATTCAAATCATATTGCAACATCAAAGTAGCATCGACCAAGGCACCTCCTGATTCTTGATAGGTATTTGCTGCAGAAACTGGCTCCGTATCCATAGTACCATAAAATGGGAAAGCGCCTTCTATTCCTCGCACTTGCACAAGCCTGGAACCGTCATTTTTAGGAAATGCAGCCATCGAAGAAAAATTAACTTCCGATGCATCGGCACCTAAAGAGTCAATAATCGCTTGTACTTTTTTATTTGGTAATTGCCTGCTATCAATAATAAAATCGGCTCCCATCAAGGCTTTTGATTGCCTTTCTATATTGTTTTGTAAATTTTCGCTAAACAATTGAATCGAAACTACTGCTGCAATGCCTAAAATAATGGATGCCATAAATAGTAGCAACCGTGAACGACTTGCTTTACCATCGCGCCATGCCATAGTAAACAACCAAGACAAACCGGCTTTTGAAGATGTTATATTTTTTCTCAAACCAATACTGTTCTTTCGTTTGCTGCTATCTTACCACCTTTTAATCTCAAAATTTGTTGGGTTCTATTTGCTAAATCCAAATCATGGGAGATAATTACCAAAGTTGTGCCTGCTTCTTTATTCAATTGAAACAGAAGTTGAATTACCTTTTCACCGGTTTCCTCATCTAAATTCCCGGTTGGTTCATCGGCAAATAAAATGGAAGGATTGTTAGAGAAAGCTCTCGCCAATGCGACACGTTGCTGCTCACCACCAGATAATTGCGACGGATAATGATGGTACCTATCTGTAAGCCCAACTTTATCCAATAATTCTTTGCTGATTTTAGCTGCATTTTTTGCGCCTTGCAATTCCAATGGCACACTTACATTTTCTAAGGCAGTAAGTGTTGGCAGCAATTGAAAATTTTGAAATATAAAACCAACCTCTTTATTACGCAGTTGAGCTCGCTCATCTTCATTCAAATCTTGCAAATTATGTCCGCATAATTCAATAGTCCCCGAATCCGGATGATCTAATCCGGCACATAAACCAAGTAAGGTAGTTTTTCCGCTTCCGGAAGGGCCAATAATAGAAAAGGTTTCTCCTTGCTCAACTTCAAATGAAATATCGTGCAAAACCGTTAATTTTTTGGCACCGCTGGTATATGTTTTCTCTAACTCATGAATCTTTAATATCTTTGACATTCGATTAATTTTGAAATTATACTTTAAGAAATGAAAAACGAGCAAAATAAGCAAATGATTTTTAATTCACACCCGAGACAGAAACAGATTTTCTTAAAGTTTTGTTATTTTTTAATTGCTACCGTTCTGCTCTCTTGTGCCGGCGATACTGCTAAAAAAGAGAAAGATGAACAAATAGATACCGTTGTCACGGAAAGTCTTCCTGAAACCCAAACAAGCAAGAAGACCATATTGTTTTTTGGGGATAGCTTAACGGCCGGATATGGATTGGAAGATATCAACGATGCCTTTCCCGGGTTGATTCAAACTAAACTAGATTCTTTAGATTTGAATTATACCGTTATCAATTCGGGGTTAAGTGGTGAAACTTCTGCTGGTGGAAAAAGCCGTATCGAATGGGTACTCAACCAAAAAATTGATGTTTTCGTTCTCGAATTAGGTGCAAATGATGGTTTACGCGGTGTTCCGTTAACGAAAACCAGAGAGAATTTGCAAGACATTATTGATGCAGTACAAACAAAATACCCGCAAGCTACAATTGTTCTTGCCGGAATGCAGTTACCACCGAATATGGGACAAGCATACAGCACAGAATTCCGAGACATATTTACTGAATTGGCAGAAAAGAATGCTCTGGCATTAATTCCGTTTTTATTGGAAGATGTTGGTGGTGTTCCTACACTTAACCAAGAAGATGGAATTCATCCAACCGAAGAAGGTCAAAAAATTGTAGCTAACAATGTATGGGCGGTTTTGCAAAAAGTGTTGGAGTAATAAGGGTTTCTAACACCTATTCTATATATAGTTTATCCAATCGCTTACTTCGCAACTTACTATCTTAAAATGAAGCGCAATCAATTTCATAAGATACCTCTATAGTGTCTTTAGCGGAATTAGTTAAAAATTCGATTTTTTTATGAGCATCTGCATTGGTGTTCCCGGTAGAATAATTAAATAATAGATCAATATTGGCGTTAGGTTTTGTTGGAAGATAAATTATAGTATCAGCAGTTTGTGCCACTATTTCAGCAGGCATAAAAAAATAAGTGATGTTATTAGAAACGTTATTTCTAATATACAATTTAGGGTTACCATTATTAGTTACTTTCAAATTCAATTTTAAAATACTAGCATACCAATAGTCAATATCACGAATATTTATAATGCCTTCTTCTAAAAACCCATCTGTGTTAAGAATATCTGCAAATGGACCAACTGCAGAATCTAACGATTCAAATTGCAAACCGTATTTATATTTTGGGTCTGTATCATAATCAAAAATAATTTCATAATTACCTTGATCGTCGGTAAGGGTATCATCAATTGGAATAGTCTCCGAAATTCCATAACCACTCCAATAGCCACCTCCATAAACATATTGTACAACCGTTACCTTAAAATTCTTATGAATAATACCACGTTCTACATCGGATACATTTCCTCTAACAGTTGTGGTTACCATATATTTAGGTATTGAATCTTCAGATTCTGTACACGAGTACGTCAATAGTAAAAGAAAAATCCATAAATTCTGAAATCGTACAATTTTTAACATGCTAATTGAATTTACATATGAATATCTTCAAATAGGTTTTAAAAAGTAAACCTTGTTCGAAATATACACCTTTTTTAATTAAATAATAAAAAAGAGCCATGCTTCAAAAGATAAATATAACTAATAAAGTAGTATTTATTATATGAATGAACATTCATTTTTTGTATCTTTGCACCGAATTAGGTAAAAAAACACAAATGGCAGCATTACAAAAAAGTTTGGATAAGCGCGAAGCATTAGTAAACGCCACTATTTATTTGGTGAATAACAACGGTTTTCATGCAACACCCATATCAAAAATTGCGAAGCTTGCCAATGTTTCTCCTGGCACGATTTATTTGTATTTTGAAAACAAGCAAGATTTGGTTAATCAAGTATATCTAGATATAAAACAAAACTTTACAGCCTTCGCTTTCCAAGAATATGACGCTTCTTTTCCGGTAGAAAAAGGATTTGAAACGATATGGAAAGGAATTGCAGATTTTAAACTTAATGAATTAGAAAAAGCCTTGTTCTTATCGCAATGTGATAGCAGTCCGGTAATCGACGAAGAATGTCGTCAAGTAGGTCTAAAGCATTTGCAACCCCTACTCGACTTATGGGAACGCGGACAAAACGAAGGAATTATTAAAGCTATTTCTCCTTATTTGTTATATGCGTATACCATTTACCCTTTATCCTTTTTGACGACTATGAAACAACGAGGTGTTTTTAACATAAATCAAGAAGAAATCGAAGAAGCCTATAAAGCTGCTTGGAACAGTATTAGTGTAGAAACCTTTTTTCTCACACACAAAATTAAAACTAGAAGTAAAAATTAAAAAATTAATTACAATGGAATTATTAGAAAAATTACAATGGAGATATGCTACTAAAGCAATGAATGGTAAAAAAGTACCACAAGAAAAAGTAGATCGTATTTTAGAGGCAGCTTCTCTTGCACCAACATCAAGTGGGTTGCAACCTTTTGAAATTATCGTTATTACGAATCAAGAGATCAAAGAAAAAATCAGACCAATTGCTTGGAATCAATCCGTTATCACCGATTGTTCTCATTTACTTGTTTTTGCCGCTTGGGATACGTATACCCCGGAACGGATTAATAAAATGTTCGATTTGACTAATACAGTTCGTGGTTTTAAAAATGAAGGCTGGGAGAATTACCGTAAACTGTTGTTGAGCAGCTATCCGCAAAAAGATGCCGAAGTAAACTTCAATCATGCCGCAAAACAAGCTTATATTGCCTTTTCTCAGGCGATTGCTGCCGCAGCTTTTGAAGGTGTTGACAGCACACCATTAGAAGGATTTGATCCGAAAGCTTTAGATAAAATATTAAACTTAAAAGAAAAAGGATTAGGAAGTTGCGTAATGTTACCTCTAGGGTATCGTGATGCAGAAAAAGATTGGTTGGTTGACCTTAAGAAGGTAAGAAAGCCAATGAAAGATTTAGTTACTCTAATTGACTAATTTTTTCAATCATAATCTCAAATAATTTATTTTTGAAAGGTTTCACTACTTGTGGAACCTTTTCTTTTTTTTATACATGTATTGCACTGTATGTCTACATTGACAAATTTAATTCCGGTAGCAACCGAAAAAGCACGGCATGCGATATTAAATTAAATGGTATTTCGTTAATTAACCCTTTTTCTAGAACGGATATCCAATGGCAAAATTAAAGATTGTTTCATCAATTCTTACATCAAATCGTTCCCCTTCTGGCAAAGAAGGGTCATTAATTGGCGCTGCCCAATCAAATCGAATTACAAATCCTTGAACATCTACCCGAGCCCCAATGCCTGCACCAATACCCAATTGCTTATAAAAATCTGAAGTGAATTTTCCGCCAGGAAGATCTGTATTTTCTTTAGATAACCAAACGTTTCCCGCATCTACAAAAAGTGCTCCTTTAAAATAAGAAAATATAGGAAAACGGTATTCCAAATTTGCCTCTAAACGAATGTTTCCGGTTTGATCTATGTAGGTATTGCTGCCATTATCTGGACTCGTATAAGTACCAGGCCCAAGCGAACGAATTGAAAAAGCACGAACACTATTAGGCCCACCCGAATAAAATTGTTTGACATAAGGCATTACATCTGAGTTACCATAGGCATAGCCGTAACCGCCAAATAATCTAGTTGCAATTTTAGCTTCCTTTCCAAAGTTAAAATGATATCTAAAATCCATATCTGCTTTAGCATATTGCGCATATTCCAAACCTAAAAAAGTTTGTGGATTCTCTCCTTGATTTTTTCCGAATAGGTTCAAAAAATTACCTGCGATATCCAAGGTGGTATTCACATAAAATTGATGTTTTTTTTGGCTATCCAACATGCCATTATACGTAAACGAATAATTCCATCCTGCAATGAATTGTTGGTCGAAACTTAGTTTAAAAAAAGGATTATTCTCTAAAATTTGATCAAATTCATTCGACGTTTTTAATAAATTCGTGTAATTCACTGAAATTGGATTAATTTCATGTGTCGTATATTTATTCTCATTCCAGATATAGCCAAATTGAGCTTGCCCTGATAATACAGTAAAGAAATTGGTTCGGTTTAAAAAATCAACAGTTAAACTGGTTTTTGTTTTTGGCACAGAATATTTAAAAAAATTGTTCCTAAAATTATATGGGAAAATTACTCGAGGAAAAATTATTTCCGATTTAAAACCTACCGATGTATTACTCTGGCTTGCTTGATTGCCTCCCAATTGCACTTCATAAGCGACATTAGAACTCAAATTTAACGTTTCACCACCATAAAAGATATTTCTATTACTATAGGTCAATTCTAATGCAGGACCGGCAAAACTGTTGGATTTGGTTACTGCTTGGAGTTCTGCCCTAAGTGCCATTTTGTTTAATGGTGAAAGAAAAATATTTGCTTCTAAAAAACCTATGCTATCTGTTTCTTGAACTGGTTTTTCTTCATATTGAAAATTTACAAACTTATAAACACCAATACTCGAAAGTCTTCTGGATGTATTTCTTGAAGTTTTCGAATTGTATAATTGCCCTTCTTCTACTAGTATAAATGGATCTAATTTTTTCGGTTTGAAAAATTTTTCTACCTCGACAAAATTCTTATTATTATATCGCAGTGTATCTTTTCGCAAGGAATCACTCTGGATATCATAATTGGAATACACATTTATTTTAGATATTTTATAGGGGATCAACGCCTTTCTTGGCACTTCTTTCTTTAGTTTTAAAAACAAATCAAACTGCCTATTTTTGTAATGATTCGTATCAGCTTCAAAAATTAAAAACTCACTGTTAAAATTATAAAAACCCTTATTTTTAAGCTCCCCATCAATTTTTTCACGTTCCGACTTCATTGCAGATAAGTCAAATTGCATACCAGTACTAAATAAAGAAGTATCTATGCTTTTTTTAATCGCGCTTGAAATAGTTTCAGAAATTGTATCTAATTGATATGTAGCTAATTTATACGGTTTACCTACAATAACAGTATAGGTTGCTAAAGCCGTTTTTTTCTTTTCATTCTCTTGCCAATTGGAGGTTACTGTACTGTAGAAATAACCATTATTTTCTAAACGGTTTATCAATGTTTGTTCGATTTCTAAAGTTTTAACATTTGATCGATAAATAGGTTCTTCCCCTATTTTTTTATAGATCCATTTATTAATAAAACCCGGTTTTTCTTTTTGATTTTTGTAATACGAGTGCAAACCAAAATAGCTATGGAGAGATTTTTTATTTGGCTCAGGTCTCAGTGTGTTTTCGAGTTCTGATTTTATGCTCTTTTGGTTTTCGATTAAAGAGTCATTAACAATTTCTAAAGTAGCACCGGTATATAATAATTCCCCTTCAGGGATGAATTTATCAATACCACAACCCTGCAAAACGCTAAGGATAGAGATTAGGAATAATATCTTATTTCTTTTAATTTTGAACATATTTCTTCCTTAATTTGGCTTGTTTTCGATTTCTTGAACTTCTTCTTCTCTTGCTTCCTTTGCTTCAATTTGCTTTTGTTTCTTCTTTTCTGCATAAAACATGGCGTCCCATAATTCTCTGAATTTATTAAATTCTCGGGTAAAAATTAAAGCGATACCACTTACTTTGGTTTGTCCGTCAATTACCGTTTCAAATTCACTTTTTTGAAAAGCTTTTAGGCGATATTTACCACTTTCACTCAGTAAATATTCCAAACTGGCATTACCTAGCATAGATGTTTCCGCTCCGCGCGTACCGCTGCCTTCAATATCGACTTCACTTCCTACTTTAACGATAAGTCGATCATTAAATAATTTTTTCTGAGCATTGATATCCAGTTGCGTTCGTTGCTCTTCTGATGTACCCTGATAATCGGTAAAACTATTCAAACCAAAATCAAGTTTTACACCGGTATCACCCATTAATTTATCTGAAAAAACATTTAATTGATCCGAAAGCAAGCTGTTTAGGTTAGATCTTGCAATTGCAGAAACTCCTCCGCTACTACCGTCACTACCCGATTCTGGATAGAATCGATTTAAAACCAATAAGGAAAAAACTTGGCGATTTAGCTCATCTTCTCTTTGATTTACTTCTTGCACCCTTCCGTAAACTTGCCCACCGATTGCACCTTGCTCTTCTTCTGGCATATCCAGTTGAAAGCTTATTTTAGGCTGCATTAATTCACCGCCAATATTTAAATATACATAAAAGGGCAATGCCTGTTGGTATTTATTTTTTGTGGTAGGATCTAAACCTGAAGTCTGTGCCGCCATTAAGGAATATGCCGATGTTTTCACATTATAAATTGTACGGATATCTAAATTGGCATCATAAGGACTGCCACTCCAAGTAACGCGACTATCTGGTGCCAATTCAAATTTTCGATTTACTAAATTGTATAAATTCATTTCATAGTGCCCCTTGTTTGCATTGTAAAATCCGGAAAGAGACATACGACCATTCGGATCAATTGCAAAATTTAAATCTGCTTCACCAGAAAATTGAAAATTATCTCCTGTTTGTTTATCAATGATAACCGTAAATAAGGCTTCTTTATCGGTTGTAATTAAGGCTTGAATATCATATCCGGTTAGATTTGCAGATTTTTCTTCGGTTCTTGATAAAATAGCATCGGGGTTTTCTTTATTTACAAAGACTACAACACCTTCTCTGCTCTCTATATTTACGGCTGAATTTGGTAAAAAGTAGGTTAGGTTCGTTGCTTTATTTACTTTAAATTTTAATTTTAATATAGGAATATTCAAGTCTCCGGTCAAGTTCATCGTGGCGTCAAAGTTTGCCAATCCATACAAAAAATCATTGTCCTCCATTTTAGCATTGAGGAGCTGAAAATTTTGTGTAGCCATTTTCAGATCGAACGTTGGGTTTAAGAAATTCATGGTCCCAACTTTTCCGTTTATCGTTAAAGTGCTTGCGTTTATATCTTGTACGGTAAAGTTATTCACTGCAAAATTAGATTTATTAATTTCGATGGTTTCATTAGCTAAGGTAAAAGCACTATTGAGTTTTTTTATTTTAAAATTAGCATTGTTGAAATTTATTTTCCCCTCATAAACAGGGTTTTCTATAGTGCCATTTACATTTAGTTTTCCAGTAATATTACCCGATGCATTAATAATTTCTCCTTGTGAAAAAGCTTCTAATGCCTCCATTTTAATAGATTTTAAATCTGCAATTAAACTTAAATCAGGATTTTGCTCTGAGGCTGTATAATCACCTGTAACCTTTAAATCAATAGCTCCTCCGGACAAATCAAGGTTAAAATCATAGCGATCGTCCCCTTTTGAACCTCCTTTTGCCGTTAATCTGCCTAAATCAACATCTAGAAAACTCAAATTATCTAAGCTTAAATTTGCGAGAAAACCACTATTTTCCAAAGGATTTTCGATAATAAAATGCCCATTTAATTCGCCATTTACTAAATTGCTTTCAGCATTCAGATAGCTAAACAAGGTGTTCAATTTAAAATTTTGAAAATCAAGAGCAAGATGTTCTTTTTCAATAGTTGGCAAACGATCTGTAATTTCGAAAGTTTGATCCTCATGAGAAAACTTGAAATTGTTAAAATTAATTTTCGTTTTGGTATATAGAATTGTATTGTCTTGAGGTGTTTCCCAGTCTAATTTATTTAACTTCAGTAAATCGGGAAAAATATGCAATCGCAAACTATCTTGCTTACCAGTGATTTCTGCTTGAACTGAATTGTAAATTTCATCATCAAAATAGGATGTGAATTTTAAATTCATTTTATCATTTTCTTGATTTCCTTTAAAAACAGTTTTAGGAATAGCTAAAGGCCCTGCATTAATTTCTTTAAAGCCCAAGTTAAAAGTAAATTCTTCTTTATTAGTCTCTATAGCTAGCGCTAGGCTATCAATTTCATTTCCGGCATACATAATGTTCGGAACGCTAAGTTGTGCTTTTAAAGCCCTCGTTTTCTCTTTAAAATCCAAAGCAAGAATTATAGTATCAGCGTCTTTTATTTTGAGAAAAAAGATATCATTTAATAGTGGATCCTGTTTAATTTTTGCATTCATTCTCAAGTTCACAGGAATCTTTGACTTATCCAAAGTGGATGAATCTCTATAAAAATAACTCATGACGTGACTCTTTACTTCTTGGCTAAAGGTTTGAGGATCGGTATTTGATTCTAGGTTCACATCAAATAGTCTGTTTTTTACAAATACAGAAGTGGTATCAGGGCGTACAAATGCATTTGCTATAATATCCCCCACTATATAGGTTTTATTATCATATACGATAACATTATCATTTACTTTGCTGGTAAAGTCAAAACTAGTGCTGTTACCTTTAAAATCGGCAGTAAGATTAAAACCTGTGCGAAGGTCTCTTTTTATAATTCCAAGTGCTTGCAAATTGGCCCCAGCAACATGAAGATCTAAACCAATTTCAGATGCAACAGAGTCTAAAACTACCGTAGCATCCAAGGTCATATTCAAATTTTCATCTTTATAAGTACTGTTGATATTACCCGTACCATTTTCTAAATTTCCTAAAATATGGAGACCTTTAAAAGTGTATGTATTGTAGGTAAAACTTGATATTTGAGCATCAATTTTTGCATTTAGCTCATTTAAATTAGCGCCATTACCACTTGATGTAATAGCTGCGTTAAAACTATCTAATTTATTGTTATTTAATATTTTACCTAATTTTATTTCTTTTAGCTCTATTGCAGCATCATAAATTATTTCTTTTTGATTTTTAAAACTTCCATCTAAGGTAATAATTCCGAGAGAGGTATTTAATTTCGCTTTTGCGGATACATTATGTAGCGTACCTTGAGCATTCCCAGAAAGTGAAATATCGGTAGGCAAGTTAATTTCTAAGTCTTTTTCACTTAAAAATAGGGAAACATCCTTTTGATTTGTTTTTGCGATAAAATTTGGAATAGAAAATTGCAATTTTTCAATATTCGTCACATGCTGTATTCCTCCTTGCATGCTAATTTTTGTAGAATCTCCCCAAGATAGATTTGCTTTTTTCAATTGGAAAGAAGATAAAGAACCCAACATGGCTAAGTCTCCTGAAACCAGTTTTTCACTAAGAGTTTGTATATAAACATTCTCTTTTAATTTGGGCTGTAAATAAAACAAATCATTAATTTCAAATTGATAATGCGACAAGTTTAAATCAAATTTTGATTTCTCCGGCTCTTGTAAAAAGTTTGCCAATTTTGTAAAATTTGCACTGAGTTTTCCATTAATTTTAGTATTGTTCACATGGAATAATACATTTTCAACAAGCAAAGATTGATCGGTAATTTGGGCGTCAAAAGCAAATTGGTTTAGATGAATACCCGATTTCTCGTTCAACTCAAACTTTTCCAAATTAATTTTTAATGTTTCTTCCCGTAAAGAAAATGTCTCTGCTTCTAAATTGAATTCACTAATGTACAAATGATTAAAATTTAAAGAATCTCTTTTTGTTTGTAGCTTACCCAAATCATATTGAATCCTATTATTTTTAAAATCAATTCCGGAAACGTCAATATCTATTTCTGGCCAAGAAAATACCGTGTTTTCAGTTGTAACAGAATCAATTACTTGCCGTTTTTCCTCTTTTTCAAGGCTTAACTTGCATAAAGAATTTTCTAATTCAAGAGCTTCAATTTTATAAGAATTCTTAGCAAGATCCAATTTCGGAATCTCCGCATAAAAATGGTTAATGTCTAGCAAAGTGTTTATACCCTTTTCCAAATCGGTATAAACGATATGTACTTTTCGTAAGTCTAGTTGATCTATAACCAAAAAAGGCAAGATTGAAGGTTCTGTTTTCGCTTTTTTTACGACAGGCTTTTGCTTATAGCTGATCTTAGCATTGGAAACAGCACCTTTATCAAGTTTGAAAGTCATGCTATTTACATCAAATTCCTTCATGACGGCATCCAGCTCACCTATAACAAGATGTGTATCAATTCCTAATACAGCATCTTCAAAAATTAGATCAATATCTTTGAAATGTAGGTCGCCAATTATAATAGTTAGTGGTGAAGCTGTCGAATCCTTCTCGACAGACATAGTAGAATCCGCACTAGCGAACGCATCCAGTAAAAACTGAAAATTATAGCCATTTATAGTATCTTTTCTATGAATATATGCTCGCAAACCTTCCCATTTTAGAGCGTCAACGCCATAACCACCACCTCTTATCATCGACCATAACGGTACATTTGCCTCCAGATATTTGGAATAAATAAGAGTATCCCCTTTTATATCTTCTAAAAAGAGATCTTTAACCAATAAATTACCATCGAAAGTTATAAATAATTGATCAATTTCAACTTTTGTATTGGTCTTTTCAGAAACGTAATTAGTCGCGTAATTCACAATTTTATGTTGACCCCAAGGACTTCTAATAAAAAGCACTAATGCAAAAAATAAAAGAAGCACTACTCCTAAAATAATGAATACTATTTTTACTATTTTGCCTCTTTTGTGCTTCATAGACTGATTTTGGCGGTAAAAAAAAATTAAAAAGGGTTAAAAATATGGCTTATGCATTTTCTACAAAATATGCTAAAATAAGAAATACCTGAAAGGTAAT
>RCMY010003434.1_pt1 | contig 14030 bp, 13 predicted proteins | sample 2041341 | NCBI WGS metagenome assembly RCMY01 (sample SAMN09708234, study PRJNA481090) | Marine sediment metagenome, whole genome shotgun sequencing project.
CCTACCCAAGCGTATAAGCCTTTCATAAAACGTTGACGTTCAGGTAGCGCCCGTAGTGCTTGTACGACTTTGCGATTCATCACTCGAAAATCACCAGCGTTGGGTCGTATCTCGTAACGCTGACGGTCTTGGATAAACAAGTAAAAACTGCGTTTTAAAGTCTTAGCCAGCTTACTCTCATGCGGGCGATTGGCCTGAATACCAGCTACCATGTCAATGTTAGATTGCTCAATCATGCTGAGCATTTGCGCCAGTACAGGCAAAGGGTGTTGACCATCGGCATCTATCATCGCCACCACATCTCCCTCTGCTTTGGCAAGACCAGCACTCAGCGCAGGCTCCTTACCAAAATTACGCGATAAGCGTACCAAAACCAATTCTGTATTATCAGGGCGACTTGGCATTAAGGTAGTAACTACTTCTAATAAGTTGTCACTACTGCCGTCATCAACGATGATGATCTCACAGGATGCCCTTTTATCATTAGCGTCTTTAATAGTGTCACTAGCTACAGGCGCACACAATGCTGCAGTAAATTTAAACACTTGCGGCAAAAACGCCTGCAAAGCTTCAGCGTCATTGTAGGCTGGCATGATAATAGATAAGTAAGGCAAGGAGTTATAATCTTGCGACATGAAAACACTCGTTAAGGTTATAAGGGTTATTTAAAATCTATTTAGCACAATGACTAGGTACATAAGCAACCCAGTTTATCACTAATGGCTCAGTGATATCAGCCTCTCGCCAAGACAGCTGCCATTGACCTTGTTGTCTGATCAAAGTGTCAGGCTGTGTTGTGTCAACTGACTTAGTACTAAGTGAAGTATCAGTAGTTTCGCCAGCAAGTATAATTATTGACTCAGCTATTACCTTATCCAATAAAGGCAATATCGTATCATCTTCGCCATCTTGCCACATAACTAAAGTACCGTTCTGTTGCAGGCGCGGCGCAGTCATCCATGGTGAATGGCTGGCTGGCCCTGAGAACATTTGTGATGGGAAGCCATTATTCATAGCGACTAACGCACCAAGCCAACGATCACCAGATACACTATCAAGCGGGCAGCTACTCACAGACTGCCACGTGTCTTGTGCTTGTATTGCCAGCGCTTGCTCAGGCCATTGCATCCTTGATGGCTTATCGCGTATCTTATCACCAAACCCTACATATACTAGCATCAACACTGTTACTAGGATCAACCAAACAATAAGTGCTTTGCGTACTTTGACAGTGCTTAGGGCTTGTGTCGCTGGGACAACAAAGGAAGCGGCGAGCAGGCCTGATAGCGCCCACATCGGCATGCCCCATAGATCGCGCAAACCAATACCAAACACTAAACTTAGCACTATCAACACTACTATTGGCGATAGCCACATATACCAGAGTAGCGATGCACTAGCAGGTAAATTGTGCTTATAGTCACTGATTGAAAATAAACGCTTACGGTTGAATGCGACTATTAATAATAGTGGAATATGAGCGATAAGCTGCGCAACAATAAAGCCTAGCCAGCTAAAATGACGTTGCAGGCTGCTTGTCGTTTCACCGACATCGTGTGAGCGGCTATCGGCATAGCTAAAGGGCAGCCAGTCATTCATCATCAACCAATAGAGATGCGGTGCGAATATAGCTAGCATTATAAAGGCCGCTATCCAAGGTTTTGGCTGTTTTAATAAGGGCCACTGTTTGGGTAATAATAAATACAGTGCCATGGGCAATAGTAAAAACACCACACTGTACTTAGTGAGCATACCTAGACCGCCGAGTACCCCTAACAATAACCAATCTGTCAGGCGATTACGAGTTATGGCTTGATAAAAAAATAAGTATAGACCTGCCCATATCGGAAACTGGGCGACGTTATGGTTAAACTCAAGACTAGGATAGCTATAATAGACTATAGCTAATGTTAGCGCACTACCCAAAAGTGCTATAGCTGGTGACCAAATTTGTTTGCCCAGCTCGTAGATTAAAAATAGCGTTAAGGCTACATAAAGTTGGCTAAGTAAATAAGGCCCGATATGTCCAAACAATTGATAAAAGCTGTATAATATCCATGACGATAGTGGGGGGTGTTTATAATAGCCCCATTGCCACTCACTACCCCAGTTGATCCCTTCGCTGACATCAAGTGGGACACTGCTGGCTAAAAAGGCCGGAACTATCGACCAGATAAGGAAGTAGATTGATAACAGTAAGCCAAAACTACGCCATGGCTTCCATATATTAGTGTTATTAGCTAAACTATCAGCATTATTACCAGTACTACTGTTCTTATGAGTAGCAGCAGACGGTTTATTAGTAGGGGTCATAATGAACTCTTATTAGCATACGAAGGGTTGATATAAGCTTGAGATAATATTATTTCGTACAGCTGCGCTTCATGATTAAATTTAGCTGGCTTAGTTTAGCAATTCTAAAAAATTTGATGCTAGTATAAGGGCTATTGCTGGGAAGTCATAGTTGGATTAACTGTTGATTGTAAATTCTGAAAAAAATGTCCCAACTTAATTAGACTTAATGATTGACCGACCATTAAGACTCTTTATAAAACCCTACTATTCTATAATTTAATGATGTTTTATTTTCGTTTTTGATATCGTTACAACCTTACGGGAAAGTCTTATGAATGACGAAACTATACGAGTATTTGTTGGTTGTGATCCTAATAACTGTGATTTAGAGCAAATGATGGTACTAGATTATAGTATTCACAAGCATACTAGCGTGCCTGTTGAAATCGTTTGGATGCAATTATCACGCGATCCTGACAGCTATTGGTACTCAGACCCTGAGACTGGTAAAGGTTGGAATACTACTAAATGGGCAACGCCATTTTCAGGCTTTCGTTGGGCGATTCCAGAATATTGTGATTATCGTGGACGAGCGATTTATATGGATGCTGATGTGGTTATTCTAAGCGATTTAGCAGAGTTGTGGCAGCATCCTATCGAAGGTAAGGCTGTCGTTGCTGCCAAAGCAAAAGCCGATATGATGCGTTTATGTACCTGCGTATGGGATTGTAATAAGGCTAGAAGTACTGTTCTACCAGTAGCACAACTCAAGAAAGAGCCAAATAGCCACCAAAAAATGATGGACTTACTCACAGAAAATTCTCAACTGGTTGAATCTTATAAAGAAAGCTATAACTGTGTTGATGGAGAAGAGCTGGCAATCAGAGATATAAAAATACTTCATTATTCAGATATGGGTACTCAGTTCAGTCACAAATATGCGCTAGCTAGAGTAGAAAAAGAAGGTTTTAATCATTGGTTTGATGGCAAAACAATGCCACATCCAAGACAAGAGCTGACTGAGTTGTTCGATAACTATTACCATGAAGCGCTTGCTGCTGGCTACCTGCTCGATAGTTATCGCATTAGTAGTTTTGGTAAATTTCCTAAAAAGACTCATAAACGGTACAAGGGTAACAAAGTAACTCGTTCTAACGAGTCCAAATCTTTTTTATCACGATTATTTAATCGTTAAACTATGCATAATCAATAATAGAAGATAGCATGCAGAATTATACAATAACTTCAAATGAGCAAGAAATGCAGGCGGCCTCTTTAAAAAAAGATAAAATTGTATTGTCTATCAATTCATTGCAAGGTGCGGGTGCAGAGCGATTTGTGCTAACGATAGGTGCTGCGTTTCATAAATTAGGATTTGATGTACATGTCTTACGCTTCAACTCTAAAGTTGAGTTCACACTAAATGAAAATTTAACTTACCATTTAATTGATTATGAGCGCTATAGGTGGTTACCTAAAGGCAGAATTCGTAACTCAATCATCGCTAAGAAAGTTGATAGCTACATACTTAAAAATATTGGTCATCCTACCTTAGTTCTATCAAACCTTGAACGCTCGGATAGTATTTTTTGCTATAGCCATCTGCCAAACATTGTTAATGTTATACACAGCACCCTATCGTTATATTATAAATTCGATCAAGTGGACAAAGTTGAAAAGTTAAAAGCTAAACTACGGAATATTTATTCTAAGCATCCCTGCGTATGTGTAAGCCAAGGTGTTAAAGAAGATTTTATTCAACACCTTGGCAATATTACCACAACAACGACGATTCATAATCCAGTTGACAGGGAAGAGGCTATAAGATTATCAGCAGCATTTGTTCCTGAGTATAAAGATTATATTGTTCATGTTGGTAGCTTCAAGGAGGCAAAACGTCACGATATATTGTTAAAAGCTTATGCTAAGACAAATCAGTCTCTAAAGCTGTTGATTTTAGGACAAGGGAAACTTGAAAGCGATATAGTGCAATTAATTTCTTATCTTCGTATAGAAGAAAAAGTCACATTAATGGGATTTTGTGAGAACTCGTTTCCATATATTAAGCATGCAAAATTTAAAATTCTTACTTCTAATCGAGAAGGGTTCCCTTCAGTTATAGCTGAGGCACTAGCCCTTGGTACCTCTGTAATTAGTACAGACTGTCAGTCTGGTCCAAGGGAGATGCTACCTAAAAATAATTTGATGCCAACAGATGATATCGATGCTATTGCTCATAAGATAAGTCAAGCTATGCAAAATCCGAAGCAATTTCATGCTAAGTTTGACGAAGAGTTGTTACCGACTAGAGTTGCTAAAAAATATTTAGTGTTTGTGGAAAACTTATCTAGTTCAGCTTCTTTTCATAAGAATTCTATTAACAAAAACTTTAATAATCAAGATCTTGTTGGATGAGAGCTAACTCATGACCGAAGTACCGATAGTTACGATAGTAATTAACAAAACCGTTGCACCAATAAGTCTATTACGCATTCTAATTTTTTGACGTTTAAGTTTAGTTTGCCCACGACTAGCTTGAAACTGCTCAATATAAACCTCCCCGTCGTAGTCTTTATCGAATATTTTTATATAGCCTGGATTTAGCGGTTCAACTGTTAGAGTATCACCAAGCTTATCCATAGCGACATCTAAGCTATCTTGATCGACTTGTGTGCGATTGCCATCTACTTGCTCTGCTATCCATTGTTTGACCAGACCAATTGTATTGGCAGTATTGTTGAAAAACATCGTACCTGCTAGATAGTCATGTGACATGCCCGGCAAGCCTTTAGCCTTATAAAAGGCAACGTCAGCAGTGATATGATTAAAATAGTCTAATGGCTTTTTTACCAGTGCATCCGCGTCCAAATACAAAACGTTTTTATCGGGGAATTGTTGTAAACACTCTAAGATAAAGTGTGGTTTAATGCGAGTATTTGCTTCCCAGTAACCAGCATCTTCGACCTCTTTGAAATAATAATTTAAATTAAAATCATCTAGTGATTTTTTTAACGATAGTGCATGATCACGATAGCTATCGGTATAAAAGCAACACACAATAAAGCTGTCTGTAGCGCTCATATTAGTGAATGATAAAGGTTGAGGTGATGTAGACATAGAATACTCTATAAAAATTAAATAAAGATGAGGTGATTATTAATTTTTCAAAGTAAGTTGTTCAAGATTAGAATTTGCTAAAAAGATAATAGTTATCAGCTAAAGTGAGCCTAATCGCTATCAAAGTCCTAAACGCTTAAATCAATCGAGCCACCATTTAGATTTTTCATCTTGATGTAGTGTTCTTAAAGTAGCAAAAGCACTGTTATTACTTTGAAGTTTATCAAAAACGAATAGTAGCACAGTAGTCGCCAGTTTATCAGTGCTATAAAAACTTTCGTAGCGGCTGCGCATATGTTTGAGTGTATCATCAGCACCAATACGAAAGTAGGTCAGACCCTCATACAATGGAAGATGGCTACGATAAAGCTGATCAATTTTAGCAGTCAATAATGGTGTGTGTTCAGCCGAAGTAGTGAGCTGTAAAAATTGTTTGGTTTCATAAACCTTTAAGGTGTTCATTAAAGTAATAACATTCAACAATATAGCAGTTCTAGCCGCATCGGCAGAATGGTCGATAAAAGTATCACAGGCAGATACAATCCAGCGCAGTGATAAATTATGCAATAGATAGTCTGTTTCAGTCGTCCAAATCGCCTCAAAGTTAGTAAAAGTTTCTTCAAGCTTGTAACCACGACGTAATAATACAACCAATGTCGCATGATAAAAGCACAGTTCAGACTGTCCAATAAACTGATGTTTTAAATTGTCTAAATGGCCTTCTAAGTCTTTGGTTCGAGGTTTATGGGATAAAGCTGCAGGATCACACATTGACTCTATAATAACTGTTACCTTCATTTCAGCAATAGTTTTATCAGTATAATCACTAACAATCGCTTCAGCATTGAACGTTTTTTCACTTTTGAATAGTAAAATAATTTTACGTTGCCATTTTGAATATGCTTTCATTTTATTGAAGCCTTGCTAACGGATATAATATTTAATAGTTATATTTTGACAAATATTGCATCATTAAGCTACTCACGACTTGCTTTTATTTTCAAGTGAGCCATTGGGATAGTGACTTCAGCGCAGGACAAAAAAGTATCAAACCGTAATCGAATAATTCGTAAACTCACATAGCATACTATGTATATTCTTATCTTAAAACAACGGTAGTAAAAAGATGACAATAAGGCTTTTATGACCAAACCTATTATTCTACTACTATTAAAAGCACTAGAAGGTCGCGGCGCAGAACGTATGGTGACGACCTTAGCACAAGCTTACCTAATTATAGACTATAGTGTACATGTACTCTGTTTAGAAGATACTCAAGAGATGACGCTAGATCCTCGCATTGAGTATCACTTAGTGCCTTATTGCCAAGTATTCTCTAGTCAACAGTAGACAGCTGGCTTTGAGCAAGCAGCAGCTTATAGAGTAGTTGCTAAGCGTATAGATGACTATGTACAAAAAAACATAGGGCTACCGGATCTAATATTAGCTAATATCTATAAAATAAATTGGATTATGGCTTATAGTCAATTGCTTAATATTATAAATGTATTACACACGGCGTTATCAAAGCAATTTGCCAGCGAGCTTTCTACCATACCTGAGTCAATTACAGCACATCTAAAGAGGGTCTATGGCGCTCATCCTTGTAGCTGCGTCAGTGCTGGCGTGCGACAGGACTTGTTAGCATTGATAGGTGATATCACCAAAACTATCACTATATATAATCCTTGTGATCTAACGGCAATCAAAAAAGCTGCTGCACAGCCATTATCTCTTGAGTCTTATGGTTTGACTAATAGTCAGTATCTGATTCATGTAGGCTCATTCGATGTTATGAAAAATCATCGAGATTTGTTGCAAGCCTATGCTAAAACTAATCGCAGCTATCCTCTAGTACCAGTAGGCAAAGGTCGTCTTGAAGATGAGATTAAGTAGTTGGCTATTCAATTAGGTATTGATGATAATGTGAAGTTTTTAGGGTTTCAAATTATTCATTAATAGCAGCGTCAGCCTTGCTAGTACTAACCTCTAAATTTGAAGGTTTTGGTTATGTTATTGTCGAGGCGCAAGCTTTAGAAGTGCCAGTGATTAGTACTGATTGTCCATTTGGGCCACGGGAGCTGTTGTCTGAGCGCAACTTAGTAGCAGTACATAATATTGATGGGTTAGCAAAGTTAATTAGTCGAGCACTGATTAGTCCAGAACACTATAAAACACCATTTGACCAACAGCTATTACCCAATCATATTCTTAGTCAATATTTAGAGTTTTCTCAGGCCCTATAATCATAACCTAGACACACCAAGCGCTCTTAATCAAGACTATCGAATAGTGTTTTAGAGATAGAGGAGTGATTAACGACAGGCACACCGTGCTCTTTATAAACTTTGCCCAGCAAATTAAACGATGGAACAATGCGATCAGTAATAGCTTTATCTAATTTGCTTGGAGCGCTGTTGTCTTTATCTTCATAAAATCTAGGCTGATTACTATTGATCAGATCAACACCATACAAATTAATGATAGAGACAGACCTAGAAAAAGCCAGCTGTGCTGCAACGTAAGCCACAGTGCCAGCTTCCACAAACCCATAAGTGACATCAAGAGATACGCCAACAGGAGCAGGTTTATGATTGTTGTCAATGATAAAGTTGGGATGGTTAATAAAGTAAGAAAGGGACTTTTTTTTATTAAATAATTTTTTCTTAAAAGTTAGCTTACTAAACCAAAGCTTGTTTGATTCGACGCCACAAGGCCTATCTACTGGATATAAGATACGCATCGAATCATGATACCTGCGCATAATATCAGGATGAGAGGCAGCAATAGCTTCAAGAACGGCTAAGGTTGCATAAAGAGGTTGACCTGTATAATAGTTTTTTAGAATCTCAGGTTGATGATTAATAAAGCGGGCATCACTGATCACCCAACCGACAATCTGAGCAAAATAATGCTCGGCAAGCAAACTGATACTACCGTTGACAAAAATGGTAGGCATATCTATTAATTCTGAAAATGCTAAGCTGGCAATTGATGGGCCTGAAGCAATAATATTGACGGCTTGACCATTCAAGTTTTGTTTCATCTCAGTACTATTGAAAGCCTGAATGATGACAGGTTGGTCTTGAATATTAAACTTAACAGTAGGCGGTAGTTCCAAATTTAACTCCGTATGTCTTCGAGTAGATACCCTAAGTTTTTATATTTAATCGTTCTATACCCAGTGGTCTTTTAGCCAAGGGCTTGGCCTCACATGGCGATACCACTTTCCGCCACCACCATTGATCGCTTCTGGCGGATTGATTTCACCATGAAAGATAACAATCTTGGCGCCATCAGGCAGCTTTGGAGTACGTACAAAATTAAAAGGTATAGGTGCGATACACTGGTATTTAAAACTAACACACCAAGTTTTGTCCCAGTATTCCAGATGATGATGCTCACGTAAGTAATTGGATAGATAAGCTTGCTCATGGCGTACTTGCTGCCGGATAGTCTCAAAATTACGCTCAAAATTAGTAAGCAAGTCAGGATAAGTATTCATCCCAACTTTAAAGCGATAGACTGAGCTATTACCAATCATACGCCATGGCTTTTTCCAGTCACGAATAATAATTACGCTATCATCATGCTCAGCTTTATAAGTAAAAAAGCTATCAATATTATCGACGATAACGATATCAATGTCTAAAAAAAGCGCCACCCCTTTTAGATCATATAAATTTGATTTAAAGGTAGTGAGCTTTTTCCAACCACGTTCAGGCCCTGCGGGCAAGTTCAGCTCAGGGATAGGGTAGCAGCGAATAGCAGAATCGATACCGCTACTATCATCAGTGAGACAGACCATCTGAAAGCCTAAAGTCAAATGGCGGCTGACCATGTTATATAATCGATTAACGTAGTCAGCACCATACTTATCACCCCATTTCATACAGATAATATAACGCTGATCAGCATCATCAGCAGCTTTAATAGTTGAAGAGGTTTTAGGTGCATCAGTGGACATAAAGTATCCAAGTAGATAGAAGTAAAAAATTATTTGTTATATAAATAATTTAGGCTATATTTTTAAGTGTTTGCATCATAGTTATTAGATTTATCTAAATGGGTAGGAGTTTTAGGTTTAGCTCTAATATATTCAGCTATTTCCTTAGCATCAGCACGATAAGGGTTACCTAGGTTTGGAATCTTCTTAAAACGTCGGTAGCCCCACATGTACTGACTAAAATGTGCGTTGATCATCTGCTCCATAGCTTGATTTAGAGCAAAGGCTGCTTTTGCAACATCACGATCATATAGTGCAGGTTCATCGAGTTTATAGCAATAAATATCAAAACCTCGTCCATCATTGCGACGAATACAAGATACGCCTACCAAGGCACATTTAGTTTTGCTGGCCAATTTGGAAGCCAAGGTACTGGTCAAAGTCTCAATCCCAAAAAACGGCACTATGACGCCGCCTGAAGGTTCAGGAACATGATCAGGCAGCACCATACTAAAGCCGCCTTGCTTTAGAGTTTTAAAAATAGCCTTAACACCACTACCATCAGTAGGGACTAAAGTGGCGTTTAGGCGCTGGCGGCCTTGTAATACAAATTCATTAATAAGTTTGCCTTTAACAGGCTTATACATAATGGTGGGAGCGCCGAATTGATTCAGCCAAGCGTTCATCATCTCCCAAGTACCTAAGTGCGGTAAGATGGCGAGCATGCCATTAGGGTTGGCTAAGCCTTCTAGTAATATATGCTTATTATGGACATCGCAAATCTGGTCAATACTCCATTGAGGAGGCATCGCCCAGCTCTTGATAGACTCAACGCTACTAAGACATTGATTCAGTACAATGTCTTTAGTCAGGTTTTGCTTTTGCAGTTCAGATAGCGCAGGATCAGTCAAAGTCGTATTGATTTCAATAGTACGTACCAAGCTTGCGTTTGGCATACGCATGATAATCCAAGCGACAATACGTGCTAGCCCCCGTAGCAGAGGCAGGGGCACGTATTTAAAGATATGATAGGGGTTCATAACCAATCACAAAATAGTAAATAAGACGGTAACAGATAATAGCGCATCATAAGATTGTCTATTGAGTAGGTTTATTAGTATCAGCTTGTACTTTTTCGCGTACACGAATACCTAAATCACGTAGCTGCTTGCTGTCTACTTCAGCAGGCGCTTGAGTTAGTGGACACTCAGCAGTTTTGGTTTTTGGGAAGGCAATCACATCGCGAATAGAGTCTGCACCTACCATCAGCATAATTAAGCGATCTAAACCAAATGCCAAACCACCATGCGGCGGTGCACCGAACTTTAGCGCGTCAAGTAAAAAGCCAAATTTGTCTTCGGCCTCAATCTCTCCGATACCCAAAGCTTCGAGCACGGCTTGCTGCATCTCAATAGTATTAATACGTAAGCTACCACCGCCAACTTCAGTACCGTTCAACACCATATCATACGCTATAGATAAAGCGGTCTCGGGGCTGTCTTTTAGTTCTTGCACTGATCCTTTAGGTTTAGTAAACGGATGATGCATTGAGGTCCATTTGCCATCATCCGTTTCTTCAAACATGGGGAAGTCAGTGACCCAAAGTGGCGCCCACTCACAAGTAGCCATGTCCAAATCAAGACCGATTTTCTGACGTAATGCACCCATAGCATCATTAACGATGCTGGCTTTATCCGCACCAAAGAAGATGATATCGCCATCTTCTGCACCAGTACGCTCAATTAAGCTGACAAGGACTTCATCGGTCATGTTTTTGATGATTGGTGATTGTAGGCCAGAGTCTTTATCGACGCCATTATTAATGTTGCTGGCATCATTGACTTTGATATAAGCCAAACCACGTGCGCCATAGATACCAACAAACTTAGTATATTCATCGATTTGCTTACGGCTTATTGAAGCACCATTAGGAATACGTAGGGCGGCAACCCGACCTTTAGGATCGTTGGCAGGGCCTGCAAATACTTTAAAATCGACGCTTTGCATAAGATCCGCAACATCAACTAATTTCAATGGAATACGTAAGTCAGGCTTGTCTGAGGCGTAATCACGCATGGCCTCGGCATAAGTCATACGTGGGAACTGCTCAAAATCAACATCAAGCATAGTCTTAAAAACGTGTTTGATCAGGCCTTCATTGATAGCCATGATGCCTTCTTCATCTAAAAAAGAAGTTTCAATATCGACTTGAGTAAATTCAGGTTGACGATCAGCGCGTAGATCTTCGTCACGGAAGCATTTAGCGATTTGATAATAGCGATCGAAGCCCGAAATCATTAGTAGCTGTTTGAATAGCTGTGGCGATTGCGGTAAAGCAAAAAAGTTACCCGGACGGGTACGTGACGGTACTAGATAATCACGAGCCCCTTCAGGCGTAGCACGAGTCAAGATAGGAGTCTCAACGTCCAAAAAGCCATGATCGTCTAAATAACGACGAATCGCTGAAGTGGCCTTGGCACGGAATACCATGCGCTCTTGCATTTGTGGACGGCGCATATCTAAATAGCGGTATTTCAAACGCAACTCTTCTGAAACGGTTGTATTCTCATCATTTAATGGGAAAGGCGGCGTCTCAGATTTTGCTAATACTTCAATCTCTTTACCTAATAATTCAACTTGACCACTAGTCATGGTAGCGTTTTCAGTACCTTCATAACGACGACGAACGCGCCCCGTTATTTTTAGCACATATTCAGGACGTGCCGCATCAGCAGTAGCAAAAGCTTCTGGGGTATCTGGATCGACGACCACTTGCAAAATACCAGCACGGTCACGCATATCTAAAAAGATAACGCCACCATGGTCACGGCGACGATGTACCCAGCCCGCAATAGTAATGGTTTGCTCTAATAAATTCTCGGTCACTGCACCGCAATACTCATCTCGGTAGCCGCTGTGTACGGACATTTCGTTTTCTGTCGTCATTACTGCTTGCTTCATACTGTTGTTGGTTATAATAGGGTCAGTCATAATAATAGTTATCCAGTTATCTACTCAATTCAAAGAACAATAATGCAGCCACCGTCAATAGATTTCAACCAAATCGAAACCAACCAGCATTATAGATAAGGCCAGTTTGATGGAATTGGTTGAGAGTCATTTGCTTGCAGGCATGGCTATTTTAACAATGATAAGCGCTAGTCTTTGTATAGACTATGGCTATTAGCAAAAAATAGCAGAGACCAGCTAATTAATAGGCGCTATCAGCAAGCTTATAACGATTGATTGCATAAAAATAAGTGTAAACGCATATTATGCCTAATGTGCTTTTGTTATACAACTATACTGATAGAATCCTCTCACAGAAATAAGCTGTATCTACTTTACTATTAACCTTGATTGGTAAATTAATTAAATAGAATTTTTGTCATTTCGATAGCCACTAAAGTACTTGAAAATCCTTAATATCGGGCTCATATCAAGCTGACACTAATCCTATTATTTTAATTACCCTATTTTAATTACCCTAAGGAATACTATCGATGTTATTTCATCCGCCCAAAAATCCTGTCGAGCTAAAAGTACTGCATCTTAATCAAGCCCAAAACCAACGCCGTGAGGATTTGGTTGAGGCGACCCAAGGTAAAGCTGCGCTTAAACAGCTTAAAAAAGCTATGGCCAAAAAAGCTAAGCAAGCCTTAAAAGCTAAAAGTAAGAATAAAAACAAAAGCCAGCAAATATTCGTTCTCGATTTTGACGGTGATATAAAAGCCACAGCTGTTAAGCATTTACGTGAAGAGATTAGCACTCTAATCAGTACGGCTAATGAAGGCGATGAAGTGGTGATACGTCTAGAGTCACCAGGCGGCATAGTTCATGGTTATGGTCTAGCGGCTGCACAATTGGTGCGTATTAGAGATGCCGGTCTTAAGCTGACAGTATGCGTAGATAAAGTCGCTGCTAGCGGAGGCTATATGATGGCCTGTGTCGCTGACAAGATCGTAGCGGCACCTTTTGCAGTCATTGGTTCTATTGGCGTGGTTTCGCAGTTGCCAAATTTTCATAAGTGGCTCAAAAACCATGATGTGGATTATGAGCAATTCACAGCGGGTGACTACAAGCGCACAGTAACCGTGTTTGGTGAAAACGACGACGAAGACCGTGCTAAGTATCAGCAGGAGCTTGAGCAGACCCATGAGCTATTCAAGCATTTTGTTAATCGCTATCGCTCAATGCTAGATTTAGATAAGGTCGCTACCGGTGAGCATTGGTACGGTGAGGATGCGCTACATCTTAACTTAGTTGATAGCTTGCAGACTTCAGACAGCTACATCTTAGATTTGATGGAAGATAACGAAGTTTATGCCTTGCATTCACGGCAAAAGCCTACCTTAGCTGAGAAGCTAGGACTGGCACAAGCAGCAGAGGCGACACTGAGTATGGCGGTTGATAAATTACCAGAAGCGTTGGCTCGTTTTGACTTTAATAGTCGGCTCAATATATTAAAGTAGCCATCACCCGTTAATTTTAAGCGTAATATCTATAATTTAACTGCGTTCTTAAAATTGATTTACTTAAAAATAGTCAGTGTTTGTATTTTGTAAAGGTGTGACCTAACTAGTCGCACCTTTTTTGCTGTTTAATGATAAGGGCTATGTTATAAATATAGCGAGTAATCACAGTAAACGTCTGTACACCGTATTAATCAGTC
>RCMY010003435.1_pt1 | contig 14027 bp, 17 predicted proteins | sample 2041341 | NCBI WGS metagenome assembly RCMY01 (sample SAMN09708234, study PRJNA481090) | Marine sediment metagenome, whole genome shotgun sequencing project.
GCCGACACAACCCGATAAAGGAAGACAGCGATGCATGGCTTTATTTTCGGTATCTATCCCTATATCGCGCTCAGCGTGCTTTTGATTGGCTCGGTCGCGCGATATGAACGTGACCCCTTTACTTGGAAATCTTCATCGTCCCAGTTGTTGCGACGAAAACAGCTGATCCTTGGTTCGGTCCTATTCCATGTCGGCGTGCTCACCATCTTTTTCGGGCATCTTTTCGGACTGCTGACACCGCTGTGGCTGCTTGAAGGGTTGCATATCGGCCACCAATTCAAGCAAACGCTTGCTATTGTGATCGGGGGGGCCGGTGCCATTGCGGCATTGGTTGGCGGTTTTATGTTACTGTACCGCCGCCTATACGATCCCCGCATACGCGCGACATCCAGCAAGATGGATATCATCATCCTATCGCTGCTTTTGTTCCAACTTTGCCTTGGCACCCTGTCAATCTTTGTGTCGCTGCAACATATCGACGGCAGCGAGATGATGAAGTTCATGCAATGGGCGCAGGCGATATTTACCCTCGATCCCCGCGCCGCAAGTTATACGATAGGCACCTCTTGGATATTTGGGCTGCATATCTTCACGGGCCTAACAATCTTTCTTCTGTTCCCGTTCACCCGCCTTGTGCATATGCTGTCCGCTCCGATCCGCTATCTGTGGCGGCCCGGCTACCAGATTGTTCGCACCCGCAAGCGCCCAGCAAAACACCCGGCGGAGTGATAGAGATGCAACCACTGCTTTCCAACGTCACCGTAAATGGCGAAGTTATTTCAGCGGCCGCCATCGCCGCCGAGGCGCAAAACCATCCCGCCCCAAAGTCCAAGCCCGGCCTTGCATGGACATCGGCGGCGCGCGCCCTGACGATCCGCGCCCTGCTTTTGCAAGAAGCACGAGCGCGGTCAATGCAGCCCGATCCGCAAGAGATAACCGAAGGCCGGGTCGAGACCGAAGAGGAGGCGCTGATCCGGCAACTGATGGACGACACCCTTGACCCAGCAACACCCACTGAGGCAGAGCTTCGCGCGGCCTATACCGCGACGCCAGACCGCTGGCGCGCGCCCACCCTCTACGAGGCCGCGCATATCCTGCTGCCCGTGAAACCGGGCGATCCCAATGCTTTGACCGCAGCTCGTGCGGACGCAGATGCCTTGCTTGCGAAAATTCACACCAACCCAAGAGCCTTTGACACTATTGCACGTGAAAACAGCGCCTGTTCGTCGCGCGATACCGGAGGGCGGCTAGGGCAATTAATCTCAGGTGATACCGTGCCGGAGTTTGAGGCGGCTATGGATGCGCTGGCTGAGGGCGAGATTTCCCCGACACCTGTGCAAACACGCTATGGAATCCACATCCTACGCTTGGACGCGCGCGCACCCGGTGCGGTGCTGCCATTTGAGGCGGTCGCCCCCAAAATTCATGAAATGCTGGAAAAACGCGCTTGGGCCATTGCCGCGCAGAATTTTGTTGCGCAGCTTGTGGCAAAGGCCGATGTCGTCGGGATCACCATGAATGTGGCATAAGGGGCTGTACTTACCCCGCGCAGCACACGCCGGGAATTGTTGATGGAGAACCAATCCGGATTTACGATTTCGTCGCTGCTGGCCCGAGTGCGACACCCCAACACGGAAACGCTGGCACCTGCCTATTTTGGTATGGTCATGGCGACTGGCATCGTCTCATTGGCGGTAAACCAGATTGGGTTGCCCGCACTGGCCTTGGGGTTGTTTGCCATTGGGTGGGCCACTTACGCAGTCCTTTGGTGGCTGACGATCCTGCGCCTGCTGCGTTATCCACGATTGATGTTTGCCGATCTGATCGACCATCTGCGCGGACCTGGATTTTTCACCATGGCCGCCGCCACCTCAATCTTAGGCAGTGATTGCGTGGTGTTGCTGGGATGGGTTTCTTTGGGAATTGGCCTGTGGGCCTTTGCAATTGCGCTTTGGCTGGTCCTTATCTATTCGATTTTTACCGCCCTGACCGTGAAAGAGCAGAAACCCACGCTTGATCGTGGCATCAACGGCGCATGGCTGCTTGCTGTGGTCGCCACCCAGTCGATTGCAGTTCTGGCGATGCTTTTGGCACCGCACATCACGCAGTCATATCGGCTTTACCTCGACTTTATCGCGGTTTCGATGTGGCTGTGGGGGGGGATGCTGTACATCTGGCTAATGACGCTGATTTTCTACCGCTATACGTTTTTCCACTTTTCCCCAAGCGACCTTTCCCCGCCTTATTGGATCAATATGGGGGCTATGGCGATTTCCACCTTGGCCGGATCATTGTTGATTGAAAACGCGACGGGTTCTGAATTTCTTCAATCCCTTACGCCGTTTACCAAGGGTTTTACGATTTTCTATTGGGCCACGGGGTCTTGGTGGGTTCCGATGCTGCTTGTCCTTGGGGTTTGGCGGCACATCTACAAGCGCTTCCCGCTGACCTATGACCCGCTTTACTGGGGGGCAATTTTTCCCTTGGGGATGTATGCCGTTGCAACCCATCATATGGGCACGGCGCTGGGCTTGGGTTTTCTTAATCCCCTCGCCGATGGTTTTGCGGCAGTTGCCTTGGCGGCATGGTCCTTGGCTTTCGTCTCGCTTCTCCGCACCTTATTATCGCAGCAAACCGAACGGTAAAGGCTCATGTCTGAAAGAGCGGACACCCAAGCAACTCTCGTACGGGATATGCGCGGAATGAATACGCCCAGACGCGTGCATGACCCGTAGTTTAAACGCCATGGCCGGCAATCCGGCTTCCTGCCATGCGACATCAGTGCCTGCGTAATTTCGTTCATCTCCGGTTTCGATACTCCGGCTGATTGACGTGTGGCATCAGGTCACGAAAGATCGCACTACGCCATCTTCGTCTGACCCACCCCCTTTGAAGTGGTGCGCCCCTATGTTTAGAATGTCTGACGTCAGCGCTTATGGGTCCAAATAGCCGTATTTGATAAGAGAGTGTTCGTGGCTCATCAGTAATCACTGAGGAGTGGAACACGAGACAGACAACTGGACCCCGAAAGAGTGTTTGCGAGAAGATCGTTAACGATTTCAAACGCGCCACCCGCAAACAGTAATCATCTGATGAGAAGGTCAGGATCGTCTTGGACGGCTGGAGGCGAATGTTGCATCCCAAATCGGCGAAATGTGCCCTTATCGACCCAACCAGGTGAAGGGATATCTGGAGGCGAAGAGGTTCTTCGAATAGCAATACCAAGGCTATTTGTTCCTCAGCACGAGGCAGCGAAACCTCGACAGACAAGGCATTCACCACGGCATCGCTGCATGCATGGCAAGATTGGCCAGATGCGCCGCATTGCCAAACCGTATAGAACTGACCATCGCCCGGTCAGCCCTATCACCTCATGTATCTGATTAGAGATACATGAGGAAAGTATGGTTCTAATACATTGGGCAAACCGTGCTGATGCATCGTGTTGCAAGCGTTGCGATCGGAACCTGTGCCCCTCCAGTCGCGCGCCGCAAATATGAGGCTGCATCGGTACTTTGCCCGCAAGTTCCTGATGACGTTTCTTGCGGTTTTTGGAATCTTGGCCGCCATACTGGCATTGATTGATCTAATGGAAGAGGTTGGGCGCTTTAGCGGCAACGGAGTTGGGTTTCGAAAGATGATCGAACTCACCGTTCTGAGCGCACCAAGAGGGCTCTACGAATTTCTGCCACTCGTCATGATCCTATCCTCCCTTGCACTGTTTCTTGGGCTCGCGCGATCATCGGAGTTGGTGGTCACGCGTGCATTGGGCTGGTCCGCAATGCGGGTGCTGGTCGCACCAGTTGCGGTTGCTTTGTTCATCGGCGTAACCGCAGTGACGGTTTTCAACCCCATCGTGACTGGCACTTCAAATCGGTACGAAACGCTGAGCACACGGTATCGCAACGGCGAGGAAAGCTCCTTTTCGATCAGTGCGGATGGTCTCTGGCTGCGGCAGAGCACAAACGACGGACAGGCGGTGATCCATGCCGCGTCAGTCAATGCGGGCGGATCTGAGTTTTACGACGTGACGTTCCTCATGTTCGACCGTGATGGCACGCCGTCTGAGCGGATCGAGGCCGCTACAGCGCGACTGGACATCGGCTATTGGGAGCTGGAAGATGCCAAGGCGTGGTCATTGACCGAAGCGGACAATCCCGAGGCTGTGTCCCAAAGGCATGATGTGATGCGCATCCCATCGTCCCTGACACAAGAGCGTATCGCCGCATCGGTGGGCACACCCACATCGATTTCATTCTGGGATATGCGCGCTCATATCGCCCAGCTCAGTCGCGCTGGATTTTCGACGCGTCGCCCTCTGGTCTGGTTTCAGACTGAACTTGCGCGACCCTTGTTTCTGGCCACCATGGTGCTGATCGGGGCCGCGTTCACAATGCGCCATGGTCGATCAGGCCACACCGGCCTGATGGTCCTGTTCGCGATCATGTCGGGCTTCTCTCTATATTTCATTCGAAACTTCGCATTGATCCTCGGGGAAAACGGTCAGATTCCTATCTTACTCGCCGCATGGGCACCGCCAGCTGCGGGGTTGCTACTGGCGCTTGGGCTGATCTTGCATCTGGAGGATGGATGATACGCAAAGGCGGGTTGCGGCAACTGGAATGTTTCTCAGTCTGTCGATCAACCACAAACTGGAAGATACCGACTTAAACCGCGCTGGCGCGTACAAGTAGGCTGGGGAATAAAGGTGAGCTGCCTGAAATTTGGAGAGGGGTGTGAAAATGCTTGAATGGTCCACCGCTGGTCCTGCAGTCGGCGCTGCCTTTCTCGCGTCGACCGTAGAAGTCGTCGAAGCGTTCACCATCGTATTGGTCGTGGCTACCCTGCGCGGCTGGAAACCTGCCGTGATGGGGACTGGTGCGGCGCTGCTCGTTCTGGGGGCGGTTGTCATGATCCTCGGCCCGCTGCTGGACCAAGTGCCACTGCATCTGCTGCAACTGGTGATCGGCGTGCTTTTGCTGCTGTTCGGTATCGGCTGGCTGCGCAAGGCATCTCTCAGGTCCGGCGGTGTCATTGCGCTACACGATGAGGACGCTATTTTCGCAAAGGAGACGGCGGACCTGAACGCAGAGGTTCAGCGCCACAAAACCTCCCAAAACTGGATTGCGGGCATCGCGGCGTTCAAGGCCGTCCTGCTGGAAGGGCTCGAGGTGATTTTCATCGTGATCGCGGTCGGTGCTGGCCGAGGCCTCTTGTGGCCTGCCAGTTTCGGTGCGCTCGCGGCCTGTGTCCTTGTCCTCGCGATTGGGGCCATTGCGCATCGCCCTCTGGCAAGGGTGCCGGAAAACAAGCTAAAGTTTGGCGTCGGAGTAATGCTGTCGGCCTTCGGCGTTTTCTGGACTGGCGAGGGACTGGGCGTGGACTGGCCGGGACATGATCTGGCGCTCTTCGTCTTCGCGGCGGTGTTCCTCGCCGCAGGACTCATGGCAGCACGCATGGTGCGGCCACCGATCAAGGAGGTGAAGCCATGAACATCCTAAAGGACGTTCTGTCAGAACTATTCAGTATGTTTGTGGCTGATGCGCGGTTGACCGCTGCCATTCTTGCGACGGTCGCGATCGCGGCGCTGCTGATCAACGCGACCGACCTGCCATCCCTCGCAGGGGGCGCGGTCCTGTTGCTTGGTTGCGTAGCAGTTTTGTTTCTCAGCGTCAGACACGAGGCCGCGCAGCGTCAAGCATCCCACGCCGATATGACAGGTTGATAGAGCCTGTGAACCTGCATAACGCACTCCACGGGGGGGGCAAATTGATCCGAACGGCGGTCCTGTAAACGCAGTGCCGCTGTATCAGGACGCAACAAGCGCCCGCCAACGGCACGGTGCGAGCAAGGGGGGCGTATGAGATGCGCGGGTCGCATCAATTTGTGATGGTTTGCGATGCGCAGTATCTGGATAGGATGTCTGTTGATCTTAGAATATGACCAAGCGCTACCCTGAGGCTACTAAAACTCGTGGACGCAAACCGCAAACATACGTTGCAAATATCACAGCGCGCGAAACACGCTCGCTAGGCCTGTCCTTCAAAAGAGTTGCGCCTGATAATCCATAAGCTGTCGCTTACTTCCAAGAGCGTAAGCTCTTTACCAATAAGGGTTTCTCAGCTTCAGGAGCATATGAATGCTGCCGCCGAAATACAGGCGATATCAACCTGAAAGGACCATCTCAATGCGTAAATTTTTGATCGCCGCCACCATGATCATTGCCGTCCCTGCCTTTGCAACCGAAGTGACCCAAGATACCGACCTCGGCACGACGATGGACGCGGTCAAGGCCAGTCTTACCGAGATGGGCTATGAAGTCCGCAAGGTAAAAATGGAAGACGGCGAGGTCGAGGCATATGCCGTCATGGACAATAAACTGAGCGAAGTGTTCGTCGACCCCGCGACCGGGCTGGTCACGAGAATTGTCGAAAAGTGATGCCGTCATGATGATGAAACAAGATCGTATCAGCGGGCGCGAAAGCGCCCGCGACAGCCGCAGCGTGCTGGTCTGGGATCCTCTGGTGCGCCTGATCCACTGGGGCGTCGTTCTGATGGTTCTGATCAACGCCGCCATCGTCGCACATGACAGCACGATTCACCTGTGGGCGGGCTATGTGATGCTGGTTCTGGTGGGGGTCAGATTGGTCTGGGGCGTCATCGGGACGCGGCATGCGCGGTTCTCGGCCTTCCCCCCAAATCCAATTCGGGCGCTGAGCTATGTCCGGAATATGCGCAGGGAGGACAAGACAGTGCATCTTTCGCACAATCCCCTTGGTGCCCTGATGGTCTACAATATCTGGGCAACGCTTCTGGCGATCGGCGCGACCGGCTACATGATGGGCACAGTCAGTTTTTTCGGTGTCGAGTGGGTCGAGGAGGCACATGAGCTGGCTTATAATTGGCTGCTGCTGTCGATTGCGGCGCATATTGGGGGTGTCATCTTTGACACGTGGCGCTCTCGCATCCCATTGGTGCAGGCAATGATTCACGGGCGCAAGCGTATTCCCGATGATAGACCCGTCGAATGAGGACCGGTCTGCATCTGGCAAAGAAGGATAAACGGCGGGCCGTAACGCTCGCCGTTATCATCGTGTTGCAAGCGCTTTGCGCTGCTTTCTTTGTCAGCGATGTTGCTTTCGATTTTAGCGAGGGATTTTACGTCGATACCCATTCGTTTGTCGAAGCGGTCGCGACATTGGTTCTATTCATCGGAGTCGTCTTCCTGATGATTGAGCTGCGCGGTGTGATGAGCCGTCTGGAAAAGTTGGATCGTGGATTGCGCGCGGCGCGCGGCGAGATGGCACAGATCATCGACACCTTTTTTGAAGACTGGAAGCTGACGGCGTCTGAAAAGGACGTCGGCCTGCTGATCTTCAAAGGTTTTGACAACGAAGCGATCGCGGCAATTCGAGGGACCGCAGCCGGAACCATCAGGGCTCAATCCACGCGCATTTACGCAAAGGCGGGTGTTGACGGGCGCGCCCAACTGTTCAGTCTGTTGCTTGAAGAGCTTTTGGCTGATGATGATCGGCCGGTGCAGAACGAGGGCGAGCCATGAGTGGACGGCATGCAGAACATCACAATGTATCTCGTATTGGCTGGTTGCGCGCGGCTGTCCTTGGGGCCAATGACGGTATCGTTTCTACCGCCAGCCTGATCGTCGGCGTGGCTGCCGCCGCAGGCAGCGTGTCCGAAGTTCTGCTGGCGGGGACGGCCGGTCTGGTCGCCGGGGCGATGTCTATGGCTGCGGGTGAATATGTGTCTGTCAGCTCGCAGGCGGACACCGAACGGGCCGATCTTGCAGTTGAGCGCCGGGAATTGAGTGAAAAACCGCGCGAAGAGCTGCTCGAACTGGCGGCGACGTTCACTGCCCGAGGCGTCAGTGAGGACGTCGCTGCCGAGGTCGCCAGACAACTGACCACACATGACGCGGTCGGCGCACATGCGCGAGAAGAGCTTGGGATCACGGATCTGGCGACGGCAAAACCGCTGCTCGCGGCGTTCACATCGGCCCTGACCTTCTCGATCGGTGCGCTTCCGCCTTTGCTCATAGTTCTTTTTGCACCGGTCACTCAGATCGTCGTCTATGTTTCGGTAGCGACGATATTTCTGCTGGCGATCCTCGGCGCACTTGGGGCCAAGGCAGGAGGGGCGAGCCTGGCCCGTGGCGCAATCCGAGTGACGTTCTGGGGCGCCGCCGCCATGGCGGCAACGGCGCTTGTGGGCAGGCTCTTCGACGTGGCGGTTTGAGACCCACTTCGATTTCTAACGCGAAACAGAGTGATTACCGCGGCAGTTTGCTTGGTCAGTCATTGGTGGCGCTCGTGGTAGGGAGGGCCGGGTATCACGTTTTACTTAGCTTTCAACAAAGCACCGATCGCGCTGGATCGATCCATTTCCGCATGGCCAAGACTGCATAGCGCCGCCGGGTCGGACGGGTTCAGTCCTCTGGATCTCACGTACTTCTCACCGCGCTGGCGCATACGGGCCTTTTCATCGGGGCTTTTGACGTAGGCGTTGATCTCGGCACTTGTATAGCCAAGATTATGGGCGCGCCTTTTTAGGCCGTAGAGCACCGATAGCCCTTTGAAAGTGCGTGGGTCGATCTCATTGCATTTATCGCTGATTTCAATCGCCAGTGCGACCCAAAGCATCGCATCGTCGATTTCTTTGACATCGTGCAGCTGAGTTTTGGCACTGGCGGCGGCGGCGCCAAAGGCCAGCGCGAAACTCAGCATCAAGGTTGCTACAATACGCATATACGTATTCCTTTCGAACCGATCATCAGGCACCACTCTCGTCGTGGGAAGTTGCGAATATCGTCTCAGGCTGATCGCTCTTGTGATCCATTTTCTTGAACGACAGATACGAAAACGGCAAAGATCCAAGATACATCATGTTGCCAACGATCAATGTGGGCCAGGGATAGACGACCAGACAGACCACCAGCACCACAGCGCCAACAACGACAAAGGGGAGGTGGGCCCTTTTTATGGATGCATGCTTGATCGAGTATGTCGGAATCGTGCTGACGGCCAGCAATCCAACGCTGATGATGTAGATGGTTCGTGCAATGGGAAGGTCGGTGTCCTGCCAGCCCTGCAGGTGCAAAAAGATAGGCATCAGCGCAAGGCAGGCCAGTGCAGGCGCGGGCACACCCACAAAGAATCCGTCCTTCTTCAACGTCACGTCGGCGCGCTGAATGGACAGGTTGAAACGCGCCAGCCGAAGCGCGCAGCATACCGCCAACACCAATGTCGCGAGCCAACCGAGGCTGGCATAATCGGTACCGGTGTAGAGCGTGTTGTAGAGCAGGATCCCCGGCGCGATGCCGAAATTGAAGAAATCGGCCAAGCTGTCCAATTCGGCCCCAAAGGGACTGGCGGAGTCCAGAAAACGTGCAAGTTTGCCATCTGCCGCGTCTAAAAACACTGCCAGCAGGATGAAATAGAGGCTTGCTTCCAAATGCCCTTCAATGCTCATCCGCACGGAGGTCAGCCCCGCACAGATCGCAAACACGGTGACGATGCTGGGAACGAGGTGGCGTACTTTGATCCGCTGTGCCCCGGTCATTCAGCAATTCCAGGACGCACAGTTTCAGGGGTCGCCAGATCTGCCAGAATGGTCTCGCCTCCAACGGCCGTCTGGCCGACGGCGACCAAGGGCGAAACGCCTTCGGGCAGATATACATCCAGACGACTGCCGAATCGGATCAGGCCGAACCGGTGGCCAATATCGACGCTATCGCCTTCTTTGACAAAGCAGACAATACGTCTGGCAACGAGGCCCGCGATCTGAACGACGCCAATGCGCACGCCTGCCTTTGTTTCGATCATCAAGGAGTTACGCTCATTTAGCTCGCTTGCCTTGTCGAAGGACGCGTTCAGGAATTGGCCTTTGTGATAGGTGATGTGCCGAACGACGCCAGCGATCGGCGCACGGTTCACATGGCAGTTAAAGACGTTCATAAATACGGACACGCGCGTCACAGGTGTGTCCCCCAGCGCGAGATCTTTGGGCGGAACGACGTTCTGGATCAGTGATACGATGCCGTCGGCGGGGGACAGGATAAGCCCCTCTTGCTGAGGGATCACGCGAACCGGATCGCGAAAGAAATAGTAGCACCATACCGTTACGCCACAGCCGAGCCAGAACAGCGGCTCCCATATAAACGCCAGAGCGATGGTGATTGCGGCAAAGATTGCCACAAACTTCCGCCCTTCCTTGTGCATTGGGACAGCGATGATCTTAACCATGTTCATGAGCGTACTTTCACAGAATTTCGAGTTGTATAAGAAGAACTGTGCCAAGGTACAAACCGTTTGCGACCAGCATGCACATGGTAGCCAACGACCCCAGATCCTTGGCGTCGCGTGCGAACTCCTGCCAGTGATCTGCCAAATGATCGACTACGCACTCGATGGCGGTGTTCAGGGCCTCGACGGCGACAAGCCCGAAAAACAAGATCAGGAAAACGCTGAATTGAGACCAGCTTGCGCCGATGCCGATAAGTAGGGCCAAAGACAGGATGAACGCCAGAACGATATGGCGAAAGGCAGCCTCTTTCCACAGCCGCCGGGCACCCCCGAGGGAATAGCCCGCCGCTGCAAAGACATGGCGAATGCCCGTAATCCGTACTGGCTTTGGCCGGATGTGGGGGCCCTCCATCTTCATTGGATCGCCACCTGCTGTGCCGGTCTGCATGGCGCGAAGATATCCAGATTCTGATCACGTTCGGTGGTTTCAATATCCAGCATCCCCAGAACCGAATGGAAAAAATGGTCGTGCGATATTTCCGTGAAACCGGGCGCTGAAACGCAGCCATAATCCAGCTTCAGGTCTCGTTTGAACTCGTCCGACATCCACACCACCATCGGCACGCGCTTTTGCTCTTCTGGGGCGATCCAGTATGGGGCCGCGTGCAGAAACAATCCCTTTTCGCCAAGGGATTCACCGTGATCAGAGACATAAATCAGCGAGGTGCTGAGGTCGGGCAGAGTTGACAAAAAATCTATGGTTTTCGCGATTTGAAGATCGGTATAGGCGACTGCGTTGTCGTAGGCGTTAACGACGTCGTCGGACGAGCAATTTGCCAGATCCGAGTCCCGGCAATCAGGTAGGAATTTGGCGAATTCCTTTGGGTAGCGTTCGTAATACGCCGGTCCGTGGTTGCCGATCTGGTGCAGCACGATAACGGTATCACGTGTGATCAAACCGGCTCTGTCCTGAAGCTGCTTGAGCAGGATTCCATCATTGCATTCGCCGTCATTGCAGAATTCGGGATCGTCTGCTCTGTTGAAGTTTGCATAGGCAACGCGTTCGGCCACGCCCATGTCGCCTGTGTTAGCATCCCACCACTCGACGTCGTATCCAGCGCGCTTGATGACGTCCAAAAGGTTTTCCTGAGCGACGGCCTTTTCATACGTGAAGTCTTGGCGGCCCAGTTTCGAAAACATGCAGGGAATGGACACGGATGTTGACGTGCCGCAGCTTTGAACGCCCCCAATCGGCAGAATATCATGCTTGTTCAGCTCTGGAGAGGTGTCCCTGTGATACCCGCTCAACCCCCAGTTCTGGTCTCTCAAGGTTTCGCCAATGACGAGAATGGTCAGAATAGGGTGTCTGGCGCCTTGCGCTGCGCCTCCCTTGTGGGCATCCAGCGCTATTTTCTGAAACTCGAGTGACTGCGCCCTCCACTTCATTTCAGCATATTTCAGTATGCTTTGGACCGTGGATTCCGGGTGCAGTATTTCCCTCATTCCCGGTGATTGCTTGAGGCCGAAGGAGAACACTTGATAGTTGCTGTATGCCGCTCCGGTAAAAACCAAACCGCAAAGAAGAAGCAATGCAATATGACGCTGTGCCGATTTCAGAAATGGTGGATGCGAAACCCGCACCACCAGAATGACCAGTGACGGCATGAACGCAAATAAAAACATGTATCTGAGATAGGCTGCGGTGAACAAATTCTTGGATTCGTTCGCAGTTGTGCCGAGTATGTTCTGGATCATCTCACGATCAATGATGATCCCCATGGTCTCGTGGTAATATGAGGCCCCAGCCGCAATCAGGATGTTGGCGATCAGAAACGGCTTCAGAAGCCACCTGTTCGTGAATGCGAGCACGTAGACCATCGTGAACGCCCATATACCCACCCCGAATATGATGAGTAGGCCAGGTTGGGCACCAAACAGATCATAAGCCCGTTGCCAAAATGAGTGGCTGTAGGCGGCCAGCAGCCAGATGTTTGCGAGGTTGACCAGCAGCAAGCCCGATATGGAAGGGCGCGCCAACCATAATTTCATCATGGCCGTTGAAAGGCCGTTACCGGTTGGCAATCCTCGATCAGCGCTGCGAGATCGGTCAGATTTAGCATTTGCTGATCCGACAGCGTCTTGTATCGCCATGTGATTGGAGGCTTTCAATGATTGTTCTTCGCCCATTTTAGGGACGGGCACGTTCCGGGGATGTGTTCGGTACTATACCAATCGGTAAACTGGGCGCTGGACCATCCAGTCCGTCGGTTTTCAGCTGCGAACTTGTGATCCCGCTTGCCCGGCGCATTGGGCCTGTCAGGAGGCAATAAACGCCCACCTGCGGCACAATATGAAGGTGCCCAACGCGACCAGTCCGGTAGAGACGATCAATGTTGTGGTCGGTGACAGGATATGGCGGGTCAGAAGACCCGCGAGGATGACCTCGTTGGTGGCAAAGCCGGTGAGCGCCACCACTAAGAAACGGACCAGCGATCCCGACATGGAACTGCTGTCCGCGGAAAATGTGTAACCGAAATGGCCTGCGAAGCTGACGATGAAAGCAACGCAGAACGCTGCGGCATTGGCGATCAGCGGCCCCCAGCCCGCGTGGATCAAGGTGACACCGACCAACAGATGGATCAACGTCGCGGCTCCGCCGATCAGCGAGAATCGGAATACCTGCCGGATCATGACTCAGCCAACGCATCGCTCGCGGTTTCTTCGGCAATGATGAAGCCGGGCCGGCCTTTGACCTCCATGAACACCCGGCTCAAGTACTCGCCCAGAACGCCGATAGAAATTAGCTGCACGCCGCCCAAAAGACAGACAGCGACTACCAGAGTGGACCAGCCTTGCACGTCCACGCCAAAAAAGAGCGTGCGCAAGGTGATCCAAACGCCGTAGAGGATCGACAGGGTGGCGATGACCATGCCTATGCCGGTCCAGATGCGCAGTGGCCAGCTGGTGAATGACGTGAGCCCTGTCAGGGCCAGTTGAGCGAGCCCCAGAAAACCGAACTTGGAGGTGCCGTTTTGACGTGGCTCCAGCTCGATCGGGACCGCGATGGACCGGAAGCCGACCCAGCCGTAGAGGCCTTTCATAAAGCGGTCACGTTCGGGCAGGGCGCAAAGCGCGTCCACCACGCGGCGGTCCATCAGCCGGAAGTCGCGGGCATCGGGGGGGATGTGGATTTTGCTGCCCATTGCGAGCAGCCGGTAAAAGAGGCGGGTCATGGCACGCTTGGCGCGCGGCTCGTCCTTGCGATGGGCGCGTGTGGCATAGACCATCTCGAACCCGCCGCGATAATGCTCCAGCATGGTTTCAAGATAGCTAATCGGTTCCTGCATGTCTGCGTCGAGAATGACCACCGCCGCGCCAGTCGCGCGCTCCAACCCCGCCATGATGGCCTGTTCTTTGCCGAAGTTGCGTGACAGGCGCAACGCGCGCACCGGCGCGCCGTGCGCCATGGCAATCGCATTGTCGCAGGTCGCATCCTCGCTGCCGTCATCCACGATCAGGATTTCGTGGTGCAGCTTCAGGCGTGTCGCCTCCGCGTGGACGCGCATGATGGTTTCCGCGATGTTGTCTTCCTCATTAAAGGCGGGGATCACGAAAGACACATCAATCGGCCGGGCAACCTGCTTTCGGGGTTGCAAGACAGCAATTGGCGGCACGAGATTGATCATTTTTCGGCTCCGGAACGGTGGTATCGCTGCTTTGATACAGCGCCGTTTCACGCCTGCGGCTGATCAGGACTATACGATTTGG
>RCMY010003556.1_pt1 | contig 14021 bp, 9 predicted proteins | sample 2041341 | NCBI WGS metagenome assembly RCMY01 (sample SAMN09708234, study PRJNA481090) | Marine sediment metagenome, whole genome shotgun sequencing project.
TCAGCAGCCTGCAAAGCGACTTCGGACCCCGCCGCACCCATTGCGATCCCGATATCGGCCCGCGCAAGCGCTGCCGCATCGTTGACCCCATCACCGACAAAAGCCACCTTGTTATTCTGGGCAAGTGCCGCGACGGCCTGCACCTTGTCTTCGGGGAGCATTTCTGCGTGGATATCAGCGGGGGCAAAACCAAGTTCTGCACCGATCCGCAGCGCCACGGGGCGCCTGTCACCCGTCATCATCACGATACGCTGCACACCGCTGGCACGCAGTGCCGACAGCGCCGCAGCAGAGCTGGGCCGCGCCGCATCAGCCACGCTGACCGCACCCAGAACCGTGGCTCCTCGTCCCAGATAGATCACCGTGTCGGCACCTTCAGCCAACGCCACCAGACGCAGAGCATCAAATTTCGCGCCCATCTTTTCGGCAAGATAGGGATTTCCAGCCCAGACTTCACCCTGTGCGTCATGACCGGTGATACCGATCCCCGGCAGCGCGCTCACCCCGGTTACTGCGACCGGATCAAGCCCGCGCCGGATAGCCTCGCGCCGGATCGCCGTTGCGATATGATGTTCCGAATGCGCCTCAAGTCCCGCCAGCAACGCCAGAAAGCCCGCCTCGTCACCGTCGAGTGCCACAACTTGGGTCACTGTGGCCTGACCGGTCGTCAGCGTTCCGGTTTTGTCGAACGCAAATGTATCGACGGCGGCAAGGGTCTCAAGCGCAGCACCGCCTTTGAACAACACGCCCCCGCGCGCGGCAGCTGAAAGTGCCGAAAGAATTGCCGCAGGAACCGAGATGACGATCGCGCAAGGACTGGCTGCAACCAACAGAGTCGCAGCCTTGTAAAGTGCGGGCTTCCAATCGCCGGTCAACCAGTAGAACGCCACAAAGGCAAGCACTGCCCCGATAAGGACCGCAATGGTATACCGCTGACCAAACCACGCGCTGAAACGCTCTGACGGGGCCTTGGCAGCTTGAGCCTCTGTCACCAGCCGGATCATGCGGGCAATTGTACTTTCACCGACGGTGCGGGTGACCGTGACCTCAAGCACCCCGTCAAGATTTACTGTGGCTTCGAATACCGGCTGGCCCACGTTTTTTGAAACGGGCATCGATTCACCGGTGATATTAGCCTCGTCAAGGTCGCCGCGCCCCAAGGCTATTGTGCCATCGGTCGGCACCCGTGCGCCGGGACGCAGCACCACAGTGTCCCCGACTGCCAAAGTCTCGGCCGCGACCACTTCAACCGCGCCGGACGCTGTCTTGCGCAGCGCTGTTTCGGGCCGTAGCGCCATCAACGCCTGAATGGCGCCGCGCGCGCGCCCAAGTGCACGATCTTCCAATGTTTCGGCTACGCTGAACAACGTCAACAGAACCGCCCCTTCAAGCGGGGCACCAACAGCAGCAGCAGCAATGGCAGCAACGACCATCAACAGATCGATATCAAGAACACCGTCCTGCCAGAGCGCCGTGAACGCGCGCCACGCCGCAGGAAGGCCGCCGGCAAGATAAACGGTCGCCAATGCCGGAACCGTAATCGCTGCAAGCCCCTCAACCGGCAACCACGCCCCGGCCATGCCCAGCAGCATTCCCAAAACCGTCAGCAGCGACAGGATGAAGGAGGGATCGCGCAGCAGCGGCTTCTGTGGGCTCTGGTCCATCATATCGTTCCTTATATCAATCTGGTGATCGCGGAGCGCAGATCATGGATATGGTGCTGTGCAAGCCTTAACGCGGAGGTATTTGCAACTGCTCTCATAATGCCCCAATTTTTGTTTTGATTGGCGCGTGTATGCGCGTTAGGGCTCATTGCAAACCGGCGGCACCCCATCTTGCCTGCATATTTGCCGAAAGCAGGATACATCACAAGGTGCCCGTTCAGGTGAACCAGAGCCTTGGGCGCTGACCTGTCTTTCAGTCGTATCAATATCTGGAAGGCGCTATCGCGCAGCAGTTACTCTGAACTTTCATCCGGATTACAGTTGAAAGAGCGTTTTTAAGCGGCTCTATCAATCGATGAACCCAGCCTGACGTTTTCATTGTTCGCAGTTATCAAAAGGTGAACTGGCCACCTGTTTTATCGGCACTAAGATTCAGAAGTGTTGCGAGTTGCGCAATCTGCCGCCAAGCAATGCGCAATTGTTGGCGGCAGGTTTCGTTCACGAATATCCGGTCAGCGTTCGAGGTCCAATGGCGCGGGCCCACTAACCGGCTTTGCGGCGCGAAGGGAAGCGCGGAAAGAACATTGGCACGCGGCGGACGTAATCATCCCATGCCTCGCCTCGGGTCTTACGCATGTGACGCTCGTTGCCCGGCGTGGCCGATCCCCAGCCCATGAACCATGTGGTGTAGAGCGGGCCGATGATGCTCAGCCAGCCCCATGGGTGCGACAGCGCAAACATAAAGTAGCCGAAATAAACCAGCGACTCGCCGAAGTAGTTGGGATGCCGCGTCAATGACCATAGACCGCGGTCCATGATCCCGCCCTTGTTCGCCGGATTCGACTTGAACGCATTCATCTGGGAATCGCCGACAACAAGAAAAAAGAATCCGACAAGCCAGATGGCAATGCCAATCCAGTCAGTGATCTGTAGCCCGACAACATCGGCACTTGCGGCAAACGCGAACGGCATGACCCAGATCCAGATCAGGATGCCTTGCAGCATATAGACCGCGAAAAAACTCCAGACCGGCCAGCGCGACCCGAACCGTTTACGATGTGTGGCGTAGGGCTCTTGTTCATCACCGACATTGGTGCCGTAGGCGTGCTGCAACATGCGCACCATCCAGATCGCCATCAGACCCAGTACCACGCCAAGTCGCAGCGTGATCCCGCCTGCGGCAAGCAAAACCATCGTCAGCGCGATGCCAAGACTGATGCAAGGATAGACCACGTCCATGATGCTGTGGTTGCGCAGGACCATCCCGATGCACCATCCCGCAGAGGCAAGAACGAACATGGCAACGCCACCCCAGAGCCAAATTCCTACGGGTCCGGCAAGCGAAGCCGGTGCGATCGCGTAAACGGCAAGTGCAATACCGGGGATGGCCATATGCGCGTAACTCCAGTTCCGGCCGCGCGCCTCTGCAGGCATGACCAGACGCCATGTCACGGCAAACACGATCCAAATGATGAAGGCGTAAATCATTAGTTGTCATCCTCTTGTGTGGTATTCACCAATCAGGCGAATCCGGTGATATCGGGTCTGCGACGAGGCGCAGCGGAACTGGAAGCAAGCGCCACGCGCCACTCATAATCCTGTTCGCCGATTAGCATTGCCGCACGATGGGTTCAGTTTTCTCTGGGCATCATGATACACAAGACGAACCAATAAACAAGTTATCTTTGTGATGGGCCACGCCAAATCACATGACACACTGGATACGTCGGCGCGCGTGTTTCGCCTGAATATGCACCCACCTTTAGTTTAATGCAGCATATATCAGGAGGATCGACAAGCTAATCCCCCCTCCGATGTCCCGAAATTCGCAAGCAAGCACGACATAATCATATATTGATTTAGTCTATTTAATGAATTACAAATGCACCGAATCAATGGACAGTTGAAAGGTGGGCATCTTGGACGACGCAATCGAGATTCGGACCCTGCAAGACCTCTTGCAACGCAACCGTCGCGACTATGGCGACTGGACATGTCTGGTGGATCCGCTGGACCGCGGCCGCATTGCGGATGGTTCTGCCAAGCGGCTGACCTGGTTCGAATTTGGCGCAAGGGTCGATCAGACCGCGTTCAAACTGATGCGCGCCGGGCTCCGCAAGGGCGACGTGACTGTACTGGTCGCCCCCACACTCCATGAAACGCTGCTGGCACAGATGGCCTGCCTTGAACTCGGCGTACTTGTTGCATCGATCCCCGTTCAATACCGCGAGAACGAGATAGAAGCCTTGCTGAAGCGCTTATCGCCTAAGGCGTTGATCGGCTATGTCCGTCTTGGCAAACACGCTAATGCCGCGATGATGGCCGAGGTCGCCAAAGGTGCCACACCCACGCCTTTGGTTTTCGGGTTCGGTGACGGGTTGCCTGACGGCGTGATATCATTGGATGACGACCGGCCTCTGGATGCCGCAGAATTGGCTGAACTGGCCGCAGTTAAGGCCGCAGCGGCGATCGCACCCGATGATCCTGCCTTCCTCGTCTTTACCTCTGGCACGTCGGCGCGGCCCAAGGCCATCGCCCGTACTCACGCCCAGACCCTGACAGCGTCAAGCTTTCTGAACGATGTTGCAGACCTGCCGATGGGCGGGTGCTTTTTGTCGCCACGGATGCTTAATACGGTCGGATCACTGGCCAATGGTCTGGCGTCGTGGCTCCATTCCGCCGCGCGGATGGTACTGCACCATCCTTTCGATATGGACGTGTTTCTGCAACAGATCGCTGAAGAGCGCCCCTGCGTCACCAGTTGCCCGCCTGCAATCCTGAACATGATCCTGCGCCGGATCGAAGCGGGTGAGGTCCTCGATCTTGAAGGTCTGAAATACATAACCTCGGGTTCGGCACAACTGAACCCGCGCCTGTTTACCGAATTCCGCGAACGTTTCGGGATCAGTCTGGTCAACGTTTATGGTTCCAGCGAGGGTGCAATGCTGATTTCGTCGGACAAGGATATTCCCGATGAACAGACGCGCGCCGACTGCTTTATGCGACACCCTGAAGAAGCGCCTTCCTCCTGCCTGAAATCACTGGCCGGTACCCGTACAAGGCTTGTCGATCCGGCGACGGAAACCGAAATTACCGAAACCGATTCAATTGGTGAATTGCGCCTGAAAGGTCCGGGAATACTGAAACGTTATTGGGATGACCCCGATCTTAGCCGCGACTCTTTTGACGCTGACGGCTGGTTTCGCACCGGCGATCTATTCATCATCAGCGGTGAAACGGGGAGGTACCTGTCTTTTGCTGGCCGCCTGAAGAATATCATCGTGCGCGGCGGTCTGAACATTTCGGCCGAAGAAATCCAAAATCTTGCGATAACCCACCCTGCTGTGGCCGAAGCGGTCGCAGTATCCGTTCCCGATCCGCGTTTGGGTGAAAAGGTAGGGCTTGCCGTGGTCCTGCGCCCTGAAACCGAACTGACCCTCGCAGACCTTACCACCCACCTGCGCGACGAGCGTAAGGTGGCGGTGTTCAAGCTTCCCGAACATCTGCATATCCTTGCGGCTTTGCCCACGATGCCGAGCGGCAAGACCGACATCAAAGCCGTTCGGGAGCAGGTCATCGCCAGCATTCCGGGCGCGCAGGGCTGAGGAATGGAGAAAACCGGGACAAACACGCCGCCATCCACTGGCGCGGCAAACCAGACGCCGCACCCGGACTTGCCATTTCACACGCAAGAGGCTTTGCGGTTTCGCGATATGGACCCGCTGGGCCATATCAACAATTCGGTCTATGCAACCCTTCTGGAGCAGAACCGGATTGCGTTTCAGGACCAGCCCGGCGGCTTTCGCGAGGCCAGGGGTCAGGCTGCCGTTCTGGCGACGCAGACCATTGATTTCCTGCGCGAGATGCGCTGGCCCGGCACGGTCGAAATCCGGCTGGGCATCGGTAGGTTAGGGCGCAGCAGTATCCAGATTCATCAAGAGATCATGCTTGACGGCAAACTTATCGCCCGCGCCCGCTGCACTCAGGTCCTGATTGACGATGCGCTGCGCACTGCGGTGCCGCTGACAGACGAACAACGCGCTATGCTGGCGCCGTGGATGGTCGTGCCAAAGCCGGACTGAGCGACCGTTTGACTGCGTCGGTTCGCCCCTGCGTCATATCCGCCTATGCTTGGCGGAGTTTATCGACGATAGTCTGTGTTCCGCGATAGTCTCGCCAGCGGGGCCAATTGTTTCGGCCATCCAGACCCCGCAATGCCAGCATCCGGCGTTACCGGACCGGATCGTCCGCTATCGCACTAACCATTTACACGGGTGCGCCGCCCTCGTAAGACCGGACACCATCGCAGGAAAGGGCTTATTATGGCCGAAATTCAAGAGGATGTGGCGGACCCCGTCGCAATGGTGGCCAAGTATTCGGTTGTTCGCGCCCTTGCTATCGTAGGCGATACGTGGACCCTGCTTATTCTGCGTTCGGCGTTCAGCGGGACGCATCGGTTCTCGGACTGGCAGAACGACCTGGGCATTCCCAAAGCCGTGCTTGCCAACCGCCTTGACCGTCTGGTCGAAAACCGCATCCTGTATAAACGTCCCGCACAGAATGGCGGCAAGCGGATGGAGTATTTTCTGGACGAAGCCGGACTGGACCTGTGGGAGCCTCTCGCGGCAATGGTCCGCTGGTCGCGGCATTGGTATGGTCCCGAGGGGCAGGACGGCGCATGGTTTCACCACAAGGTTTGCGGTGCCGACTGCAATGTCGTTCTCAGTTGCGACATCTGCGCCGATCCACTGACGTTTTTCAATACATTCGCAGAGGATGGGCCCGGCGTAGGGCTTGAGCCGCGGATCGTGCCCCATTCGCGCAGGCGCGCCAATTCGGCCATTCGTCACGGCCACGATGCGCTGGGATCACCAGAGGCGCTGACCCTGTTCGGCGACCTGTGGGCCCCGGCCATTGTTGCGACTGCGTTTCGCGGTGGTCGGCGATTTAACGATCTTGTGGCTTATTTGCGAATTCCTCCGCTTGTCCTGTCGATGCGGTTGAAAGAACTGCTCGCCATGGATGTGCTGACCCGCCGCACCGTGGAGGACAGTGAACGATACGAGGCTTTTCACCTGACCCGCAAGGGTCTGGATCTGTTCCCCTATATTTCGATGATGGCAAAATGGGGCGACCGGTGGCGCGGCGACTCCGCAGGCGTGCCGCTGGTGTTCCAGCACCGCAGCTGCGGGCATAATTACAAACCCCATTTCCGGTGTTCAGCCTGCAACGCGCGGCTTCACCGCGCCGATATCGAATTTCTCGATCCCCAGCCCGCGCCGGGTGCGGTTGCGCCATAAACAAGGCCCGCCCTGTGTGACAGAGCGGGCTTTTATCGTTACTTTGGCTTTACTTTAATCGGCGAGGCTCACACCGTTTTCATAAAGCATATGCGCACCCGCCCAGAACGCATGTGCGCCGGTGGGAATGTGATAGGGCATGATGATCCGGCAGATCGGGCCTTTGTCGATATTGGCCGCGTCAAACAAAACGCATTCGCCCTTGCCCGAATTCACATTGGTCACAAATGTCACGACATAGCCGTCATCCTCGGACTTGGAATTGATGCGTGGTGCAAATGGCGCCTCACTTACGAACTCGCCTTTGGGCATCATGAATGACTGGGTCGCGCCGGTCTTGAGGTCGAATTTCTTCAGACCGTCCAACAGCCACGAACCGGCCTGCGGCAAGGCGTTGTAGCTATAGCGGTAGTCGCGCCCGTTATACATGCCATTGATCATCGGAAATTCGGTAATTTCGTCGTCCAGCCGCTCTTCCTTGGTTTCACCGGTTTTCATATTGAACCGCCAGCGATGCATCGTCGTGCGGGTCGTGTGCATGTCCAGCATCTTGTTCAGACGCTCATAGCCGTCCTTTGGCAACCCCGTCATATCGGGGATCGGATCGGCGATAATGCAGCCATCCATGACGATCTCGTCGCCTTCCTCGAATGTGTTGGACAAGTGCAACATATAGCACGGCTCAGCATCGAACCATTTCACGTCTTCATTTGTGCCAAAGCGCGGGATCACACCAAAGCGTGACGGCACATCGCGATGGAACCCAAGGCGGTGCTTGCCTTGCTTCAGACCTTCGGCATCGAAATACAGCGGGAGGTCGTGCAGCACGCAGTAGTTTTCGCTCATGCCCATGTCATGCGGGAAGCGCGGCCCCGGCAGATCGATTGGGACGTAATGCACCAGATTGTTTTCCGGATCGATAACGCCATAGTTCATGAACGGCGCTTTTTCCGAGAAGTTGAAGAACATCATGTGGCCGCTGTGCTCGTCCACCTTGAAATGCGAACAGATGCCGCGATCACCTAACGCCTGCGACCAGTTCTCGTCCGGTCCCAGAGTCTCAAGGGTGTGGGTGTCCAACCGGTAGGGTTCGGAACACTGCGACATCGCGACAATTAGCTTGCCCGCGTGCACGGTGACATCTGTACCGGTGTTGTCTTTCATGTGACCGATGCTACCCCAGCCACGGCGCGTCGCCTTGCGCGGCTCGATGATACCCGGCCAAAGGGACTTACCCGCCGTCCGTTCGGCCATCAGACCGGTGGTCATGGTATAGCGGTTGCGATACTCGACCTTGCCTTCGTTAAACCAGACAGCATGCAACATGCCGTCACCGTCAAACGGATGATAGCGACCAATCGGTTCGTGAACCTGATTATGGCCGTTGCGCACATACATGCCCTGAAGATCCTTCGGAACCTCTCCGATCACCTCAAGATCCGGTCCCTTGGCTGTATACTCAAGGTCGATCGGCTTGTGCGGGCCGTTCAGATACGGATTGTCATTCGGAAATTTTACAGTCGAATGACCGTGTGCAAAAATCTCAGGCATATCTTCCTCCACAAAGATTGAAATTCGCCGCTCCCACGGCAATCGGTATTAGGGTGTCAGTCTTTCGATCACGGCAGCCGAAGCGACGCCGGCCGCACCGGCAATTGCCACAAGGCCATAGCGCAGATCGCGGGCTTCCATTTCGTCCATGAGCGTGCCGATCAGCATGGCACCGGTGGCCCCCATAGGATGGCCCAGCGCAATCGAGCTGCCGTTGACGTTGAAATTCTCGATGTCCAGATCGAAGGCCCGCAGATAATGCAGCGTGACGGCGGCAAAACTGTCGCGCACTTCCCACAGGTCGATATCGCTGGCAACCAGACCTGCGCGTTGCAACGCCAAGCGGCTGGCATCGACAGCACCTGTCTGGGTGATCGCCACATTCGCCTCGGCTGTGGCAAGGATGCGCGCGCGCGGGATCAAGCCCTGCCGTTGCGCTGCATCGGGACTGGCCAGCAGCACCAGCGCCGCACCATCCGCCATCGCAGGGGCATTGCCTGCGTGATGGACATGTTGGATTGACTTCAGTTCGGGAAAGGCGGTCAGCAGTTCGGCCACATCTCCATCGGTACCGACCTTGTGGAAAACCGGCGCGAGCGTTGCCAGCTTTTCCGCCGTCGTTCCCGTTCGGATTGTCTCGTCCTGCTCAAGAAGCATCGCGCCGTTCTCGTCGCGAACCGGAACAATGGACCGGAAAGCCCCCTGCGCCCGGGCCGCTTCGGCGCGTTGCTGGGACAGCGCAGCATATGCATCGCAATCTTCGCGGCTGATATTGTGCAGCGACGCAACAAGGTCGGCCCCCAGTACCGGATGTACGGACCGCGCCGACCGCGCGACGTCCTTGTCGGCAAACAACACACCGTTATCGGCGAACATCGCCGTGCGCGACATCATCTCGACACCACCACCCAGCACGATGCTGTCGTTGACCTGCGCTTGGGCGGCGACAGCGTTCACCGCAGACAAGCCCGACGCGCAGAATCGGTTGATCGTTGCACCCGGCACGCTGGCAGGCCAGTTGGCGCGCAGCGATGCGACCTTGCCGATGTTTGACCCCTGATCACCCACCTGCGTTACACAGCCGATCAGCGTATCGCCGATCACCGTCTCCACGCCGGGATAACGTGTTGAAATTTCTGTAAACAGACCTGCAAGCAGGTCAGCCGCGCGTACTTCGCGAAGCGCACCGCCCTTGCTGCTACCCCGCCCGCGCGGCGTCCGGATCGCATCGATAATGACAGGTTTCATTCTGCAAGATTCCTCGCGAAAGCGTTTCCTTACTTCATTAGATGAAGTTATTCATGCAACTTGTCAAGTGCGCCTCCCAACCCTCAATTGCTATATTAAGGGTACAATCGAGCGGAACGCTAAATATATCTGTATGATTTTTGAAAGGTTTGGTCTATCTAATGAAGTAAGATGATTCGATTTCTCGGGAGGGGCAATCATGAGTTCAGTCAGCCAGCGCATCTCTTGGCTCGCCCTTGGGGGCCTGTCCAGCTTGACGGTTTGGTCCCTGACTGACCGGACCAAACCCTTCCGGCGGTCAATCTGCTACAGCGACCCCGTATCGCCTCAGTTCAATGCCGCGCACCGGTGACCCGACAACCGCGCCAACAATCCGAAAAGGAAACCACATGACCACCGTCAGAATCCCCGATCACAGTGTCAGCGGCACAGGCGACATTACTGTATTTCTTTTGCACGGTGCGTTCGGCGCCAAGGAATACTGGCTGCGCCAGATCGAGGCGCTGACCGGTGCCGGTTACCGCGTTGTCGCTTGGGACGCCCCCGGGTACGGCGTCAGCCCCTTGCCTGCCGACTTCAGCGTCGAGGCCGCAGCCGGCGCCGCCGAAGCGCTGATCCGCGCCGAGGGTACGGCCCAGAACGTGGTCATGGGGCACAGTATGGGCGGTATGATCGCGCAACGTTGTTATAGCTACTGCCCCGACCTGATCGACGGGCTGGTCCTGTCCGCCACCAGTGCCGCATTCGGAAAATCCGATGGTGACTGGCAACAGGAATTCGTCAATGCCCGCGTTGCCCCGCTGGACAACGGCATGACCCTGCCCGAACTCGCACCCAAAATGATCAATGCGATGATCGCTCCGGGAATGAAGGGTGAAGATCTTGACCGGGTTGTCCGTGTGGTCAGCCTGATGCGCGAAGAAACTTTTCGCGCTGCGGTTTACGCCATCACCCAGTTTGAAGGTCGCGACGTGCTGCCAATGATTGACGTGCCGACTCTGTGCGTCTCGGGAGGCCACGACCTTGCCGCTGCGCCGCCGAAAGTGATGGAGAAGATGGCGGGCAAGATTGCCGGCTCTGAATATCACTGCATGGAACACGTCGGCCATTTCGGCTGGGCTGAAGATGCAGACGGGTTCAACAAAATCCTGATCGACTTCCTTGACCGCAAGGTAAAGGACGCTCCGCGCGAAATGAACGACATCGTCGCTGGCGCACACTGAAACGAACGAAAATTTATCGAAACCCAATAGGAGGACTTGTAATGGGTAAATTCTGGAACACGACGATCGCAGCGTTTGCGCTCGGTACGACTGCAATCGCCACAATGGCACAAGCGGACCCGATCGAGCTGAGCTTTGCGACATATATTCCGGCGAACTCGAATTTCATCACCGACGATCTGGTGCCATGGACCGAATGGATCAATGAACGCGCCAACGGCGAATTCGAAATCAAGGTCTATGCGGGCGGAACCCTTGGCCGTGACCCCAACCAGCAGGGTAAACTGGTTCAGGACGGCATCGCCGATATGGTTGCCATCGTTCCGGGCCGTTCACCGGGCGAATACCCTAACTATGCGATTTTTGAACTGCCCGGCTTTGCCCGCAACGCCACTGTCGGCACGCAGGCCGCTTGGGAAATGTACAAAGAAGGCACACTGGGTGACAGCGAAGCGATCCATATCGTTTCGATCTGGTTGGGCGAACCGTCTATCGTATTCTCGACTGGCGCAATCACGTCCATCGAAGACCTCGCTGCCCAGCGGGTGCGTGTCGCCGGTGCGACCCAGACAGATTCGCTTCTTGCCGTATCCGCGATCCCGCAGCCAGTGAAGACAAGTGAAGTTGCCGAAGCGATCAGCCGCGGCATGCTGGATGCAGCCCTTGTCGACTGGGTTGTGGCCGATACATTCCGGATCCCAGAAGTGACCACACATGTCTACAACATCCCACTGGGGTCGGTGCCGTTCATCATCGCGATGAATAACGACACCTACGCAAACCTGTCCGCAGAAGGCCAGGCGGTGATTGACGAGGCAGGCGAAGAATGGGCACGCCGTCAGGGGCCGTTCTTTGGTGATCAAGCCACTGAAGTGCGCGCAGCATTGGAAGCAACCGGCGAACATACGGTCGTCGATGCTACTGACGAACAGATCGCCCAACTGCTGGATATGACCGAAGCAGTGCGTGAAGATGTCCGGACACGCGTATCGCCGGGCCTGATCGAGGCTTATCAGGCCAAACTCGCAGAGATCGCGGCGGCCAACTAGGGCGCCGTTCTTAAACTTCAGAACGAGGGAGATCATGAATGTCTGAGAGCTTACTCTTGCGGGCCGAACGCTGGTCAGAGGCCATCAGCAAGCCGACCGCGATCATCGGCGTCGCATTTCTGCTGGTGGCTTCCAGCCTCACCATTGCAGACGTGTTCAGCCGGTGGGTCTTCAGCAAGCCGCTGATTTTCATTCATGATCTCTTTGGTCTCAGCATTATTCTGGTGGTGGCGGCAACGTTTCCCACCGGGGTGCTGCAACGCAAACACGTCGCGATCGACTTTTTCGGAACCTGGCTGGGGCGTCGTGCCTCACGGGTGCTGGATTCATTCGCGGCACTGATGACGGCGGTTTTCCTCGCCGTCGTCGCATGGCAAGTCACTGACGTTGCGATAAACAAGGCGGCAATCAACGACTATACCTATGTGCTGCGGATTCCCACAGCGCCGGTATGGTGGTTCGCAGCAATCATCATCTGGATCAGCGTGCCGATGCAGATCGTGGTCTTCTTCCTTCAGCTTTTCGCCGACAAAAACCCCCAGAAAGCGGAGACTCCCCATGGAGAATGAAGTCATCGGCCTGATCGGCCTTGCCTCTTTGATGATCATGATCGTGCTGCATGTACCGATCGGCGTGTCTATGGCAGTGGCGGGGACGGTGACTTTCGCCTTCCTGCGTAACTGGGACGCCGCATTTTCCGTTATCGGCACCGAGGCAACAACCGCCATCGCCAGCCCCGATCTGGCGCTTATCCCGCTGTTCATCCTGATGGGTAACTTTGCTGCGGGCGGCGGCATGGCCCGCGATGTCTACAAACTTGCCTTCACCTTTGTAGGCCACATGCGCGGCGGTCTGGCCATGGCCACCATCGGCGGCTGCGCCGGTTTCGGCGCGGTCAGCGGATCGTCCATTGCCACGGTCACCACGATGACCAAAGTCGCCTACCCCGAGATGATCAGCCGCGGCTATTCCGAGCGCATCGCAGGTGGCAGCATCGCCGCGGGCGGCACACTTGGTATGCTGGTGCCGCCCTCAATCATCTTTGTCCTTTACGGTGTCCTTACCGAGAACTTTGTGCTGACGCTATTTGCTGCGGCAATCGTTCCTGCAATTCTCGCCGTTATCATGCACTTTATCGCCATTCAGGTCTATTTGCGCATCTCCCCTGATGCTGGCCGCCCTGCCGAGCGGACAGGCTGGGCCGGAAGGCTTCAGGCGCTGCGCGGCGCATGGACGGTGCTGCTTTTGGCCTTCGTCGTGGCCGGGGGTATCTATTCAGGGGTTTTCACCGTGACCGAATCCGCCGCTGTCGGGTCGGTGCTGGCTATGGCCATCGCAATCCTGCGCGGAGAGCTTAGCATGCGGTCGTTCTGGGCGGCGCTGCATGACACTGCGGCGACCACCGCCATGATCTATGTGATCGTGATCGGCGCGGGCGTATTCAGCTATGCCATGACTTTGTCATTGCTGCCGGAAACGCTGGTAAACTGGATCGGCGCGTTGCCGGTACCGCCTTTGGTGATCATCGGTATCCTGATGATCTTCTATATCATCATGGGCGCTATCTTTGATACGATCTCCGCGATGGTGCTGACCTTGCCCTTCGTCTATCCCGTGATCCTGCAGCTTGGTTACGACCCGATCTGGTGGGGCGTCATCATGATCATGGTGATCGAAATCGGCATGATCACACCGCCCATCGGCATCAACGTTCTGGTGATGAACAATGCTGCCAAACTCATCGCTGGCCACGATCTATCGCGGCATTGTGCCGTTCCTGATGGCAGATCTGGTGCGGTTGGTGATCCTGATTCTGATACCTGCCCTGTCGCTTTTCCTTCCGACGCTGATGGACATGCCCCGATGACGGACCGTTTTGGCGATGCAGCACTGCGCGACGACTTGCCGGCACGGCTGGGCTACAGCCTGCCTGCGGTCGCAGCACCGATGTTTCTGGTCTCTGGCGCCGAAATGGTAGCCGCCGCA
>RCMY010005338.1_pt1 | contig 14019 bp, 11 predicted proteins | sample 2041341 | NCBI WGS metagenome assembly RCMY01 (sample SAMN09708234, study PRJNA481090) | Marine sediment metagenome, whole genome shotgun sequencing project.
AGACGGCCATAAATGTTTCAGACGGCCATAAATGTTTCAGACGGCCATAAATGTTTCAGACGGCCATAAATGTTTCAGACGGCCATAAAAAATTTCCGCCCCTTGGGCGGAAATTTTTTATGGCGCAAAGCTCAACAACGCAATATTTATTGCACCACTTGCGCAGCGCTGGCTGCACCGGGTTGTGCGGCAACGGCATCAGCAGGTTTTTCAACCTGAATCGCCGGCTTCATCTGCGCTTCCGGCTGATTGGCTGCGGCCGCATTGGGCATCACCACGCCTTTATCGGCCGACACAACGGGCGGTGCGGCATGGCCTTGGGCATTGCCGCCCACCGGCATCACGGCACTATCGGCTTTGGCCGGCTGCTGCACTTGCTCGACCGCCACCACCGCATCGGCATTACCGCTTTGCGGCAACAGCTGCCAAGCAGCCACCGCCACCGCCAACACGCTGGCCGCCACGGCAAAGCCGCGGAATGCGCGGTTTGAGGCATGCTCGACACGCACAGGCTTGGCTGTGCGGCGGTTTTTGTTTTCCGCAGCCACATCCGCCAAAGAGGCGGTGAATGCGGCTTTGGAAACCGGCTTGATGTCTTTGCCCACCACCGGTTTGGCGTGTTGCAAATAATCGCGGATTAAATGATATTCGTACCATTTTTGTTGAGCATCTGCATCTTCCAGCAAGCGGGCGAGCGCCTCTTCGGAGAGGTCGTCATCCATCGCCGCAGACACATACTCAAAATCTTGGTCTTGATTTTTATCTGTTGACATTCCTTACCACCTTTGGTCTTCGGATGTGTCCAGCAAGGGGCGCAAATCTTTTGCAATCACTTCGCGCGCCCTGAAAATGCGGGAGCGCACCGTGCCGATCGGACAATCCATAATCTGAGCAATTTCTTCGTAAGACAAGCCTTCCATTTCACGCAAAGTAATTGCTTTGCGCAAATCTTCGGGCAGTTTGGCCACGGCAGCCTCCACCGTTTGCAAAATCTCCCGGTTGAGCATTTCTGCTTCGGGGGTGTGATTATCGGCAAGCTGGTCGGCCAGATCCAGAATATCCCCTTCTTCGTTGGCAACATCTGCGCTCATAAAAGGACGCTTGCCCGAAGTGGCCAAGAAATTTTTGGCCGTGTTGATGCCGATGCGGTAAAGCCATGTGTAAAATGCGCTTTCACCGCGAAAATTCGGCAAGGCGCGATAGGCTTTGATCAGCGCTTCCTGCGCCACATCGTTCACTTCATGTTCGTCTTTGATAAAACGGGACAACAGACGTGTCAGGCGCCGCTGGTATTTCGAAACCAGCAATTCAAACGCTTTGTGTTCACCTTTTTGTGCACGTTCTACCAGCGCCTGATCGATTTCACGATCGTTCATGTATAACCTTTAATAACCCTGAGCAGGCAGCATGCATTTTATCAATATGACGCCGCTGCTTTATTTTGGTTCCAGTATAAAGCGATTAATTTTTTCACAAACCGGCAGCTTCCCGCCGGCGACGCCATAATGAACATTTACCCACACATTGGCAATAGCCACGCAGCGGTTTTCACCATCGGTTACAATCGGCCAATAAGGCCGCACAAACGGCAACACGCCGCATTCTTGTAAAATTTTGCGAACACTTTTCCGACCAACGGTCAAATTAATCACCTCATCGGTAGTAGCCGGGCGCACTGTGCCAAATTGTGCCAACACTTCTTCACTCAACCCAAACGAATGCGTGCTCAAGGTAAAGCCGTTATTCGTTAAGATATTGTTCAGACGGCCTGACAAAGGGCGCCCGGGCTTGAGCCAGGCGCAATCTTGCTGCCAATCATCTTGAAAGGCAAACAGCCGATTGCGGTAAGCCAGCGCGCGCCCGTGCGGCAAACGCCACTCTGCAGAGGCCGTCTGAATCTTTTCCAACACCTGCTCAAAATCCGCCACCGCAGCATATCGGGGCGTGCCCAGCGAATGCAGCCGGGCAAACCGCAACAATTGTTGGCGGCGGCGCAATGTGCTCAATTGCCGCCAACTTGCCAAATCGAAATCACCGCCCTGATGAATTTCAGCCCAATCCGCCGCTACAACTTCATTTAGCAAAGCCTGCTCTTCTTGCAGCAGCGCCACGCTGCTGATCAGATGCCGGTCGAGCTGCGGCAGCCGCTGCCGCCATGCAGGCAAGGCTTGCTGCCGCAGCCAGTTGCGTAGCAATGCCGTGTCGGCATTGCTTGAGTCTTCAACATAAGCCAGCGCATTTGCCTGGGCATAATCCGCCAATTGCGCCCGCGTATGCGCCAGCAGCGGCCGCCAGATTTGCGTGTGCGCATCGAGCGGCCGCCACATCGGCATGGCCGATAGCGCACGCAAACCGCCGCCGCGCAAAGCAGCCAGCATAAAAGTTTCCACTTGGTCGTCTTGATGATGCGCCAGCGCCAACACATTTGCGCCGCCACGGGCAAACGCCGCATAGCGCTCGCGCCGCGCTGCCGCTTCCATCCCCAAGCCAGCGGCTTCTATATGAACATTTTCTACCCGCAATGGCACATCCAGCGAGCGGCATAAATTCACACAAAATGCCGCCCATTCATCCGCCGCCGCATTCAAACCATGATGCACATGCACCGCCCGCAACAAAAAGCCGAAGCGCGGCCGCAAACCTGCCAACACATGCAGCAACACCACCGAATCGAGGCCGCCGCTCAGCCCGACCTCGATGACGCAACCGGCACCGATTTGTGGCGGCCACACATCAGCCAAATGGCCGGCCAAGTTATGTACAGAGCCTGGCGCTTGGGATGGAATCGGTTGGGAAACAGTCATTTTTTCAGACGGCCTTGAGTTGTTTGATAGGGAAGATAAGCAGAATTTTGCTTGGGCAGGTTTGCGCAACGCATATTCTATAATATAGAAAGCCAAAAGATAAAAGTCCGGCTTGCCTTGCTTGCAAAACCCATAGTCCGGCTGCTTGATTTAGGTTCAATAAATTGATTTTCAATCATATATTGCAATATAACAGCTTCGTGCTTTGCAGAGCGATGAAACTTTTTGCCACATCCGAAGCTGCACATTTCACCGCCGCCTATCATACCAATTCAAAAAAGTAAGCTAACAAGGCGGCGAGCCGCAGACAGTACAGATAGTACGGCAAGGCGAGACAACGAAGTTAGGTTATTTTTTGGATTGGTATCAGACACGCAAATAAAAAAGCAGGCCTTTCAGCCTGCTTTTCGCGATGAGCGCATTATTTTTCAACAAACTGGCCATAAGCCATAATGCGGTCGAAGCGGCGGGTGAGCAAATCGGCCATCGGCATATCCTGCACGGTGCGCAACTGCTCGGTGAGCACTTCTTTCACACGGCGGGTGATTTCGGCATGGTCGCGGTGCGCGCCGCCCAGCGGCTCTTCGATAATGCGGTCGATCAGCTTCAATTCGGCCAAACGCTTGGCGGTGATGCCCAAAGCTTGCGCCGCATCGGGCGCTTTTTCGGCGGTTTTCCACAAAATTGAGGCGCAGCCCTCAGGCGAAATCACCGAATAAGTGGAATATTGCAGCATGTTTACATAATCGCCCACGGCAATTGCCAGCGCGCCGCCGGAGCCGCCCTCGCCGATAATGGTGCACAACACCGGCACACGCAGGCGCGTGAGCTCGTAAAGATTGCGGCCGATGGCCTCAGACTGGCCACGCTCTTCTGCACCGATACCCGGATAAGCACCGGGCGTGTCGACAAAAGTCATAATCGGCAGGCTGAATTTTTCAGCCGTCTGCATCAGGCGCAAGGCCTTGCGGTAGCCTTCGGGGCGCGGCATGCCGAAATTGCGGCGGATTTTTTCTTTGGTGTCGCGCCCTTTTTGATGGCCGATCACCATCACGCTTTGGCCGTTAAACCGTGCCAAACCGCCTACAATGGCATAATCATCGGCAAAATGACGGTCGCCGTGCAGCTCTTCAAAATCGGTGAAAATGGCTTGGATGTAGTCCAATGTGTAGGGGCGCTGAGGGTGACGCGACACTTGCGACACCTGCACAGGCGTGAGCTTGCTGAAAATCGATTTGGTCAAATCGGTGCTTTTCTTTTGCAAACGGGTGATTTCATCCGAAATATCCACGGCGGATTCACCCTGCACAAAGCGCAGCTCGTCAATTTTTTTGGTCAGCTCGGCAATCGGCTGCTCAAAGTCGAGAAAAACAGGTTTCATAGATAAGGGTCTCTTAACACTTAATTGATTGAGCGTTGCGCGTAATCATACGCGAAGATGATGGTTTTGACAGCATTTGTCACAAGGTTTTCCATCGCAAAGCGGGCTTTTCAGACGGCATCGGCCGGCATTTTTCAGCGTTAGCCATCTTGGCAGGCCGTCTGAAAGCCATTTTCACCGGCGCACACAGCCCCTAGTGCATTCATACTAAACATACATAATATGCTAAACTGAATCGAATTCCAATCTTTATCCCGCATTGTATGAAATCTTCCGAAACCGATAGCGCCATGCGGCTCGACAAATGGCTGTGGGCTGCCCGTTTTTTCAAAACCCGCGCGCTGGCGCAAAAACACATCGAGCTTGGTCGTGTGCTGGTAAACGGTGCCAAAGTGAAAAACAGTAAAAACATCAGCGCCGGCGACACCCTCGATCTCACCCTCAATTCCCTGCCCTACAAAATCAACGTGCGCGCGCTCAACCACCAGCGCCGCCCCGCGCCCGAAGCCCGCAAGCTTTATGAAGAAGACATGCAAACCGCCCAATTGCGCGAGCAGCAAAAATTGCTTGATCAAGCCGGCCGCATTAGCGCCGCGTATCCCGATGGGCGGCCGACCAAGCGCGACCGCCGCCAGATCGACAAGGTAAAGCGCGGCGACTGGTAATGTCGAGATAAATCACCTGATTGCCTTAAAAAGTTTGAACCGCACACCAAGGCCGTCTGAAAAACGCGACACCCGCCCGGGCAAAAAAGCCGCCGCCGCGCAAAACTGCCCGAGCGCGGCAACGGGCTGCCGTATAATAGGCCGACTTTACCTTATTGAAATGCAAAGGACACCGCCATGCGCTGGCAAGGACGCAAACAAAGCTCGAATGTAGAAGACCGCCGCGGCCAAGGCAGCCGAATCGGCGGCAAAAGCACCGGCATCATCGGCATCATTATTTTGCTGGTCGGCGCTTATTACGGTGTGGATTTATCCGGCGTGGTCGGCTCACCCGCCGCCGGCACTCAGGTGACCCAACCATCCACGCTCAACAGCCAGCAAGAAGCCCAGCTCAACGAATTGGCGCGCGTGGTGCTGGCCGACACGGAAACTACCTGGAGCCAATATTTCGCCAACAACAACGCGCGCTACACCCCGCCCACCATGGTGCTCTACACCGCCGGCACCCAAACCGCCTGCGGCACCGGCCAAGCGGCTATGGGGCCTTTTTACTGCCCGCAAGACCGCAAAGTTTATTTGGATTTGTCTTTTTATGAAGACATGCGCAAGCAGCTGGGCGCTTCGGGCGATGCGGCTTTTGCCTATGTGATTGCCCACGAAGTCGGCCACCATGTGCAAAATCTGCTCGGCATTTTGCCGCAAGTCAACCAAGCGCAACAAGGCGCCAGCGCCAAGCAGGCCAATGCGCTTTCGGTGAAACTCGAATTGCAGGCCGATTGCTTTGCCGGCATTTGGGCCAACCACGCTCAAGCGCAAAATCTGTTTGAAGCGGGCGATTTGGAAGAAGCCTTCGGCGCGGCCCAAGCCGTGGGCGATGACCGCCTGCAAAAACGCGCGCAAGGCTATGCCGTGCCCGACAGCTTCACCCACGGCTCATCGGCCGAGCGCCTGGCTTGGTTTCAACGCGGCCTGCAAAACGGCGACATCAACCGCTGCAACACGTTTGCCTCGTAAAACACACATCAAGCGCATATTATGAAACAGGCCGTCTGAACGCTTTTCAGACGGCCTTTATGATTCAAGCGTCCGGCCTTATACCAATTCAAAAAAGTAAGCTAACAAGGCGGCGAGCCTGCGACAGTACAGATAGTACGGCAAGGCGAGACAACGAAGTTAGGTTATTTTTTGGATTGGTATTAATCAAAATGCCAGCTCGGCTTTCAACCACAAGGTGCGCGGCATGCCCACCACGGCGAAGCTGCGGGTGCTGCGACCACGCTGGATTTGCCAATAATGTTTGTTGAATGCATTTTCTACCGCGCCGCTGACGGTAAGCTTGTTGCCGCCCATTTTGGTTTGATAACGGGCGCCGAAATCATAAGTGGTGTAGCTAGGCAGTGTGTAGGTGTTTTCAGGGTTTTGGAAAGATTTGCCGTAATGTTGCAGGCCGGCATTCAGCGTTAGGCCCTCGGCAAAAGATGTGTCCCATTCCACCCCGGCTTTGGCAATGATGCGCGGGCTGGTTACCTGCTGGTTGCCGTTGATAATGGCATCGCTGCCCCATGCCTGATAATTTTGCAATTCGGCACGCATAAACGACACGCCGAGGCTGGGGCGCAGGGTTTTATTGAGCAGATTGGCATAAGCATTCAATTCCAGCCCGCGGTTGCGCTCTTTGCCGTTGTAGCCGTAAATATTGCTGCTGTTGAGATAGGCGCTGGGGCGGGTGATTTGATACACGCTGGCGGTGGTGACGATGTCGCCCCAATTTTTGCGCACGCCCAGCTCGATTTGCTTGCTTTTGGCCGGCTTGAGTGTATCGCCGTCATTTACCGCATTGGTGTCGTCCACAATTTCGCCGGGCTCTAAATCCTGCATATAGTTGCCGTAAAACACCAGCCCCGGGTTGGCCGTCCACACGGCGGTGAGCATGGGATTGAGCGCGTGTTCGCTGTATTTGCTGCCGGTGCGCTCGTTTTTTTGCTTGATGTATTGCAAGCGCGCGCCGGCGGTTAGGCGCAGGCGGTTTTCCCAAAAGCCGAGCGTATCGGCAATGGCGAGGCTGGGCGTGAAATAAGATTCATCTGTGTTTTGCGATAAGGCGCCAAATGCCGGCGCATCGGGGAACTCGGGGTTGTAGATATTGCTGGTGAAAGCGCCGGCGGTGGCGCTGCGGTCGAAATCGCGCTCGCGCTTCACTGCATCAAAGCCCACGCTCCAATTGTGGCTCACGGCGCCAGTGTCGAATTCGCCGCGTGCTTTGAAGTTGGCGCTGGTATTGCGGATTGCATAATCATAGCGACGGGCGGCAGCGGAGCGATAATCGCCCTGCTCGTTGAGCATGGTCAATTGGGTAAACACGCCGCGATAAGTGGATTCCATATGGCCGATGCCGCCTGAATAAGTGATGTTGTCGGCATCATATTCAAAGGTGAGCGCCACGGTTTTATCACTGGTGTCCTGCCCTTGCCACGAGGGCACCAGATTGGTTTTGCCATCGGGCGCTTTGGGCATATTAAAGGTGAGCGTCTGCATATCTTGCACGCGGGCGCGGCCGCCGTCGGTGTTGCGTTTGTTGTACCACACATCCAGCGCCGCCCTGAGGCGCTCTCCGCGATAATCGGTGTTGAGCGCCAGCTCTGTGCTCTCTTCACTGAAGCCCTCGCGCGGCGTGTCGCCTTGGCGGTATTTGCCGTTTACACGCACGCCCCATTCTTTATTGCTGCCGAAGCGGCGGCCGAAATCAAATGTCGGCTGCAAGCGGTTGTCGCTAAACCAGGCCATGCTGACGCGGTTGATCGGCTCATCAGTGGCTTTTTTCGTTTCAATGTTCACCGCCGAGCTCACCGAGCCTTCGGCATCCATGCCCACGGTGGCGCTGTTGGCGCCTTTAATCAATTGCGCGCTGCCCACACCGGCGGTGGGCGAAGCATAAGTGGAATAAAGGCCGGCCAAGCCATTGAGGCTGAATTGGCGCGCATCCAATTGCAGGTTGCGCACATACAGGCCTTGCAAGGTGTTGGTTTCACCGCCAAACGACATCACCGAAGCATCGGTTTTGGCAATCACATCCACCAGCGTGCGCGGCTCTTTGTCGGCAATGATTTTTTCATCATAATTCACCACATTCACCGGCGCGGTGAAGGCATTTTGCCTGCCCAGCAAACCCAAATTCACGCGGTCGCGCAATTCACCGTGGCTGGCGCTTGAAAACGAGCGCTGCGCCTGCCCGGTGACTTTCACCTCTTGCAATACGGCGCCCGTTTGCGCAGGCGCTTTATTTTCGGCGGCATCGTCAGCCGCATAAGCAAAGGCGTGGGCAATCAGCAAAGGCATCAGGGCATATTTGTAAGTCATGGCATACTTTCTGTAGTCAACAAGAAATAAAGATACTTTGAGTTTGAGAATTATATTCACTAAGAATTAGAATTGGATTATAATAAAAAACAGCCCAGGTTATTAACATTTTCTGCCAAATAATTTAATTATTGTTGCTTTTAATTTACACCCACTCAAATATCGATGCGCCAAACATAAATAAAAAGTAATAAAGTTTCAGATTATTGTTTTCAGACGGCCTTGCCAAACAGGCCGTCTGAAAACGGTTAACCCTTATTCACAGGCCGTCTGAAAGCCTTTTTATCTTTCAGACGGCCTTTTCAGACGGCCTCAAGCATCTCATTATGGAAAAATGGCAAGCCGAGCTCTACGGCACACCTTTATGGCTATTGCAAACTTTTATCGGCGTGGTTATCGTGTGCGCACTGCTGATTTTCGCACTGCGGCGCACTATTTTCGGCCGCCAGTTTTGGCGCGTGCTCCAGCCTTGTTTGAGCCGCGCCAACATCGCCAAAATCGTGATGATGGTGGCGCTTTTATTGCTGCTGCTTCTGCTCGAAGTGCGTTTCAGCGTGCTCAACACTTTTTTCTACAACGGCCTCTACAGCGCCCTGCAAGACAAAAACCTCAACGCTTTCTGGTTTTTCGCCTCGCTCAATGCCCTTTTGCTCGGCGTGCGTATTGTGAACGAAATCATTGATGAGTGGCTGGGGCAGGTGTTGCAAATCCGCTGGCTCGAGCGGCTCAACCACGCGCTCACCGAGCGTTGGCTGGCAAATAAAAACTACTACCGCCTGCAAATGCGCCGCCAGCGCCCCGACAATATCGATCAGCGTATCCAGCAAGATGCGCAAGACTTTATCGCCACCACGGTAGAATTTGTGCGCGGCATGATTAATTCCGTAGTGTCGGCGATTGAATTTTCGATTGTGTTGTGGGGCTTGTCGGGTGTGCTCGCGCTGTTTGGCTTTGAAATTCCGCGCGGCATGGTGTTTTTCGTGTTTATTTTTGTGATTTTGGCCACTTTTGTGGCCATGTGGATAGGCAAGCCGCTGATAAAACTAAACTTCAACAACGAACGCCTCAACGGCAACTACCGCTATTCGCTGATCCGCGTGCGCGATCACGCCGAGAGCATCGCCTTTTACGACGGCGAAAAAGTGGAACGCCAAAACCTGCGCACGCATTTCCGCCGCATCATCGACAACCGCTGGCGCATCGTTTACCGCTCGCTCGGCCTCAACGGTTTCAATTCCGGCATCACTCAAGGCGTGCAGCTTTTGCCGCTGATGTTGCAGGCACCGCGCTTTTTTGCCGGCCAAGTCACCATAGGCGACATGCACCAAACCGTGCAGGCATTCAACCGCCTGCAACGGGCATTATCGTTTTTCCGCAACTTTTACGAGCAATTCACCGCCTATCAAGCAAGGCTCGAGCGCTTGAGCGGCTTTATGGAAAACCTCACCGAATACCCCGCTTTCAAGCAGCCGCAAGTGAGCGAAGTTTCAGACGGCCTTATCCTCAATGATGTGGCGCTCTACCGCAACAACGGCGAAGTGCTGCTCGAACACATCAATATCGATGCGCAGCGCGGCGATGCCCTGCTGATTCAAGGCCCCAGCGGCTGCGGCAAAACCTCGCTTCTGCGCGCGCTGGCCGGCTTATGGCCTTTCGGCAGCAGCGGCTGCATTCAGCGCCCCGCCCACGAACACATCTTATTTGTGCCACAGCGCCCCTATGTACCGCAGGGCAGCCTGCGCGAAGCCGTGTGCTACCCCGATATCAGCAGCCGCCACCCCGATTTGATCGGCGCCCTGCTCGATTGCCGCCTCGGCCATTTAGTCGACAAACTCGATGAGCACGACGATTGGCAGCAACGCCTCTCGCCGGGCGAATTGCAACGCATCGCCTTTGTGCGCATTTTGCTCACCCAAGCGCAAGTGGTGCTGCTCGACGAAGCCACCTCCGCACTTGACGAACCCACCGAAGCGGCGCTTTATCAACTCATCAAAACACGCCTGCCCCAAAGCATTATCGTGAGCATCGGCCACCGCAACACCCTGGCCGCCTTCCACAACCGCAGCCTGCAAGTCAGCCCCGCCGCTTGCGGATAAACGCAGCCATCCGCACAACAAGCCATGCCGTCTGAAAGCGTTCAGACAGCATTTTTCGAACAGCAATGCACAGCCCGGATTTTTGAACCCAACGCTTGTTTGCAAAGCAAGACTCTCAAAGCGGCGATAAATAACGGTGGCAAATTTCGGACACACATATCCGCCCTAAAATTGGCCGAAGCCGGACGCTACGGCGCGGGCGTGTTGGGCGGGCAGGCGCGCGCGGAGAAAATCAACGCGCTTTTGTTTGCCGCATACCCAAAATAGCCGTTTTGCGGTAAGATTCGGCAAATCATCGTGCCGCCATCAAACGGCCTTTTCCCACAAAGGAGAGCCCCATGCTCAAACGCCCCGAAGAATTTATCATGGCCATACTCGCCGCCCTCTGGGTGGTGCTCACTTATTTCATCGCCGATTATCTGGGCGCGCCCACCCACACCGCGCTTTTAATCAGCGCGCTCACGCTGATTTGGGCTTTGGTGTTTTTCATCTTGTGGCAGCGCAACATCACACACCTGATTTGGCCGGTGTTTCTCGGCCTTTTGGTGGCTTGCTGGTGGCCGTTTCTCGATTGGTATGCCGTGAGCGATATTTTGGTGCCCGGTGCCAGCAGCGAAACCATTGTGATTGCCAAGCCGTGGTATGCCACTTGGACATTTAAAATGATTATCGCGGCCATTCCGGTGCTGGCCGGCTATGCGGTGAAATGGAAATTCAAACGCAAAGCACCGATTTCGAGCATTCCGTAAATATCGGTTTGCATGATTGAAAAGGCCGTCTGAATGTTCAGACGGCCTTTTTTTATGACAACTTAAGGAGGCATTGAAAAACTCTGGCACATGGATTTTGCCGGCATTATGAGTTTTTCAGAGTCTTTTGAATTTTATTCAAACCCGTTGGCCGCAGCCACTTGCGCCCACGCTTCCAGAATCAGCTCGGGGCGGTTGGGCTTGAGTAAGGCGGCGTCGGAGAGCATGCGCCGCCAGCTGCGGGCGTTTTTCAGGCCGTGCATCAAGCCCAGATAATGGCGGGCGATATGGCGCACGGTGGTGCCGCGCCCGGCGTTTATTTGGCTTAAGGCATAATCGTAAAGGCGCGCCACCAAATCGGCTTCGGTAATCGGCGCATGGCTGCTGCCGTAAAACAAGGCATCCCAATCGCGCATCACCATCGGATTGTGATAGGCTTCGCGCCCCACCATCACGCCGTCTACATGCTTCAGATGGGCGGCGATTTCTTCGTTGGTGGTGATGCCGCCGTTGATGATGATTTCCAAATCGGGAAATTCCTGCTTGAGGCGGTAAACATATTCGTATTTCAAAGGCGGCACTTCGCGGTTTTCTTTGGGCGACAAGCCGTCGAGCCAGGCATTGCGCGCGTGCACGATATAGGTGCGGCAGGCGGTTTGGTTGTGCAGAGTGCCCACAAAATCGGCCACGGTGCTGTATTCGGTTTGGCGGTCGACGCCAATGCGGTGCTTGACGGTAACGGGAATCTGCACCGCATCCTGCATGGCATTGAGGCAGTCGGCCACCAGCGCCGCGTCGTTCATCAGGCAGGCGCCGAATGCGCCTTTTTGCACGCGCGGGCTGGGGCAACCGCAATTGAGGTTGACTTCGTTATAGCCGTAATCTTCGGCGGCTTTGGCCGCTTTGGCCAAATCCGCAGGCTCGCTACCGCCCAGCTGCAAGGCGAGCGGATTTTCGCCTTCGTTAAACATTAAAAAGCGCGTTTTGTCGCCGTGGATAATCGCGCCGGCGTTGATCATTTCGCTATAGAGCCAGCTATGGCGCGTGATTTGGCGCGCCATATGGCGGTAGTGTTTATCTGTCCAGTCGAGCATGGGGGCAACGGCCAAGCGGCGCGGCGGCAGGTTGTGCATGGTGGTTTATCTCTTTTTATATAGTGCAAAACGCAACCGCGCATTATAACATGGTGCACACTGCACCTATTATTCAAAGGCCGTCTGAACGATTTGTTTTCAGACGGCCTGTTATCTTAATCCAACTGCTTTTATCAAAATCCGCTAAAATAAGCGCTTGTTGCCATTGCGAGGTTTCATCATGCCGCCCGTTCCCGCCCATACCCAAATCGCCGTAATCGGCGCCGGCCCCGTCGGCGTGCTGGCTGCTTTGCAGCTTGCCCGCCAGGGGCGGCAGGTGTTGTTGATTGAGGCGCGGCCGCAGCATGCCGAAATCCGCGACCGGCGCACGCTGGCTTTGTCGTTCAACAGCGTGGCGGCGTTTCAGCAAGCGGGCGTGGTGCTGCCCGAAGAAGAAACCACGCCGATTGTGAACGTGCATATTTCGCAGCAAAACATGTTTGGCCGCACCTTGCTGCGCGCCGAAGATATGGGCGTGGCGGCGCTGGGGCGCACGGTGGATTATGCGCTGCTGATGCGCACCTGCGAAGCGGCGCTGGCGGCGCAAAACGTGCCGGTGTTATGGCACACGCAAGTGGCTCAAGTGCGCACGCTCAGCCATTTTGCCGAGCTGCAAATCGATCAACAAGGCCGTGCGCACAGCCTCACCGCCGATTGGGTGGTGCTGGCCGAGGGCGGCCACCTCGCCGAAGGCCTGCCCGGTCTGCAATGCCACAGCTATGATTATCAACAATCGGCGCTGGTGACCACGCTCGAATTCGAGCAAGGCAACAACGGCACCGCATATGAGCGCTTTGCCGATGCCGGCTCTTTCGCCCTTTTGCCCTACCGCCATGCCTACCGCTTGGTGTGGACGCGCACACCGGCCGATGCGCTGGCGCTCAAAAACATGCCGTTTGAATACTTCGCCTCAGCCTTTGAAGCCGCATTCGGCAATCATTTAGGCCGCCTGAAAGCGCGCGGCGAAGCGGCGGTGTTTCCCCTGCAATTAAAGCAGCTCAATAAGGTTTACAGCGGCCGCGTGATCTGCATCGGCAATGCCGCGCAAACCATGCACCCCGTGGCCGCGCAAGGGCTGAACTTGGGCGTGCGCGACGCGCTGGCGCTGGCCGCCTGTTTTGCGGCCGCCAAAAGCCTCAACAACAACGCGCTGGCGCAGCAATATGCCGCCGGCCGCCGCCCCGATGCGCAAGCCATTGTGGGCTTCACCCACAGCTTGGTCACGCTTTTCGACCACCCCGACACCCTGCTCAAATTAGGCCGCGGCGGCGTGATGGCGCTGCTCGACAGCCTGCCCGCCGCGCGTAAAAAATTCACCCGCCAATTGATTTTCGGTTTATAAAAGCCTGTTTACATGCTTTTCATAAGCTTGAATGCAGAAAACAAAGCGAGGCCGTCTGAAAGAATCCGCCGGCCGGATACTTGTATCCGACATTTCCCAGCCCTGATGCTTGTTCTGCGAACAAGTGTCGGATTCGAGAATCCAACCTACACACCACCCACAGCCCGCCGCGTGTAAAAAACCACCCGCCTGTTAATTTTCAGTTTATAAACTTTAATCGTCATCTTCACACGCTATCGTTAGGGTGTCCTGACATTTCGATTTATGAGGGGAATTTTGTTCCTGAAAATGCAGATGCAAGGCAAAAAACGCAGCAAGGTTGGACACCTTGCGAGGCTTTTTAACGCGGCAGATGCGTTTTCAGGGGCGAAATACCCCCATAAATCGAAATGTCAGGATACCCTAGGGTCTGTTCACAATTCATCTCGTGGCAATCTTTTGGCTCAAAAACGCGCCTGCCGCGTTGAAAATGCTCGCAAGGTGTCCAACCTT
>RCMY010003436.1_pt1 | contig 14015 bp, 10 predicted proteins | sample 2041341 | NCBI WGS metagenome assembly RCMY01 (sample SAMN09708234, study PRJNA481090) | Marine sediment metagenome, whole genome shotgun sequencing project.
GGAAGAGTGGCCGAGCGGTTGAAGGCACCGGTCTTGAAAACCGGCGAAGGGTTAAACCTTCCGTGGGTTCGAATCCCACCTCTTCCGCCATCCCTCCTTTTCTCCCCATGAAACCGGCTGTGACGCAGTTGCACGCGGTCGGAGCCGGGCGTAGCCTCGCGCCCGGGGCTTTACATGGAGTGTGGATCACTTAGGGAGGAGTAAATGATGGGGATCACCGTTTTTATTGTGGATGACCATGCGCTGGTGCGAACCGGCATGCGCATGATCCTTTCGGCCGAAAGTGACATCCAGGTCGTGGGCGATGTCGAGAGCGGGGAGGTGGCTTTGCCATTGATCCGTCAACTCAAACCCGACGTGGTGCTGTGCGATCTGCATCTGCCGGGAGTCAGTGGTCTGGAAGTCACCGAACGGGTGGTTAAAGGCGACCACGGAACCCGGGTAATCGTCGTGTCTGTGCTGGAAGACGGTCCGATGCCCCGGCGCATGCTGGAGGCCGGAGCATTTGGCTACGTGGGCAAGGGTGGGGACGCGACCGAGTTGATCCGGGCAGTGCGTGAGGTCGCGCGGGGCCGCCGGTATCTGGCCAGCAACATCGCGCAGCATCTGGCGCTTTCCGGTCTGGAGGGTGGCGGCTCGCCTTTTGATGAACTGTCGCCGCGAGAGCTGGAAGTCGCACTCCTGCTGGCGCAAGGACTGCGGCAGGAAGAGATAGCGCGGCGGCTCTGTCTCAGCGCGAAGACCGTCAACACCCACAAAAGCCGGATGTTCGAAAAATTGGGGATCACGGACAATATCGCGCTGGCGCGATTGCTGGGACAGCACGGTCTGCTCGAGCCTGCACGCGTGCTGTAGACCAGAGGCCTGCCCTGGATCGGCGACGTTCGTCACGATTGGCCGCCCGCCCAGACAAAACGGGCCGCAATTGCGGCCCGTTTCGTTTTTACAGTTTATCGGTGGATCACTCCCACCACTCAGGCGTCGTGCTTCGCTTCCTTCGGCGTCTCGGCAGCCGCTTCCGAAGACTGTGATGAATCAGACTCCGCCAACGCGTCGCTGACAGGCGTATGGGCCTCAAAGAGATTGGCGGTGCCTGGCTCCTCTCCACGCTGTGGAGTCTCAGCACGCGTGCTGACAGTAGTTTCGCGGGCCTTGGAGGTCGTCTCAGCACTTTCAACATGCTGGGGCGCGACATTGGCGGGCGCGGGAGCCGGCGTTGGAACGGTCGCCGGGGCCGGCATTGATGCCGCCGCAACTGCCTGGGGTTTCGATTCCGATGCGACCGCTGCCGGGCTAGTCGCTACCGTCTCGACCTCGATCGGCGTAGGCGGCGCAACCACGATAACCGGTGCCACCGGTATCTCGCCCTCATCCTCATGGCGCGAATTCGTGCCGGAGATATAGGTCGATCCCGAGCGGACGAGTGGCGTCTGGGCGGCAGGCGCAGTCTCGCGAGTGGTCGGCGGAGTCGCGACCGGCTGCGAAGCGGCGTCTGCAGCTGTCTGCACATCATCAGCGGCTGGTGCGTTGGCCTTACCGATCGACGCAGTGCTGCCCTCCGTTTCACTCTCGCTCTCGGGACTGGTTACTGCCCGCTTGCGGTTGCGCGGTGGACGCGGCTTGCGGGCACGGGGTGCCGGCGTGGCTTCCGTGTTTTCCGCTGTGTCGTCGTCCTGCTCGTCTTCCTCAAGCGCGGCCTCTGCTTCCGCCGGTGCCGACCCATCGCGTGTCGGCATATGCTGGGCTTTCGGTGGCGAAGCCTTTCCAGTAGCCGCTTCCACGTCACCCGACACGTCCTCAGCAGTCGAGACAGCCGGCTGCGCGCGAGGTGCCGCCTTCGTATCAGCCGTACCACTGGCAGTAGTCGGCTTGGCGTCTTCAGCCGGTGTGGCGACGTCATCAAAGTCGAACTCCGGCTGCGACCGACTGGCGGTCGCAGGAAGCTCTACCGCTTCCTCGGTCCCTGTTTCGCCATCGGTCGATGCGTCGTCCAGCAGCACGTCATCGCTCGCCTGATCCACATTTCCCTCGGCATCGGCACTGCCGCGACGGCGGCGGCGACCGCCACGACGCCCGCGACGGCGGCGGCTCGCGCCGTCCGAATTCGCATCGTCTTCCGTCGCATCCTGGCCTGCAGGTGCGTTGCTGGCCGCCTGGGCCTTCGCTGTAGCGGCTTCGTCCTGGTGGCGGTCAGCCGCAGAGCCGTTATCCGCCGTCGAGGTTCCCGCTACTGCCGCCGCGGCCGCTGCTGCCGCTGCCGCCGCGACGAGAGGTGTCTTCTCGACCGTTTCAACGGACGGGGCGGTCACATCACGGCCGGATTTTTCCCCGCGCGGCTGACGTGGCTGACGCTGCGTCGACTTATCCGATACATCCAGAGCGGCGACGTTGGTATCGCCTTGAGCCCGCGGTTGTTTTTCACGCTGCTGCCTCGGTCCGCGACCATTGCCGGAGTTCGCGCGATCGTCCTGTTGCGCCTGGCCGGATCCGCGACGCGAATCGTCCCGGCGGCTGCCGTCGCGACCTTGCTGCTTGCCGCCGCGGCGTTGGCCGTTGCGGTCCTGACGGTCACTGCGCTCACCACGACCACTGTTGTCGCCGCGGTTCTGCGTGCTCTTGGAACGCTCGCTGGACGCTGCCGCATCGGCGACGGGCGCGGCACGGAAGAAGCGCATGATCCGCTCGACCACACCGATGGAGTGGGTTGGTGCCGCCGCCACCGTCACAGGGGTGGGAGCACTGGCCTGTTGTGGCACTGCATCCGGCTCACGCGGCTCCCGCAGCGGCGCAGGCTGGGCCGGTTTGACGTTGGTCACGGCTGCAGCGACGGGGATGTTGAGGTTTGCCTTGGTCAGCATGTGGGTCGGCAGCTTGCGCTGGCTGCCACGGTGGTAGCTCGGCCGACCGGTGTCTTCGCCCATCTCGTTGTCGCGCAGGCGCGTGACCTCGTAATGCGGCGTCTGCAGATGCTCGTCGGCGACGATGACGATGGGCGCACTGTGGCGCTGCTCGATCTCGCTGATGGCGCGACGCTTCTCGTTGAGCAGATAGTTCGCGATCTCGGTAGGCGCCTGGACAAGGATCTGCCCGGTGTTTTCCTTCATCGCGTGCTCTTCGCTCACGCGAAGGATCGACAGCGACAGGGACTCAACGCTGCGCATGCGGCCGTGACCTTCACAGCGCGGGCATACCAGCTGGCTGGATTCGCCGAGGCTGGGACGCAGGCGCTGACGGCTCATTTCCAGCAGGCCAAAGCGTGAGATTCGCCCAACCTGCACCCGGGCACGATCCTGCTTCAGCGAATTCTGCAGGCGGTTTTCGACCTCGCGCTGGTGCTTGCTGGAGGACATGTCGATGAAATCGATCACCACCAGCCCGGCCAGATCGCGCAGACGCATCTGGCGTGCCACTTCTTCGGCGGCTTCCAGGTTGGTGCTGAGCGCGGTCTCCTCGATGTCGCCGCCGCGGGTGGAGCGCGCGGAGTTGACGTCGACTGCCGTCAACGCTTCGGTCTGGTCGATCACCAGCGCACCGCCGGAGGGCAGGCGGACTTCACGCTCGTAGGCGTTTTCTATCTGGGACTCGATCTGGAAACGGTTGAACAGCGGCACGTCGTCGGTGTAATGCTTCAGCTTGCGCAGGTTGTGCGGCATCACCTGCTCGACGAACTCGCGCGCCTCGGCGTACATCTCTTCCGTGTCGACCAGCACCTCGCCGATGTCCGGGCGCATGTAGTCGCGCAGCGCGCGGATGATCAGGCGGCTTTCCTGATAGATCAGGAACGGCGCCGGTTTGGTCAGCGCCGCTTCGGCCACCGACTTCCAGACTTGCAGCAGGTAGTCGAGGTCCCACTGCAGCTCCTCCGCGTCGCGGCCAACGCCGGCGGTGCGGATGATCACGCCCATGTCTTCGGGGATCGTCAGCGCATCCATCGCGCGCTTCAGTTCGGCGCGGTCCTCACCCTCGATGCGGCGCGAGACGCCACCCGCAGTGGGGGAGTTGGGCATCAACACCATGTAGCGGCCGGCCAGCGAGATATAGGTGGTGAGTGCCGCGCCCTTGTTGCCGCGCTCCTCCTTGTCCACCTGTACGACCACTTCCTGACCTTCGCGCAGCAGCTCTTTCAGGCCGGCTTTGTTGTGGTCGACGCCAGCGGCGAAATAATCGCGCGAGATTTCCTTCATCGGCAGGAAGCCGTGACGATCACCGCCGTACTCCACGAACGCCGCTTCCAGCGACGGCTCAAGGCGGGTGATCTTGCCCTTGTAGATATTGGACTTTTTCTGTTCCTGCGACGGTTGCTCGATATCGATGTCGTACAGGTTCTGCCCGTCGACAATCGCGACGCGCAGCTCTTCTGCCTGCGTCGCGTTGATCAGCATGCGTTTCATTGTTGCAATCCTCGCGCGCTCTACCGCGCGGAACGCCCTGGCGTTTCGCCTCTGGACACTGCGTCCCGTCGCCGCGACTGTGGATCCTGCAAACCGGCAAGCCGATATGCGCGCGCTGACGTGACCTGACAATTTCCAGCGCTTCTACACCACGGCATACCGCGGGAGCGCTTGTTTTTGTTACGTGTCAAATTTTCTGGGCCGGTGGCGCTTCTGGCAGTTGCCATGGCGCCACGCGGGTCGTGTTCATCGACCGGTGGTTGACGGGTAATTCGACAAAACCGGACGAGCCGAGGTTCCACCGAGCTGTCGCTGCTAACATGGCCGCCCCAAGGGCGGGGGTCAGGCGCAGACCGGAAACGCAGGTCGGGCTTTTGGCCCATGTCCCGGCCACCAGACGGATCGCGGTGGCTGTGACAACTCCCTGCGAAATCAAAACCTTATCTCGCGTCGCGAGTGTATCAGATAAGCCCCCGAGAATGACCCATTCAGAAAGTCACGAAACCCATGCCGGAGCGCGCATTGAGCTGGTGCCAGAGGACCGCGACGGCCAGCGGCTGGACAACTTCCTGTTGGGTCTGCTCAAAGGTGCGCCGCGCTCGCTGATCTACAAGCTGGTGCGCTCCGGCCAGGTCCGTGTAAACGGGGGCCGCGCAAAGGCCGACCGCAAGCTGGAGGGTGGCGACAAGGTGCGGATTCCCCCCGTCCGCGTTGAGCCGGAGGGCGAAAAGGCATCGCCACCGCGTGGCTTCATGGATGCGCTGGATGCGGCGATCGTGCATGAAGATGCGCGCCTGCTCGTGCTGAACAAGCCATCCGGGGTCGCCAGTCACGGTGGCAGCGGCATCAGCTTCGGTGCTATCGAGACGCTGCGCGCGCTTCGCCCCGGTCAGTCGCTGGAACTGGTCCACCGCCTGGACCGCGATACGTCCGGTGTCCTGGTCGTCGCAAAAAAGCGTTCCGCCCTGACCGAGATGCAGGCGTTGATGCGCGAAGGCAGCAGTGGCGGCACGGGAATACGCAAACGCTACCTCGCATTGCTCGTCGGCCGGATGCCCGATGGGCTGATGAGCGTGGATGCGCCGCTGCATGTCGGACTGCGGCAGGGGGGCGAACGACACGTGCAGGTCAATCACGCAGGCAAGCCTTCCTTGAGTCATTTCCAGGTCCTGGAGAGACGCGGCGGCCATTCATACTGCGAAGTGCGCATCGAGACCGGTCGCACCCACCAGATTCGTGCGCACGCCCAGCACATCGGTCACGCCGTCGCCGGCGATGACAAATACGGCGACCCGGTGGTCAACAAGCGGCTGCGCGATCAGTTCGGGCTTAAGCGGTTGTTCCTGCACGCCTCCCGGCTGGACTTCGCACTCGATGCAGGTGAGACGCCTTACAGCCTCAGCGCGCCGCTCGCGCCGGAGTTGCTGGACGCGCTCGATCGGCTGAAGTGACGCACTAGAAGGCATGCACGCGAGAAGGCGTGGACGCGGCACTCGCCACGGCTGCGCCTTTTGCAGGCCTGTCAGTCAGGGAGTGGCGCGGACACCCCGTCGCAGCGGTCGGAGTCGATGTCCGGCGCGGTGAAGGTGATTGGCACCCGGAGCGGGGTCTCTGCCGGTTTGCCGCGGCTGGTACCAGCCTGGAACTTCCAGCCCTTCACTGCGTCGACCGCTGCCTTGTCCAATTCGGGATGGCCGCTGCCGTCCTCGACCCGGACGTCCTTGGGCATGCCGTCGGCGCCAATGTTGAGGATTATGCCCACCTGCCCGGAAACTCCGGCGCACGCCAGCTCCTCCGGATACGCGGGAGGCGGGGTTTCCACCGCCATCGGCTGGGTCGGCGCGATCTGGGTTGACGGGGCCGCCGTCCCGGTATCGGGGCTGCAGGCGCCGAGCATCACGGCCAGGGCGAGGGCGCCGATGGCCGGAAAGACGACTCGGGAAGTGCTGGAACGGGTATTGCAGCGGATGCTTGTCATGATCGTCACTCCTGCAGGGCCTGGGTTTTCGCGGCACAGATGAAATCATTCTCGCTCAGACCACCCACGTCGTGGGTGGAGAAGCGCACGTCGCAGCGGTTGTAGTGCACTCCCAGATCAGGGTGGTGATCTTCCCCGTGGGCAATAAAAGCGAGTGCGTTTACGAAGGCCATCGTGCGGTAATAGTCGTCGAACTCGAACGTCCGGCTGAGTGCCGCCCCGTCCTCCACCACGGACCAGTCCGGGAGCTGCCGTGCCAATTCACGCACCTTTTCCTTCGACAACCTGTGCTCGCTACCTTTGCGTGGCGCGCAATGGGCCTGGGCGAGGGGAATCCTGTCGTTCATGGACAACTCCTTGGGGGGGCATCCTGAATGGTTCTTCAGACCTGCCAGACGTTAAACGGGGCTTACGGTTGTATAGCGCGTAGGCCGTTAGAATAGCGGCATGATCCAGATATCCGAATCCGCCCAGACCCATTTCCGCAAACTGATCGAGCGCGAAGCCTTGCCCGGGCTTGGCGTGCGCCTGTCGGCTGTTGACGCCGGCACACCGCGCGGCGATGTGCGGCTTGAATTCACCGAGCCGGCAGAGTTGGAAGGCGATGAGTGGGCGATCGACTGCAGGGGCTTTACCCTCTGGCTGGAGGCGGACAGCGTCGCCGCTCTGGATGGAGCCGAGATCGATTACGAAACCAGCGCCACCGGCGGCCAGCTGCAGATCCGCGCGCCGAAGATCAAGGGCGTTGTTCCGGGCGAATCAGCCTCGTTGGTGGAGCGCGTGCGTCACCTGATCGAGCATGAAATCAATCCGCAGTTGGCGCAGCACCGGGGCAATGTCGCGTTGCAGGAAGTGACAGCGGAAGGGATTGTCGTTCTGCGCTTCGGTGGCGGATGCCATGGCTGCGGGATGGCCGACGTCACCCTGAAGCAGGGGATCGAGAAGACCCTGCGGGACAAGGTGCCCGGGGTGACCGGCGTCCGCGATGCGACCGATCACGACACGGGTGCAGCGCCCTACATCGCGCGCGACAGCGACACCTGACCTGCGGCGTACCCGTTGAGTCTCCCGGTCGACGAGTGGCTGCATGCGCTCCAGCTTCGGATGAAGCTGGTGGCGCCGCATCTTCGGCGCCGTCCCGGTGAATTCCCGGCCGGCTGGGAACAATGGGTCGCTGAGCCGGCCCGCGCAAATGCGCCGGCAGTGCCTCCTTCCGACATTGCTGCCGCTGTCGCTGCTCGCGGCAAGGCGCCACCACCCGCACGCGCAGCGGAATTGGGTCGCTGGGAATCGTTCAAGTCGCTATCCCGTGGGCAGTGGGGCCCGCCGCCTGCGGACGAGCGCTCGATGCGCCGCGTTGCCTGGTTCATTGCGGTTGGTTGGCATGTACTCGTCGCCGCGATGCTGGTGTGGTTGATGTATCAGCAGTACCTGGCGCCAGCGAATCCACCGCGAAAAGGGCAGGAGGACGTGGTACAGGTCGAGTTCCTCGGCCAAGGGTCGCCCGAAGAAGTTGGCGGCGGGCCTGATCAGGTCCCGGCTCCGCAAGCTGCGGCGGCCGAACCTGCGGCTTCTGCGCAGACGCCGGAATCGGCGGCCACCCGCCCGCCAGAGTCGCAGCCGCAAACCGTCGAAACCCCGACCACGGTCACCGCTTTGCCGCCGCCAACCGCAGCCGCACCCGAAAATATCGCGCAGCCCTCACCGGCGGAAGCGAGTCAGTCCGTGCAGGTCAGTGAGCCGGTGCCCGATAACGACACCGATTACGTACTGCCGCCGCCCATGCCACGGCTGCAGATAACGCAGGTGACGGTGCCCGATCGACATCTTCAGGCACCCGAGGTGTCGGTGATCGAGCTGCCTGGACGTCCGACGCCTTCACTTCCCGCCATTGCCCCGCGCCCGGTTCCCGAGATCACGGTGGAGCAGACCGTGGCGGACGTCGTGGTGCGCGAAATCCCCACACCGCTGCCAGCAGCGCCGACTACCCGGGTTACGCAACCAGCCATTGCCGTCACCGATCAGCAACTGAGGTCGCAACCGGTGCGGGAGCGGAGCATTCCTTCGCCGCCCTCCGCTGGCGTGGCTGCAGGTGCGGTGGAGTCGTCGTCCAGCGATCCTGCGCGGTCCGGCACCACCGCGTCAGCGTCACAAACGATTGCGTCGGGTGCGGCCAGCGCTGCGTCCGCCGCGACCGCTCCGTCGCGGGGCGCCGGCCCCGGATCCGCTGCTGCACCGGGAGGCTGGAGTTCTCCCAGGCGCGCCCATGACTGGGGGGATTCGACACGCGACGTCGCCGGGGGGCGGAAAGGTGACCCCTCGGGTCTCTACAACAGCGATGGCAGCGTGCGACTGGCAAAAACACCCGGGTCCGCCGCACCTGCACGGCCGCCGGGTACGGTTACCGACGAAATCGTCAATCTCGATCGCGGTGGCACCTGGCTCAAGCGCAAGCCCACCGATTACGAGCCCACCGCGTTTGACCGCTACTGGCGCCCCAATGAGTCCCTGCTGGAAGAGTGGGTGCGCAAGAGCATCACCACCGTACGGATACCGATTCCCGGCACCAACAAGCACGTGGTCTGCACAACGGTGATGCTGGTGATGGGCGGCGCCTGTGACATCACCGATCCCAACCTGCTGGATGTCGCTGCCACCGCGCGACCTGCCCCCGACATTCCGTTCAAGCCAGCTCTGCAGGAAGACAACGGCAGCCTGCCGGATCCGGTCGAATAAGCCGACGCGACCGCGTGCGCCCCGAAATAAAAGAAGCCCGCGATCAGGCGGGCTCCCAGTCAATCCATCAAGCGTCGGCAGCGGAACGCCGCAGCTTGACTACTTTTTGTCGTGCGATCCCGCAAGCGTCGCCAGCGAACCCTGCCGCGATGCAAAGTAGGCGGACAGATCGGCGATCTGCTGGTCGGTGAGGCCAGCGGCCTGCATCGACATCATGACGTGATCCCGACTGCCGTCGCGATAGGTCTGCAGTGAGTGGCCCAGGTAATCGGCGTATTGCCCCGCGAGCACCGGATAGGTCGAGTCGATGGGTGCATTGCCCTCTGCACCGTGGCAATCAATGCACGACTGGCCCGTTGCGGCGCCCTTCGCATTGGCCTGCTTCTCGCCGGCGGCGATGGAGCCCTGGGGCAAGCCGGCCGAAGACGAACGGGCTTCCCCAGACGCCGGTTCCGACGACGAGCAGCCTGCGAGCCCGAGAGCCAGTGCGGCAGCCAGAACGGCAGGCACGACGGCGAAATTGTTGCGGATCGTCATGTGGCTGCGCTCCTACTGGACTGATGACAGGAATGCGGCGATGTCGGCGATATCCTGCTCGGAAAAGGCCTGCGACTGTGCGCGCATTGTGGGGTGTTGGCGCGTGCCGTTCTGGTACGCGGTCAACGCATTGACCAGATAGTCCACCGACTGTCCGCCGAGTTTGGGCACGTGGTAGTTGGGGTACGCATTCGTGTAGCCCTCGATACCGTGACAGCCTTGGCACGTGTAGGTGAGCTCATAGCCATTGCGAGCACTGGCTGAGGTATCGGAAGGCGCGGCGGCCGCCGCATCCTGGGCTGCGACAGGCGCAGCGGCGAGGGTAAGCGCCAAGCAGGCGGCAATGGTCAGCGGTCGCATCATGTATATCCGCAATCTCGTATGGCTGGCGAAGGTGGGCTGGCCCGCGCAGTGTGGAACTGCCGCGTCTGCCGCGCAATTTTCGGAGTATAGCTTGCGTTCATCGATCAACGAAGGGGCGATGTCCCAACCTGGCACCTGATGAAGGGATAATTCCCGGTCCGCGCATGACCTTCGGGGCATGTCGCGGGGTAAGTGTTGGTGACATACTCACCTACAACACCGGCATGGAGCCGGTATGCGTCTTCCACATCTGATACTTGGGGTTTCGACATGCACCTTCGCGCTACTTTGAGCGGCAATGCCTGGGTTCGTACTTGCGGTCTGATGATCGCGTGCGCATTGGTACTTTCCGCGTGCAAAGGAGGCGCCGACGGCAAGGAAGGCGCAAAGGATGGCGAGTCCGCCGAAACCGAGGCCGTGCCGGTGGAGGTGGCGGCGGTGCAAAAACGCCTGATGGCTGCCAGCTATACCGGAACGGCGCCTCTGGAGGCGTCGGTGGAAGCGCAGGTCGTTGCCAAGACGTCCGGCGTCGCGCTGAGCGTGATGGTCGCCGAAGGCGACCGGGTCCGCGCCGGGCAGACCGTGGTGCGACTCGATTCTGATCGTGCACGCTTGCAGGTCGCGCAGACCAACGCGCAGCTGGGCAAGTTGCGCAACCAGTTTGCGCGGGCGCAGAAGTTGCACGCCGAACAGCTGATCGCAGCGGCCGACTACGACCAGATCCGCTACGACCTGGCGAACGCGCAGGCGTCCAATCGCATCGCGAACCTGGAGCTGTCCTACGCGGACGTCAAATCGCCGATCGACGGGGTGGTGGCATCGGTGCCACCGAAGCCCGGCAACTTCATCCAGATCAACACGCCCATCGTTCGGGTTGTCGACATCTCTGTGCTGGAAGCCACGCTCAACGTGCCCGAGCGCGAGCTGGCGACCATGACCACCGGGTTGCCGGTCTCCCTGGCGGTAGATGCGTTGCCGGGCAAGCAGTTCCGCGGCACGGTCGCACGCATATCCCCCGTGGTCGACGCAGGCAGCGGAACCTTCCGGGTGATTGCCCGGTTCGACAGCCAGGACGAGTTGCAAGCCGGCATGTTCGGGCGCATCAGCATCGACTACGACCAGCGCGCAGACGCCCTGGTGGTTCCGCGCAGCGCGATGCTGGAAGGCGAGGGCGATCCGGCGGTCTATGTGATTGTGGATGGCAAGGTCCGTCGGACGCCGGTAAAACCGGGCTACATGGACGGCAGTTGGGTCGAAATTCGCGAGGGAGTGGGTTCGGGTGACCAGGTGGTGATTGCCGGCAAGGCCGCCCTGCGGGATGGCAGCGCGGTGACAGTGATCGATCCCGCTGCCGGGGCGGGTCAGCCGGCGAAGCCTGCGCCCGCTGCCGCGACCACGCCGTAAGCGGGGGCTGAGCGATGAGCGATATCAAGGACCGCTCCCCGACGCCGCCGGACCTGCGTCCGGTGCGCGCGTTCAACCTCGTCGAGTTCTCCACCCGTCGTCGGGTGACGGTGGCGATGGTCACCATAAGCTTCCTGCTGTTCGGCCTGATTGCGCTGGGCAATCTGAAGGTGAATCTGCTCCCTGACCTGAGTTATCCGACGCTGACGGTCCGCACTGAGTACATCGGCGCGGCGCCGACCGAAATCGAAACCCTGATCACCGAGCCGGTCGAAGAGGCCGTGGGCGTGGTCAAGGGACTGCGCAAGCTCAAGTCGGTGTCGCGGACCGGCCAGAGCGATGTCGTGCTCGAATTTGTGTGGGGCACCGACATGGACAAGGCCGGTCTGGAGGTGCGCGACAAGATGGAGTCGCTGCAGCTGCCGCTGGAAGCCAAGCCGCCGGTCCTGCTGCGGTTCAACCCCTCCACCGAGCCGATCATCCGGGTGGCGCTCTCGTCAACGGCCGAGGGCGACGAGCTGCGCCAGCTGGCAATGCTGCGCCGCTACGCCGATGACGACCTGAAGAAAAAGCTGGAGCCCGTGCTGGGTGTCGCGGCCGTGAAAGTGGGCGGGGGACTGGAGGATGAGATCCAGGTGCTGGTTGACCAGCAGAAGCTTGCCCAGCTGAATCTGCCTATCGCCACCGTCACGCAGCGTCTTGGCCAGGAGAACATCAACATTTCCGGGGGGCGGTTGGAAGAAGGCTCGCAGCGGTACCTGGTCCGCACCGTCAACCAGTTCTCGAGCGTGGATCAGATCCGCGAGATGCTGGTTACCACCAGTAGTGGAGGCAACGATGCCGCCGCCGATGCTGCGATGCAGATGGCGCGGGTGGCGGCAGCGTCCGGATCCGCGGACACCATGGCGGCTGCGGCGTCGGTGCAGAGCGCTTCGTCCGGCGGCTCCAGCACCGTCGCTGGTGGTAAAGCGGTGCGGTTGAAGGACATCGCCGACGTCGTGCAGGGCCACAAGGAACGCGAAGCGATCATCCGGCTGGATGGGCGCGAGGCGGTCGAGTTGGCGATCTACAAGGAAGGGGACGCCAATACGGTGGCCACCGCCGACGGCATCCATGAGCGACTGGAGAAGATCAAGCAGCAGATGCCACCGGACATCGACCTGACGGTGATCGATGACCAGTCGACCTTCATCCGCAAAGCCATCAGCGACGTGAAGATGGACGCCGTGATCGGCGGCCTGTTGGCGATCCTGGTGATTTTCCTGTTCCTTCGCGATGGCTGGAGCACCTTCGTGATCGGCCTGTCGTTGCCGATCTCGATCATCACCACGTTCTTTTTCATGGGCCAACTGGGACTCAGTCTCAACGTGATGTCGCTGGGTGGCCTGGCGTTGGCAACTGGACTGGTGGTGGATGACTCGATCGTGGTGCTGGAGTCGATCGCCAAAGCGCGCGAGCGCGGTTTGGGAATCCTGCAGGCGGCCATCACCGGCACCGGCGAGGTCAGCATGGCGGTGGTCGCGTCGACCCTGACAACGATCGCGGTGTTCCTGCCGCTGGTCTTTGTCGAGGGTATCGCCGGCCAGCTGTTCCGTGACCAGGCGTTGACCGTGGCCATCGCGATTGCCATCTCGCTGGCGGTGGCAATGACGCTGATTCCGATGCTTAGCGCGCTTCGCGGTCGGCCCGGCGAGTCGTTTCCCGAGGAGCCTGCACATCCGCAGTGGAGGCCGGATACCAGGTGGCAGAAGCCGGTTGCCGCGACCGGCCGTGGGATCGGTGCGGGCATCGGCGGGGTGTTGTTCGGATTCGCCTGGCTGATCGTGCGGGCGTGGCGCGGCATCGTTGCGGTGGTGGGGCCGGTGATGCGCAAGGCCAGCGATCTGGCCATGGCGCCCTATGCACGGGCCGAGCGCGGTTATCTCAAGCTGTTGCCGGCAGCGATGGCGCGCCCCGTCGTCGTGCTGCTCTCGGCCGGCGCCGCGTTCACGCTCGCACTGCTGCTCGTTCCTCTGCTGGGTGCAGACCTGATTCCGCAGTTGGCCCAGAACCGGTTCGACATGACCGTCAAATTGCCGCCGGGAACGCCGCTTCGCGAGACCGACGCACTGGTGCGGGAACTGCAGCGAAAACACGCTGGCACGGAAGGCATCCACGCGCTCTACGGTGTCAGCGGCAGCGGCACGCGGCTGGACGCGAGCCCGACCGAGACCGGCGACAACATCGGCAAGCTCAATATCGTGATGAGCAACGGGGGCAGCGATCGACTCGAGTCGTCGATGTCGGCGGCATTGCGCGAGAGCATGCAGGACTACCCCTCCGCGCAGGTGGATTTCAGCCGGCCGGAATTATTCAGCTTCTCGATGCCGCTGGAGATTGAACTTGCCGGTCCCGACCTGGAAACCATCCGCAGGGCGGGCCAGAAGATGGCAGCGCTACTGCGTGCCAACCCACATTACGCCGATGTGAGTTCGACGGTGGAGCAGGGGTTCCCCGAGATCCAGATCCACTTTGACCAGCAGCGGGCCGCGGCATTCGGTTTGACCACACGGCAGATCGCCGATGCGGTTGTATCGAAGGTCCGCGGGGAAGTTGCCACGCGTTAC
>RCMY010003438.1_pt1 | contig 14013 bp, 12 predicted proteins | sample 2041341 | NCBI WGS metagenome assembly RCMY01 (sample SAMN09708234, study PRJNA481090) | Marine sediment metagenome, whole genome shotgun sequencing project.
TTGGGCGTCGAGCTTTTGCGCTTTGACATGTCGGAATACATGGAAAAGCACGCCGTTTCCCGCCTGATCGGCGCGCCTCCCGGCTATGTTGGCTTTGACCAAGGCGGCATGCTGACCGATGGCATCGACCAGCATCCGCATTGCGTGCTGCTGCTTGATGAAATGGAAAAGGCGCATCCGGATGTCTATAACATCCTGTTGCAAGTCATGGACCACGGCAAACTGACCGACCATAACGGCCGGGCCGTCGATTTCCGCAATGTTATCCTTATCATGACATCGAATGCCGGCGCGCAAGAGATGTCCAAGTCCGCCATCGGCTTTGGCCGTGACCGGCGCGAGGGTGAAGATACAGCGGCGGTTGAGCGCACCTTTACGCCCGAATTCCGCAACCGTCTTGACGCGGTGATCAGTTTTGCCCCCTTGGGCCGCCAAATCATCCGTCAGGTCGTGGAAAAATTCGTCCTGCAACTCGAGGCACAGCTTTTGGACCGCAATGTCCACATTGAACTGACCGAAGAGGCTGCAAATTGGCTTGGCGAAAAGGGTTATGATGACAAAATGGGCGCGCGCCCCTTGGGCCGCGTGATCCAGGAACACATCAAGAAACCGCTGGCTGAAGAGTTGCTCTTTGGCAAGCTGGTGAAAGGTGGCGTGGTCAAAGTCGGCATGAAGGACGGCGCACTTGATCTGACCTTTGAAGAACCAAGCAAGGTCCGCATCACCGGCCGCAAGACCCCGCTTCTCACCGCAGAATAAGGGCAGCTTTCGCCACACTCTTTCAGGCTCCCGCGCAAGCGGGGGCCTTTTCTCTATCCTCCCCGATCAAGTGAGTTTTCGCCGATACGTGGGTCATCCGACCCACCCCGACCACACCCCCACCCCAAAACGGCCCAAAACCCGCCACAGCGGGTTTTTCAATTTGAAAAAAAGCGCTTAAATCTGTCCGCGAACGCGGGTTAAGATATGGTTAAAAAATTTATGAATATCGCTTTTTATCAACATCTTAAAGATTTGTTCGCGCGCGATTCTCCCGCGTACAAATCCATCACCGCTCTGTCAGCTTTAACTCAATCCGCCGATTTTGCGCCCGATCACCTTCCGAATTTCCCAGCGCCACAGGCTGCCATTCCCCAAATCCCGTCGCCGCCATCCGCCCCGGCGGGAATCCCAAATCATTTTGCATAAACCGAACCACAGACAAGGCGCGGGCTTGGCTCAATTCCCAATTATCGGCAAAGGCACCCAACCCCGAAAGCGGCACATTATCGGTATGCCCGTCCACCCGGATGATCCAGTCAATCCCCTCCGGGATCTGCCCCGAAACCTCTTTCAGCGTGGCCACAACCCCGGCAATTTGGCTCCGTCCTTCGGGGGCCAAATCCGCCGATCCCGGCTGAAACAGAACTTCGGACGAAAAGACAAACCGGTCCCCTACAATCCGAACCCCGTCCCGCCCGGCCAAAACCTCGCGCAGCTGGCCAAAGAATTCAGAGCGGAAATTCTCCAGCTTCTTGGTCTCGGCCTCTAGTCGTTTCCGCTCGGCCTCCTCCAATTCTGCCCGCTTTCTCTGCTCAGCCGCAACCTGCGCCAGCGCCGTGTTCAGCTGGACCCCCAGCGTATCAAGCCGCACATCCGCCGCCTGATCCTTGGCCGTGGCCGTATCAAGCAGCCCTTGCAAATCCCCCAATTGCCCGCGAAGCGCTGCTATTTGTTCGTTCAACAAGGCCATCCTTCTGGCATTTTCTTCTGACTGGTTCCGCTCTTCGGCCAAGGCCGCGCGGGCCGTGGCCAACAAGGCGTCCTTTCCTGTCAATTCTTGACCCGATTGGGTCGCCGCTGCCTGCGCTGCTGCAAGCATGGTCAAAGTTTCCTCAGCCCGTTTGCGTTGCTCTTCCAAGGCAAGGGTCATGGCGGTGAGTTCCGTTTCCGAGGCCGCAAGCTTGGCCCGCAACGCCGCCGCTGCGGCCATATCAACCAGTCGCGCTTTTTCTTCTTCGGTCAGCTTTTCTTCAACCCCTTGTAACCGCGCGCCCAAGGCCGCCATCTCGGCGTCCAAATTTTCGGCCTTACCCTCGGCATCGGCAAGCCGGGCGAGGGTCGCAGCTAGGCTTGCCTCTCCATCCGTAACTTTGGTTTTTAGATCGGCTACCATCGCATCCAATGCCTCACGCCGGGCGGCGGCAAGGCGGGCGGTTTCCGATGCCGCATCAACCTCTTCGCGGGCACGGGCAAGGGCTAGGTTCAAAGCCTCTTGTTCAGAAATCACCCGGATTTGCGCGGCCTCGAGGTCAGACACCGCTGCCGCCAAAGTTTCGACCTGCCCACGGGCGGCATCGCGGTCAGCCAAAAGGCTTGCGACTTGGGACTCAAAACTACTGATCTTGGCGGTTGCCGCCTCCAGCTCAGCCTGTCGCGCGGTAAGTTGCCCTGACAATGACGCGGCAAGGGCTGCTTGGGCCGCGCCATCCGCTTGGGCCGCGGTCAGGCTCGCGCCCAATTGACCGACTTCGTCCGCCAAACGGTTAGCGCGGTTGCGTTCCAAGCCCAAGGCATCGGCAAGGCCTGCGACCTGTTCGGACAAGGCATCCAATTCATGATCCTGGTTGTCAATCGTTTCACGCAGCACCGATTGCACAATCATGAAAATTGACAGCACAAACATCAGCACCAAAAGCAAGGCGGTCATGGCATCGACAAAACCCGGCCAGATAGAGCCGTTCATCTTTTGCCCGTTGCGCCGACTTAGCGCCATGGCCTAGCCCCGACCTGAGGCGTTGCGCGAAAGCTGACGGATCGCATTGGTCAGCCCGGCAATATCGGCGCGCAAATCGGACACACTTTCTTGGCGCCCCGCTGAGATTTCCTCGAGTATCCGCAGTAATTGTACGTCGATGGACCGCAAGCGCATCCGGCTTTCTGCGTCCATTCCGTCTTCGGCCACCTTGGCCAGAACCGGGGCAAAGCTGTCTTGGCCATCAGCGATACGAGTCAAAAGCCCGGTTTGGACCGTGGCGATTTGGGCAAGTTCATCCTGAATATGGTTGTCTGATTGCACTTTGGCCGATAAATCCTTGACCGCCTCGGTCAAACCGCCCAATCGTTCATCGGTCAAACTGCGCGACGCATCGGCCTGGACAAACAGGTTTTGCAAGGTTTCCAACTGCCGCGCGACTTGGTCCATGACCCCGCCAAGGCCCGAGATGTCGCCGCCATCCCCATCGCCGCTGGAAAATCCAAGCCGGGTGATTGAGGACAGCCATTCCTCCAGCTCTCGGTAAAAGCGGTTTTGGCCGTGGCTGGCAAACAGTTCCAACAGCCCCACAACCAGCGATCCGGCAAGACCCAAAAGTGACGATGAAAACGCCGTGCCCATACCGCCAAGCTGCGCCTCTAGCCCTCCCATCAGCTTTTCAAACACCTGCATCGCATCCTCGCCCTCTTGCGGGGCAAGGTTACGGATGGTTTCAACAACGGCCGGCACCGTGGTAGCAAGACCGTAGAATGTTCCCAAAAGACCAAGAAAAATAAGCAGGTTAACAAGGTAGCGGGTTATGTCGCGGGCCTCATCAATCCGGGTCGCTACGGAATCAAGGATAGAGCGCGAAGAAGAAGCCGAGATTTGCATCCGCGCGCCACGGCTGCGCAGCAAAGCGGCCAGCGGGGCCAAAAGCCGGGGCGCATTGACCTGTTCGACCGAAGGGTCAGGCTGCGTGAACCCAAGAATCCAGCGCACCGACTGCATAAGTTGCAGCACCTGCCAAAAGCACGCAATGACGCCAAGAACAAACACCATCGCGATAAAGCCATTCAGCCAGATATTGGCCAGAAACACGCCCGAAAGTTGCCCCCAAGCGACAAACCCGCCCATAGCGACAAGCAAAACCACGCCCAGCATCAGAACGATCTGACGGATCGGGTGGGTAAACGACAACTCTGCCTCGACGGTGGTCTTGTCCATTCGGCGCAAATGACCCTTCTGATTTGGTTTTGCTTAACCTAAGCCCGCAAAGTGATTGTGCCAACCATCATTTCACATTCTGGCGGTGCAAGCCTTTGACACGATTTGAAAGCCATTCCAGATCATCGTCGCCAATGCCCAATTGTGCAAGATGGGCTGCGGTGTTGAAAAGATATTCGCAATTAGCCCCACGCCCGCCAATGGCTTGCGCGATGATTTGTGCCTGATCTTCCAGCGCAAGGGTGCAATATTGGTCATGTGCGGGGTCAATGACATAGCACAGGGCGGTCACCTCTGCGCCACCATCAAGCGAAAGGGGCAACCACTCCTCCACATAGGCCGAGGAGATCAATTCGCGTTCGCGTAAAGCGGCGAGGGTTGCGTCCTCGGCCCCGTCCATCACGCGAAAGGCAACGCCAGCGCAATAAGCAGTTGCCGCGCGGTCAAGCGCAAGGACAAGGCCGGGGTCGATTTCGGTGCCGCGATGGTGAATGGAACGCATGCAAAAGCTGCGATGCCAGCCGATCAGCCGCGCGACGCGTTGTTCGGCGACAGGAAAACCGGGGTTCCAGACCAGCGATCCGTACCCGAAAACCCAAAGTGGCTTTTGCATCTGCTGGCCCTCCGTTGCCGAGCCTTGTAAACAGCAATTGTGACTGAATGAAAAGGGGTGGCCTGATGCGGTGGTTGACGGGGTTTGTGATGCTGTTGGGTTGCCTTTGGGGCGGGTATTGGTTTGTGGGCGAGCGTGGGTTTGAGGCGGCCGCAAAGGGTTGGTTTGCCATGTTGCAAGACAATGGCAAAGTGGCGAGCTATAGCGATTTGGCCGTTCAGGGCTTTCCCAACCGCTTTGATCTGACCGTGACCGACCCGCATTTCAGCGACCCCGCCACAGGGTTTGACTGGCAAGCGCCGTTCTTTCAGGTGCTAAGCCTGAGCTATAAGCCGTGGCATGTGATCGCAGCCTTTCCGCCCGAACAACGGCTGGTTTTACCGCCCGAGGCCATGACGATCCGGGCGGCCAAGTTGCAGGCCAGCGTGGTGGCCAAGCCGCAACCATCGCTGCCCTTGGACCGTTTGTCGCTGGTGGGCGAGGCGTTGGAGGCGGTGGGGGACCGTGGTTGGACAGTGCGCGCCGAGACGGTGCAATTTGCAACGCGGCTGGATGAAAGCCGGGTTAATTGGCATGAGATCGGTCTGAACATCGGCAATCTGACGCCGGATGCCGCCTTGATGGCGCAGTTTGGCGGCGTATTGCCGTCACAGGTCGCTTTGATCCGGGTCGATGCGCATGTCGGGTTGACCGCACCGATTGACCGCAAAGCCTTGGAAACGCGGCCCCAGATTGCCGCATTGGATTTAGATGACCTGCGGATCGAATGGGGCACGATGGGGGTGACTGCCACGGGCAAAGTTCTGGCGGATGCCGCAGGATTTGCCGAAGGGGATGCGCTTTTGCGGTTGGAAAACTGGCAAGTGGCGCTGGATGTGGCGCAAAGCATCGGCGTTTTGGCCCCCGATCAGCGTAAGACTTGGGAACGGGCTGCGCAGTTTTTGGCCAAGCAGTCGGATGGTCCTGACACGCTGGAACTGCCCTTGCGGTTTGCCAATGGGCTTACCTTGATAGGGCCGCTGCCTGTGGGGCCGGCCCCCCGGTTGTGGTGACTATTTGCAATACGGCCCGCCGCGATATTTTGCGGTGTCAAAATGCAGATGATCCTCATGATAGCCATCAGACCCCGGCCCAAGCGTGGTGCCAAAGATGCCACATGCGCCTTTGTGGGCCCTGCGGATCGCCTTGCCACGCTTGGATTTGTAATCCTGTTGCACGTTGAGGTCCGTGCCGTTTGCCAACGTAAATCCTGCGATATCAATGGCTTTTCCGCGACCATGTTCGCTGATCCGGGCACCGCTTTTATTGTTGCGGCCGCGGCAGGCGTAATGGGCGGCCACGTGCAGCTTGGTCACCTCATTGCGGCCAAAAGCGGGTTTGACCTTGTTTGTCACCCATTTGCGAAGCGCGCGGGCCGTGTCACAATCGACGGTCGCGGGCGTGCTGAGCGTGACACCATCAATTGCGGTGATCCGCACCGGATTTTCAATGCCACAGCCTTTTTGCGCACCTCGGATCGTCGGGATCGCGGTACCCTGGATCGCGCGGTCATTGCAGATTGAACTGCTGCCATAGGTTCTGGGGGCCTGCGCGTCCGGCTTTCGGGCCACGGCCTTTTTGGACCCGAACAGCGTACCAAAAAGTCCCCTTTTCGGGGCAGGCGCAGGTGCTGACGCAATGATCGTTGCAGGGCGCGGCATAGGCCGGATGGAACGCCCCGGCGTACCAACAGCGACCACTGGGATTTGCACATCCGTTGGAACAGGTGCTGGCGTATTCAGGCTGGGGCGCGGCATCGGGCGCACCAACGAAAACTCAGCCAAGGCCTGCCCGGCGACACAGCAGGCGATCAAGGCTAGGGTGGCAAGCGCTCTCATGCATCCCCTTCGGGTTTGGGCGGGGGCACGCGCGCGCCACGGCCAAAATCGGGGGCCTCGGTATCTTGGCCCGCCTGAATGATGCTGCGGCGAATGGCGCGGGTGCGGGTGAAATAGGCGTGCAAATGCGGGCCATCACCTTTGCGGATGGCGCGTTGCAGGGCGAACAATTCCTCGGTGAACCGGCCCAAAATTTCCAAGGTGGCGTCTTTGTTGGTTAGGAACACATCGCGCCACATGGTAGGGTCACTTGCCGCAATACGGGTAAAATCGCGAAAGCCAGCTGCGGAATATTTGATCACTTCGCTATCGGTCACGCGGCGCAAATCATCGGCCACACCCACCATCGTATAGGCGATAAGGTGCGGTGTATGGCTGGTAACGGCCAGCACAAGGTCGTGGTGCGGCGCGTCCATTTCATCGACATTGGCGCCCATTGCCTGCAGCAGCCCACGCAAGCGAGTCACCGCAGCGGGGTCAGCATCGGTGGGTGGTGTCAGCAACCACCAGCGGTTTTCAAACAACGTGGCAAAGCCCGCGCGGGGGCCGGAATGCTCAGTGCCTGCAAGGGGATGGCCGGGGATAAAATGCACGCCCTTTGGCATATGCGGGGCCACGGCATCAATCACCGCCTGCTTGACCGAGCCTACATCGGTCACGGTCGCACCCGGTTTCAGGTGCGGGCCAATTTGCGCGGCAAGACTGTCCATCGCGCCAATCGGCACGGCCAACACCACGAGGTCGGCATCCTCCACCGCCTCGGCCGCGGTGGCGTAAACCGCGTCACAAAACCCAAGTTCCATTGCCGCATCGCGCGTCTCAGACGATTTGGCATGGCCAACAACGCGGCTCACAAGCCCCCGTTGCCGCATCGCATGCGCCATCGACGAGGCGATAAGGCCCAAGCCAATCAGCGCCACTTTTTCATAGATCACGGCCATTAGCGCTTGCCTTTGAACTGCGCCACGGCATGGGCCACGCGGCGGCATGCGCTTTCATCGCCCACGGTGATGCGCAAGCAATGCGGCAGTTTATAACCCGCCACACGCCGCACGATCAGGCCTTGGTCGCGCAGATAATCATCGCAAGCCTCGGCCTCGGCGGCATTGGCAAAACGGGCCAGCACAAAATTGGCAAGCGACGTGTCGGACGGCACACCCAATTCGGCCAGTGCCTCGGCCAACCAAACCCGCATGCGAGCATTATCGGTCCGGCAGCGGGTCACATAGTCTTGGTCGCGCATCGCCGCCTCGGCCGCGTCCAACTGGGTGTTGGACAGGTTAAACGGGCCGCGAATACGGTTCAACACGTCAATAATTGCCGTGGGACCATAGCCCCACCCAATTCGTAACCCACCCAGCCCGTAGATTTTGGAAAACGTGCGGGTCATCACCACATTGTCGCGGGATTCGATCAGCGCCAGCCCACCATCATACCCTTCGACATATTCGGCGTAAGCCCCGTCCAGCACCAAGATCGCTTGGGGCGGCAGACCATCAGCCAGCCGTGCCACCTCGGCGGCAGAAATCATTGTGCCGGTGGGATTGTTCGGATTGGCGATAAAGACCAGTTTCGTGCGCTCATTACACGCCGTCAGCAAGGCCTCGACATCGGTGGTACGTTCACGCTCAGTCACCTCAACGGGCGTGGCCCCAGCGGCAGTGGCCGAAATGCGGTACATCAAAAAACCGTGCTCGGTGAACAGAACCTCATCCCCCGGCCCGGCATAGGCCTGACACAGGAAATGGATAATCTCATCGCTGCCCACGCCGCAAATAACGCGGTCCGCGTCAAGGTGCTGCATTTCGGCAATCGCCCCCCGCAAGGCGACGTGATCGGTCGAAGGATAGCGGTGCAAGGCATGTACCGAGCGCAAAAAAGCCTCTTTGGCCTTGTCGGACGGGCCAAACGGGTTCTCGTTTGAGGAAAGTTTAATGGTGTTGGTTTTGCCTGCAATGGTTGCCGCACCGCCTTGGTACAAAGCAATATCCATAATGCCCGGCTTTGGCCGAATGTCAGACGTCATACTGTCGCTCCCCCGCGGTGCTGCGCCTTGTTAGCGGCTTCATCTAGCGCTGACCAGACCTGCAAACGCAAAACGCCGCCCAAGGGTAGGGCGGCGTTTCGTTTGGACCACAGTACGCAGGCCAGATTTCGGCCAAGATCAGTTCTTGGCGTAATATTCGACCACGAGGTTTGGTTCCATTTGAACCGGATATGGCACGTCGCCCAAGGTTGGGGTGCGCACAAATGTCGCGGTCATTTTGGAGTGATCAACTTCGATATAGTCAGGCACATCACGTTCAGCCAAAACCACAGCTTCCAGCACGATGGCCAGTTGCTTGGAACGATCACGCACAGCGATCAGATCGCCTTCTTTGACGCGGTAAGACGCGATGTTCACGCGCTGACCGTTTACGGTGACGTGGCCGTGGTTCACGAACTGGCGCGCCGCAAACACGGTCGGCACGAATTTCGCACGGTACACAACAGCGTCCAAACGACGCTCCAGCAGACCTACCAGCATTTCGCCAGTGTCGCCCTTAACGCGTTCCGCTTCGGTATAGATCTTGCGGAATTGCTTTTCGGTCAAATCGCCGTAGTAACCCTTCAGCTTTTGCTTGGCGCGCAGCTGCGTACCAAAGTCCGAGAGTTTGTTCTTGCGGCGCTGGCCGTGCTGGCCTGGGCCATATTCACGCTTGTTCACTGGCGACTTTGGACGGCCCCAGATGTTTTCGCCCATGCGGCGGTCAATTTTGTACTTGGCAGAGGTGCGTTTTGTCATCTCTGATCTCCTTCGTTTAAGACATGAAGGGCGTTGTCCTTCCCCTTGGTTCACCCGTTTCGGGGTACACCGCGGGTGACAGGTTTCCTTTTGCAAGGTCCACCAACACCAATGAAAAACCCCCGGACGTAAATCCGAGGACAGGCGGGCTTATATAGGCGGGGGGGCCAGTGTCAACCGTTCAAAGCGGTTTGCACGCAATCTGGCGAGGATTGCGTGCAAACCAATGGTGTTGGCGACGCGGCCTTAACCCCTAGGCGGCCAGATCATGTCGCAAAATCGCAGCCTCGGACCCAGACAAATTCCGGCGCGCATAGTCGCCGTATACATGCGGGTTTTCGGCCAAGCCGGGCAAAAGCTGCAACAAACGCGCGCGCTGCTGCGGCTCTACCGTATCCAGCGCTGTGTTGGAGGGGTGAAAGCTTTCGGTTTCCAGCCCATTGGCCCAAATCACCTGATGGCGTTCCAGCAGGAGGTGGATATATGTCACCTCACGCTGGGCCAGATCAACATGGATTGAGTGGTCGTTGACCAGATCCTCGGCCGCCACCAAAATCTCTGGCGTATTGAACAAGGCCATAGCGGCCGCCCCATGCACCAGCATCCGGTGCTGGGGTGAGACCAACAAATCCTTATCCGGGCGACCAAGACCCAGCGCGTCTGCCCTAAACCGTATGGGGCGCAGATGCGGCATGGCGTGCAAGCGCGCGCCAGTCATGCGGCGGTGCCCGGTCCATTGGATCTCTTGCATCCCGTTGTCTTTGGTGGCGATGGCATCACCGGGGTGCAGATCTTGGATCGGTTTTGCGCCATTTGCCGTGCGAATTAATGTGCCGGGGGTGAAACAAATCACCCCGCCTGCCGCACGCGCACCAACCACTTGGGCCGTGCGGTCGATTGCCAGACGAACCACCCAAAGGTCAACATTGGGTGGTGGAATCTCATCCACAAACATCAAAAGCTGTGCGCCCGTGTCCTGCACTTTGATCAAGGTGACAGTATAGCTTTGGATACCATCGGTCACGATGAACCCTTGTTCTGGGTCATCCACACCATCCTCATCAGTTGCGACATCAAGGCTGGCCGCCCGTGTCGTAACCGCTGCCCCAATTAAGCGTCGCACCATGCGCGCCGCCCGTTTTCTTATGTCCGCTGCCCCTTCGGCCCCCTGAAGAAGCAAAACGTCCTGCGCACCATCAACCCGTACCGTTTCCCCCGTCCAACGCCAAGAAGCGCCGACAGCAAGTACGTCCAATGGTGCGGCCTTCAGGCCGTCTGTTTCTGTCTGTGACCAAGAGATGACGAACGTGCCGCGAAAGCCCGTTCCCATTGCCTGTATGCCCGCTCGTTTTTTATCGTTTCTAAGCTTAGGTTAACAGGCGCGAATCGGCTTGGCTATTGTAAATGTGCCACAAATGCACAGAAACGAATCATTAAAGCGTTTCACCTGTGATGGGCCGCAGGACATCACAGACAAAAAACAGCGCGTTATTTGCTGGCAGGTCTTGCTTTGCACCCAATCGGATTTCGATTGAATGCGAACCGATTTAGAACCGGATGCGCAACCGCAATGATCCCAAGGTTTGCCCCGACGTCTGGCCCTCAAACTCACGGCCCAGATGGGTGACGCCATAAAAAACCTCAGACTTTTCACCGCGCCAATTCACACCAGCACGCAGCCGACTGCGATCTTTACGCAAGGCGATGGGTCCGCTTTTGGGCAAATAGGCACTGTCAAAAACCCGCGCAATATCGCCGCCGATCGTCGCACTCAGGCCTTGCACAACCGCGCCCGGCACGCCGACAAACCTTTGCCCCGTCACTTGATCCCGCAGCATCATGGCACCCTGTCCAAAACTGCCAAAGTTCAAATCACCGCCAATCCGTACGTAAGATTCAACACCTGCCTGGGCCTCAATAAAGGGGCGAAGGCGGGTGCTGCCAAAGATATAGGCCCTGCCCAACTCGGCCGAAACGGTGGGATAGATGTGGTTGGGCAATTGCGTAGCAAGGTTGCCGGGCGGGGTCATGCCAAAGGCTTTGTGCAGCTCTCGGTGCAATGACCCAACACCTGTTTGCGGGCCAATGGCCACAACATCCGCACCCAGCCGCATCTCTGCCGCGCCGCGCGCAAAATGCGCGTGAACACCGGCTGAGAGCGCCCCAACATAGCGCCGATCAATGGCAGAGGGAGTGGCAAGATTGGCCGGGGCGATAATTTCGGTTCTTAACCGATATTCAAGCAAAGCCCCAAACTGTTTGGGCAAGGCACCACCCCACCCCGCGCCACGGATCATGCTGACCGCATATGACCCGCTGCGCCAACGGTCTTTGCCATCGCCCAAGGCGTCATTGCTGAAAAACCGACCGTACCCAAGCGTTCCGTGTTTTTGCGCAACGGCCGCGTCAGGCACCTGTGCGACAAGTATATTGGGGAATGTTGCAAGGAAAACGGCTGCAAAAGCTGCAAAAATCGCGCGGGGCATAAATAGTCCACTTCAAAACGGCCCCCGCCATTGATCGCAAAACTATGCAAGTCTTGGCCCCTTCGCTAGGGGCTGGTGGCGCGATGATCCGTTTGATCCACACCTGTGGCTTGAACGCCGCAATTGGGTTCACCGATAGTGGCAAATGCCCAACAAGCGATGCGCAAAGTTGCGCGCGCACGTTCAGACAACCAAGGAATGGGGAGGGCCAAGTTGGTGCGGTCGGGGAGCATGTAAATATGTCTTCATTCCAATAGGTAACCTTATGCCGTGTGTGATTTGTGAGGAATGGGAGCGCCTGTAGGGGCGCGGCCAGTCACACGCGCGGCGGTCTTTTGATCAGGTAGACCCTTGAGGTATTTGCAGATGTGGCACTGAACCGCCATGCGGCCCTGTAGACTTTGATGGGTTGCGCGGCCAAGGCGCGGCCGAACACGACGGCTTGGCTATGATCATGGTCTACACTGTCGTGGCTGTGCCCATGTATGGCCCAAGCAAGGTCTTCTTCTAACCCGTGGGAGTGCCCGTGATCCGCGATGATCTGTTCATGTTCTTGAAGAACATCCAGCACCGCAGGAACATGGGAGGACGTCGGCACCACGGACCAGACAAGCACGGCCACACAGAGAAGCATCGCAAAAGCGGCTTGCCCAGTTGTCCGTAGAAAAGTCATCTGTCCTGTCTGCACTCTCGTCAATTAAGCGGCGCTCTTCGCCGTCTTGCTCTATCCCCCCGAGGGGGATACGGTCTTAGTATGTCAGACTCACACATTCATGCAAGTCATCCTGCCCTCATCGCCCGGCTGAAACGCGCCGACGGGCACCTGCGGGCGGTCATCACGATGTTAGAGGCAGGCAGGCCTTGCCTTGACGTCGCGCAGCAGCTTCAGGCTGTCGAGAAAGCAGTGACCAACGCCAAACGCGTGTTGATCCACGACCACATCGACCACTGTCTTGAGGTCGATTGCTCCGAGAGTGACCGCGCCGAGCTTAAGACCATCACCCGTTACCTCTGAGGACATTATGCTGGCAGTTCTATCGGATCGCACCTACAGGCATCTTTTCCTCGCCCAAGTTGTTGCACTTCTTGGCACTGGCTTGGCAACGATGGCGCTTGGCCTGTTGGCCTATGATCTGGCCGGGGAACGGGCCGCCATGGTGCTGGGCACCGTCTTCACGATCAAGATGGTGGCCTATGTTGGCATCGCGCCGATTGCCGGCGCCTTTGCCGAGCGTCTGCCGCGCCGCGCTCTTTTGGTGACGTTGGACCTGGTGCGGGCTGCGGTGGCTTTGGCGCTCCCCTTCGTGACCGAGGTTTGGCAGATTTATATCCTGATCTTCTTCTTGCAATCGGCCTCGGCCGCCTTCACGCCGACTTTTCAGGCGACTATCCCCGACGTGCTACCGGATGAGGCGCGCTATACCCGAGCGCTGTCTTTGTCCCGCTTGGCCTATGATCTGGAGAATATTATCTCGCCCGCGCTGGCCGCTGTGTTGCTGACGGTGATGAGCTATAACACCCTGTTTCTTGGGACGGTCGTAGGGTTTGGGGCCTCGGCACTGCTGGTGCTGACAGTCGTCTTGCCCAGCCCCAAAGCGACAGTCCCGCGCGGAATTTATGATCGCACCACACGGGGGTTGCGGATCTACCTCGCAACACCGCGGTTGCGCGGGCTGCTCGGGCTAAACCTCGCTGTGTCGTCTGCGGGCGCGATGGTTCTGGTGAATTCGGTGCTGCTGGTGCGTGGGCAACTGGGGCTTGATGAAACGGCACTGGCTTGGTCGATGTTCGCCTTCGGTGCCGGCAGCATGATCGCGGCGCTGGTTCTGCCCAGATTATTGTACAGATTTCCCGATAGACCCGTCATGCTGACAGGTGCTTGGCTGATGGTCGTGGCACTGTTTGGAATCGCAGCGGGCATCATAGGTTTCGGATTATGTTGGCCCCTTCTGCTGGCGATCTGGCTGCTCATCGGTTTGGGCAATTCAGCCGTTTTGACCCCATCCGGTCGTCTCTTGCGCCGATCGGCCCACCCAGAAGATCGGCCCGCGGTCTTTGCGGCGCAATTCGCGCTGTCTCATGCTTGTTGGCTGCTTACTTATCCGTTGGCAGGCTGGCTCATGACCGCATTCGGGACTGTTCCAGCGCTGCTGGTGCTGGGGGTTTTGGCCGCGTTCGGCATCATAGCAGCCCTGCAGCTTTGGCCAACTGATGTGCCGGATAACCTCGTTCATAGGCACCCCGATCTATCCCCCGATCATCCTCATTTGTGACGCTATGGCGCCCAGAAC
>RCMY010010948.1_pt1 | contig 14013 bp, 11 predicted proteins | sample 2041341 | NCBI WGS metagenome assembly RCMY01 (sample SAMN09708234, study PRJNA481090) | Marine sediment metagenome, whole genome shotgun sequencing project.
ATTTGAAGCGCGCCGAGTTTCTGCAAAAAGTGCGCACTTATCTAACCGAAGAAGCCGGCCTGCAGCCGGAAAACGTGCAACTTAGCGGCTTGCTGGTGCTCTACAATAATATGCTGCAGAGTTTATTTAGCTCACAAATTTTAACCATCGCCGCTGTGTTCATCGCTATCATGGTGATGTTTATTGTGCTGTTCCGCTCGGTGAAAATTGCCATACTGGGCATTCTGCCAAACATGCTGGCGGCGGCTATGGTGCTGGGCGGTATGGGCCTGGCCGGCATACCGCTGGACATGATGACCATTACCATTGCCGCCATTGCTATCGGCATCGGCGTTGATAATGCAGTGCATTATTTACATCGCTTTCGTATCGAGTTCCCGAAAGACCGGGACTACAGGGCTAGCATGTATCGCTGCCATGAAAGCATCGGTCGGGCGCTGTACTACACGTCGATCACCGTCATTATGGGCTTTTCAATTCTGGCGTTGTCGAACTTTCGGCCGAGCATTTATTTTGGTCTGCTTACCGGTGCTGCCATGCTGGGGGCGCTGTTGGGGGCACTGTTATTGTTGCCACAACTGCTGCTGATATTTAAACCTTTCGGCGCAGAGGCCGAAGCCGGGAGTCAGGCGTCGCATGATTGAAACTATTCCACTTTTTCCGTTGCCGACGCTGCTGTTCCCCGGTGGCGAAATTGCGCTGCAGCTGTTTGAGCCGCGCTATCTCGATATGACCAAACGCTGCATGCGCGACGACAGCGGCTTCGGCGTGGTTGGCATACGCGCCGGCAGTGAAGTCGTCGACAGCAATGAGCATTTAATGCAGTTGTTAGACGTTGGCACCCACGCGCGCATCAGCGACTGGGATGCGCTGGAAAACGGCATGCTGGGTATTGTCGCCCGCGGCGATCGCAAGTTTCGTATTCTGAGCGCCGAGGCCCAGCCAGATCATTTAATTGTTGCGCAGGTCGAGTTTTTAGAGCCTGAAGAGTCACAGACGCTGCCGGTTGCGTACCAGCAGCTGTTGGAGATTCTTAACGAGCTGATCAAACATCCCAGCGTCGCGCATATGCAGCTGAACTCTGACCTAAACTCTGACCTGAGTTCTGATCCGGGCACTGACCTGAGCTCTGGCTCTGCGGATGCCACCCAAATTAGCAACCTTCTAGGTCAGCTGCTGCCGATCAATATGCAGGCAAAATACGAGCTATTGAGCTGCACCGACCCACTGCAGCGACTGGCGCGCATTGCCGGCATTGTGACCGAATTAGGCGGCCATCAGTAATAACCTGGATCCTTTCCACAACGTCGCAAGCGCTTTGACAGTCATAGCAAACGCACTATAATCGTGCGCCCGCGCGGCAGGCCGGTCTGCCGTCGCCAAGCAAATTGCATTAACACTTGCAGACCATAAGCATTTAAAACAAGGATGGACTACGTAATGAGCAAAGCTTTAGCGGCGCTGATCGACAATCATCATCTGGAAAAAATTGACAAAAATCTGTTTCGCGGCGTCACGCTGCAGTCCACCGATAATCGAGTCTACGGTGGTCAGGTGCTGGCTCAGGCGATGAACGCCGCACAGCAAACGGTGAGCTCACGCTTTGTTTTACATTCTTTGCACAGTTACTTTATGCGGCCCGGCCAGGTCGATACGCCGATTATCTATGAGGTAGACCGCATTCGCGACGGTCGCGGTTTTACCAACCGCCGCGTGGTTGCCATTCAAAACGGCCAGGCTATCTTCAATATGTCTTTGTCTTTTCAAATCTTTGAAGAGGGTTTTGACCATCACGCCACCATGCCGGAAGTGCCAGGCCCCAAAGGCCTGCCCAGCGACCGTGAGCGCATGCGTGATCATCTGCGGAAGCAGGAGCAGGAGGGCGACGATTACGATTGGCCAATAGAATTCCGCCAAATCGACCCGGTGGCGCTAAGCAAGCCTGACCAGGCAGCCGCCTACGCCTGCATTTGGTTCAAGGCTGACGGTCAACTGGCCGATGACTTGAGTCAGCATCAGGAGCTGCTTGCCTACGCTTCCGACAACCCTATTCTGGTCACCGCGCTGCGACCGCATGCCATCAGTCATATGAGCGATGCGGTGCATGTGGCCAGCATTGACCACGCCATGTGGTTTCACCGCCCGTTTCGAGTTGATGAGTGGCTGCTCTACGAAGTGACCAGTACTAGCGCCTCATTTGGCCGGGGGTTTAGCACTGGCAGCATTTTTAATGAGGCCGGTGAGCTGGTTGCCACGGTTGCGCAGGAAGGTTTAATTCGAATGCGTACGCCGCCAGCAAAATAATTAAGGACTTAAGCAATGCCATTTAGCCGCTATCGAATCGACGCGTTGTTTAGACAAAAGCTGATATCGAAAGGTGGCCATTTACTGCTGTGCCTGTCATTGCTCTGCCTCTCATTGCTGGAACCGCTGTCGGCTCTGGCACAAGAACCCACAGATTCCTCACAAAAACCCCAGCCGGTCAGCCATTCGGCCGCAGCGATTGCGACTGAGGGCGGGCAAAGCGCGACGGGGCAATCCAAAGCCGCCGCTAATCCGTTAATGGCGGTTATGGATGCAATCCAGAAGTGTGAGCAGCAGCGCCGAATAACGAAAATTACCAAGGCCTGTGAGCCGGTCCGAGTCGACCAGGAAAATATTGCATCTGCCGCCGAGCTACGCGAACAGGCACAGCAGCAGGCGGGCGCGCTCAGTCTGTTTGAATTAAAGGGGCGGCGCAGCAAAGTGTACTTATTCGGCTCGGTGCATTTAATGAAAAAAAATATGTACCCTCTACACAAACAGGTGATGCAGCGGTTTGAGGCGGCGGACCATCTTGTGTTAGAAATCAACACCGACGCCGTGCCGGCGCAGCAGCTGCAGGCAGAGTTCACTCGGCGCGGCATATTGCCCGCCGGCAGCAGCCTGAGCGATGAGCTGGCGCCGCAAACGGTAAAGCAGGTGCAGCAGGTACTGGCCGCGCGCGGCTACGGTATTGAGGCGTTTCAACATATGCGCCCCTGGTTTTTTGAGCAAACCTTTGTGGCTCAGGAACTGCTCGTGTATGGCTATGACCCTGCCGCCGGGGTTGACAGCTATCTTATGCAGCAAGCCAAACAAAGCGGCAAACCAATTCTGGCGCTGGAGACACTGGAGCAACAACTCGATTTGTTAAGCAACACCAGCAGCAAAGAACAAGACCTCAGCCTGCGGTATACGTTTGAACTGCTGGCAGAGAGGTCGGCACAATCGGAATTGAATCGGCTGGTGGTTGACTGGCTGCGCGGCGATGTTGACCGCATGTATCGCTACATGAGTGAGCCGGTAAAAGAGTATCCTGAACTTAACGGTTATATCACGCGCTTGCTGGATGATAGAAACATACACATGGCGGAACAAGTCTACCGCTGGCTGCGTGGCAAGGGCAGCTACTTTGTTGTGGTCGGTGCCGGCCATCTGGGCGGTCCCAACGGTTTAGTTAAACTGCTGGAAAAGAAGGGCTTTAAAGCCAAACAAATATCTCGCTAGACCGATTGGAACGCACAGCTTATGTCTACATCTTCGTCTAAAAAAGTCATCATCGCAGCGCTGATAGGCAATGCGCTGATTGCCGTAACAAAATTTATTGCCTCAACCATGACCGGTAGTTCGGCCATGTTGTCGGAGGCGATTCACTCGCTGGTTGATACCGGCAACCAGATGTTACTACTGTACGGCCTCAAGCGCGCACAGCTGCCACCCGATGAAGACTTCCCGTACGGTCACGGCAAGGAAATCTACTTTTGGAGTTTCGTAGTCGCGATTGCTATTTTCGCGGTGGGTGCCGGTGTATCGATTTACGAGGGTGTTCATCACATCCTGGACCCGGTAGAGATGCGCGACCCAACGGTTAACTACATTGTATTGGGATTGGCGCTGGCGTTCGAAGGGGCGGCGTGGTGGTTTGCGCTGCGTGAATTTAATAAAGCCAGAGGCGACACCGGTTATCTACAGGCGGTGCACGAAGGCAAAGACCCGTCGATGTTCGTGGTTTTGTTTGAAGACTCGGCCGCTATGGCCGGTTTGTTAGTGGCAATGGTCGGCGTTTACGTAACCGCCAACACCGGTAATCCATTGTACGACGGTATTGCATCGGTGGTGATTGGCGTTATTTTGGCGCTCACGGCGATATGGTTGGCGATTGAGACCAAGGGGCTGCTGATTGGTGAGAGCGCGACGTCAGAAGCGCGCAAGGAAATCAGAAGCGTGCTGAAAGGCAGCGACGCGATCGATCAGATCAACGAAGTGCTAACCATGCATATGGGGCCAGAGTTTATTCTGGTCAACATAAGCGTGGATTTTAAAGACAGTCTATCGTCGGCAGATATTGAAAGGACGGTTAGCGAACTAGCCAACAAGCTGAAAGCGCAAAACCCGTTGATCAAGCGAGTATTCCTTGAAGCGCGCGCGTTTACTGGCTAGTCCCTCTTAATAAGTTCGTACTAAGTTCGTACGGCGATGCCCTGATACATATAAGTGAAGGGCTTCGGCCCCTCCATATAGTAATTTTTCAATTGCGTGATACTAAAGCCGGCGCTTTCGATGGCCTCATTAATACGGCGGTTCAAATTACAGCCACCGCCAATTTTCTGCTGCAAGCCATTAAGTCGCTGCTGCCATGCGCGTGTGCCGGGATTGTCTGCCAGACCATGTTCGAGAAACACAAGTCGACCTTCAGGTTTGAGTATGCGCCGCATCTCGAGTAGTGCCTTGGCAAGATCGGGAATGGTGCATAGCGTCCAGGTGCTTAGAATTGAGTCGACGCTGGCATCTGGCAACGGATAAGCCTGGTCTTGCAAATCGATAAACTCCACGTCAATAGCACATTCAGCCAGGCGCTCAGCGGCGAGCTTTCTGCCCTGATGCGCCGGATCTAACGCATACAGTTTGTCGACACTGGCCGGCAGAAAGGGCAGGTTCAGCCCGGACCCGAAACCGACTTCGAGTACGGTGCCCGTGAGTTCAGCGCACACCGCTGCGCGCTGCCTCTGGCAATCTTTACTGCCAAGAACGCAGTTAATCATATATGGCAGTATGCGATCTTCATAAAACGACATTGATTTACCTCATCTAATAAGTGTTGGGGGAGCCTATTAATTAGTTAATTGCGGCTGTGGCGCAGCGATTTGCTCGCACAGCGAAAGACGCACCAACTGCTATAGTTTATAAGATGAACGGCCAGCATTTACAAGCGCGATTTTTTGCCTTTGCAGCAGGGCTGGCGTTGCTGTTGTGTGGCGCTGCGTTGCCCGTTAGAGCGGCGCCGGGCGATATAGTTTTTGCCGAATATTTCGATAATTACAATGATTTTAATAGCGACTGGTCTGCCGCAGGGTCAGGCGCGCATGCGGTAAACAATAAAGCCTTCAGCTCTGCAGCAAATGCGCTGGCCCTCAATAAAGGCAATATTATTGTTACTACAAAAAACGGAAGCATCGCCGCTGCGGTACCGGGCGCTGAACTAAGTGTTTGGGTCAGGCGTGGTAGTGATGCCTTTAGCGAATATCCGGATGCAGGCGAAGATTTGTCGTTGCAGTACCTGACGGATGATGGCGCGTGGATAATATTGCAACACTGGGTCGGCGGTGGAACGGCTGGGGAAATTTTCCAGCAAACATTCCTGCTACCGGAAAATGCGTTACACGCGAATTTGCGGCTGAGATTTAACTTCGCTCCGGCCAGTGGCGCCAGCTTCGATTACTGGCATATTGATGACGTGGTGGTGACCGAAACGGAATCTTTAAGCGCCAGCGTGTGTCAGCAGATTTACGCTAATAATTTTTCCAGCGCTGCGGATTTTGACAGCGACTGGACAAAAACAGGCAGCGGCAGTCATCAGGTTAACGCATTGACCTTTAGCTCGGCGCCGAATTCTCTTGCTTTGTGGCAGGGCAATATTACCGTGACCAGTAGGGACGATCTTATCGATGCCGACGTACCCGAGGCGCAAGTTAGCGTCTGGATACGCCAGGGCGCGGACAGCTTTAGCGAAGACGTAGACAGCGGCGAAGATCTGTTTTTGGAATACCGAAATGACAGCGATGTCTGGCGGCCGCTGCAGGTTTGGAGGGGCTCCGCTCCAAACGGCCAGATTTTCCGGCAAACAGTTACGCTGCCTGCGGATGGTTTGCACGCTAACCTCAATCTCAGATTTCGCTTCCCGGTAGGCAGCGGCAGTGTTTATGACTACTGGCATATTGACGATGTTGTTGTTAATCAAACCGGCACCTGCACTAGTCCGCTCGACCATTTCGATGTGCTCGCCGCCACTACGGCGTCGACCTGCGAGGCGCACCCGGTAACTATTCAGGCGATGCTTTCTGACGGTTCTGTTGATACTAATTACGCTGGCAGCGTCATCTTATCCACCTCGACCGGCCACGGCGATTGGGTAAAGGCAGAAGGGCAGGGCACGCTGGTAACAGGTGCACCAAATTCTGGCATGGCAACGTACACGTTTAGTCCATCGGACAATGGCGGTGCGCTGGCCAGCGGTACCTTGCTAGCGCTGAAGAATGCTGCCGAGGAAACCCTGAGTATCAATATTGCCGATAGCAGCGTGACCGAGCGGTCGAATAACGCGCTGCCGAGTGACCCCGATATCAGCTTTCTCAATTCCCTGTTGCGCTTTAGCGTGGTGGGCGACCAAATTGCCGGTAAGCCATCGAACATCGCACCGCTGGCGCAAACCTTAACGGTGCAGGCGATCAGCACCAATCCGGCTAACGGTCTATGTGAGCGGCGGTTGCCGGCTGGGGATCACACGCTGGAATTTGCTGCAGAGTGTATCAATCCCAATAGCTGCGCCATACCAAACGCCATGCGGGTGAACGGCGAGCCAGTGCCGGTCAACGCACAAGGCAGCCTTAGCAACTATAAAGATGTTAGCCTCACCTTCGACGCCACTGCCAGCGCCAGCTACCGCTTAGAGTATGCCGACGCAGGACAAATCGCACTGCATGCACGGATTACTCTGCCTGACGAAGACTCGGGTCCAGCGATGACACTGCGCGGCAATACGGCACCATTTGTGGTGCGGCCGTTTGGCTTTTATATCGATGTCCCGCCGCCCCTGACGCCAATGGCGCAGTTTTCAAAAAAGCCGGTGAAAGCTTCGCTGTTACGCTGCGCGCCGTGGCATGGCAGCAAGCGGATGATAAAAACAACGATGGCGCGCCGGACCTTGCCGACGGCAACAGCAACAGCAACAGCAACAGCAACAGCAACGCCGCGCTTGCCGACAATCCGACGACTGAAAACTTTGGCAACGAAGCAACACCTGAAGCCGCAACAGTAACGAATGAATTGCTTTTGCCAGCCGGTGGCGTCAATCCTGGCTTAGTGAATATGTTGCCAGACGGTAGCGTCAATCCTGACCAATTGAAAAACGGGTTTGCGTTCACGAACGGTACGAGCACTAATGAGGTAAGCTGGAATGAGGTCGGCATCCTGCAGCTGCGAGCGGCATTGTCTGATGCGCAGTATCTTGGCTTTGCCAGCAGCGTGGATGTGAACAGCAAAATTGCTGTGAACGGCAACGTAGATTCAGCATTGGCACTAGTCGGCCGATTTATTCCCGATCACTTCACGATAAAAGATCACAACGTGACCCATCGCTCCGATTTAAGCTGCTCAATCCCGGGCTTTACGTATATGGGTGAGCCGGCCGAACTCACCGTGCGACTGCAGGCACGGAACATGGCCAAAGCAGTGACAGAAAACTATATTGGCGACTTTGCCAAGCTCAACAGCTGGACCAGCGACCCCCTAAGCGATGAAATCAATGTCGCCGTCGTCGATGCCGTAGCTAACACAAACCTTACGCCGCGATTCGCCGTTAGCGACGGCGCAAGCTTTGACTGGAACAGCGAGCGCGGCAAGCTAAGCGCCAACTTCGTCATCAACCGCGCGGCAGCCCCCGACGGCTCATTACTGACGGCGTTTGCTATTAACCCGATTGACGATGACGGCGTTGGCATGCTGACGGAGAGTCTCAATATAGATGTTAATGGCGACAGCAGCGAAGATCACGCTCGCCTGACGAAAGTGGATGACAGCGAACAATTTCGCTTCGGCCGCATTCGAATCAATAATGCCTTCGGCCCGGAAACACGCGAATTACCGGTCACCATGAGCGTGGAATATTTTGAGGCAGGCAAAGGCTGGAAGATAGCCAACGACGACAGCTGTACTCGATTGTTAAACAGTGAACTAGTGGTCGACGACGGCGGTGATTTCGATGCCACTGTAGGGGGCGGCACAAGCACTGCAGAGCCAGGCTTTGTCATACCAGGCGGTTTTGCCTTCAACAAGGGTGATGCCGGCTTAAAGTTCAGCGCACCTGGCAGCGGCAATGTTGGCGAGTTTGACCTTGGCACTAGCCTCGCAAATTATCCCTGGCTGCAGTTCGACTGGAATGGAGACGGTAGTTACAACAACGACCCCATCGGCGTAATTACCTTCGGCCAATATCGCGGCAACGACCACATCATTTATTGGCGTGAGGTACATTAACGTCGGGTGCGCCATGCGCACCATAAAATTTATGCGCACTTCACAAGCTGTTACGTGCGCGCGGCGCACACTACGAATTCATCGCCCTGGTCACAATCTTCCGGGTGACGTATATTTGATGCAAGCTAACAGGTCAATCAGGGTCAGGTCTATGATTTATGATTGCCGATCGAAACCCCGCCCCTTATTATCCTGAAATGACATAAATAGCGAGCGATCATAAGAATCAAAGACCTGACCCCTTCGTACTGACCCCTTCGTATAAATAGCGAGCGATCATAAATCATAGACCTGACCCTTTTGTTTGTTCTAGAGTACAAGTTACGTTGACGTCCCTAAATTTGTCGCAGTGATCATGACGTCCACACTGGCATAATCGCAGCTCGGTGCTGAACTAGTAGGCTGCGGTCGATAAACGACGTCGAAGTCAAACCGGTCGCACAAGCGCCGCAGCAGAGGTAGGCTAACGCCGAAGCCGGCTTTGTTTTCCTCCGCTTTAACGCGGTTGCTAATCGTTAATGACGCGGTCTGCACATGAACGTCAATGTCAGGCCCGCAGCCGTGCTGCATGGCATTGCGAATCAAGCTGATTGTGATGAGCTGTAAGACTTCCGCAGGGCAGCGCCACTGCGGCGAGGCATCGCAGGTCAGATTGATCACCTTGCCACGTTGTTTGACTTCGTCTTGTAACTCATCGGTTACCAGCCGTAGCTGTTCCTGAACAGCGCATAACTCAGCGACGGGTTTGGCCGGATCGCCCAGCAACCAGAGACAGGCTTCAGTGATGCGAGCAAGACGCGCATAGGCACGCTGCAGCCTTTGGATAGGAGCCTGTAAGTTACTCTCTGCTCCAACATCACCCTGGTCAAGAATTACATCAACTCAGCTCGAATTTGGCCTGTGTGTATGGCTGCAGCGTCATCGTAAGGCAACACCTCAAGTCGAGCAGAAAACCCCTCGATGTCTTTCAAATTTCTTGCCAGATTTTCTGATCTTTCAGCGCTGTAAATCAGCTCCATCAAAGTTACCGAGCATATGCACATCTGCCCATTATGCACATTAAACAATCTGCGCACTTCCTTAGGTTTATTCTTAATTTTGTAAATGACGATGTTGGTGTCCAGCATGTGTTTTAGCATCTAGAGAGGGTCCCGACTCTGCTCCTGCGGTTGATCGCGCTCATCCATGAAATCATCGGTCACGCATTGATCATCATACCAACTGTCCCAGGCTTCTCCTTCAGGCGCACTAAGATTTGACCCAACATTTGTGACCTTTTTCTCCCTCTTAATGATTTTGCTAACTTCCATATTTCATTGTTAACGCGTGTTTGAAGGTCATATATGACAGTTAGAATAAATTCTCTCAACGCACAGCGGGTGCTTAAAATGTTAGGCGCGAACATCAAAACTGCCCGGTTGAAGCGCCGAATCTTCTTACAAGGGTTTGCCGAACGCATTGGTGTGTCGGCAAGCACCGTGATGCGCCTGGAAAAAGGTGACGCCGGTGTCAGCATCGGCACGTTAGCCATGGCCGGCCTGGTGCTCGGTGAGATCGAGCGGATTTCTGCTTTTCTCGATCCCGGTGCCGACGGTACCGGATTGCTTCTCGATAGAGAATGGCTACCAAAGCGAATTAATTGTAAGCGAAAGGCCTGATCTTCGATGTTCAGCAAAGACGTGATCAATCCAGCAGAAGATGGCGACGATGACGAAGAGGGTCGGATTCTGATGCCATAGACATAGTCGCCTTAGACAAAAGGCACGCGTGTCGTCGGTTGCCTGAGAGCGGCAAGAGATCTATGACTTCCTTAAACTAAAACCACGATCGTCGTATCCACGTAGGGTCGAATTTATTCGACCAAAAATAGCGTTCCCGGCATCGTCGGTAGAATAAATTAGACCCTACAGTTTTTAAGGAGGTGCCACTTGGGTCTACGACTTATTATCGCCAATCAATAAACTCCAGGGCACCTCGAATTGTTTTGCAGCGAAACAACTCGCAAGCCATCATAAATCACAGACTTGTCCCATTCGGCGTAGCAGGTGAACGAGGCTGGGCACGTTCTGTAGATTGAAGGTATTTCGCACTACGTTTCCTCCAGCGTAGAAATCACCGGCCCCGCCTCAAGCGTGCGATGCACCGGGCAGCGATCGGCGATGCTGATCAGACGCGCAGTTTGCTTGTCATCCAAATCGCCAAGCAGCCGAATATGTCGGGTAATACGCTCGATCTTACCATCTGCGTTTTCGCACTCCGCGCAGTCATCGGCATGAATGCGCTCGTGGATGAGGCGCACCTGCACATCCTCCAGCGGCAGGTTGTTGCGATTGGCGTACATGCGCAACGTCATCGATGTGCATGCCCCCAGGCTCATCAATAGTAGATCGTAGGGTGTGGGTCCGGAGTTGTCGCCACCAACAGAGACTGGCTCGTCTGCCTGCAAATGATGGCTGGCGGTGTGCAGGCCGCGCAGGAATTTGCGATTGTCTTCGGTTATCAGTACTTCGCCTTCGGTCACGTCGTGGGCTACGGCTGTCTCTGCCTGAGGTGGTGGTTCAATATAGCGGCTGGCCCATGTGGCGAGGGTGGCGGCGACGTATTCGGCGTCGCGGGCATTGCTGAGTAAGTGGTCTGCTTTATCCAGCGACACAAAGCTTTTGGGGTGCTTTGCTGCCTGGTAGATGGTAGCCGCTTCGTCGATAGGCACGATGCTGTCGACCGGTGAATGAAAGACCAGTAGCGCCCGGCGCAGTTTGCTGATGTGCTCGGTGTTGACGTATTGATCAAGGTCGTCCAGCAACTGCTGCTTGACGTTGAACTCGCGTAACCCGAGCTTCACGCGGGCGATGCCAGCCTGTTTGATCTCTGGCGCAGCGTCTTGCAACAGATGCTGCACGTGGCTGGCGGTGGAGGGGGCGGCGATGGTGCAAACCGCTTCGACCTCAGCGATTTGCGGTGCTGCGCTCAGTACCGCAGCGCCGCCAATGCTGTGGCCAATTAGCAGTCGTGGGGCGGTGTGCTCGGTGCGCAGCCAATCAGCTGCTGCGATCAGGTCCTGCACGTTGGAAGAAAAATTGGTGTTCGCGAAATCGCCGTCGCTGTTGCCGAGGCCGGTGAAATCGAAGCGCAATACGGCAATACCCTGGCGCGCCAGCGCGCGCGCAATCCGCGACGCTGCAGTGACATCTTTGCCGCAGGTAAAGCAATGCGCAAACAGGGCGTAGCTGGCGGGCGGCTGCTTGCCTTCCGGCGTTTCCAGCAGACCGGCGAGTTTGATATTTTCGGCGTTGATGAATTCTATTTTTTCACGGGGCATAAGGCCTCCTGATTACGGGCAAGATAATGCTTTCGAGCGCTAGTAACGGGCTGGCGTGAGCGTAACACGAAAATAAGAGTGCGCTGAAAAGGCCATCCTGCATGGCATAGTGCTAACATGAAGCCGGTCCCATTCAGCTAACAATAGTGACCTGCCAGGCTGTATCGACTGTTGCGCAAGCGTCGCAGCGCATGTCTTATTTACCGCTGTCACGCCACATTGTTGCTTATTCCATGTTGCTTATTCCATGAAACGTCATATTCCCTTCACAGGCACACCCAACTTTCGTGATCTGGGCGGTTATCGCGCGCGCAACGGCAAGCAGGTGAGGTGGAATTGTTTCTACCGGTCAGGCCAATTGTCGCGCCTTAGTGCTGATGATATTACACAGTTTGCGTCACTAGGGGTGCGCGTGGTTTGCGATTTTCGTCGAACCGAGGAGATAGAGCGCGACCCCAGTTTGTTGCCGCACGATACGCCGCCGGAAATGCTGCAGCTAAGCATCGACCCGGGCAGTGCCTCCGGTGTGTTCCAGGCTTATAATGCCGACCACAGCATCGACATCGATATGGCGCAGTTTATGTGTGCTATCAACCGTGCCCTTGCGCTTGAACATCACGGCCCCTATCGCCGTATGCTGGATGCAATCTTGCAGCTGCATGACGGTGCCTTGCTGTTCCACTGCGCGGCAGGCAAAGACCGCACCGGTTTCGCGGCCGCGCTGATTTTGATGATACTGGACGTGCCACGTGAGCTAATCATGCGTGACTACATGCTTACCGATGACTACTTTCTCCCCGACGATGAACTGCAGCGTCTGACCAGTAGGTATGCTGACTCCACGTTGGCCAAGCTGGCCCCGGCACGGGTTCGACCCTTGCTCGAAGTCAGGCCTGAATATTTACAAGCCGCGTTCGATGCGATAGATGAGTGCTATGCGACCAGTGAGGATTACCTGGAAGATGTGTTTGCCATCACGGCCAGTAAAAGACAAACCTTGCAGCAGCGTTTTTTGGAGTAAAGTTCAGGCTTGGTCTTCAGGTTGTTTGGCACTATTCTGCACAGCGGAGAGTCAGCCAAAATGATCGTTTTTCATTCACTTGGTACGATTTTTATTCATTAATGTAAATTATTTTAACTGCCGTTTGATTTGCGAGCATTTAGCTTATAAGGTACGCCAGCTTACCTCCATAAGTAGCTATAAATGCTAATAATTACCTATTCCACCTTTAATTTTTAAGAAACGCGACACGCATTGCTAGCGCGTCGCGGCCAATGACTTACGAGGACAAACAATGAATAAGCCGAATTTCAAGGCACTGCTTGCCGCCGGCCTGCTAGCGGCAACGCCGTTTAGCATGGCCGACGACGTGGGCGGCTTTACACTCATATTTCCTAGCGTGGGACTCTACGACTTCGACAATGACCGTGGACTAGACGCCGAAACGTTTTCTAAATCGGGTGGGCTTGGCTACCAGTTTAATAATCACTGGTCGCTGGAAGCTATTTACTCCCGCATCGAAACCAACAGCGACAGACCGTTACGGTCCGGTTTACCCGACGGCAGAAACGTCGATCTGGACCAATATCGTCTCGACGCGCTGTACACCATCAACCCGGAAGACAAGGTGCAAGGCTATGCCGTATTGGGTGGTGGCCAGGGCGAGTTTGAAGACCAGTTAACAGACCAGACCAACAAAACCACACTCATCAATTACGGTGTCGGCCTTAAATTTCCCATCACTGATCGCGTTGCGGTGCGCGGTGACATGCGCGCTTTCAGCGACATCGACGAGGAAGCAACCGACGCGGCAGTGACGCTGTCGTTAAACTGGCTGTTTCTGGAAACGCGTCGCATACGTGACGATTCCGACGGCGACGGCGTTAGCGATAAGATGGATGCGTGTGCCAACACGCCCGCCGGCGTGCAGGTTGACGAAAAAGGTTGCGCACTTGATAGCGATGGAGACGGCGTTGCCGACCATTTGGACAAATGCGCAGATACGCCCGAAGGCGTGGCAGTCAATGAAGAAGGCTGCGCCCTGGACGACGACGGTGACGGTGTGCCGAATGACCAGGACAACTGCCCGGACTCAAAAGCCGACTCTAAAGTTGATGACACCGGCTGCTACATCATGCTC
>RCMY010003439.1_pt1 | contig 14010 bp, 11 predicted proteins | sample 2041341 | NCBI WGS metagenome assembly RCMY01 (sample SAMN09708234, study PRJNA481090) | Marine sediment metagenome, whole genome shotgun sequencing project.
GACGGCCGCCAAAACGGCCATAAGAGTTTTGCGCATCACATTGTCCTTCCAGAGGGTAGAAGGGTGGGCACGGTCGGAACCGCGCCCACCCTGGGGTGGCTAGCTGTTTGGTTGACCCAGGTAAGGGAAGGTCGGCGAGTAGTCGGCGTGTGGGCCGACACCATCCGAAGTAACAATTCCCTTGGTGACGATCGAAAGCTCGATGTCAATGACATCGTCATCCAACGCACGCCCGTTCAGCGGTCCTACCGCCGACGTACCTGTGTTGTAGGTGATCACGTCTGGCAGAAGCACAGCGGCGAGGCCGCGAGCTTCAGCATCTGTGTACGGAGTCACGTTCACCGGATCGAGCGATGAGAAGGCCACGAGGGCATTCACAACCGCATCGGTGAAGTTGGCTACGTCGTTCTTAGGGTGCGAGGCATTGAAGATGTTCTTCGCTGCTGACGGCGCCCCAACGATTGGACCGGAGCTGTTCACGACCGTGTTGATCGCTGGGCGACCGATCCGGTCGATCTGAGTGGCGCTCCCACGACGCACAGATGCAGTGGTTGCCCACACACCGATGTCGGTACCGAGCTGGCTGTCAGGTAATTCGACGACGATCGCCAGGGTGTTGAGCTCGGTGAAGAAGTCAGTTGGCATGTTGCCAAGTCCATCTGAACCAATGCCTTCAACTGTGCCCAAGAAACCACTGAGGTCGAAGAAGAACGGATCGGACCGGAGTCCGGCCCATGCCGTGCCGCCGCCATCGAGGGCAAACGACTCACCAACAAAGCCTTGACCGATAACGCCCCCACGCTTGCCGGTTGAACTGGCCTTGCGACCGGTCACTTCGCGCACCTTGACCTTTTGGCGTCCGTCATCCTGCGTGTTGAACTCGACCGTGTACATGATGTCCTCGCGGGCATCACCGTTCGTGTCGACGCGCAGATGATATGAACCGTCTTGCTTGTCGATGAAAGTCGAGTCGCCTGCGGCGAGCGGACTCACCGTGACAGCCAGGACCGTGTTGGAGGCGTTGGAGCCTTCAAACACGTACAGATCATTGATATCCAGGCGAGCGTCGCCGCCTGGCGAGTTGAGTCCCGGTGCGTCCAGGTGGTCTGCGCCTTGAGCGAACTGTGGCGCGGACCCGAAGGCCACCACCAGAGTAACGAGCAAAGCAGCCACCAGGGCTACCGAAGTTTTACGTACCTGCGTCATCATGCCTCCTGTGTGTGAGATGACACCGAAGGTTCGAAACGGACAGGACAATGGTTCAGTTAATGAGGACAAGTCCAAAGACGACGGTGCGTCACGCCCGCGAAGGAGATCGCTCCGAAGAAGTGCGAAGCAGTCGGCACGACCCGAAACAGAGCGCAGAAAACGCAAAGCGTTTTCTGCAACGTCTCCGAAGGAGACGCCGTGCCCGCTATGCGGGCACGCTTAGTCCTTTATATACGGCTGTCCATCGGCTGCAGGTGGTCTGCTTCGACCAACCACGCCAGCGACGACGATGATCGTCACCAGATATGGGGTCATCGAGAGGAACTCTGAAGGGATCGGGGTCCCGAGGATGCCGAGCTTCTGCTGCAGTGTGAGCGCAAAGCCAAACACGAGGCCGGCCCCCAATGCTCCAAACGGCATCCACCGACCAAAGATCATGGCGGCGAGCCCGATGTAGCCGATCCCAGCCGTAAGGTTCTCCTCGAATCGTGAAACCTGCGCAAGGGTGAGGAACGCTCCGCCGAAGCCAGCGATGAGCCCCCCAAGCATCACGTTGCGGTAGCGAGTTCGGTAGACGTTGATGCCGACGGTATCGGCAGCTTTGGGGTGCTCACCCACCGCTCGAGATCGGAGGCCCCACCGGGTGTAGAACAGTCCAAAGTGGAGCACGATCACCAAGATGTACGTTCCGTACACAAACATGTTGTGGTTGAAGAACATCGACCCGAGCACCGGTATGTCACCAAGGAGCGGGATCTTGTGGGTCGAAAAACGCCCGGGCGAATTCAACTCGGGCGTTACCGATAGGATTCGGCGGGCGAGAAACGAAGTCAGGCCCAGTGCAAAAATGTTGATGACGACGCCTGCGATGATTTGATCGATCCGATACCGAATGGACAAAACGGCCAGCACGAGGCCGAGGATCGCTCCCGTCAGCATCGCCCCGGCGAGTCCTACCCAGATCCCCCACGCTGAACCTGCGATTGTTCCCACGAAGGCAGCCGTGAGTAACTGCCCTTCGATAGCGATATTGATGATGGCAACTCGCTCGCACATGAGGCCCGAAAGGGCCCCCAAAGTAACCGGGACGGACAGAATGACGGTCGACCGCAACATGCCTACGAGGCTGAACGATTTATCGGCCGCTGCCCAGGTTAGGAAGGCCAGGGCGAACAGACCGAGAGCGATGGCCAGCGCCATGTTGGTCCATCGAACGTGGGTCCTGCGCAGTACCCATCCTCCGAGAAAAGCGATGATTGCAGCGACGAAAAAGGCCAGAAGCTGTGAGCTCACGACCCAGGTCAGCGGCGACTCGCCAGGAAGCGACAAATTGAATGTCGAGGTGAATGACGACTCGACTCCGAGCCCAAACACCCACAAGACGAAGGCGGCTATGGCGACGAGGACGATCCCGATCGCCGTGGCGCGCTTCTCCTCCGGGGTGGCTCGGACTTTGTCGAGCACTTTGGTTTCGGCGGCGGTAGTCATCTCAGCCACCCCAACCGGTTGAAATTGTCGTCGAGACATCCTGGTCAGGGGTCTTGATCCGATAGATGGCCCGCACCAACCGTGGTGCGGCGATCATGACGATGATGAGAGCTTGGAGGACGAGGACGAGGTCGATGGGGACGCCAGCTGCACCCTGCATTTCTCGACCACCGGCTCGCAAGGCCCCGAACAATATGCCAGCGAAGAGCACGCCGACGGGATGGGAGCGACCCAACAGGGCCAACGCGATTGCGTCGAAACCCACGGTCCCGGCAAACCCTGAGATACCCCGATACGGCTCGAGGCCGAGAATCTGATTGGTGCCTGCAATACCGGCCAGCCCCCCCGAAACGGCCATCACTCCAAGGTAGATCCACGCCACGCTCATACCTGCGTAGCGACCCCCGTGCGGGTTGTAGCCGACCGCTCGGAACTCGAACCCAATGGTCGACCGGTACATCAACCACCAGACAAAGACCACTGCAACAAGAGCGAAGAAGAAACCGATGTTCAGACGGAAGTCACCGACCAGGGTTGGGAACTCGGCGGTGGCATTTACTTTCTGCGAGATGGGGTCGTTCCGACCGGGCGCCTGAAAGATACTGGTCTTGAGCAGGTAGTCGACTGTAAACAGCGCGACGAAGTTGAGCATGATGGTCGTGATGACCTCATGGGCGCCGGTGCGGGCCTTCAAAATCCCAGATATTCCTCCCCAGATCGCTCCCGCCATAATGGCTGCAGCAATCGCCAACGGGATGTGAATGATGGCCGGCAAGGTAACGCTGAAGCCAACCCACAGAGCCGCCATGCCACCAATATGCATCTGGCCACTCACGCCAATATTGAACAGACCTGCCTGAAAACCGACCGCAACTGCCAGCCCCGCAAGGATGAGCGGGGTCGCAGCGAAGAGCGTCTCACTGATGGCCCGCGGCGACCCAACAGACCCGACGAAGAGGGCCTTGTACGCCTTAACGATGCCGCTAATGGTCTGCCGAAACGCCTCGCCGGGGTCCTGACCCCAGAGTGGAAGCGTGTCGAGATCCGTCACCGCGATGATGATGGCGCCGACGATCAGCGCCGTGAGTACAGCCAACGCGGGGACAACGAGTGCTTGACGGAGCGAACTGCCAACGCCGACAATACGATCGAGCGCCGTTCCTCCATCGTCGGGACCGCCCTTACCTGGGAGCCCGTCTGGGACTTCGGCCTGAGGTGTCTCGTTGTCGCTCACGACGCCTTGTCCTCGTCGGAACTTCCCAGCATGGCCAAACCAACTTCTGTCATAGTCGCCGACCTGTCGAATTCGCCAGCAATCTTGCCCGCGTACATGACCAGGATCCGGTCGGACAATGCCATTACCTCTTCGAGTTCCGACGACACGATCAAGACTGCCGCCCCGAGGTCACGTTCCTCGACGATTCGAGAGTGGATGTATTCGATGGATCCCACGTCTATACCCCGAGTGGGCTGGGAGGCGATGACCAGTTTCACATCTCGGTCGAATTCCCTCGCCACAATGACCTTCTGCTGGTTGCCGCCGGAAAGGTTCGAAACAGGAACTTCGATACTGGGCGTACGCACGTCGTACTCGACAACGAGTCGAGTCGCCTGCTCACGCGCCGCGTCCCAATCCATGCGGACACCATGCGAGATGGGCTCCTCGTAGTAGGAGTTCAATACGATGTTTTCGGCCACCGTGAACGGCAGAACGAGTCCGCTCTTCTGGCGGTCTTCCGGTACATGGGCGACTTCAGCCTGATGCATTTCTCGGGGCGAGGCGGTTGTCATGTCTTTACCGCTGACGAGTACGGTGCCGCCGAGTGGGGTGCGTAGGCCAGTTAAGGCCTCCACGAGTTCGGTTTGTCCGTTGCCTTGGACTCCGGCAATACCAACGATCTCACCAGAGCGAACCTGGAAGGACACGCCGTCGACCGCTCGGCGATTCCGGTCATCGAGCACCGTCAAATGTTCCACAGACAGAACGACGTCCTTCGGCTCGGCGATGGCTTTGTCCACGACGAGGTCAACTGGGCGACCCACCATGAGTTCCGCCAACCCAGCCTCGTCGACATCCTTCGGGAGCACCTCTGCGACGGTCTTTCCGCGGCGCATGATCACTATGCGGTCGGCGATTTCTAGGGCTTCACCAAGCTTGTGACTGATAAAGATGATCCCCTTGCCGTCCGCTTTCAAGCTCTGGACGATCTCGAAAAATCCGTCCACTTCGCTGGGGGTTAACACCGAAGTTGGCTCATCGAAGACAACAAACCGAGCTTGACGCTCGAGAACCTTGATGATTTCCACTCGCTGCTGGATACCGACAGGAAGGTCTTCGATGATGGCATCTGGATCCACGTCGAGGTTGTAACGACGGGAGATCTCGGTCACGGTCTTCGATGCCTCCGCCCGATCGATGATGCCCGCCTTCTTGGTCGGCTCATTGCCAAGAATGACATTCTCAGCGACAGAAAATACCGGAACCAGCATAAAATGCTGGTGCACCATGCCAATTCCGGCCTTGATGGCATCTCCTGGTGACTGAAAATGGACAGGTTGGCCGTCAATCGAGATTGAGCCTGACGTCGGGTGGTACAGCCCGTACAGGATGTTCATGAGGGTCGTTTTGCCTGCTCCGTTCTCACCGAGCAATGCCACGATCTCGCCTTCGGCAACCCGCAGGTTGACGTTGTCGTTGGCGAGCACTCCAGGAAACTGTTTTGTTATGCCGGTCAAAGCGAGTTCCAACAGTTCCTCCTCAGCCAACGTTGTTGAACGACCCAGACCTAAGGACGCTATCACAATACAAAGTGGGGCCCCTTTGCAGAGGCCCCACTTCTCATTTTTTATCCTGTTTTGTTCAGGGTTGGATTAGTAACCGACTGGTGTAAAGGCGGCCACAATCGTACCGTCCTTGATGTCAGCGAGAAGCTGATCAACTTCGGCCTTCAACTCGTCCGAGACCCTTGAGTCCCAGTCGTGGTACTCCGAGAGACCGACACCGTCGTTGGCGAGGTTACCCACGAACGAACCAGGTGCCCATGTGCCTTCCTGCTGGTCTTGGACCGCAAGCGACACAAACGGAGCGATGGCCTTCTCAACCGTCGTCAACCAGAGGGATTGGTACTGCTCGGGCTTGGCGAGGAAGGAGTCGGCGTCAACACCGATCAACGCGGCATCGAGACCGAGGTCGTTGATGGCGTCGCCGGCAGGCAGGTCGATTGCGCCACCGACCCCAAGTAGCACGTCGCAGTTCTCCTGGAACAAGCTCTCAGCGGTGCTGCGAGCCAGCGCCATATCGGTGAAGGATCCGGTGAACACACCATCGCCAGCTTCTGAGTCCCAACCAAGAACCTGGACACTGGTGCCCTTGATATCGTTGTAATGCATGGCGCCACGAGTGAAGCCATCCATGAAGATCGACACTGTCGGGAAGTTCGCGCCACCGTAGGTGCACAGAACGCCGGTCGTGCTCACGCCAGCTGCGAGATAGCCAGCCGCAAACGCAGCCTCGTCGGTCTGGTAGACGAGCTCACGCACGTTTGGCAGAGCCAAAGGAGCGAAGGTTTCGTCGGTGAGTACGTTGTCAATCATTGTCCACGTGATCTCAGGATGAGCCGCAGCATTGATGGCCGTTACCTCACCGAGGGCGAACCCGACGGTGACGATATGCTGACAACCCTGAGAGACGAACTGATCGATGTTCGGCTGCCAGTCAGAGGCATCGGTTGACTCAAGGAAGAACGAGTCTTCCGTGGCGATACCGGCGGCCATGGCGTCTTGCACACCCTGCCAGGCGCTGGCGTTGAAGCTTTGGTCGTCGACGCCAGCAAGGTCTGTCACGAGACAGGTCTTAATGGCATCCATCATCATCTCAGTGGTGTCGGTCGTTCCAGCTGTTGTATCTGGAGTTGTGTCGTCCACCATGGCTACGGTCGTGTCGGGGGTGGCAACTGCCGCAGCAGTCGTCGTGGTCGTATCGGTGCCGCCGCAAGCCGCAGCAAGCAGCATTAGGACACCGAGAAGCGCAATAAGGCGCTTGAATTTCATAGTTCCTCCTGAATATGTTTCGAAGTCGCCCGAAAGCGACCCCTGTACGATAGTCCACCCGTCGACCACATACCTAAAGTCGAACACATTTGGACAAGCCCAATTTTCGCGCTCCCCCACCGTTTTTCGTCGACTGTGCATCCACAGCCCTATAGATGCCATAGATGCACAGTCGATCAACCGAGCGTCCCACCGACGCAACGAGTGTGCATCAATCACGGGACAGCGGTTACAGATGCACAATCGATCGAACCCCTTGTGTTCGACGTTCGGTTGGCGCAACCTGCTCAGGTGGACATATCGACGACTAAGACTCAGCTCAGCTCCCTTGCCAGCCGCCAGCACGGAGCCATCAGTCTCCAGCAGCTCCTTGGTACGGGAGTGAGTCGCTCCTTGCTGGCGACTCGATGCGGGACTGGAGAATGGGTACGCATCGGCAAGACCGTGTTCGCCATGGCCGGTAGCCCCGACACAGTCTGGCGCCAACTTTGGATCGCCTATCTGAGCAAGGACGCTTGCCTCGTGAGCGGGCGCTCGGCGGCAGCAGTACACCGACTGAGCGGCGCTTCTCACCCGGTGTTCCCGGAGATCACGATCCCTTACAGTGGCGACGGCCGTTCCTCGATTGCCAGAATCACGCGTTCGCAGTTCTTCAATGCGGTTTCCAGCATTGTCGTCGAGGGGCTTGAAGTCAGCAGCGTGCCGGAAACCATCTTCATGGTCGCCCAATGGCTAGGACCCCGCCGAACCACCCGACTCGTCGATGACCTCCTCATCAGAGAGCCGAGAGCGATCGCCGAACTTGAGCAAATCTTCGTGCGGTACCAAGGCCATCGAATGCGCGGAATGGCGACGATGCGCCCGATCATTGCCGAGCGTGCCGGTCTCACATACTCGCCGACCGAAAGCGAACTCGAAGCAGTGGCCTGGGATTTGTTTATAGATGCCGGGATCCCGAATCTTTGGCGACAGTCGCCACTTCCGTGGGCGCCGGCCGCAGGCAGAGTCGACCTGTTTGTTCCTGCTTGGGGACTCATCATCGAGTTAGACGGCCGCCGGTGGCACACGAAAACCGAGGACTTCGAACGCGATCGCTCTCGAGACAACGCGGCTACGGCTTCCGGCTACGCGGTCATGCGCTTCACATGGGACGCGCTCACGAAAGAACCCAAAAAGTGTCTAAGCCTCGTCCACGAGTTTGGGTCCCGCGCCGCCGCAGCACCCATCTCAACGAATGTGCATCAACCATCGCTATACAGTTAGTGATGCACACTCGTCGCAGAGGGGTTGGCGCGTTGGCTGATCGAGTGTGCATCAATGATGGCTAAGCAGTTATGGATGCACACTCGACGATCATTGGGGGTTAGCGGGCCTTGATCGCCTCTATGACCGCCGGGATGATCTCATTGAGATCACCGATCACCGCGTAATCAGCTTTCGTAACCATCGGCGCTTCCGGGTCGGTATTGATTGCCAGGACCCGCTTCGATCCCATCATGCCAACCCAATGTTGGATGGCACCTGAAATGCCACAGCCGATGTACAGGTCGGGAGCGACCCGATTGCCGGTCTGGCCGACCTGGTCTGAGTGGGGGCGCCACCCATTGTTAGTCACGACTCGACTGCATCCGACCGCCCCGCCAATCAGGGCTGCTAGCTCGTCGAGCGAAGCGAAGTTCTCCGGGCTACCGACACCGCGACCACCGCTCACCACAACAGGAGCCGTCTGCAACGTGATCCCGCCTTCGGCCTGAACACGATCGGCGACGATGGTGCGGGCAACCGAGTCGTCCAGATCCACCTCGATCCGCTGAACCGTGCCTGCCGCCGGGGACGGCTCTGCCACCACGGCATGAGGCGTAATGGTGACCAGCTTACGATCGGCCGACAGCGTCGTCTCCTCAAGGAGTGACCCACCCCAGCGAGTGCGGATCATCGACCACTCGCCATCACCCGCTGTGATTTCGACGCAGTTGGCGACCATCGGAGCATTCAGCAGAGCACCTACATGGGCGAGAACCTCGTTGCCGCGGTCGGTGCCTGGCGCGACGATCGCTTGGGCTCCCGAGATAAGCATCGCCTGCACCAGAGCGTCCGCCCAGGCCTCGGATCCGTAATCAGCCAACAACGGATGGGTAATAACCTGGACCGCCTCGGCTCCGTATTCGGCAACCGCCGGCGCAAGCGCTTCGTAGTCGCCGATGACAGCGGCCTCGATCGTGCCGAGCGCCCGGGCGGCGGTAAACGCTTGGAGGGTCAGCTCATCGAGGACCCCACGATCATGATCGACCAGGACAAGGACCTTCATGTCACCAGCCCCAACTCGACCAAGAGGTCGACAATCTTGCTGGCCGCTTCGGGGCCTTCCCCGAGGATGACCGTGTTCGATACCTGTTCTGGGGCCGGCACCAGCCGCACCTTTTTCTGACCGCCAGGAGTATGCGGTTGCGGCGACGCCCCCACCTCGGCTTTCCGGGCATTGAGTCGGCCCTTCATCGTTGGATAGCGGGGCAGGGTTATGCCCTCCTTGACTGCGATGAGAGCCGGCATCGCGATTCGATACTCTTCGAGTCCCGCCACCGTTTGGCGACGAGCCATGATTCTGTCGCCCTCGATTTCTAGAGCTTTGATACCCGAGACGATCGGGCGACCCAGGGCATGAGCTGCTCGGATTCCCACCTGATAGCCACCCGAGTCGGCTGACTCGTTTCCGAAGATGACGAGATCAAACGGTTCACCGGCTTCTGTCTCGACGATGGCGCCAGCCAAGGCCGCAGCCGTCGCCATCGGGTCCCAATCATCGGTATCTGTCGGAACAAGCACCGCGTGATCAACACCGAGCGAAACGGCATACCGAAGTTGTTCCTCGGCTTCTGGTCCTCCGAGCGTCATGACCGTCGACGAACCGCCATGGGCCTCAACCAGTTGAACCGCCAGCTCGACGCCGCATTCTTCGTGCGGGCTCATCGCAAACCCAAGATTCTTGGTATCGACGGCCTGCTCGTCCTCGGTGATATTGATCTTGGCACCAGGGGCTGGGACCCGTTTGACGAGAACCAGAACCTTCACTGCTTCATCCGCTCATCCTCAGGATCGAACAAGGGCTGGGAGCCAACCCGTTCCACCGTGACCGGAAATAGCTCGTTCATATACATGACCTTGAGCTTGGTCCCCTCCACTGCGTGCTCGGGCGGCAGGTACGACAAGAGGAGGTACTTGCCAAGCGACGGTGAGGCACCGGCAGTCGTCACATAAGACACCCGGCCGTGGACATCTAGGATCCGCTCGCCATCAAGCGTCAGGATTGGCTCGGAGCCGGTCATATACCTCTTGATGCCCGACGCCGAAGTGTGATCGTCCACCGATAACGTGCACAACGTCGTTGCCACGACGGCGTCTCGGGCCGCAAGGTAACCGGCCTTCCCGATGAAGTCTGCCGCCTTAACCTTGGGTCGCGCCAAGCCAGCCTCCACCGGAGTGAAGTCGGACTCGAGCTCAGCTCCCATCAACCGGTAGCCCTTCTCGATGCGACCGGTCGTCCCATACACGCCCGCCCCAACCGGCACTACGCCAAACGCCTGGCCAGCTTCGAAGAGGGCATCCCACAACGCCGGGCCGTCGGCCATGTCAACATAGATTTCCCAGCCGAGGTCGCCCACATACGAGATCCGGAACATCCGGGCCGAAAGGCCGGCGATGGTGGCCTCCTTGGTACTCCCATAGGGGAACCCCTCGTGGGAGATGTCGTCGTTCGTCAGCGTCGATACAAGATCGCGGGCTCGTGGCCCCCAAACACCGATCGTGCAAATGTCCTCGGTGCGATCCGTCAGTGTCACCGAACCATCGGTCGGCAAGTGCTTGCGGAACCAGGCCTCATCGCGAGGACCGTCAAAGGCGCCGGTAGCCACCCGGTAGTACTCGTCGCCGAGGCGCATCACGGTCAGGTCGGCTTTGAAGCCGCCCTTCTCGGTGAGCAGCGGCGTGTAGATCGCCGAGCCGACCGGCTTGTCGATCTGGTTGACGGTCATCTTTTGCATGTAGTCGACCACCCCCGGGCCTTCGAAGTCGAAGATGACGAAAGCGGTCAGGTCGACCATGCCGACGTTCTCACGCATGGCGAGGTGTTCGGCGTTCTGAATCGGCGACCACCAGCGGGCATCCCATTCGTGCTCGCGGTCGGCAACCCCGTATTTGGCAACCAGTGGAGCGTTCGACTCGTACCAGTGGGGCCGTTCCCAACCCCCGGCTTGGAAGTACACGGCTCCCAGCGCCTCGGTCCGGTCGTGGAATGACGCCTGTCGCTGGTTACGATCGGAGTCCCACTGCTCGCGCGGGTGGACGATGCCGTACGTCTTGTTGAAGTGTTCCGCTGCCCGGTTCAGCACGTGCTCCTCGGTTCGGTCAAACGAGTAGAAACGGGCGATGTCGGACTGATGGGGATCAAGTTCGGGATAGCCATTCGTCATCCACTCGGCGACAACGCGGGCGGTTCCCGGTCCTTCTTTGATCCAGATGGCCGCCGCCGACCACAGGTTGCGCACCTCAACGGTTTCGCCGATAAGAGGCATCGCATCCGGAGTCAGAGACAAAAGTCCGTTGATTCCATATTTGATCTCAGCTCCGTCGAGAATGTCGCCCATTAAGTCGAGAGCGTCCTCCAGTTGTGGATCGAAGTCCTCTTCTGTGAGGGGAAGTTCTGTCGGAGAAAGTCGCGACTCTTCAATCGATGGGATGTCGTTGGGGTGATGGAAGATGGGCCGATGGGCATAAGAACCGACCTCCATCGAACCACCCGTCTGGCGTTCGTACATGAACGTATCCATGTCGCGAACGATCGGATAGCCAATCTCGTTGCCAGTCGCTCCGAGGATCTCAATCGGCCCAACGTCGATCATCTGATGAACTGCCGGAGTCAGCGGGATGGTCGCTCCGGCCATCTCAGCGATGCGGGGACTCCACACTCCGCAGGCGATCACGACATATTCGGCTTCGATCCTGCCCTTGTTCGTCACAACCGCGGTCACGGCACCGTCGGCAGTTTCGACGTCAAGGACTTCTGTGTTCGGATGGATCGAAATCGCATCCAGTGCCAGCGCCTTCTCGCGCATGATCGTGCCGGCCCGCAGCGAGTCGACGACCGACACGGTCGGGTAGTAACAGCCACCCAACAAGATGTCTGTGTTGACGAACGGAACCAATTCTTTGATCTCCGCCAGAGTCACCAACCGGGCTTCGATTCCCCAGGTCTTCGCCGAGGTCATCCGGCGGCGGAGTTCTTCCATGCGAGCTTCGGTGCGGGCCAGTTCAATGCCGCCGCAGGTTGTGCTGACTCCCATGGCCTCGTACTGCCGCTGTGAGTCGAAGGTGAGTGACGTCATCTCCTTCGAGTGGTCGACCGGGAAGAGGAAATTCGAGGCGTGTCCGGTAGAACCACCGGGATTGGGCAACGGACCCTTGTCGATCTGGACGATGTCCGTCCAACCCAGTTCAGCGAGATGGCCGACCAGGAAGTTGCCGACGATACCGGCCCCGATCACGACAACTTTGGCGTTTGACGGAAAATCCGACACGACAGCTCCTTCAACTTTCGAGAATCGTCCCACGATGCGGGACTCGCCTACATCGTGGAACGGACAATACCCGTTGGGTACACCCGATGTCTACCCGACTGGACCCGTTGGGCGGGCGAGTTGGTGGACCCGAAAGCACTGGACACGGCGCCAGCCCCACCATTAGAGTCCCACCATATAGAACTGTCCCACATCGTGGTCCTCGCCGCGATGTGGCAAACCATGGCGGCCCCATGTCCGATCAAGACGAAATCATCCTTTCGGAGCTGAGCGACGAAGACCTCGCGCTGCAAATGCACGACGATCTCTATGACGGTCTCGGCGAGGAAATCGTTGAAGGAACCAACATTCTGCTTGGGCGCGGATGGGGACCTGACCGGGTCCTCGACCAAGCGCTCGTTGAGGGAATGCGCATTGTGGGTATCGACTTCCGAGACGGCATCCTGTTCGTCCCTGAGGTTCTCCTCGCCGCCAACGCAATGAAGGCTGGGATGCAGATTCTTCGCCCGCTTCTTGCTGAGACGGGTGCCGAACCGATCGGCAAGATCGTGATCGGCACCGTCAAGGGCGACATCCACGACATCGGTAAGAACCTCGTTGGCATGATGCTCGAGGGCGCTGGCTTCGAGGTCATTGACCTCGGGATCAACAACCCGGTCGAGGCCTACCTTGCAGCCATCGAAGAACACAAGCCGGATCTCCTGGGCATGTCGGCCCTCCTCACCACAACCATGCCCTATATGAAGGTCGTGATTGACACCCTGAAAGAGAAAGGGATCCGCGACGACTACATCGTCCTCGTTGGAGGAGCCCCACTCAACGAGGAGTTCGGCGCTGCCGTCGGGGCCGACGCTTATTGTCGAGATGCGGCCGTCGCCGCCGAAACCGCTCAAGCGCTCATGGCCAAAAAGCGACTGCTTGCGAGCGAGGATGCCTGATCGGCCTCAAGTGCTCATCATCGCCTGTGGAGCCCTGGCGCGTGAGTACCTTGACCTCATCGATCGCAACGGGTGGGACAACGTAACGCTCGAGTGCCTTCCTGCCAAGCTCCACAACACTCCCAAGCTGATCACCGACGCGGTTCGCGAACGGCTCGATCGGGCTGAGGGGTCCTTCGATAGCATCCTGGTTGGGTACGCCGACTGCGGGACCGGCGGACACCTGGACGCCCTGCTCGACGAACGGGGAATCAGTCGATTGCCGGGCGCCCACTGTTACGAATTCTTCTCGACATCAGCGGTATTTGCAGACCTCCATGACGCCGAGCCGGGCACGCTCTATCTGACTGACTACCTCGCGAAGCATTTCGACCGGCTGATCTGGGAGACGCTCGGACTCGACCGTTGGCCAGAGCTGCGCGACCAGTACTTTGGGAACTACACGCGTCTCATCTACCTCAGCCAGGTCGACGACCCGGCCATTTACACGCAGGCCCAAGAAGCTGCCGAACGGCTCGGATTGGAGTTTGCGCATCTGCCTACCGGGTACGGCGAGATGGCAGAAGCGACGGTTCACTTCATGGATCGCCACGCCAGGGTCCGGCCAGCCGTATGAGTCGTCGGACGGTCAAGGACGAGATGACCGTCATCTACTGGCGCGACATTCCTGCTCAGGTGACCGCCCGCTCGGGCGCCGAGAAGGTCACGATCGAGCTCCCGCGACGGTTTCAGGCCGCCATCGATCGGGCCGCCAA
>RCMY010003441.1_pt1 | contig 14008 bp, 14 predicted proteins | sample 2041341 | NCBI WGS metagenome assembly RCMY01 (sample SAMN09708234, study PRJNA481090) | Marine sediment metagenome, whole genome shotgun sequencing project.
AGCGAGGTCAGAGATCATTGCTTCGCCGACGTCTTCACCCTGCAGCTCCGGATGCCTGTGGCGCGTGGTGTTCCCGATGCTGCGAAATGCCTTGGGGTCGGTGACGGCCAAGTGGAGGAGATGGCGGCAGGCGCCAAGACGTGCAGCTTGCTGTAGTTCTTCGCTGTTCACATTCATGATAGTTGACGGTTCCTGCGGCATCTGAATGTGCACTCAACCGGCACCGCAGACAAGACGTTCGGGTACCGAAGGGCTCCGCGCCGCCTCATAACCCGCATGGATTGGGCGGTTCGTCGAAAAGTGTGGGCGAGGCTTCCAAAAAGTGTGGGCGGCAACCGCCGGCGCGACCTCGAGCTCAGCAGACACGGGCTCTGCGACTTTCCTGATCACCCCACCATCGGCCGATCAGGTAAGTACCTGGTCAGCGTTCAGGAAAGTCCGCCCTCCGGGGCGGGCTTTCTACGTTTTTGGGTGATGGAACGACGGTGCCCTCCGGGAGGCGATACTTGGTGATCATGGTGAGTGGAAAGTGACCCCAGCCCGGTGTTGAACTCATGGTCGCATCGCACGATCTGCCGGCTCGATCGGCAGAATCTGGATACCTCGTCGTGGCGATCGTCGATTCGGGTCGCATTCACCCTGCTGGTGCTCGCAACCGCAGTGGCGGCATGCGAATCAGGCGGAGCAACGGAGGCCGAACCACTTCCCGTCGAGTCAGCCGACGCTGTCGAGGCGATCACTCAGGGTATGGACGGCGTGACGAGTGCGCGTACGGTCACTGATCTGGTCGCACACGTCGGGGGTGACACTTCGACGGTCCTGCGGTTCGAGACCTGGGCAGATCTGGAAGCGGAACGTGCGAGAACGGTCTTGAGCGAGCCCGACACCCCGACATCAGACGTCTTCGTTGAGACCGAGGAGGCTGTTGTCGTTGGCGGTCTGGGGTATCGGCGCTCGGGAGACTCGGAATGGGTGGAGACAAGCGACAGAGTCGTGTCAATGCTGCTCGCCGGGATCGACGCCACCGGTGATGACGTGCCCGCCGCTCTCCAGCAGTTCGCTCAGAGCGAATCGGGCGTATGGACATCGTCGACTTCCGGGAACGAAGTGGTCACGTATCGGCGCACCGGTGATGCCGCGGCCGAGAACGTGGTCGTCGACATCGGTGAAGACGGCTTCCTTGTATCGATCAGCCTGGACCAGCGCCCCACCGGAGCTCGGTCAGATAACCCGCTGTTCTACCGGACAACCGTGACGTTCGAAGATCTCGGATCGACTGTCGTTGACGCCCCCTCCGACCTTCCTGTTGACTGACCCGACGGCAACGGCTACCCACTGAGGAGCACACCGCGCGCGAGGTTCGATCGCGAGGGAACGTCGTCCACCAAGCAGCTTCGTCTGCAACAGCGTGAGGGCCTGCTGCTTGCACGGGGAGGCCCACAACCTGCATGGAATGGGCGGGTGACCGCATCCTTCATGTAGATCTGTTCAGTTCTGGGATCTCGGGCCGAAGTTGTTGTATGGAGAGCGGCGCCCGTCGAGATGACTTCGGCTGGACGGTCGTCGACCGCGTCAAGTCCGAGGCTGCTCGCCTGAGTTATGGCATGGCAACCTGGCGTCGAATCGTCCGAGGACGCGATGCGTGATCATTTCGCGGCGCAGCTGCCTCGGCCGCGCGACATCTCCGAGTTCAAGGTTGCGGACTCGGCCGGTCTGACGCCTGCCCGGCCGTCGAACCCGCCGGGCATCAAGGGTCGGCCGACCGCTCGTCGAGCCTTCACCCGTCTGGCCGTCACGCTGGGTGTGGCGGTCGGCGCGTCGATCTTGTGCCTGCTTCTCCTGCCGGACAGTCGGATCGAGGGCAGGGGAGCGATCGTCCTGATCGTGACGATGATGTTTGGATTCATCGCAACCCGATCTGCCCTCGACCGGTTTCGAACGATCCTGGTCGACGAACTCCAAGCGGGCTACGCGACCTTCACGTTCACGCAGGGGCTCTTCTGGATTCCTCGCCGCAGTTCGTGGCGCCCGACATGGGGCGATGACGTCATCGGCTGGGACTGGGCCGGGCTGTGGGTCCTGGATGCCGACGGAAACGTCGTCTCAGAACCCGATGCGTCAGTCGACCCGCCAGGGCTGTACCCATCGCCGAACAACCCCGGACATCGCGAGCTGTGGACCGGACATCGCTGGACCGGCGTCTTCCCGAACGGCGCGTCCGACGGCTTCACTCCCGACGTGGAACCCGGCATGTCTCCGGGTGCGGAGAGCTCCGGGGTGGGGGGATCGCTGCGGACCCATGGCACGAATCGTCCGACGCGTCGCATCGTGATCACCTCGCTCGGCGTCGCTGTCGTCGTGTCGGTCGCAGGCATCGCGGCGACCGCTGTCTGGCTGCGCAGTGCACGCGACCCGTCGTGCGGCGGTGATCCCGACTGCGACACCGGTGTCGCACTCCTGGCCGTCTTCCTCATGCTGTCATCGCTCGTGTTCGGCGCAGTGTGCGGCGCTGTCACCGGTGCCGTCCTTGCGATTCGCCGCCTCCCGTTCGAACGGCGCCGGGCGGTCATCGGCGGCGCCGGCATGGTCGCTGCCGTTCCGCTGGCCCTCGTGCTCTTTCTCCTGTACGTGTCGTTATGAGCCGGTGCCCTAAGTCTGAGATCTCGTGGCTTCGGTCCTCGTTCCACATCCCGGGCCGAGTCGGCCGTGTGGGAACCGCCGTCGTCTCGGCGGTCGTGGCTGGCTGTTCGTTCGCCGGTGGCAGTGGAGCAGCAGCGGAACCGTGCGATCCCGCTGATCGAACCGTGGTCATGGAATCGACGACACTTGCGAACGCTGAGCCGTCCGGCACTTTCGACATCTCCCCAGACCGGAACGTCTTCGTGACGATGCTCGCTGATCCCAGCTTCAACGAGGGGGCTGGACTGAACGGCGGACTCGTTCACGCCTCGGTGTACGTCATCAGCGATGGAGAAGATCCGCATCCCGCATCGTCGACCGGCACCGGCGAATTTCAACCGAGCCCCGACTTCCGTCTGCCGAACTACCGCAACGTTGGTGATTCACGCTTCGTCGACCTGCCCTTCGGGACGTACCGGCTGTGGAGTGGCACCGGTCCTGTCGTCGAGATCTTCCGCTGTTCATCGGCGTGAGCGTCGCCGACGCATCACCTCATAACCCGCATGGAATAAGCGTTTCGTCGAAAAGTGTGGGCGCCGCCCCAAAAAAGTGTGGGCAGGTACGAGAGTCCGTCGAGCAGGCCCAACAACGGCGGGCTGTGAGACTTTCCCGATCCCCCACCAACGAAAGCCCTGGTAGATCGCATGATCTGCCAGGGCTTCTTTCGTTCCCGACGGGTCGCTCGTCAACGGTTTGTCAACGGACTACTATCGATCGGCGGTTGATTCGGGTCGACGGCGTGCGATGAGCACACACCAGTGCCGACGAGAGCGACTGAACCTGACCGGGTTGGCGGATGGCGTCGGGTCGAGAACTCGAAGGTCGCCTGCTGGCGACGTCAACTTCGCTGTCCGGCGAAGGCGATGCCCGACACGTGACCTGAGGCTGAACCGACCTAGCCCGACGGGGTGGATGTGCACCTGTTCGGGCTGAACCGTCAGGCTGAGAGAACTCCCGCGATGGCTGCAAGGAGAATCGCTTCAACGGAGTGCCGAGCGCACGGTCCGGGCTGTGGTCGCCCGGGCCGATCGCTACCGAGAACACTGCCAACGAGTTTGACGACGTCAGCGTCCAGGTCGACCGGGCCATCGAGAGTGACGGCCGAAACGTTGTTGCGCTCGAACGCCTGTCGAGCGACCTGGACGACGCCGTTCCACTCTGGGGCAGGGAGTTCCCTGTCCTCGATGAGTACGGCGACGAGATGCTCAAGTGCCTTGCCGGCTTCGGTCGAGCAGGTTTCGCCGAGCCGGTCGACCAGACCCTGGATGCCCGGCTGCCGCCAGTCCCGTCGCTGCCATTCTGGCCATTCTGAGAGTACGTCGGCGTCCGGTGGCGTGCGCGAGCTCTCCAGGACGAAGGACGCTGCCGAGTAGAAGGCGACGAGGGGAAGAACCTGGTCGGGGCCGTCCTGCAGTGGGGTCGGCCAGCTTTCGCTCGGTCGATCCGCGATTCGCTGGATCTCTTCGTTGCTCACGCCAGCGGCACGTGCGAGTAGGACATGGCGAGCGAACGGATACTTGCCACCGCATCGCGAGGTGGTCCAGAGAATGACGCGCTCGCGGTCGGCCGGATCGAGCCCGGATCCGTCGACCACGGTGCGGCCCAGCGCGACCCATGCCGCCAGTGCATGTGGATGATGGGCAAGGGTCGTGTAGACGTTCAGATTCGCTCGAAAGGCGTCGCCGCCGATCCGTTGACACTCTGCCACGAGCTCGGACGACCAGTCCGAGAGCGGCCGCCCGACCCAGCTGGATTCCAGAAAGCGAAGTTCGGCGGGATCCATGTCAGAAGGTGACGACGATCTTGCCGAGATGACCGTCGGTGAGCATGTGTCGTTGCGCTGCAGCGACATCGTCGATCGCGAACGTCGAGTCGACGATCACTTTGAGGTCGCCCGAGCCGAGGGCATCGAGGAGATCGGTGGCGCACCGCTCGCTGCACTGCAATGCTTCGGCCGGGGAGCGGGTGCGGAACGTGACACCAATGATGCTGGCGCGTTGACGAGACAAATGGTCGAGGTCGAGGTCGCCGACAGGGCTCACGGTGCGTCCGACGCTGATGAGTCGCCCTTCGATCGCGAGAAGCCTGACGTTCTGTTCGAGACAGATGCCGCCGAGACTGTCGACGATGATGTCTGCTCCGTGACCATCGGTTGCTGCGAGCACAGCCTCGACCACGCCATCATCATGCAGAACGCAATGAGAAGGAGCGAGGCGGAGGTGCGCCAAGGTGGCGAGCTTTTCGCTTGAACGCGAGGTCGCAATCACGGCTTCGGCACCGAAGAGCCGAGCGATCTGTACGGCTGCGACCCCGATGCCGGACGAGGCGGCGTTCACGAGCACAGAATCACCAGGACCGACCCGTGCAGCAGTGACGAGGGCATCGTGTGCCGTGACGAAGGTGTTCGGAAAACCTCCAGCCTCCTCCCAGCTCACCGACGCTGGGATTGCCATGAGGGCGCGGGCGTCGACGCAGACGAACTCGGCGAGGCTGTGAGGTGCTCGGCCCATGACCCGCTGACCAATGGCCCAGCCCGTCACTGCGTCCCCGAGTTGCTCGACCTCGCCGGCGAACTCGATGCCGCCAGGTTGCGGTCGATCGTCGTTGCCGGGCGATGTCCGTGCCATGTGCATGAGCTCGCCACGGTTGAGGGCAGCCGCCCGCACACGAACTCGCACCTGTCCTGCAGCGGGTTCTGGGAGCGGCACCTCGACGACCTCGAAGTGTCGGTCAGACGTTTCACCGGCACCTACTGCTGCGCGCATCGTTGGGCTCCTCACGTTCGTGGCCCAGCGGGCCAGTCATCGACGGGTGTCTCGGGACGGAGGTCCACTGAGTTCAAGAGACGACAGATCGAGATGTACAGACCGGCGAGCAATTCGACGGCGACGACGTCGCCGGGGCTCAGTTCGCCGACCTCGTCGTCGGTGATCACGCGTCCACCGCGTTCGATGACGACGCAGTCGGCGATGCGCAGGACCGAGCGTTGGACGGGATCGAACTCGCCGTGCTCCCAGTCGCCGATCGCTTCGATCAACGCGGGATCGACGCCCACGTCGCGTGACACCAACAGATGTTGTTGCCACGCGTGTTCGCAGCGCTCCAACCAGATGGTCCGGAGGATCACCAACTGGCGCAGGACGGGGTCGAGCCCGGCCTCGAGAAACAGGGCACGTGCGAAGCGATGGAACGGCTCGACGATCGCCGGGTTGTGAGCCATGACGCGGTAGAGCCCCGGCACCCGGCTGCCGGGCAAGCCCTGACCAATGGTCTCCCAGTAGTGAGCGACCTCGGGGGCGAGCTCGTCGTCGCCAAGCGGGCGCAGTGCGTCGGTCACGACTGGACCGGCCGAATCTTCATCACGTCGACGTACTTGTGGTTCATGACGTAGTACAGGACCAGCATCGCGACACCGACGATGACGTCGGGCGTGAAGCGCTCGGTGAGCCCAACGCGTAAGGACTCCGAGAGCGGGGCGTGTGCCGCGAGATGATCGGTGAATGCGAGCAGCAGCCGTTCGTCGTTATCGAACGCAGTGCTGTCGGACCAGTCATCGAGTCCGGCGATCTTTGCGGCGTCGACGCCGTCAGCGGTTGCTTTCTTCAGGCGCTGAGTCCAGCCGTACTCGCTCCGATCGAGTTGGCAGGTGCGCAGTGCGAGCAGGTGCATCGTCGTCGAGGGAATGCCAGGATCGTCGTTGACCACGACACCGAGTCGCCAGTACGCGTCGAGCAGTGGCGGATGGTTCGCCAAGACCTTGATCATCGGAGCAACAGGTCCACGCTCGGCGATGCAGTCCCAGATCGGCTGTGCGGCGAAGGGCAGGTCGGCCCGTTCGAGCAGGGGGAGCACCGCCGGCGCCGGGGTGGTCGTCACTACTGCTCCCATGGCAGGGGCTCGTCGTCGTTGCCCGCCGCCGCATCGACAGCGAGTACGTCGACGAGGCGGTGGCTGACGTTGTAGTACAGCACGAGCATCGTGACGGCGAGCAACGTCGACGACGGGAAGTGCCGCTTCATCTCGTCGATCACCGTGTCGTCGACCTCGTCGCCGCCGAGGATCGCATCTGCGTAGGCGAGAATGGAGCGTTCGGACGCCGAGAACAGATCGCTGGGCTCCCAGTCGGGGAGCGCATCGATCTTCGCTCTGGTCAGTCCGACCGCCAGCGCCTTCGGAACGCGCTGGCGCCAGCCGTACGCGTTGCGATCAAGAAACGATGTGCGCATGATCAGCAAGTTCATGGTCGGTGCGTCGAGGCCCACCTGCTCGTTGAGCACGAGCCCGAGCCGCCAGTACTCCCGCAGGACATCGGGGTGGTGCGCAATGATTTTCAACTTCGGGGCCACGGGGCCGTAGCTCTCGATCTCGTCCCAGATCGCCTGGTGCTCGGCGGTCAAATCGTCTCGGTCGAGCGGAGGAAGCAATGTCATATCGGGCCCTTCTGTGCCATCGGCGACTTTTCGAGAACGTCTCGGGATCGTCCTCAACGTACGGAACTTGGCCGGGTTCTGTCAACCTCTACTTCGGTATTCGGAAACACACGTCACTCAGATTGGTTCGGCTCGGCCCACTAAAGCGCACGTCGGTAGGGCTTTAACAACTTCTATACAAATTTTGGTTGACAAAGCTTCGTTAAGTGTACAAGCTGTGGATTGAACGGTGACGGATGTCATCGTTGACCATCGAAATTGATTGAGGGGAAATTTGATGACTGGACTACGAAGGCCGTTCGTTGCGTCGCTCGCCGCCGCAGCACTCCTGCTCGCCGCATGCGGCAGCGACGACGAAGCCACCACCGACACCGCGGCAACCACGGACACCGAAGCCACGGCGAATACGGAAGCGCCGGCTGACTCGACGTCCTCGGACGACGGCGGCACCGCTGACTGGGACGGTGTCGTGGCGGCGGCCAACGAGGAGGGCTCGGTCGTCGTCTACTCGGGGAGCCCCGAAGCGACCAACGACCGTGTCGAAGCCGCCTTCGAAGCCGCATACCCGGAGATCGACGCCGAGATCATTCGGCTCAACAGTTCCGAGATCGTTCCCCGCGTCGACGCCGAACGCAGTACCGGAGCGACTGGCGCCGACGTCCTCAGCAACACGCTGGCGCCGTGGCTCAATGATCTCGCCGACGACGGTGATCTTGCCGAGATGACCGGGCCGGCTTACACCGCAGTGCTCGAGTCGACGTTCGCCGAGCAGCCCGCGCTCGCCCGTGATCGATTCTTCGGCACCTACACCGGCGGCGCATGGGAAATCGTGTGGAACACAGACCTTGTCGACACGCCGATCGCCGGCTACGCCGACCTGATCGAACGGGCCGACGAGTTCAGCGGTCAAGTCGCGATGCCGGATTTGTACGGTGATGTGGTCGTGGAGTTCTACCGCAACATTCAGGTCGGCGCCGATGGCGACGGCGACCCAGCGGAGAGTGAGATGCTCGCGGGGTTGGCGGCGCTCGAGCCACGGTTCTTCGACTCGGTGGTTCCCCTCACGAACGCCGTCGCAGCCGGTGAGGTCAAGGCGGGCCTCTACTCGGTCGGCCCGGTGTGGCACGGACTTGAGGCCGAGGGCGCGCCGATCACCGGTGCGAGTGACTCGTCGATCCCGGTGAGCGCCAACGTCTACCTGGCGGCCACGTCCTTCGGCGACCATCCCAACGCTGCGCAGGTGTACGCCGACTTCATGTTCACGCCTGAGGGCCAAGCAGCGGTCGGCAGCGACGGCTTCCTCACGATCCTCGACGGCATCGAAGGCAGCGGTGGCGGCGCCGATGCGATGGCGGCTCCCCGGCCCGAGATGGCCGATCCCGAGTTTATCGAGTCGTTCCGAACTGCCTGGGACGGTCTGTTCCGGTGACCTCCTCCCCAGCCGGCGTGACATCGCCACGTACAAGTACCTTGCGACGTCACGCCGGTTGGGCGGTCCTCGCCATCGCGTTGATCGCACTCGTCGGAATCCCTCTCGCCGCGGTCCAGTGGCGGGCCCTCCAGGACGGCGGGTCCGGATACGGACGAATGTGGGGAGCGTCATCCTTCGGCAGGACCCTCCTCACGACGCTGTACCTCGGAATCGGATCGGTTGCCATCGCGATGACGATGGGCACGATCCTCGCCTGGGCCGCACAGCACCTCGACGGGCGGCTCCGCTGGCTTTCGGTGGCGCCGATGGTGCCGATCATGATGCCCGCTCTGGCCGTGGTCACCGGTTGGTCGTTTCTGCTGTCGCCCCGTATCGGCTACGGAAACCGTCTCCTGCGGAACTTGCCATGGTGGAACCATCTGGAGACCGGCCCGATCGACATCTACTCCCAGACCTGGATCATCATCATCACGGGCACACTGCTTATCTCGTTCGTCTACCTCTTCGTGCTGACCGCACTGCGCGGCATCGACGCCGGGCTGATCGAAGCGGCCCAAGTCGGAGGAGCAAGCACGTGGCGCATCTTCCTCCGAGTTCAGTTGCCGTTGCTCCGACCTGCGCTCGTCCATTCATCCGCACTCGTGCTGCTCCTCGGACTCGGCCAGTTCACCGCACCACTTCTTCTCGGCCGCAACAGCAATGTCAACGTCCTCACGACAGAGATGTACCGATCCACCCAGAGCTATCCGATCGACTATGCGCTCGGGGCTGCATACGGGTCGCCGCTCATCTTGATCGGGGTTGTCCTGATCTGGCTGCAGCGACGATCGCTCGCCGACTCCACACGCTTCCAGAGCATCGGAACCAAAGGACACCGCACCGGCACCCGCCAGGCACGTTGGCCGATCGTGATCGTCGTGCTCTACCTCATCGTCATGATCGTCTTGCCCGTGTTGGCGCTGGCGAACGTCGCACTCCAGGGCTTCTATTCCGGCGAGATCGTCGCTCCGTCCGACATGACGCTCGAGAACGTGCGAACCGTGATGGGCGACGCTGACACCCAGTCGGCGCTGCGGAACACCATTGTCTACTCGCTGGTAGCGACGTTCATCCTGCTGCCGTTCTCGTACCTGATCGCTACGGGGCTCACCATCGGGCGTCGCGTCCCGCGCGTGCTTCGATGGCTGCTCGACGTGTTCACGTCGGTGCCCTTGGTGATGCCAGGAGTATTGTTCGGTGCCGGGATCTTGTTCGCCTACACGACAGGTCCGATTCAGCTGTACGGAACCGCGGCCGCTCTTGTCCTCGCCTACGTCACGCTGATGATTCCGCACGCCACCCGGCTGATCTCGTCGGGGTTGACCTCGGCCGGTTCGTCGCTCGCCGATGCCGGACGGGTACACGGCGGTTCAGCGTTGCGTGTACACGCTCGAATCGTGATGCCGCTCGTGCGGCCGTCACTCGCCGGTGCGGCAGCCATCACCCTGGCGATCGTCACCCATGAGTTCGGTGCATCAGTGATGGTCCGATCGGTCCGCACCGAGGTGATGGGAACCCTGCTTCTCCGTTACTGGTCGCTCGGTTCGTATCCAGCTGTGGCCGTCACGGCGCTGCTGATGTGCGTGCTGACGACCGTGATGGTGAGTCTGGCGCTTGCGTTCGGAACTCGTCGCCGTCCTGGGAAACGCAAACCCACATTGACTGGAGGGTCAGAGACATGAGTGGAGTGACAATTACCGGGCTCGTGAAGCGATTCGGTGCTGATGTGTACGCGATCGACAACATCGATCTCGAAATCGCAGAGCACGAAATGCTTGTCCTGCTCGGCCCGAGCGGCTGCGGCAAGAGCACGATTCTTCGTTCGGTGGCGGGCCTGGAGCGCCCGACCAGGGGCCGGATCGCCTTCGGCGACACCGTTGTGTTCGACGACGCCTCACGCGTCGACATCGAACCGATGCACCGTGGTCTCGGGATGGTGTTTCAGAACTACGCGTTGTGGCCGCACATGACGGTGGCCGACAACATCGGGTTTCCTCTGGCGGCCCAGCGCGTCAGTAGCACCGATCGATCCGATCGGGTCGCGGAGATGGCACGCCTCGTCGAGTGCGAGAAACTGCTCCACCGCTACCCGGGAGAGCTGAGCGGGGGGCAACAGCAACGCATCGCCCTCGCTCGGTCGCTCGTCGCTCGGCCGTCGGTGTTGCTCTTCGATGAGCCACTGAGCAACCTCGATGCTCGGCTTCGTGCTGACATGCGCTCGATGATCCGCGAGTTGCATCGCACGTTGGGGTTCACTGGCATCTATGTCACCCACGACCAGGAAGAAGGGTTGACCATCGGAGACCGAGTCGCCATCATGCAGTCCGGTCACGTCGTGCAGCTCGGTCTACCCCGCGAGGTGTTCGCCAACCCGGCGACCGAGTGGGCCGCCGACTTCATGGGCATGACCAATCGTGTTCGGGTCGATACAGCAGAACATGCCGACGGCACGGCATGGCGTCGACGCTCCGATGTCGCGACGGAGTCGCCCGATTCCGTGGTTCGCGTGCGCCCGGACGACGTGGCCATCGTCGGCCGTGACGCACCCGCCCATGACTGGGGTCTCATGATCGAACACGCCGAGATCAAAGACCGGACATTCGGCGGGAACTGCACCGATTTCGTCTTCGATCTCGATGGGCGCAGGTTCCTCGTCAGCGTCTCTTCCGACCAGGTGGCTCCGCAGTCTGCGGAGCCAGGCGATCGAGTCACCCTGGTGGCCCGCCCGGACAAGATCCGTTCGTTTGCGTTGGCCGACTAGCGTGCCGATGTTCAAGGAGGCGGGACGACGATGATCGAGGCGCGGATTCCTGACCCACTCGGACGGCTGCCACCAGCCCCACCCGGACTGGTCCGGGCAGGATCGATGTCACGCGCCGCTCGCCATTTGAGCGATCGTCATGTCCTCACGATCCTGGGCGCGCTCATGCGCGAACCGCTCACCTACAGCGAGCTCAAAGCGTCGGTGGCGGGCGGTTCGGATTCGACTCTGTCAGCCCGGCTCAAGTCGATGCTGGATGAAGGTCTCGTCGATCGCATCGACTCCGGCCGAACTGTGCACTACCACCTCACCGAGGCCGGCCTGGCGGCTTGCCCGATCTTCGTTGCGCTCTGGCAGTGGGAGCACGACACGCACGACTCGCGTCGGCTTCTCATCCACGACGCATGTGGTTCGGTGACCCACGCAATGCTCGCGTGCAGCGCGTGTGAACAACAGCTCCATCGTTCGGCCGTCACGCTCGTCCTCGGACCGGGAGCGGGCTTTGATGAGCGACCCCAGACCCGTCATCGCCGGCGGTCGACGGTCGCAGGCTCGCACCCTGATGCGCTCCTCGACGAGATCACGATCAGCGTCGTGGGGAACTACTGGTCGATGACCATCCTCGCCGGTGTCTTCGGAGGGGTGCAGACCTTTGGTGAACTGGCCAACGCGCTCGGCACCCCCAGCGCCGTGCTCGCCGAGCGATTGCACGACCTCGTGGACCTCGGCATCCTCGAGCAATACGAGAGCGACGACACCGGTGCTCGTCAGGGGTACCGGTTGTCGGCGGCTGGCGCGGCCTTGTACCCAGCGATGATGATGTTCCTCCATTGGGGTGACTGCTGGCGAGCCGATATGTCAGGTCCGCCGATGCTGCATCGCCACCAAGAGTGCGGCGAACTCTTCGACCCCCGAGTGATCTGCGTGGAATGTCGGGCGCAGTTCACCGCCGGAGCGACCACCTTTGCGCGGGTCGCGGGCCAGAAATACAGAGGCGCAGGAGACGATGAATGATTGATCTGAGCGGCAAGGTGTTCGTGGTGACAGGAGGCAACGGTGGAATCGGACTGAGTTTGGCGAAGGGGATCGTCGCATGCGGTGGCTCGATCTCCATTTGGGGAAGGAACGAAGAAAAAAACGGCGAAGCCGTTCATACTCTCGAATCGCTCGGTGGTGTCGCATCATCATTCGTCTGCGACGTGAGCGACCAACGACGCGTCGATGCCACGATGGCGGAAACGGTCGCAGGTCACGGCCGCATCGACGGGTTGTTCGCAAACGCGGGCCGGAGCGGGACGGGAACGCCGTTTCTCGAACTCGGTCTCGATGAGTGGAGACAAGTCATGGCGGTCAATCTCGACGGCGCATTCATCACCCTGCAGGCTGCAGCTCGGCAACTGGTCGAACAAGGTGAGGGCGGAAGCCTCGTGGCTGTCTCATCGACCTCAGCAATTCACGGGGCGGCAGGCAACGAGGCGTACGGCACCGCCAAGACTGCGCTGAACGGACTTGTCCGGGCGCTCGCTGTAGCTCTCGCACGGCACAAGATCCGAGTCAACTCGCTGCTGCCTGGATGGACGATCACCGATCTCGCAGCATGGGGATACGAAGATGACACGTTTCGTGCCGCCACCGTCCGGCGCACACCGGTGCGGCGCTGGGCCGATCCCGACGAGTTCAGTACGGTGGGAGCCTTCTTGGCGGACCCCCTCCAGACGTTTCACACCGGCCAAGAGGTCTGCGTCGATGGTGGCTACACGGTCTTCTGACGGACGTCGAGTTCCTTGTCGAGAGTCCCGGCACGCTCGAATGCGGCCAAACTGGGGCTCGCCAAGGGGAGTCGTCTCTTCACGTCGGCGCTGATGACACTGGCACGGCTCGATGTCAACGGCTTGTCAACGCAACTTGATCTCAGCAGTGCACACGGGCACCTACGAACTGAGATGGCTCGATGACTGAAACGCTGCGTTGGGCAGGAACGATGCAGCCGAACGCCCCTACGTTGTCGCAGTTGGCCGCCGTCTTGTCCGAAAGGGAACCATCGGGCAGTAGGAACCGTCAGGACCCTCTGGGACCTCGATCAACGACCGCCGTGCTTCTGTTGTCGATCGTGGCCGCAGCGTGCGGTTCGAGTGGGCCTGCAGCTGCGCCGGCCTCGACTGCTCCGGCGCCGCCTGAAGCGACCGAGCCAGCCACCACCACGACGGCCGCACCCATCGACGAGCCAACGGATGACGGAGCGGTCTCGGCGGGGCAGATCGAGGGCCGTTGGTATCCGGTCGCGGTCGACGGTGTCGCGCTCGACACGACGCAAGTCGACTACTGGACGTTCAAGGGAACCGACACCGCGCTCGAGATCGGCGGTTTTGACGGGTGCAACGGCTTCGGCACCATCGGCGAACCCGATCCGGCTTCGGCGTCGAGTCCGGCCCGTACCCCGAAGACGGCGCACAGATGACCGTCAACGACGACGGAACAGTCCTGTTGGTGCAGGGTCCGTAGGGCACGGTCGAACTGTCACGCACGGCACCCGTAGAGAGCACCGCTGCGCACTCGCTGTCGAACCAGACCACGACGGTCGAGTGCCTTGAGCTGGGATGCGAACTCGACGTAGTGCTGCCAGCACAGCTCGGTTCGGCGCATCAACCGGTCGGTTTCGTCAATGCT
>RCMY010003442.1_pt1 | contig 14006 bp, 1 predicted proteins | sample 2041341 | NCBI WGS metagenome assembly RCMY01 (sample SAMN09708234, study PRJNA481090) | Marine sediment metagenome, whole genome shotgun sequencing project.
CGGCAAGTTTGGCGCTGTCACCCGGACCGAGAGCCTGGTTCTCACCGACGAGGTGTTGCAGCAAGCCTATGGCGCTGAGATCCCGCCGTATCTTGAGCCGACCGGCAACGCCGCATGGACGGCCGACTACCCGCCGGAATTTCGCACCCTGCTACCACATCGGGCCGGATATACCTTTCACGCGGGTAGCGCCGATCCATCCGATCCGAAAGGCTATTTTGTAAACACCGAGCGGCGGCGCTATGACTTCCAAACGCCTGTGTCACCGCCCCGGCGGGGACTGGTTCTGGAAAACCTTGATCCTTTACACGACGCGACGGTCAATCCATCGGGTCCGGGCCATCGAACGCTTATCGCCTACGACAAATACCAATTCCTGCCCGAACGGGTCACCGATGCGGCAGGCCTAATCATGCTGGCCACCTATGACTATCGCGTTCTGCAACCCAGCGAAGTTACCGACCCGAACGGCAACAAGAGCAGCTTTACCTTCTCGCCCCTCGGCCTGCTGGAAAGCAGCTTCATTCGAGGCAAGAATCCCACGGAAGGCGATCAAGACCGGCCCAGCGGGCGTATGGAGTACGGCTTTCTGGCCTTCGAAAACAGTCTGCCCGGCAATCCCCAGCCGATCTTCACCCGTACCATCCGCAATATCCACCACGACACCGAACTGGATGTCCCCCTGCCCGAGCGCGACGAAACGATCAGCACGGTTGAATATTCCGACGGGTTCGGGCGCTTGCTGCAAACACGCACACAGGGGGAAGAAGTCCGTTTCGGCGACGAGCACTTTGGCGGTGGCGAAGCCGTTCTGCCGGCAATACAGAGCGATGGCGCGGGCGGCGATGTCCTCGGTCGGCGCAGTTCAGGCGTGGAAGAACCGAACGTCGTCGTCAGCGGCTGGCAGATCTACGACAACAAGGGCCAGGTGGTCGAGAAGTACGAGCCGTTCTTTTCCGAAGGCTGGGACTACGGCCAACCCGATGAAAGTAAAACCGGCCAGAAGGTGGCGATGTTCTACGACCCGCGTGGTCATGCCGTACGCACGCTGAATCCCGATGGTTCGGAGCAACGGGTAATCTATGGCATCCCGGCGGACCTGAGCCAACCCGATCGGTTTATGCCGACTCCCTGGGAAGCCTATACCTACGATGCCAATGACCTGGCGACTTTAAGCAACAGTCCGGCGGGAACCCCTCTCACTAACGCGGCTCCGACGACGCACCATTTCACGCCTGCCAGTATTGAGATCGATGGGTTGGGTCGCACGGTTAAAGCGGTGGAGCGGAATGGGGCTGACCCGGCGAATTGGTATACTACCCGTTCTATCTACGACATTCTCGGCAATGTGCTGACGATTACGGATGCGCTGAATCGGGTTGCTTTTCAGCATATCTATGACCTGGCGAATCGCAATCTGAGGATTGATAGCATCGATGCCGGGGTGCGGCGCATGGTGCTGGATGTGATGGGAAATCCGGTGGAGCAACGGGATGGGAAAGGGGCGCTGACGCTGCACGCCTACGACGGGCTAAACCGTCCGACTCACATGTGGGGGCGGGATGGCGCGGGACAGGCGTTGACGTCGCGAGAGCGGTTGATTTATGGGGATAGTGCGGAGTCGGGGATGACCAGGGCACAGGCAGAAGTCAATAATCTGTTGGGTAAGCCTTACCGCCACTACGATGAAGCTGGATTAGTCACTCTGGCTGCCTTCGATTTTAAGGGCAATATGCTGGGGAAAGTGCAGCAGGTGATTCGGGATGAGCAGCTTTTGGGCGTGTTTGATAACGCCCCAGCGAATAACTGGCAGGTGGACGCCTATAGGGCGAACTGGCAGCCTGCAACGGCTGGCACTACTCTGGAAGCTCATGCCAATGCGCTACTGGAAGCTAAGGCTTACGTTACTTCGATGGAGTATGACGCGCTGAATCGGGTGAAGGTAATGCGCTATCCGCAAGATGTGAACAATACGCGCAAGGAACAGCGACCTGAGTACAATCGGGCGGGAGCGCTGGAGCGAGTTTTACTGGATGGTAAACCCTATGTCGATCGCATTGCCTACAATGCCAAAGGGCAGCGGGTGCTGATTGCTTACGACAATGGGGTAATGACTCGCCTGACCTACGATCGGCGAACGTTTCGACTGGTTCGGATGCGATCGGAGCGGTACACCCAACCGGATGCTCTGACCTATCGACCGACGGGGACGGCGCTGCAAGAGTTTGCCTACGAGTATGACCTGGTGAGCAATATTACAGCGATTCACGATCGCACTCCTGAGAGTGGCATCCCGAACTCACTACAGGGAACCAACGCCCTTGATCGCAGCTTTAGCTATGACGCAATTTATCGGTTACTTTCTGCAATGGGACGAGAGTGCGATATACCTCCCGAAAATCCACCCTGGGCTGATGAACCTCGCTGTACTGATCTAACCAAAACTCGCGCTTATACCGAGAATTATCAATACGATTCGGTCGGCAATATTCGGCAGCTAAAACATCAGGTCAATGGCTTTAATCGCAACCGCAACTTTGCATTAGTAAATGGCAACAATCGTCTGGCAACGGTCACGATTGGGCAAACCACATATCAGTACACATACGATGACAACGGCAACCTGATTCAAGAGAATAGAGCGCGGCATTTTGAATGGGATTATGGCGATCGGATGCGGGTGTTTAGAACCCAAACCGGGAATGCAGAACCGTCTGTTCATGCTCACTATCTGTATGATGCCAGTGGCCAGCGGGTGAAGAAACTAGTTCGCAAACAGGGCGGACAGATTGAGGTGACGGTTTACATTGACGGGGTTTTTGAATACCAGCGGATTGTGCAGGGTGGCGTAACGCGGGAAAACAATACGCTGCATGTGATGGATAATCAGAGCCGGATTGCCCTGATTCGAGTTGGAAATCCCTTTCCCGATGACACGACACCTGCTGTGAAATATCACTTGGGCGATTATTTAGGCAGCAGCAATGTTGTGGTTGATGGTGTAGGAAGTTGGGTTAACCGAGAGGAATATACCCCTTATGGTGAAACCAGCTTTGGCAGCTTTGCTCGCAAGCGGTATCGGTTTACTGGGAAGGAGAAGGATGAAGAGAGTGGGTTGAATTATCACGGAGCGAGATACTATACACCGTGGCTTATCAGGTGGACAAGCTGCGATCCAGCAGGACCTGTGGATGGAGCGAATCTTTATATATATACAAGGAATCCTCTTTCATTTACTGACCCTGAAGGTACTGCTTCCGAAAGCTCACAAACAGTTACAGAGACAAAGGTAACAGGTTATTCTCCAGAGCATTGGGAAACTGGTAAACCAGGAAACTTTGATCCTGCTACGGGAGTTCAAACTACAAGCGAATCAATACTGATGCCAGAGAAGTCTGATCCAAAAGCTCTGGAAGCCGCCGAGGGTCTAGCTCATTTTGACTGGGGTGACGCTAAGCAATTCGTTAAAGGTGGTTACAACGGCATCCGTAATGTTCTTCCACTGCTTCTTGGCCCAGTTGCTGGACCAGCAGTAGAAAAATTAAATATTCCTAAAGCATCAATCGATCCAAGGTACGGAGGCGCAGCAATTGTGGGCGAACAACTAGCTGAGAATTTAGCGTTTGAAGGAGCTGGGGCGATTGCATCTAAAATTGGCAAAGTTGCAGAAGCTGCTCGCGCCTCTAAGGAAGTTGCAGAAGGACTAGAATTATCTAGCGCTGCTTCGAGTGCGAGTGGAAAACCTTTTGATCCTGATAAGCTTAATCGAATAAAGGCTAGTCTTCAAAAAAGTGGGGTTACCTTCAGAGATGATGCAGACGCAGTGGCTCGCCTGAACAAAAGAAAAGCAGAAGCGATGTATGACCACACTACAAATCCTGGCGGTCCCGGCACAATCTTGCTACGTCCCAATCCCTCACAAAATGCGGTAATTCATGAACTTATCCATTTAGGGCAGCATCGAGCAACAGGATGGTCAGAGAGTTTCGCTTCAAGTGTGGGAGAAAAAGCCGCACTTGAAATGAAAACCTATTTGAAATTGCTTCGACTTAAAAACGTCAAATGGACACTAGCCGAAGTAGTACATATGTTCAAGTGGTGGAACAACTATCGAGGGATGCAGTAATCAACTTTTAAAGTGGCGTATTCATGAAATATGCACGCCACAAAATACATTATTCACGAAACTGCAACTCTTTTCAAAGGTATTGATAGCAATCATAACAGAATCTAAAAATGCAATTGCAATCCACTCAAAAATTAACCCATCTCCTTTACATCACTAAATTCACTAAATTTAAATCCTCAAAAATAACAGTACGGTAATCGGGGACAGACCACGAATATACCAACAAACTGTGGGCAACACGAATCGACAAGGGCCTGTTGGTATTCGAAGGTAAATGATCTAGGAATTCAAACAGACAGCATAGGTGACCAAAACAAGTTTTTGCAATCATCAATGACAACGTAATCAGGAGATAAGCCATGCCAGAAAAATACACCATCATTGGCGGAATCACCGCTCCCGAAGGCCTTGATCGCGCCGGGATCAAAGTCCAAGCCTTCGATCGCGATCTCCCCAGCCTGGAACGCCGGACTGGTTCAGCGCCTCAGATGTTAGGAGAGGCTATCGCTGACGCCGAAGGGCGCTTTCAAATCACCTACACGCTTAAGCTGTTCAGTCGCGGTGAAGGGATTTCGCAATTTAGCAGCTCGAGTGAGAAAAAAGCCGACCTCAGTTTCCGCGTCTTCGATAGAACCGGACAAGAACTGACTATCAGAGGTATCGAAGCGTTAAATCGCGAATATCTCCCCGATCAAACTATTTTCAATGTGCCACCGTCCATAGAGGTGCGCATCTTCATTGACGCACCCCAGCAGGCTGGCACCTCCGAGTATGAAAAACTCATGGCGCTGATCGCGCCCGTGCTTGAAGACCTGCAGCTGACTGAACTCTCGGACGAAGATATCTTTTTTCTGACGAATGAACTCGGCCTTGAGCAGCAACAAGAAGTCCAGCAACGCATTGAATGGCTGAGGCGATGCGCGCTACTGGCACAAGAAACCAATCTTCTGATCGACGCCTTCTACGGCTGGGGTCGCAAGGATGTGCCTGCTACGCTCGCCGAGCTTGTCGTGGTGCCTTTGAAGGATTTGCCAAAGGTCTTGGAAAAGCTTACAAGCCTGGCCGATGACACACTTGGCGATGCCCTTCTGAAAGCAATCGCTGAGAACATTATTCCTGACGGTTTCCGCACGCGCGTGGCTGAGGTAGTCCGGCACCTCAAGCGCCGCGTCCAAGTGCTGCATTCAGTGGTCGCACAGCTCCAGGACGAGGAGACCAAAGAACCACTGGCAAATTATACCGTCACCACGTTCGACAAAGACGCCGGTGACGAAAATCGAGGCCTCGACATTACGGATAATGAAGGGAAATTCCTGTTCGATTTCTATGCTCCCCGCGAGATACCTGCTAACGCCACACCGCGTGAGTTCCGTTTGGAAGTGTTTTCACCTATTGGGGAGAAGCTACCTGAAGACGGTCTTGTTTCCGTTGATCTACATACAATGGACAGAAACATCGTTCCTGCCCCTGTTAAAATCCCCAAGCCGGAAATCGCTGCCCAGCAAGAACAGTTCAAGAATGTCATGGTTGATGCCCCGCCTGAACTGCGGACTTTTCTCATTGAGCAACAGAATATTCAAACCTTGGCGGATATCCGCCGAAAGGGCGGCCTCAGGCATTTGACCGATCTGCCTGAAGTCGACCCCTCGTTTATTCGCAAACTAGAGTCGCTCGCGGATCTGGACAGAATTTCGCCGGATGTTGCGGTGAGCGATGCGCTTCTGCAAAAAAAATTCGACAGTGTCTTAGCCATCGGAGATACGCCCCATTCTGAATTTGTGGCTCAAGTAAGTAACGGGAATGGAGCGCTGAAGGAACTTGATGCCGCCAGGCTGCATGTGACGGCGAGTACTCAGTCTCGTCTTCTGGACAATTTGCGGATGGGGATAGCTGCCAATCATGCCAATGGCTTCAAACTTCCGGAAGCGGAAGGAGCTGACCTCGCTGCCGCCGGATTCTTGCAGTCAAACTGTGGCTGTGCGGACTGTCAGGCGGCTGTGAGCCCGGCCGCTTATCTGACGGCGCTGCTCGATTATGCCTTGAAACACATCAGGAAAAACAGCAAGGATAAGATAGACCTGCAATTCCTCGTGGATACCTTCCATCAGCCCTTCATTGATTTGCCTACCGATTGCGAAGCCGTGGAAAAGCAGGTGCGGCAGGTTCGTATCTGCATCGAAGTGCTGCGGAGTTATTTTGGGAAACGACCATTAGCAGATGCCGCTAAAGAGGCAGTACTCGCCAAAGCGGAAGCGGATTATGGCTTTGCCGTTTACTCGATTCTGCTCAACAGAATCGGCACCTCATACGAGGAAATCCGGCGTATTCGTGCCGAAACCCCTGAGAGTCGAAAAGCTCTGGCAGAACGATTGGGCATTGATCTGACCGAACCGCGTCCTGCTGACCTGCCGAATGACGATGAAAACAATGGAGATGAACTTGATCAACTGTTCCTGGATCCAATCGCCGTAACGCCAAAGGATCATCGCCTCACAGAGCAAGTCATTGAAAAGCTTTTTGGCTTGGGTGATACCACCCGCGATCCTCTCTCTGAAGGCGCAAAGCTGGGAGATGACCAGGCTCAGATCACACGCTGGAATTTGAATGGCGCTGAGTGGAACCAGAACACCGATCCAGAAGGTAGGGTTTATGTCACTTTAGAAAATCCCGCGGCCACTGTCTTTCGCGTCGAACTTTATCAAGATATCGCACGTACAAAGCGGGTTGCCTCCGGTGAGATTGCGACCGCTTCGGGAAAGGTGAGGTTAGTCTCGGAGAATAACAGCCACCTCTCTGGCCTGTTTGAGATTGCTTTCACTGCTGATAGCACAGCCATTTCGATAGCAGCAATACCTGCGGTGTTGAGCTGGAAGTTGAAACACTTGCGCACTCTCTGGAGTCGTCAGGACCACCCGACTGATGTGTATAGTGAGGATGCGTCTCCACAACTACCCATCATTGACCCGGACCTCATCGGGCCAGACGATTTCCGCGCACCGACACAAAAAATCAAGCCTGCCGACCCTGATAGAGCTTTTGATGTTTGGCTGAAGCGGCGCGCATCTATAGATAAAATACTTGGCGGCCTCAAAACAGATCGAGAAACAAAGGGTCTGGCTGAGATACTCCGGCAAGTTCTCGGCAACCCGTTGCCGGATCTCGATGGATTGCTCTTGGTTCTGACAAAAGGTGGTACTCCCGATGAAGTCAAGTCTACAAAAGACAGCGTAACCGCACTTCAGCTTTCCATCGAAAGCTTCACCCGATTAATGTCTATTCGCACTAAAGACCAATTGGCAGTGAGCGATGTTCGCAACGAAAAGGTCAGTCCGGCGGAATGGAGCGAGGTTTATTCGATTTTGGCCCAGGCAACGAAGGCCAAGCGATTTGCCGCCTGGCGGACAGAGGAGAAAGGTGCTGGTATTATCCTGGCGCTTGAGGATTTCTGGTTCTCGGTGCGCGAACCGCAGGAAGGCGACTGGCCCCCCGTACCCGCTGCAGATCAGCCGCTGATCGATCCGGCCATCGTCAAACTTACCGACTTACCGGAATGGTTGGCTGGCAAAGAGGCCATAGCCCTCTGGAATGCGCGAAAAACGATCCTGGAACAGATTCCCGTCAAGCTGAAACAAGAGCGTGAGACCAAAGACTTTGACCAGATGCTGCGGTTGGCTCTTGGGCACCCAGCACCCGGCAATCCATTGCAGCATGATCTCAACATCCTCAAGGATAACTTGAGCAGCCCGGATGATGCGATCCGGAGCAACGCTACAAAGCAGATTGAGAACGATTTACACCTCACGGTTGAGAGCTTTAATCGCCTGATGGTGATCGAGGCGGCGAACGACCAACTCGACTCAGCGAAAAAGCCGAGGGCGGCAGAGTTGGCCGAGGTCTACGCCATTCTCACTCCGGCTCGCAAGATCAAGCACGAGTATCCTCAGTGGGTGCAGGAAGAAAAAAGCGCAGGACTCGTCTGCTGGAAAGCACTCAAGACCAAACTCCCACGCTGGCGCGGAAGCCTTGAGACTCGCCAAGCGTGGCAGCAGGCCTTACGTGTTCGCAGCCAGCAACCCATTATTGATCCTACGGTGATGGGAGCGGATGACCTTCAACACGTCAGCCCCGGTGATCCTGCTTTTGATGTCTGGAAGGATCGTTACGACCGGAACACAGTTTTGCACGATGAGTTGAAAACCGCCCGCGAGGCCGACCCCGATACCATAACGGGTTTGGGTGCAATCATTAAGGACGCGCTCGGTTTTGAATTGGCTGAGTTGGAGGCACTCGACCTTGAACGCCAAGCCGGTCACAGCATCGAAAAACGCATGGAGCAACTGAATCTTATCAATGGCGCTTTTACCTACCTGATGCGGATTCATGGTCTGACGAAAGCGGCACAACCTATCACCGATGCGGAATGGGAAACGGTTTACGCCACTTTGACGCAAACCAAGATCCAGCGAGAATTTGCCGCCTTCCGTATCGAAGAACAGGACAAGCAGATCACTCTAGCTCCAGATTTCTTCAAGATTCCAAAGGAACTGCTTACCCCGCTGCCCTTTGTGGGGCCATTCACGCCGCTCTGGCTATCAACCCGGCAAGCCCGTAGCGACTGGCAAGACACGCTACAATCGCGGATCGATCAGGAGGTAGCTGTCGCCGCAGGTCTCCAAAGTGCGATTAGCGCGGTTGAGGAAGTGACACTACCCATATTGCGCGATGCGCTGATTCAAGCGTCAGATGCCGTCGGCACCAACCTTGGTGATCAAGCCGAATGGATTACTGCACGACTACTGATTGATGCCAGAGCTGGCGGTTGCTTGATGGCAACCCGTATGGAGCAAGCACTTGAAACGCTGCAAACTCTCATCTTTAATTTGCGCACCGGTCAGTTCAAGCAGCTACCCGCATTCACTTTGTCTCTGGTCTCGGACTATTTTGACGAAGAGTGGAAGTGGATCGGGTCCTACGCCACTTTTCGCGCCCCAACGTTTGTCTTCCTTTATCCAGAAAATATTCTTCAGCCGAGTCTCTTGAAGGATAAAACTCCGGTATTCGACCAGTTAATCAGTAATACCCGCGCGCTTCGTGTCAGTCCAAAAATTGCCTGTCGTGAAGCAGAGGCATACGCCGTTTACTTTCGCGATATTTGCTCGCTCGAAATTGAGGCGACCTGCCAGGCTTCCACCGTCGTCTACACGGGTGAGGGCTGTGATCGGCAGTCGACCAACGCACGCTCCATGTTCTATATGTTTGGACGCGCCGCGAGTGGTAAGATTTATTGGTCAGCTTATGATGCTGGCAGTAATTCTTCTGAATACGGCCAGACGTTCTGGAAAGAGGTGGAAGTATTTAGTGTTATTAAAGTTGTTCGAATTGTTGGAGCGATGCCCTACCGGAAGCAAGTTGCTGATACCGATAATGTCTCTAGCAAAGTTGTAAAAAGGTTATACCCTGCAATTCAATCATCCTTCATTCATCTCTTTTGTCTCACCGGAGAGACCGGTAAACAAACCCTCCAACTCGCAAGGCTGAACCTCGATAATTTCGGTGAGTGGGATACAGCTCTTCATCCACTGTCGCCACCGCCACTACCCTTAGTTTCTACACTGGAGATTGTCCCGGTACAGACGCAAAGTGAATTCACGCGACCTGGACTAATCTTTCATAAGCAAAATTATTACAAACTGTACTATAGACAACTGAATGATGACGGCGTTGAATGGGAGCAAAATAACGTCGATTGGTCTTCATATTTTTTTCAGTTCTACTATACAGGTGCAATCTCCACGGCCAATATACATATAAAAATCAGGGCTGCTTTGAGAGTCAATAGTGATATGTTGTGGCTCGTAATGCCTAATTCTCAAATAGGAAATTTTGAGCTGCAGTTAGTTGGATTAAAGCCAGGAGATCAACCGCCTTCAGTCTCAAGAGCATGGAATTTCGAGAAGGCGGAATTTCTGGGAGCACTTCCTGGATCAGAAGATGCCAGATTTGGAATTTCATCCTTCATTGGAAACCAGATAAGCGCTGTCTACATTTTCTGGCGGGATTCCTCTGGTTCTCACTACAAACGTTATGCCAATGACGATAATAAAAATAACCCGGTAAACGACACAATAGCAGACCTCATTCGGATAACTCCAAATTCTGGGAGTGCTGGTACTGGACAACAGGTGCTGGCTTATCAGCGAGAAAAGAATGCTCAGGCTTTCTTCATGTATAAGTATGCCGAGTCAGGCAGCAGCCTTGTCGAAGCAGCCACAATTCGTGCTGTTCCTCGGGTTAAATCGCCTCTAAACATACCTCTCCACCTATCTGCAACAGACCTCCAACAGCGTCGTCAGCAGATCATTGCGGCATTTGCACTGAATGCTGATGCCAAATCTTCCATGCTCACCTATCTCCGTGAGGCATACTATTTTGTCCCGATGCATCTAGCTCTGGCGCTGCAAAGTGTCGGCCATCATTTGGCGGCTCTGGATTGTTTTCGGACTGTATATGATTACGAAGCCCAGATCGAACCACTAAACCACCGAAATATTTATTACGGTCTGGAACTTGATGCCAAATTGCCCGACATCCCTGTTTACCAACAGGCCGACGGTTGGTTGCTTGACCCTTTGAATCCCCACTTAATTGCAGCCACCCGACGTTATGCCTATACCCGATTTACCCTTATGTCAGTGGTTCGGTGTTTGCTCGATTTTGCGGATTCTGAATTCACGCAAGAAACCGGAGAGTCGCTGGCAACAGCGCGAACACTGTATCTATCGGCCTTGGAGCTGCTCAACTTACCGGAGCTGCAACAAAAACTCGGCGGTTGTGACGACTTGATTGCCGAATTAAAGATCGAACCTGGTAAAGATATTCCACCAGAAGTACCGGCAGCCGTCGGCGAGCTCATGGAAGAGCTAACTAAAACGGCCAGTGGTCAAGGCAGGATAACCGCAGTCCCGTCACATTCGCAAATCGCTGCCGCAGTCAAAGAGGTGACTGCTAAGCTGAGCGGAGCGTCAGAATGGACGGTGAAATTGGCCGAAGCCCGAGAGGTAGTGCAAGCGGCCGTCGCTAATGCTCCAGTTTCTCTCGCGATGGGAGCGCTGGTGAGTGCGACGGCAAATATTGTCAAGGAACAGCATGCGCTGCTCATAACTTCGCCCATTATAGACGACAGATTGCAGCGTGTCAGTACGACGGTAGCAAAGCAGGTTTTTGATGGTGTAGAACTGCTTGCCCCAGCCGTTCCGCAAAATAATGCCAACATCATACAAGCATTGCCTCTACCGCCTTTACCGCCTGTCATTACGCCATCGCTGCAGTTTTGTATTCCTCCCAATCCAATTCTCAAAGTTTTGCGCCTCCACGCCGAACTCAATCTCTATAAGCTGCGAACCTGCCGTAACATCGCTGGCATGAAGCGTCAGTTAGACCCTTATGCTGCACCGACAGATACGACCAGCGGACTGCCGGCGATCGGGGCGGGTGGGCAGCTTACCCTTCCGGGAATTGCGACGCTTCATCCCTCTCTCTACCGCTATCCTGTACTGATCGAACGGGCAAAGCAACTCGTGCAACTAGCTGCTCAGGTTGAATCGTCTATGTTGTCGGCGCTACTAAATCGAGATGCGGCAGCCCAGACACTGTTGCAGGCTCGTCAGCAATTGAGCCTCGCGCAAGCTGGTGTACGACTTCAAGATTTGCGCGTAGGCGAAGCGAACGACGGAGTGACGCTGGCCGACCTTCAGCAGGAACGTGCTCAGATTCAAATAGACACCTTTGCTGATTGGCTCCAGACGGGAGCCAACCAGTATGAAAGAGACATGATCTTTGCCTATGAACTCGCTGCTCAAGCCCAGAAATGGGCAGCCGATGCTTCATTCCAAATTCAGGCTAAACAATCAGCCATATCTTCCGCTCAATTGGCCGCAACAATTGCCCAGGCAGGAGGGCCTTATGCAGCCATTGGTGGTCTGGCAGCCGGTGGCCTCAATCTCGCTGTAGACCTGACATTGTTTGACAATCTTCGTGACGAAACAAGAGACGCAATCAGCTTTACGTTGCAAGCTCAGACTGCTTCGATAAACGCGGCATTGGAGCGAAGGAAAGACGAGTGGCAGTTGCAGCAGCATCTTGCGGAACAGGACTTGCAAATCGGCGGACAACAAAAAAAGATCGCCGAAGATCATGTGCAAATAGCGGCACAGGAGCGCGTCATTGCAGGAATTGGAGCCGATAACGACAAGGATTTGGTCGAATTTCTGACCAACAAATTCACGAATGTCGAACTCTTCGATTGGATGGGCAACGTGCTTGAAAGGGTCTACAGCTTCTTTCTCCAACAAGCGACAGCGATGGCGAAACTGGCCGAAAACCAGCTCGCGTTCGAACGCCAGGAAGCTCCTCCGGTCTTTATTGAGTCGGATTACTGGGAGATGCGCTCAGAGAGTAGTGCACTTGGAAATACAGATGGCAAAGGTCTCGATCGACTCGGGCTAACCGGCTCCGCGCGCCTACTTCAAGACATTTATCAGCTTGATCAATATGCTTTTACCACCAACAAGCGGAAGCTGCCGCTGACCAAAACAATCTCGCTCGCACGAATTGTGCCCTTCGAGTTTGAGCGCTTCCGCGAGACCGGTGTGCTTCCTTTTGCCACACCAATGGAGATGTTCGATCGTGGGTTTCCCGGTCACTATCTGCGCCTGATTAAACGAGTGCGCACTTCAATCATCGCGCTCGTCCCACCCATGCAAGGCATCCACGCGACACTCTCGACATCCGGCCCATCCCGTGTGGTGATCGGCGGCGACGTTTTCCAGACTGTACCGATCCGGCGTGCCCCCGAGTTTATTACCCTCAGCGCGCCCAGTTTTTCGACCGGTGTGTTTGAGTTAGATGCGCAACCGGACATGCTGCTGCCGTTTGAAGGCAGTGGCGTCGAGATGAGTTGGGAATTTAACATGCCCAAAGCCGCCAATCAATTGGACTATCGATCAATTGCCGATATCCTGATCACGATTGAATACACTGCCCTTAATAGTTTCGATTACCGCCAGCAGGTTATCCAAAACCTCAACCCCAAGTTAAGTGCAGATCGCCCTATCAGCTTCCGCAATCAACTCGCCGATCAGTGGTATGACCTGCATAACCCTGAGCAAACCAAAACGCCGATGACATTAATGTTCAAGACAGTCCGCGAGGATTTCCCTCCAAACATCGAAGCATTAAAGATTCAGCATGTAACCCTATATTTCGTGCGATCCAATGCCCCGTTGAATGAGGTGCCGGTTAGCCATCTCCGTTATACCGCGCAAGAAGAAGCCGGAAAAGTCGGCGGAAGCGCTACCTCCATCGACGGCATCATCAGTACACGCCGCGGCAACGCGGGAAGCTGGACTGCCATGATTGGCAAATCACCAGTCGGCGAATGGGAGCTTGCCTTACCCAATACCGAGGAAATGAGGAACTGTTTTAAGAATGAGGAGATAGTGGAGATGTTATTTGTTATTACTTATTCGGGCCGTACGCCAGAATGGCTGAATTAGGGGTGCGTTTGTTTAAACGCACCCAAGGTTTTGTTTCCACTCTTTTCTCTGAAAAACATTTTTGTTAGAAACTGACTCCACTTCAAGTTGCACGGTTAAAATTGCCACATTTAAGGTACTGTTTTCCTATCCACTACCAGAGTGAAGGTGTCTACTGTTAGGGTAATCAATAAGTAGTCTCAAAAACCTAGCAAGATAAACAGGTCTTCTTGACTTTTCAAAAGATAAGATTTCCCTAGGAGTCTGTCGGATTTAGACTCATTTTAAAAATAGAAAAAATTCCTAAAAACAATGTATCATTTTGATTTCACGATATAAATCTT
>RCMY010003443.1_pt1 | contig 14000 bp, 13 predicted proteins | sample 2041341 | NCBI WGS metagenome assembly RCMY01 (sample SAMN09708234, study PRJNA481090) | Marine sediment metagenome, whole genome shotgun sequencing project.
AGACCCGCAGCACGTGCGCGCTCAAGATAGCCCCGCAGTGTCGTTCGGCCAATCACAAGGCTGGCCTCTATCTGGCGCGTCGACAGCCCTTCAGCTGACAGACGCAGAACGTCGTGTATCTTGCGCATTGGCAATCTTCTCATCGGGCTTCCTCAGGCTTCAAAAACCGGAGAGTAGCCAGTGGCAGATCACCTCGCAGCAGCACGTCACAGGGGTGGGCGGATACCCCGGAATCCCTGGGCGGATAAAATCGGAATGGGTGGGCGCATTAAATCGGAATCGGTGGGCGCATCAGCCCGGAATACGCACCCGACACTGGAATTGTGCGTATCGCTTATTGTGATGGAAACCCGATAAGCGCGCGCCTTGTTCCAGAGAACATTTGCGATTGCGGTGTCGGGATCTAGATCGGGAGACATTTCAAGCAACTGCGTGATTTCAGACACCAGACGGTGATCATGGGCACCGGTCTCGAAGTCCTCAAATTCAGGCCAGACATCATCTCTGATCGTATCTCGTGGGTTTTCTGTCGCCTTCTCTTCGCAAACGACCGCTCGCGTAATGGTGCTGGTCTTTTTGTCCACATGAAGATGTAAGCCGTCAAAGCCCTTATCTGCATGCTGCATGTGCGGTGCCGCGATCAGCTCACCACTGCTTTGTAGATGAGCTGCGATCCAAGACACCGTCTGGAAGATCCATCCATCCCGGTGCCAAGGATCCTTTTGTGTCGAAATCAAAAGCTCTCTCGCGCCAGTAAAGGCGGTTTGGTGAGGGCTGGCAGCGGTCGCGCCGGTCTCAGCCAGGATTTTTGCAACATGCCTGTATTGGCCAAGTGCCACGCGCGCGATGTGATGTGCGAGATCATCAGGATCGGTCACCGTCCAATCCGAACCAGCCCACTTATCATCCTTACTGATGTCAGAGAATTTAATTGGCATCGCGATTATTTCACCCGCTTTTCAAGAGAAAAACGAGTCCATACGCTTTCAAGCTTTGCCCAATCTTCGCCGGGAAAGTGCTCAATCAACCGATAGAATATGATCAGAAAAGCATCTCTTGTTGTCTGATCGGTAAATGTATCGGCCTGATCCGGTGTGAGAAGCGGTGTCATATCGTTGATTAGATTGCCACGCGCCAGTTTGGATAGCATGCGTTCTTGTGCCTGCGCCCGAGTGATCTCCAAACCAGTCGCCGCAAGATATCTACCCAACAGGACAACAACTTTCTCAACGTCTAAGTCTTTGAACACCGCCAGTGCATGTGCAAGATCATATAGATCCCGACCCTTGTCGCGCTGTAATAAGGCCCGCAACTTCGTTGCCAACAATTCCTCATTCGAAAACGTTGCAATGTCGGTTTGACCCGTGAACCAAGGGTTCTCGACCCGAAATGGCATCGTGATGGCTGTATCGAAAGCTTCGATTTCTCTGCTATTGATTTCAACTTTCAACCGAATGGGCGCGTCGCTTCCATCTTCGGCATCCACACGGAATTTCAGTTTAGGCGCGATCTGACTTTGCACAAACTGGGCTTGACCGAGCCATGGCTCTAGTACCTCGCGCATGCGATCAAGAATAGGTCCGATACCACCATGAGAAGTTCTCACGAGATCAATATCTTCGGAATATCGAAGCGGTCGCGGAAAATGCAACTTGTTCAATGCAGTCCCACCACGAAACCGCAGTTCTTTCGATAGGAAGGGATCAGAGAACAGGTCAACCAACGCGCGACTGATGATCAGATCCTGCTCAATCTGCCTTTGCTCTGCCCAGGGCGCGACATGTGACCAAGCAACGATGTTCTGTGCGGGTATCATTCATCGACCTCCGGATGACGCCGAACGATGATCTTCCAACGATTGTCCCGTGCGATGGGTTCGGGCGCAAAATCAGGATCACGCGCTTCTACACGGTCGAGTTCGGTCCAGGACATTCGGCCACGTGCCAACAACGACGTGTATATCGGATTTGCATCAACGCCAAGATCGATCCACTCTAGAAGATACCCCAAACGCTGGACCGTCGCGCGGTCAAAGGCAGGTGATAACCTCGCGAGTAGGTCCATGTCAATTTTGGGCACCAGATCCGACAACACTGTGATCACATTGTCGAGGCCGGCTGAGACATGCGTATATCGTAAAAGGTCCAGCGCAGTGAGCGTCGCTGTAGCCACCTTCATTTTGCCGGTTTCGGTCTTCCGATCTTCAATGCCGTCTGCCAAAATAGCGATGTCTTTGCGATATGAGAAAACCAGAGCGTTCCGGCCCATTCGAATTTTTGGCAATCGCTTGTTGGTGATGATCTGAAATGACATCACGGCTTGATGTGTCGCGCCCTGCAATTCCGCTGCCTTCAGTAGACCTACATAATAGGGCGATTTTTCATGCCGCATCAGATCATCTAAGAACCAGCCCACAGGTGGCGAACCGATCGAGGCATATTGTGGGGGGACAATCACATAGAAGCCCTGTCGCGGATGGAGCAGGGCTCCTTTTTTTTGCAGCCTTGCTGATGCATCTAAAAATGCACCGTGATTGATGCCCAAAGCGGTTACCGCTTCATCCGCAGTAAACACACAGGCGCCTTTTGATAGCAGTGAGTCGATATAGCCAGCAAGAGAAGATCGTTGGTCGTGAATCATGTTGAATTTTCCGCGTTGCGTACGGAGATGTATACATGATTTTGCCATACCTGCAAAATCATGTTCATATAATCGCGAAAAATGCGGAAATCTCAGCTTTAAAATGTCACTTGGTAGACACGTCATTCATCCGAATAGTGAAAGCTAGCCCTCTAAACAGGCCCAAATCCTGTGCTTGGAACAGGTAACGATAATGGAGGAGCTATCGGAACCAAGTTCGGTGGTGCCGGATCTAAGCTCGGCCGATCGTCTGGTTACGGTAGGGCAGGGGGCCAATCGCGATAGCAGATGCTTCTGTTGACCCCCACCACGATGGCCCAGAGGCGCATTATTGCGCCTGGAGTACATCAAGAACCGTGGGGACATGCGAGGTTGTGGGCACTACCGATCAGACGAGCAGGGTCACACAGAGAAGCATCGCAAAGGCGGCTCGTCCGATCGTCCGTAACGATTTCATCCAGGCCGCCTGTCCGCCCATATTGTCCGCAGCGCTGCTACTGCGCCATCTTGTTCTATCCTCCCTGGGGCGATACGACTCTACTATGTCAGACACAGACGCTCATGCAGGTCATCCTGCGCTGATTGCCCGGCTAAAACGTGCCGACGGTCATCTACGCTCTGTCATCGCAATGCTGGAGGTCGGCAAACCCTGCCTTGAGGTCGCCCAACAGCTTCTGGCTGTCGAGAAGGCGGTGGCTAATGCCAAGCGCGTGTTGATCCATGACCATATGGATCATTGCCTCGATGTCGAAGGATCGGAAACCGATCGCGGCGAACTCACGGCGATCGCACGCTATCTCTGAGGGCAACATGCTGGCAGTTCTTTCTGATCGGACCTATCGGCATCTTTTTCTGGCACAGGTCGTCGCGCTGCTTGGTACGGGCTTGGCGACAATGGCGCTCGGCCTGCTGGCTTACGACCTCGCCGACGAACGAGCGGGCCTCGTGCTCGGCACGATCTTCACGATCAAAATGGTGGCCTATGTCGGCATTGCGCCTATCGCCGGAGCATTCGCCGACCGTGTCCCACGCCGCGCGATGCTCGTGACATTGGACCTTGTGCGCGCGGGCGTGGCACTTGCGCTCCCTTTCGTCACCGAAATCTGGCAGGTCTATGTCCTGATTTTCCTTTTGCAATCGGCCTCGGCTGCGTACACGCCCACGTTTCAAGCCACGATCCCAGACGTCCTGCCGGACGAGGCACGCTACACTCGTGCGCTCTCGTTGTCGCGACTGGCATATGACCTGGAGAATATCCTTTCCCCTGCTCTGGCCGCATTGCTGCTAACGGTCATGAGCTACAACACTCTGTTTCTTGGAACTGTCGCCGGATTTTCCGCGTCAGCGCTTCTGGTGGTTTCGGTTATCTTGCCCAGCCCCAAGGGGAAGGAACCGCGCGGGATTTACGACCGGACCACAAGGGGCATCCGCATCTACCTCGCCACGCCGCGCTTGCGGGGACTTCTCGCTCTGAATCTTGCGGTGTCGAGTGCGGGCGCGATGGTCTTGGTCAATTCAGTCGTTCTGGTGCGTGGGCAACTGGGTCTGGGCAATACCGCATTGGCTTGGACGATGTTTGCTTTTGGGGCCGGCAGCATGATCTCGGCGCTCGCCTTGCCGCGCCTGCTGGACAGATTTCCCGATAAACCTGTGATGATGTCTGGGGCGTGGATGATGGTCGCAGCTCTGCTGGGGATTGCCCTTGCCGTCTGGAGCACTGGGCTGAACTGGCCGCTGCTGCTCGCCGTCTGGTTGCTGATCGGCATTGGCAATTCAGCTGTAGTAACGCCATCAGGCCGCCTCTTGCGACGCTCTGCCCACCCCGAGGATCGACCCGCAATCTTCGCTGCGCAATTCGCGCTGTCCCATGCTTGCTGGCTGCTGACCTATCCCCTGTCGGGCTGGCTGATGACTGCCTTTGGCACAGTGCCCGCGCTGATCGTTCTTGCCCTTCTGTCTGCCGCCGGGGTCATCCTGTCCATCTTGATGTGGCCAGCGCGAACCTCCTCCGCGATCGCGCACACTCATACAGATCTACCACCAGATCACCCGCATCTACAAAGCCATGGGGTCCGCGGGCACAGTCACGCGATCATCATCGACGATCTTCACCGTCACTGGCCCATGCGTAGTTGATATGCTGGCGCTATCCGGTTTATTTTTTGCGGCGTTTCTGGCCGCAACCCTGATCCCTGCCCAGTCCGAGGCGGCGCTGGTCGGATTGCTGTGGGCCAACACGCATCCGGTGGGGCTGCTTATTCTCGTTGCCACGGTGGGGAATGTCCTTGGCTCTGTGGTCAACTGGGCCCTCGGACGATACCTCAACCATTTCACTGACCGGCGCTGGTTCCCGGTGTCTGCAACGCAGATGGAGAACGCATCGCGCTGGTATCAAAAATGGGGCTACTGGAGTCTGCTCGGAAGTTGGCTGCCAGTTGTCGGGGATCCGCTGACCCTTGCAGCGGGCGTACTGAAGGAGCCATTGGGACGCTTTCTGATCATTGTGACCTTCGCAAAAGCGGGTCGCTACCTCGTACTGGCGATGGTCACATTGCAATATCTATGAAGAGCTCAGAATGCGGATGGCGGATACTTTTTAAAGTCCGCTCAAACGAATTGGCTGAAGCATTGCAACGATCGGCTTCTACGGATTGCTGCCGTTCCGTAGCGTGTGCGGCATTAACACAATGGGTCGAAGCCGCCTTGAGGCAGCGCAGCGCGTTAGCTGCTTCTTGGGGGGCAAGATCGTAGCTCAAGGCCACTCTGCGCGTTCACGTGTCTATCTGGTGTCGCAGTGTAGCTTCACCAGACGGTCATTCGTGCAACGTGCAGCAATCCCCCCCCCCGTCTCTTCTATGGGAAAGCGAATAGGGGTGGCAGATTTCGGAGCTTTCCCAACACAAATTCAAGCTGCGATTTATAAATGTACGACATAATCTCTTGACAGAAGTTAACCACAAATTCCATTCTGCAAGCGGTTACATGAAAACGGTTACATTGTTATTGATGGGGGGAGAGAGCGCCTTGGCTGCCACTACGCTAAAAACCGATGCGCTTTCTAAGCGCTATGGTGCGACGGTTGCACTGGACGGCGTGACGGTCAGCCTCCGCGAAGGCGAAGTCCATGCGATTCTCGGTGAAAATGGCGCTGGCAAATCGACTTTGGTCAAGCTTCTCTCGGGAGTTGTGGCGCAAAATTCGGGTGAGATGGAACTGTGCGGTCGGCCCTATAAGCCCGCCTCGATTAAAGGCGCGCGTATGTCAGGCGTTTCGACGTCTTTCCAAGAACTGAGCCTAATTCCAAATATGACGGTCGGTGAGAACCTGCTGCTGCCGCGCGCATCCAAACGTGCCTTCTGGCCCGACTCGCGCCAAACAATCATGCGCTGCGCTGCCCAAATTCTGGCGGATTGGGAGGTCACCGATATTGCCCCCGAAGCAATCATTGAGGACCTTTCGCTGGCCGAGCGCCAGCGTGTCGAAATCACACGGGCGCTGAGCCATGCCAGCCGCTTGTTGATCCTTGACGAACCGACAGCGGCCCTGCCCGACCCCGAATGGCTGTTTCAGCAAATTCGCCGCGTGACCGCCAATGGTGTCGCAGTGATGTACATCTCGCACCGCTTGGGCGAAGTGCGCAAAATCTGCCAGCGCGCGACTGTGTTGCGTAACGGCGCGACCATCGAAACCGTGGATCTGGACGGCGTGAGCGACGATGATATCTTTTCCATGATGGTCGGACGTAGCCCCGATCGGGTCTATGGTCATGTCGCTGAGATTCCGGAAGACTCCGCCACCATTTTGGAGGTGTCCGGCCTCTGCGCGGCCCGGATCGCGCCGTTGGATCTCACCCTGCGCGTGGGCGAGATTGTCGGCGTTGCAGGGCTGGACGGTCAGGGCCAGAAGGAGCTGTTCCAAACGCTGGGCGGTGTGACGCGGCCCACCTCGGGGCAGGTACGCATCGGCGGCGTGCCCGCCAATCTGTCGACGCCGAGGGGCGCGCTTGGGTCCGGCATCGGCATCGCCTTTGTCCCCGAAGAGCGCAAGACCGAAGGCATCTTTGCCAACCTCACCTCGGCCACGAATATTGTTCTACCGAAAATCTCGAGGCAAAGCCGCGCGGGCCTCGTAACGGCCGGAACCGAACGCGCGGCTGCGGCGGACGTGGCAGAAAAGGTTGCATTGGCACCGCGATACCTGGCGTTTTCCGTGGGCAATCTGTCGGGCGGTAACCAGCAAAAGGTTCTGCTGGCCCGGGCATTGATGACCGGGGCCAAATGCCTGATCCTGTTCGACCCCGCGCGCGGCGTAGACGTGGGCACCAAGCAGGCGATTTACGCCATGATGCGCGATTTCGTCGCCAAGGGCGGCGCGATCCTGTTTTATTCGTCGGAACTTAGCGAGCTGGTGCATCTCAGCACGCGGTGTCTGGCAATCTATGACGGGCGTATCACCGCCAACATCCTCCGCGCGGATTTGACCGAAGAGCGTTTGCTGGCGGCCGCGCATGGCCACGACCGGCAAGATCAGAAGATGGCGGGCTAACCGATGACCGAAACCGCAGCACCGGCCAATGGCCTCACCCTTCCCACGCTCAGAAGCGTCGCGGAAAGCGCCCTCTTGATCATCGTAATCTATGTCATCATGGCTGCGGTCTATGCTTGGGTACAGCCCTCGGCGCTGTCGCAATATTCGATTGAATCTTTGTTTAACAACTCGCTGCCGCTGATGCTGGCCGCCGCAGGGGCGACATTCGTGATCCTGCAAGGCGGATTCGATCTGTCGCTGGCAGGAGTGATTTCGCTAAGCAACGTCATCGTCGCCGTTTGGCCGATGGAGGGACCGGGCGGCGCGGCGGTCAACCTCGCCATGGTGCTGGCAGTTGGGCTGGCGGTCGGTGCGGTCAATGGCTTCGTCGTGGCATATCTGCGCATTCAGTCTATCGCCGCGACGCTTGCGACGATGATTGTCTGTCAAGGCATCGCTCTGCTAATACTCAAGGCGCCGGGCGGATATGTGTCTGATTTCATGGCTTATGACCTGACGCAATCAATCGCGGGCGGAATCCCCGTCGCGCTGGTCGTCGCGGCCCTCACCATGGCGTTCTGGTCTGTCTATCGGCGCACGAATTCCGGCCGTGCCCTGTTGGCTGTCGGTCAGGATGAACATGCGGCGGCACTGTCGGGCATCGACGTGGAGCGTACGCGGTTCTTCTCTTTCGTCTGGGCCGGGGCGTTCTACGGGCTGGCGGGCTACATGCTGGCTGCGCAGACATCGACGGGCAACCCAAACGCGGGCGATCCGTTTCTTCTGCTGACTTTTGCGGCGGTTGCGCTTGGCGGGACGTCCTTTGCGGGCGGGCGCGGCGGCGTCACCGCGTCTCTCTTTGGCGCGGCAACTCTAATGCTGATGCAGAAGGTGCTTTTCGCCGTGGGCGTGTCGTCGTTTTACACAGGCGTCATTCAGGGTGCGATCATGATTCTGGCTGTCCTTTTCTCGGTCGGTGTCAACGCCATCGTCAACCGCAGGAGAGCGAGCTGATGCAAACCGGCGCGCCCCCACGCAACCCCCCTCCGCAGGAAGATACCCGTGCCACGTCGCGCATTAGCGGTCAGGCCATCACTGTCGCCACGATCTTTGGCATCACGATTGCGATGATCCTCGCGTCACGCTTTGTCAGTACGTCATTCGGTGGCTGGTCGCAGATCGAGACGATCCTATACCTGTCTTCGTTTCTGGTGTTCTGCGCGTTCGGGCAGGGTCTGGTCATTTTGGTCCGCGGATTGGACCTGTCGATTGCGTCGATGATTACTTTGGGCGGCGTTCTGACAGCGTCTTTCATGGATGGCAGCAACGCGGGGCTTTATTATGTGGCGCCCGGTATATTGCTGGCCTGCGCACTGGTCGGCTGCGTTTCGGGCATCGGAGTGAGTTATTTCAAGGTGCCGCCCTTCATCATGACGATGGCCGTCGGCCTGATAATCTATAGTCTCTGCCTCGGCTTCACCCAAGGAACTCCGCGCGGCTATCCCGCACCGTTGCTGAGTAGCTTCATGCAAGGGCGGCTGCTGGACATTCCTTTGCCCATCTTCCTGCTGCTGGCGTTCATTGTGCTCGGCACTGCGGTGCAATCATTCTCGGCATATGGGCGCAAATTGAACGCTGTCGGTGACAATCCCCTCGCGGCTTATATCGCGGGTCTGCCCAGCAATGCACTGGTGATCAGCGCCTACGCCCTCTCGGCCCTCTTTGCTGGATTCACGGGGATGGTGCTGGCGGGCTATGCCAATGGTGCGACGCTGCGGATGGGGGATGATTATCTGCTGCCGTCCATCGCGGCGGTCGTCGTAGGCGGCTCGTCTATCTTGGGCGGTCAGGGAAGTTTTCTAGGCACGGTCGGGGGCGCATTCCTGCTGACGACGCTGGCCACCATCCTCGCTGCCCTCGGCATTGAGCAGGGCTGGAAAACGATCGTCGAGGGTCTGGTCATCCTTGTCGCACTCATTGCGCTGCGCGAGCAGTCTTTCGCGGTCTTTCGCAATTGGTTCGGCAAGGACCGGTAAAAACAGCCATTTCAGGCGGCTGGATCAACCAGCCGCTTCAATTGCCGGAAATACCGGCGCACAGAGGAGGAACTAACAATGAAAACCAACAAAACAGCAATGGCCGCCGCGCTGGCGGCAATCGTGGCCGGGGGCGCGCAATTCGCACCCAACGTAGCCGAGGCAAAGACAGCAGACGGCAAATGGCTGATCTACCTGTCGCTCAGCTATTCGGGCAACTCGTGGCAAAGCGAGGCCGCCAACATCGTCAAGGCGCTGGCCGCAACCCCGCCATATAACGAAACCGTCGAATTGGTCGAGGTTATCTCGGGCACCGACCCGCAGGCACAGATCTCGGATTACGAGAGCATGATCGCCAAGGGCGCAGACGGCGTCGTCAGCTTTCCGATATCGTCCACGGCGCTCAACCGCACGGTCAAGCGGGGCTGCGATCAGGGCGTTCTGTTCTTCATGTATGACGCCACCGTGACCGAGGAATGCGCGTATAATATCAGCTACATCACCTCGGGCTTTGGCGAAAATTCGGCGCAGGCGCTGGTCAACGCGATGGACGGCAAGGGCAAAATCTTCCTGTCGCGCGGCGTTCCTGGCAACTCCGTCGATGATCGTCATACCAATGGTGCGATGCACATCTTCAACCAGTACCCCAATATTGAAGTCGCTGCCGAATATTACAGCTATTGGGACGACCGCACGACGCAGCAGGAAACGGCCAAGGCGTTGGCCGCGCATCCCGATGTCGATGGTATCTGGGCGCAGGCTGGCGAATACGGAGCCATTCAGGCGCTGCAACAGGCCAATCCCGACCGGCTGGTGCCGATGACCGGCGAAAACTCGAACGGGTTCCGTCTGGCGCTGGCGAACCCTGAAATGCAGGAAAAAGGCCTCAAGGGCGTCTCGGCGGGCTCGCCCCCCGCGCAGTCGGGCTTTGCATTTAAGATCATGATGGAAATCCTAACCGGCCAACGTGAGGCGCTGCCCGAGGATCAGCGCAACATTGAATATCCGCTGCCTTGGGTTCCCGCAGAAGACGTCAAGCTGTGCGAGGGTGACAAGATGGAGGACGGTTGCAACGCCTTCCCCGATGGCAAAGTTCAGGCCTCGTTCGTGACCGAGGTGTTCAACCCCGAGCTGCTGCCCGAACTGTCGCTGGTCTCGGCCAATGAGGGCAAGGCCACGCCAGACGCTGAGATCCAGCCGCTGCCTGCGGACGCAGTGGTGCAGGCCCCGAACGAGCCGGGCATCAACTGCCGCAAATGCGAGGCGCCCGAAGGCCTCTATTCGCTGACCAAGATCGAAGCGACGGTTCAACCGTAGCCAACGAAAGGCAGGGCGCGAGCGTTGTGCCCTGCCCGTCCGCCGCCCGGCCAATCTCCCTGTCCGGGCGGCGGCACATCACCCGAGCGGCGGAATACGCCCCGAGATCTGTCAATTGTCGCCGGAAAGGACCAAATCATGACCATTGAATACCTGAAACGAGGCAAGACCGAAGCCGAGCGCACGGAAGACGACGCTAAGGTTCGCGGTGTCGTCGAAAGCACTCTGGCGGATATCGAAAAGCGCGGCGATGCCGCCGTGCGCGATCTGAGCGTCAAGTTTGATGGCTACTCACCAAAGGCCTTTCGCCTTAGCGCCTCGGAGATTGAGGCTGCGATGCAAAAAGTCTCGGCGCGCGACATGGACGACATCAAATTCGCACAAAAGCAGATCCGCAATTTCGCCGAAGCGCAGCGCGCGTCGATGACAGACATTGAGATCGAAACGCTGCCCGGCGTCATTCTGGGTCACAAGAATATCCCAGTTCAGTCCGTGGGCTGCTACGTTCCGGGTGGCAAGTTCCCCATGGTCGCCTCGGCGCATATGTCAGTGCTGACCGCCTCGGTCGCGGGTGTGCCGCGCATCGTGTCAGCCGCCCCGCCTGTGGACGGCAAACCCCATCCGGCCATCGTCGCCGCACAGCATATGGGCGGCGCGCATGAAATCTACGTTCTGGGCGGCATTCAGGCGGTCGGCGCCATGGCGCTGGGAACTGAGACGATCGACCCCGTTCATATGCTGGTTGGCCCCGGCAACGCATTTGTGGCCGAGGCCAAGCGCCAGCTATATGGCCGCGTCGGTATCGACCTGTTTGCCGGGCCGACCGAAACCATGGTGATCGCGGATGAAACCGTCGATGCGGAAATGTGCGCGACTGACCTTCTGGGCCAAGCTGAGCATGGCTACAACTCGCCCGCCGTCATGGTCACCAACTCGCGCAAGCTGGCCAAGGACACGATGGCCGAAATCGAACGTCTGCTGAAAATTCTGCCGACGGCCGAGACGGCTTCGGTTTCGTGGCGCGATTATGGCGAAATCGTCCTGTGCGATACCTATGACGAGATGCTTGAGGCCGCAAATGACATTGCGAGCGAGCATGTGCAGGTGATGACGGACCGCGACGACTGGTTCCTCGACAATATGACCAGCTACGGCGCGCTGTTCCTCGGACCGCGCACAAACGTGGCCAATGGTGACAAGGTAATCGGCACCAACCATACACTGCCTACGAAAAAGGCCGGGCGCTACACAGGTGGTCTATGGGTCGGCAAATTCCTAAAGACCCACTCCTACCAGCGTATCATCACCGACGAGGCAGCGGCGATGGTGGGCGAATACGGCTCTCGGCTATGCCTGCTCGAAGGGTTTGTCGGTCATGCCGAGCAGTGCAATCTACGGGTGCGCCGTTATGGTGGCCGTAACATCGGCTATGGCAAGGCCGCAGAGCCTATCGATAGCTGACATAGCAATTGGGCGATCAGCAAAGGACGACCGGGATGGACCGAGACAGCGCGCAATCAAAGACTAAGGCACAGGCCAATGGCCGCGTGACAGTCAGGGATATCGCCCGCGAACTCGGCGTTTCGGTCGCTACAATCTCGCGCGCGCTTAGCCCCGACAAGGTGATCGCCGACAAGACGCGCAGCCGCGTTATGGCCAAGGCGCGCGAGATGGGCTACGCGCCCAACCTTTTCGCACGTGGACTAAGCTCGCAGCGCAGCGGCATCGCGGCGCTCTTTGCCAGCAACATCACCAATCCCTTTTATCCCGAAGTTGTGGTCAAGCTGACGCGGCGTTTGCAGGACGTCGGTTTGCACACGATGTTGTTCACCTCTGTCGACGATGCGGGCGCCGACGCCGCACTGCCCTTACTGCGTCAATATAATCCCGACATTGTCATCATCCTCGCCGCATCAATGACGCCCGAGGCGCTGAACGACTGTGTTGACGGGCACACACCCGTGATCCTCTTTAATCGCTACATCGAAGGTGCCCGCGCCAGCGCGGTCTGCTGTGACAATTATGAGGGCGGCTATCTGGTCGCGACGAGTCTGGCCGAGGCGGGGCACGAGCGGCCCGCCTTCATCTCGGGGCTGGAGGCCGCAAGCACCAATATCGACCGACGTCGCGGTTTTTGCGATGGCTGTGCGGCGGCAGGGATGCCCGCGCCGCAGATCATATCGGGCGGGGATTTCAACTATGCGACGGGATACGAGGGTATGAAAAGCCTCGCGAGCGGCAATGATCGCCCCGACGCAGTATTCTGCGCCAACGATATCGTCGCCATCGGCGCGATGGACGCCGCCCGCCGCGATCTGGGGCTAAGCATCCCGCGCGATCTGTCGGTCGTTGGATTTGACGATATTGAGATGGCCAGCTGGCCGTCGCATGAGTTGACCACAGTGCGCCAGCCGATGAACGCAATGATCGAATGCGTGATCGCGGAAATGAACCGATTGAATGACAAGGGCGACACCGCCTCGCGCGATCAGTTTCTTCCCGGTCGCCTGATGGTTCGCAAATCCGCGCGTCTGGTCGCGCCAGACAAAAGGGCTGACACATGACAGCACCAATTGACAAACTTCACGGTGCCGAATGCGGCATCTGGGACATTCCCTCCACGTCCGGCGCCGAGCATATCTTTGCCGCCGGATATACTGACGAAGCAGTTGCCGCCTATCTGTCGCAGGCCACGCCGCTTTATGCCGCCCTGTCACGCATTCTGGCGCAACTCAGCGGTGTCATGCTTTTGTCGCTTGGAACGCGGCGTAAATCAGGTGCGCTCGATCTGGATCATGCGATCCATATCAGCGCGATGGACCAGCTGACCGAAGTGCAGGACCGCCTGCGCGCTCTGCATGTGCCGCACACCGCTGCGCGCCACCACGGCGCTCTGCAGACCTGCGCCGATCACCTGAGTGGCGCCTTGCGCGGTATGGACATCCTTCCTTCCAGCCTAGGCTCTCTGCGCGATGCAGGGCAAAAGGACATCATCCGCCAGCTTCACCTTGCTCAGCGCCTGCTGATCGCCACCGCTGAGCCGGACGCAAAAATAACGCCGGTAGATCTCAGCCATGCCTGCTGTTCCTGCCACGCGGCGAGCACCCCCAAACAAGCACAGTCCTGACGGAGGAGACTAAAATGGCCGATTATTCAATTCACGTTCTGGAATACAGCTATGTTCCGAAATATCACAAAAGCGGCGTCCTTTATGGCGCGCATAACGAGGGTTACGTCAAACTCCCCTATTGCTACGTTCTGCTTCGCAGCAAAGATCACGTGGCTCTGGTCGATGTCGGCTATAACCACAAAGATTACGGCAAGCATCTGGCAGACAAGTTTGGCGTCGAAAACTGGCGCTCTCCCAAGGTGGTCCTGTCCGAGCTGGGCCTGACCCCCGAGGACGTGGACACCGTTTTCATTTCGCATGCGCATTTCGACCATTTCGGTAGCGTCGAGGACTTTCCGAACGCAAAGTTC
>RCMY010003444.1_pt1 | contig 14000 bp, 9 predicted proteins | sample 2041341 | NCBI WGS metagenome assembly RCMY01 (sample SAMN09708234, study PRJNA481090) | Marine sediment metagenome, whole genome shotgun sequencing project.
CGTGACCGGCGGGGATGCCCGCCGTGCTGCCCTGCGCCATGCCTCAATATGCCTTCTTGCCGAAGGGACGTAAAACGAGGATGATGCCCGACGTTTTCATCACTCAAAAAAAATCCAGGGTGGCAATGCCTCCAGGAACAGGGAGATATCGCATGCCTATGCCAACTATCAGCATTGACGAAAACCTGAAGACTGCCTGGCCTGCGACGCATGTGGCCTGCCTCTGCTACTCGGTTGACGTCTGTTCAAAAAATCAGGACCTCTGGGATTTCTATGATAAAACCTTTGCTCCGTTGCTGGAGCAAAAGCTTGCCTCCACTGCCCTTCCAGACATGCCCAACATTGCCCAGGCCCGCGCAGCCTATAAAGCCTTTGGCATTGATCCGGGCAGACACAGGATTTCATCCGAAGCCCTGTACCGGCGCGTTCGCCAGGGAAAAGCCCTGTACCAGATTAATTCTCTGGTTGACGCCAACAATCTGGTGTCGCTTGAAACGGGTTTTTCGCTGGGGTCATATGACGTCGCGCATATAGGACAAAAAATTGTGTTGCGTCTGGGGCAGCCGGGCGAAGGCTACGCCGGTATTGGCAAATCAGGCATGATCCTTGAAAACATGCCGGTGCTGGCCGATGACTCAGGCCCCTTTGGCAGCCCCACCAGCGATTCGACACGGGCAATGATCACTGACGGCACCAGGAAGGCGATTACTGTTATTTATTCTTTTTCAGGCCTTGAGGCGCTGACCGACTGCCTTGATCTGGCAAAGCGCTGCTTCAACCGTTACGCTTGCGTTGGGGAGCCGCTTGTTACTGTCATTTGATGTGGCAATGGCTATGGCGAGCTTTTGAATATGAAGCAAAAGATGCGCCGGAGGCATCCCAAAAGGCCTCCGGCGCATCTTTTTCAATTGTATAAAACTTGCCCTGATCGCGCTACATCTCACTGCGAACAGGGTTTGAAGACACATCCGCTCCGGCAAAAATGGCTTGTTTCAAACTGTCATTGGACAAGGCCGCCAGCTTTGCCACAACGTCCTGATCAAAGCCCGGATCGCGTTTGAGCAATGTGATAGCCTCCTGCGGATCCATGCCAGCCCGGTAGGAACGCGGGCTGACCATGGCGCAAAAAGCGTTGACCACGGCCAGAATGCGCGCGTTGGGCGTGATTTCGTCGCCGCGCAGCTTACGCGGCTGCCCGGTGCCGTCAAGCCGCTCTCCCATCTGGTAAACGGCATCGGGCACTGGCAGGCCGAACTGCAAATCCTGCAATACCCTGTGGGCGTATTCTGGCGCCCGCATGACTTCGCTCTGCTCTTCCGGGGTAAGCTTGCCTGTCTTGGTCAGCAGTTGGTGAGGCACAAAAATCTTGCCGACCTGAGAGAGGCGGGCCGCGAGGCGCAGTGTTTCTTTATTTTCATTGGAAAGTTCCATGGTTGTGCACAGAAGTTCCACCACCTGCTCCATTTTCTGCGAATGCCCGATAAGGTTCACATCCACGCTTTCAATGGCACGCACCAATGCTGCAGTACTGCTGGCCTGCCGCTCACGGGCGGCCTCAGCCCTGCGCCGGAATTCCGTGATGTCCTGAAAAATGCCCACGCATCCGCCTGAAACGGGCGATTCCATCTGCAGCCTGTCTTCAAAGGGAAAAAGCGTTACCCGGTACAAACGGAATCCCTGCGGCTGATCGAGGGATATCTCTATGCTGCCCTCGGTCTTGCTAGCCGCCACCCTATCCATGCCTTGCAGCAAGGTTGCGGCAGCGTCAGGCGGCAGCAGGTCAGCAACGCCGCAGCCAGCGATATCTTGTTCAGCCTTTCCCACTATGGCGTTAAAGGCAGGGTTGCACATCTGTACCTGCCCCTGGCTGTTGATCATCAGCAGACCCGCCTGGAGTGAGGCGTTTACGCTGTCCAGCATAAGCTTTTGCTGGCGAATAAGGAGGTAGAGGCGCATAAAATGATTGGCGGTTGTGCGGTAGGCGCGCCCCGCTATGCTGGCCCACACAAAGGCAACCAGCAGGGCTGAGCCCAGGCTGCCGAGAATGCCGAGGCCGTAAATCTGATGAGCCTGATTCTTCAGCACCGCGTCAACTTCACTGGCAGGAACTTCCAGAACAACCCACCAGTCGAGTCCGCTGACATAGCTGCCCAGGGAGTATACTTCGCCCTGTTCCCCAATGCCCGGTCTGCGCTTGAACGTGAGGCTGCTTTTATCCATCTGCGCCCCTGTCGGGAGCAGCTCTGCCTTGCCGCCACGCAGGCTGATGGCCTGTAAGGCGTTGCCTTCACTCTGCACAATGCAGGGACGGATTTCCCGATGCTGCTCCTGACTCAGCGACAGAAAGGACACCAGGGCCCTGTCCACGGGAATTGTGGCCAGCAGAGCCGCAACAGGTTTGGTGCTGCCCTGCCCCAGGACTTCGTAGAGCGGATCAACCATGTCAATGACAAGGTTCTGTTCAAGAACGCGCACAGGGCTAAAGGTCAGAGCCTTGTCGGTCATTGCTTCGCGTACCAGTTCCGTTTGCATTTCCGTTAAGGGACCATCATGTTCCTGCGCAATCAGGGGCTGGCCATTGGGCATGACAATACGGGCTGCTATCCACTGCCTGCTGCGGACAAAATCACGCAGAAGGTCCTGCATGTAGGGCAGCTGCTCGGCCAGCGAGTGCAGGGCCTCGTCACTGCTTGATTCCGCATCGGGAGCCGTGAGCCTTGTGACGCCGTCTGCCCCAAGGTTGGAAACATCGACAGCAAAAAGTCGAAACATTTCAGCCGAGCTGATAAAACGCGACTGCTCTGCAAGACCATTGTGCCATGAATGGATGGCCTCAAGAGACTTGTCCATCCAGACCTGCTCCATGTCACGCTGATTATTCAGGATTTCCTGCGTGACATTTCGGATCTGAAGCGTGCACAACACATACGCCACGGCGGCGGCCACGGCGAAAAGCGCCAGGCTGACCGCTGCAATTACGGCTTTTTTCAGGCGGTACTTGCTGGCTACGCTTTGGGCGTCCATTTCCTGCATCTTCATAATGTTACCTACTTTACTTTGCGACCTTTAAGGTGCGCCCAGCGGCCCACTTCATTCACCGAATACTGCGGACTGTACTGCCTGATCCGGCTGTGGGACAAAACGGCATTACTGAGATTATCAAGTATATAGGCGTCGCCGTCCATGAATACAGCCAGAACGGCGTGTGCCATGTTTCGCACGGTATCGCGAACGACCACGATGCGCATGTTTTCGCGTGGTATGCCCAGCTCTTTAAGCGTAAAATACTTGACTATTGCGTAATCTTCACAATCGCCAGATTTTTTCAGAAACTCAGCCGGTATGGCCCAATAATCCTCGACACCCCAGTTAATGATATCTTCCTTGTACGGCCAGGTATTCCAGAATGAGTTGACATGACGCAGAAGATCCATGGGGCTCTTGCCCTGCACTTTGTCCTTAAAACCATCCCAGGTGACATTTTTTTTAAAATATTTGCCTGGAATAAAGATGGGGGCTTTTGCATTGCGTTTGAGCAGATCAAGCCAGTTTGGCAAGGAAGACAGCGGACGTTTGAACTCCACAGTCCCAAAAAGCTGAACCTTGGCCCCGGACGTGCCGGACTTTATGTCTGCAGGTTGGGCAGGCGGCTTTGACGCTACGTCCGGGCCGGGTGCGGGCGTTTCGTCCCTGACGTCTGACGGGGCTTCCGCACCTGATGCGGCATCCCCAGGGGCAGCTTTATCCACATCCGCGCCCACATCCACACCCACGTCCGCGCCCACGTCCGCGCCCACGTCCGCGCCCACATATGGGAGGGAAGCGTTACTTTCATCCTGCGTGGCGGCAAGCGCGGCATCCCTCGCGGCATCCTCATCAAGCGGCGGCGTGGGGCTTTCTATCTCTGTCTGGACAGCCCGTCGGACAGAAGAACGCGGCGGAACCTGTCTGTCGGGCGTATTCTGCGGAGCGGGCTCCAGTTGGTCAACCCTGTCAAACGTCGTGGTTATGGGACGGTCTGGGGCGTAATCGTCTCCAACAAGACCACCGGCAACAATCGTCGTGCCCGCGCGTGCGCCTGCATTGGCGGACGCAGGGGTAAAGTGCCGCCAGGCAAAGGCCGCCAGCAGAAATACCACTGCCACAGACAGGGCTATTATCAGAGAATTACGCAGTTGACGGTTGTTTTTCATGTAGGGGTGTTGAGGTGGGGTTACACTAAAATGTCGGCTTTTTTTGTAAACTATATTGTACTGGTTGTCGCGTCCAGATGCAAAAATGGCTTTCGCCGTTGAAACTTGGCATTTGTTTTAACCTTCTGGCGCATACTTCGGCATCTTTGCATTGGACCTTTACCCCGCAGATGGTATAGATTTTTTCGGCTACACATGGTTGCGGGTCAGATTCACTGTAATCCTGGACAACAGAAAGCATGGCGGAGAAAAATATGAACAAATTCGATGTAGTCATTATTGGCGGCGGCCCAGGCGGAGTAAAGGCCGCCCGCGTTCTGGCCCATGGCGGCGCAAGCGTCGCCCTTGTTGAAAGCGCCCATTGGGGCGGCGTGTGCCTGAACTGCGGGTGCATACCCACAAAGATGCTGCTGGGCGCTACCGCCCCCACAGGGCTGCTGCGCGGCCTAGAGCGCCAGCGTGTGGCCAAAGGGGCCATTGATATAGATTACGACGCATTGCAAAAGCGTATTCAGCGGTTTACGCGAGGCTCCGCTCAGACTTTGGCCAAGGGGCTTGAGCAGGCTGGAGTGATTTTGTTCAATGGACGTGGCCGCTGCGCCGGCCCACACCTTGTGGAAATTCTTGACGCAGACGGCGCTGTCAGCGCCACCCTTGAGGCCCGTCATATCATTCTGGCCACGGGTTCGCGCTCTGCGGCTTTTCCTGGGCTTAGCCCCGATCATGAATCCGTGCTGGACAGTACGGACATGCTTGCCATACCTGCGGTGCCCGAAAGCCTTATTGTCGTTGGCGCAGGAGCCATTGGCCTGGAAATGGCCGATTTTTTCAACGCCATGGGTTGCAAGGTGACAATAGTGGAAGCCGCTTCACACATTGCCCCCACTGAAGATACTGATATAGGCGTCGAGATGCAAAAGCTTCTCGGTAAAACGGGCATTACCTGCATTTGCGGGGTCAAGGCGTCCTCGTTGCTCACCCGTGACGGTCAAGCTGTGCTCACCCTTGAAGACGGCAGCGAGCTGCGGGCTGAAAAAGCCCTTGTGGCTGTGGGCCGTACGCCCAATACAGACAGTCTTTGCGCTGAAAAAGCCGGATGCACATTAAATCCTCGCGGTTTTGTGAGCGTTAACGAATATCTCATGGCCGCTCCCGCCGTATATGCCATCGGCGACGTGAACGGGCAGACCCTGCTGGCCCATGCCGCCGAACATCAGGGCGACTACGTCGCGCGGCACATTCTTGAGAAGGCCCCCGATCCCTACGCATCCGGCCCTGTGCCGTCATGCGTCTACGGCAGCCTTGAAATCATGCGGGTGGGCATGACGGAACGACAGGCTCTGGCGGAAGGCGGCGAAGTTATGGTGTCTCGCGCTCAGTTGATGTCCAATGCCATCGCCCAGGCAGGCGGAGATGCCTGCGGATTTGTAAAAGTCATATGGCGCAATGGCTCAATTGCGGGAATCTCCGCATTGGGACACGGCGTATCCCACCTTGTGACCGTGGCCCAGCTGTTGCTGATCGGCCAGTATTGCGAGGAACGCCTGCACTCCTTCATGTTCGCGCATCCAACTCTGGATGAAATTTTGCACTCGGCCCTGGAGGCCCCACGCCAGACAATTGGTTAATGGCTCACGCAGGGAGCGCTTCAGCGGCGTCTCGATTTTATGTTGCGGGTTTATCCTCCAAAATCGTGACGCCGCTGACGTGTTTTTTTATATTTACGCCAATTTTGGATGCCAAAAGCCTTGTCAGACGTAGTTAAGTTAGAGTAACAATTTTTCCCGCCAAAAAATCAGAGTGGTTTTTTATAGCGTAATCCTGACCCATCCCCCACAAGGAGAACGATGATGTCCTACGTGCAGCGCGTAATAAGCAATCTTCAGGACAGATATGCCTACGAGCCCGTATTCCTTCAAGCTGTACAAGAAGTGCTGCACAGTTTGCAGCCCGTATTGGACAAAAATCCTCAATACGAGCGCTTTAAAATCCTTGAGCGCCTTGTTGAGCCGGAACGCACCGTTTCTTTTCGTGTGCAGTGGGTCGATGACAACGGCCAGGTCCAGGTCAATAAAGGTTTCCGCATCCAGTACAATTCTGCCATTGGCCCCTACAAGGGCGGCCTGCGCTTTCACCCCAGCGTGAATCAGGGAATACTGAAATTTCTTGGATTTGAGCAGATCTTCAAAAACTCCCTCACTGGCCTTGCCATCGGCGGCGCCAAAGGTGGCGCGGATTTCGACCCCAAGGGCAAATCTGATATGGAAGTCATGCGTTTTTGCCAGGCTTTCATGAGCGAGTTGTTCCACCATATTGGAGCCACCGTTGACGTGCCCGCTGGTGACATCGGCGTGGGCGGACGGGAAGTGAGCTATCTTTACGGCCAGTACAAGCGCCTTACACACAGCTACGAAGGCGTGCTTACGGGCAAGAATCTGCTTTTTGGCGGCTCATTGGTGCGTACTGAAGCTACGGGATACGGGGCGGTTTACTTTGCGCAGAGCATGCTCGACGCCAAGGGTAAAAGCCTTGAAGACAGAACTTGCGTGGTTTCCGGCGCTGGCAACGTGGCCATCTATTGCTGCGAAAAGCTCTATCAGGTCGGCGCCAAGCCCGTCACCGTGTCTGACTCGCGCGGCATGATTCATGACCCTGAAGGCATCAAGGTGGACGTGCTCAAGCAGGTCAAAGAAATTGAGCGCGCGTCCTTGAGCCGCTACGCGGAAATAGTCCCTTCCGCCGTGTACACCCCGGTGAGCAGCTATCCTGAAGGACGCAATGCCGTGTGGTCAGTACCCTGCTTTGCTGCCTTTCCCTGCGCGACGCAGAACGAACTGAACCTTGAAGACGCCAAGGCACTGCTTGCCAATGGCTGCCAGTGCGTGGCTGAAGGCGCAAACATGCCCTCCACTCTGGATGCCATGCACGCCTTCCTTGATGCGGGCATTTGTTACGGCCCCGCCAAGGCGGCCAATGCGGGCGGCGTTGCCACCAGCCAGCTTGAAATGGCCCAGAATGCCAGCATGCAAAGCTGGTCTTTTGACGCTGTGGACAACAAGCTTCGCCAGATCATGAATAATATCTACATGAGCGCCGCTGAAACGGCTGCGGAATTCGGCGTGCCCGGCAACCTCGTTGTTGGCGCGAACATCGCGGGCTTCTGCAAGGTGGCTGATGCCATGGTGGCCCAGGGCGTCTAGCAGCCAGCCCCATCGCGCGGATTGTAAAAAGCCGGAGGCCCCACGGGGCTTCCGGCTTTTGGCATATGAGGGATGTCACTTTAAACTGATTTGTGGGGGAGGGCCCCTTTTGCAAAAGAGTCCCTCCCCAACGCCCCCTCCCCCAAAAACTCTTAGTGTGCCTTGATAAATACAATGGCTTTTCTGCTATCAGGGACGCGGCAAAACAGCAGCAACAGACGGCAAAAGTATCGTTATAGGCACTGCCAGCACGGTTGCGGACAAGAAAACCAGAAACCACCCGCAACGTGCAGGTGGTTTCTGGTTTTTGAAAATTCGGTCGGCCTTATGGCGGGGCATCCCCTATCAGCACAGACCGCTAAGTCGCCTGATGGCCTCTTCCGTATCTTCGGGCGAACCAAAGGCGGTCAGGCGCACATAGCCTTCGCCGGAAGCGCCAAAGCCAGCGCCAGGCGTGCAGATCAGGGCAACCTGCAATAATTTGTCAAAGAATCCCCAGGAATCCGTGTCGCTGGGCACGCGCACCCATATATAGGGAGCGTTCACGCCGCCATACACGGAAAGGCCCATTTCGCTCACGGCAGTGCGCAACATGTCGGCATTACGCTGATACCCTGCGATCACCCCCATGATTTCCTTGTGCCCCTGTTCGCTGTACACAGCCTCGGCAGCGCGCTGAACAATATAGGGGCAGCCGTTATACTTGGTGCACTGACGACGATTCCACAGCGCATTGAGGCTGACCTTGCCACCCTTGCCGTCGCTGATCTGCAAGGCCTTGGGCACCACGGTATAGGCGCAACGCAGGCCGGTAAATCCGGCCGTTTTTGAAAAACTGCGAAACTCAACGGCCACTTCCTGCGCGCCCTCAAGCTCATAGATGCTGTGCGGCACATCAGGGTCAGTGATAAAGGCTTCGTAGGCAGAATCATACATGATGACGCAGCCTTCGCGCCGGGCATAGTCAATCCAGCCCTGCAAGGCCGCCCGTGAAAGCACCGTCCCTGTGGGGTTATTGGGATAGCAAAGGTAGATCAGATCCGGCCGCACCTTGGGAAAATCAGGCACAAAATCGTTTTCTTTCACGCACGGCAGATAGACAATGTTGCTCCACTGCTTGCCTTCCATCTCACCGGAGCGTCCAGCCATCACATTGGAGTCCACATAAACGGGATACACGGGGTCGGTGACGGCCACGAGGCTGTCCTGGGCAAAAAGCTCCTGAAAATTGCCCACATCGGGCTTGGCACCGTCACTGACAAAAACTTCATCGGCACTCAGGTTCACACCACGGGCCTTGTAATCATACTCGACAATAATGTCGCGTAAAAAGGCATACCCCTGTTCTGGCCCGTAACCATGAAAATGCGCGGCATCGCCCATTTCATCCACAGCCTTGTGCAGCGCGTTGATAACGGCGGGCACAAGGGGGCGCGTAACGTCGCCAATACCCAGACTGATGACACGCTTGTCGGGGTTCGCCTCCTTGAAGGCAGCCACCTTGCGGGCAATGTCGGCAAAAAGGTAGTTGCTTTGCAGCTTGAGAAAATTGCTATTTACGGTAGTCATTTGTGGCCCCTGTGATCAGATATAATATTCTCCGGCAAAGACGGTTACGGCTCCGCCGGTCATGTGTACGTGGTTGCTGCTTTCATCCCAATGGATTTTCAGCGTTCCGCCCTTGAGTTCCACCTCCACGTCGCGCCCGGTATAGCCATTGAGCACGCAGGCCACAGCAACGGCGCACGCGCCTGTACCGCAGGCCAGCGTTTCTCCCGCGCCGCGCTCCCAAACACGCATGCGCACCCTGGTGGATGAAAGAACCTCGACAAATTCCGTGTTCGTGCGTTTGGGGAACAGGGGGTGGTGTTCAAAACTCGGCCCCATACGGGGCAAGTCCAGATCATCAATGCCTTTCATGAATATAACGGCATGCGGGTTGCCCATGGACACGGCGGTGATTTCATACAACTGGCCGTTCACATCCACAGGGTGAGCCACAAAGCGCTGCTGGCCGCCGTCTGGCGATGCCTCTGTAAGCACGGGGATTCTTGAAGGGGTCAGTTCGGGTTCGCCCATGTCAACGGTAGCGCCGCAGACTTCGCCAGCCTCGAACAGCAAACGCACAACCTTCACGCCTGCGCCTGTCTCGACCGTGATCACGTCTTTAACCTGGATGCCGTGGTCGTACACGTATTTGCCAACGCAACGCACGGCATTGCCGCACATTTCCGCCTCAGACCCGTCTGCATTGAACATGCGCATACGTACATCGGCTGATGCCGAGGGTAAAATGAGCACAAGACCATCTGAACCAACGCCAAAATTGCGGTTGCTAATTTTCCGGGCGAGTTCGCCAGGACTGTCAACGCGCTCTTCAAAGCCATTGACATAGACATAATCATTGCCGATGCCCTGCATCTTTGTAAAGCGCAATGCGGCCGCCATATATTTCTCCTTTCCTGTCAAATCAAAAGCGTACAAAGCCCCAAGTGAACATTATTGACTATATACTCAATAACCAAATTATTCTGATTCAAAATAAAAGTAAATATGGGGCTTACGACGCCACATAAAAGGTGGAGAGCCGCCAGACTCTCCACCTTGTGGCCACCGGCCTCCGCCGTCCGTTGCGGCGAACGGCGAGGCCCGTGGCTCCCTGCGGCTTGCCGCAAGGGCCGATGACAGGGAGACCACCTTCCCCCCCGGGATGAGACTCCTGTCATCAACTTTCTTGAAATGCGCTACGCGTCACTGTCCTCCGTGCGGTTGAACGGTATGAGACGCTCACTGTGCATCGGCGTTGCTGCCTAATGCACCCACAACAGTTCCGCATACTTGGGCAGCACCCACAAGGTGTCGTCCACCATGCTTTCAAGGGCATCGGCATGTTCGCGGCACTTGTGCATGGCTGTAAGGACGCAGTCACGCGCGGCCTTGGCTTCTTCAAGCGCGCCATACGTTTTGTGGGTCTTGGCAATGGCCGCTTCCAGTTCGGCAACGCCCTGTTGCAGAGCTACAACATGACCCCGCAGGGTGTTGAAGTAGGCTTCTTCAGCAGCAGCGCCCTTTTCACCAAGCACGGCACGGGTTTTGAGCACAGCGTCAGCGGCATTGGCCTGAGCCGTTACGCACTGGGGCAGCACTGAGGTACGCAGCATATCAAGCATGAGGTTGCCCTCGATGCAGATGGTTTTGCAGTAGTTTTCAAGCAGGATTTCCTGGCGCGAAAGAATTTCGCGTTCAGTAAGGATGCCATGACGCAGGAAAACATTCATGACGTCCGGATCACTGTAGTGCTCCAGAGCCGTGACGGTATTGTTGTGGTTGGGGAGGCCGCGACGGGCAGCTTCCTCAGCCCAGGATTCGGCATAGCCGTTGCCGTTGAACACCACAGGCATATGCTCTTTAAAGAGACGGGGCAGCAGTGCCTGCAGGGCGGTGTTCAAATCCGTGCCGGCAGAAACGGAAGCCTCGAGCTCGGTGGCAATGTCGTCCAGAGCGCAGGCCACAGCGGCGTTGAGCACAATGTTCACGGGCGCCACGGACTGTGAAGAACCAACCGCGCGGAATTCAAACTTGTTGCCAGTGAAGGCAAAGGGGCTCGTGCGGTTGCGGTCGGCAAGATCCACAGGCAGGGGCGGCAGTGTCGACACGCCGACTTCCATAAAGCCGCTCTTCTTGTTCTTTGAGCCGCGTCCATTCATGATGCCTTCGAGCACGTCGGTCAGCTGCTCGCCAAGATACACGGACAGGATCGCCGGGGGTGCTTCGTTGGCGCCAAGGCGATGGTCGTTGCCCGCTCCCACAGTGCCGAGGCGCAACGCCGTGCTGTGCTTGTGCACCGCGCGCAGGACGGCTGCCAAAAAGACCAGGAATTGCGCATTATCCTGAGGCGTCGTGCCGGGGTTGAGCAGATTCTGGCCTTCGGAGTCTCCCATGGACCAGTTATTGTGCTTGCCGCTGCCGTTAACGCCCGCAAAGGGTTTTTCATGCAACAGGCAGATAAAGCCATGCCTGCCCGCCAAGTGCCGCATCATATTCATGGTAAGCATGTTATGGTCGCAGGCGATATTTGCCTCTTCATACACGGGCGCAAGCTCGAACTGGCCGGGGGCCACTTCGTTGTGCCTGGTTTTGGCGGGAATACCCAGAGCCAGCAACTCTTTTTCCACGTCCTGCATGAAGCTCATGACACGACCGGGAATGGCGCCAAAGTAATGGTCTTCCATTTCCTGACCCTTGGGAGAAGGCGCACCCAACAGGGTACGGCCTGCCAGCATGAGGTCGGGACGCAGGGCCGCAAGGTTTTTATCCACCAGAAAATACTCCTGTTCCGGGCCTACCATGGCCCGCACATAGCTGGCCGACTGGTTGCCGAACAGACGCAGAACGCGCAACGCCTGCCTGGACAGAGCCGAGATGGAGCGCAGCAGAGGAATCTTGCGGTCCAGGGCTTCGCCGGAATACGAATAGAAGTATGTGGGAATGTGCAGTGTGGCCCCGTAAGGTGCGGGAATAATGAACACCGGAACAGAGGGGTCCCACGCTGTGTAGCCGCGGGCCTCAAAGGTTGAGCGAATGCCGCCGGACGGGAAGGAAGACGCGTCAGGCTCGCCGCTGATAAGCATCTTGCCTGAAAACTCGCTGATAACCTGACCATCGGACGTGGGCGACAAAAAAGCGTCGTGCTTTTCAGCCGTAAGACCGGTCATGGGATGGAACCAGTGCGTGTAGTGGGTTGCGCCATTTTCGATGGCCCAGTCTTTCATGGCATTGGCCACGACATCGGCGATCTCGGGGTTCAGGCGTTCACCGTCGCGAATGGTCTTGGCCAGCTTGCGGTAGACGTCCTTGGGCAGACGCTTGCGCATGGTGGAAAGGCCGAACACGTAGCGGCCAAAACCTTCTTCAGCGCCGCACCCAGGCTCATCCTTGCTTGAAGGCACGACAGGGGCGGTGTTTATAGCCTTGAACAAAGCCTTTTTACGGGGGGAACTCATACGTCTTCTCCTTTATCCTTTAAACAAAAGTTTGTGTCATTCGGGGGGCAACTCTTACAGAGCCGCATCGCCACGTTCGCCCGTACGGATGCGAATGGCATCCTCCACATCACTGATGAAAATCTTGCCGTCGCCAACCTGGCCGGTTCTGGCCGTGGTCATTACAGCATTGAGCACAGACTCCAGCATGTCCTCATGCAGTACGATTTCCACTTTTACCTTGGGGAGGCAATCAACTTGCATGATGTTTCCCCTGTACACTTCTGTATGCCCGCGCTGTCGCCCAAAACCCTTGATTTCAGTGTAATTGAGGCCATGGATTCCCAACTCCGAGAGTATATCCCTGACTTTTTCAAACATGCCGGGCCGGATGATAATTTCGAGCTTTTTCATGCTGTTGTTCCTTTTTACGGCAAGCCTTACAAATTGTAGCCGCGTTCATTATGTTCGCCGAGATCAAGGCCCGTAAATTCTTCTTCAGGCGCGATGCGCAGGCCGACGAGAGCGTTCACGACATACAGGATTACGCGAGTGGCAATGTAGACGAATACCCAGGTGCCGATGATGGAGACCACCTGAATCCAGGCCTGACGGGGATTGCCGTAAAAGAGTCCATCCACATTGTTGATGGCGGCGCTGGCGAAAAGACCGGTTGCAAGCGCGCCCCATGTGCCCCCAAGACCGTGAATGCCGACCACGTCAAGGGCATCGTCATAGCCAAGCTTGCCCTTCATGAACACGCCGCCGTAGCACACAAGACCACCAACGAATCCGATAAGCATGGCGGGCAGAACTTCGACATAGCCCGCGCCAGGTGTGATGGCTACCAGCCCGGCCAGCGCGCCAGATATTGCGCCAAGGCTCGTGGGCTTGCCAGTGTGCTTCCATTCAATGAGCATCCAGCCGAGAATACCGCAGGCAGAGGCCATATGTGTCGTTACCAGAGCCTGTCCGGCAAGTGCGCCGGCGGCCAGGGCGCTGCCCGCATTGAAACCGAACCAGCCGAACCAGAGAATACCGCCGCCAAGCAGGGTCAGGGGCAGACTGTGCGGACTGTGCTGCGCTCCAGTGGACAACCGCGGTCCAAGAGCCTGCGCGCAGGCCAGGGCCGCAGCGCCGGAAGACATGTGAACAACCGCTCCGCCCGCGAAATCAAGGGCGCCCATAGAGCCCATCCAGCCGCCGCCCCACACCCAGTGAGCCATGGGGGCGTAGACGCATATGAGCCAAAGTCCAGAAAAAAGGAGCATGGCGGAAAAACGGATGCGTTCAGCGTATGCGCCTGAAATCAGGGCAACGGTAAGTACCGCGAACATGCACTGAAAACCCATGAAAACAGTGTGCGTCAATTGAGGGGCCATGGGGGCGGATTCACTGCCGACTCCCTTCAGAAAGAGATAATTGAGGTTGCCGATCAGTCCGCCCACGTCGTCGCCAAAAGCCAGGGTGTACCCCACGAAGGCCCACAGGACAGAGATGAGTCCCAAACAGGCATAGCTGTGCATATGCGTGGAAAGCACGTTGCGTGCGCGAACCAAACCACCGTAAAAAAGGGCCAGAGCCGGGGTCATCAGCATGACCATTGTGGCGCAGATAATGATAAA
>RCMY010004464.1_pt1 | contig 13994 bp, 14 predicted proteins | sample 2041341 | NCBI WGS metagenome assembly RCMY01 (sample SAMN09708234, study PRJNA481090) | Marine sediment metagenome, whole genome shotgun sequencing project.
AAAAAATCACGTAAACTGGGGTATCCGCATCAACAGAAAGTGTCTGAGCGGATTTTTTCGGGAGTCGCCTGAGGCCCATATCAGCCTGTTTCTCGACATGGATCCCGTACCCTCACAGCGCAGGAGGCATAAGCCATGAATCATCCTCGCCAGCGATCATTGCGCGTCCGGGTCGAACACGAACCCAATCGTTTTTCGGACGACTGTCTTGAGAAAATATATGAGCAATTACAGCCGACAACAAGCCGCAAAGTGACGCCTGCTAAAAATCACAAACGGGATGAAGTCGAGCTACAAAAAGACAAAGGCGGCCCGCAATGAAGCAGAACGATATTTTTGCACTCTACGCGCGCGTTTCATCTGACAAGCAAGCAAAAGATAAAACCATTGACAGCCAGATCGCTGCCCTTAAAGAAAAAATAGCGGCTGACGGTGGCACACTAATTGAGGACATGATGTTCATCGATGCCGGTGTTAGCGGCGCAACGTTGGTACGACCAGAGCTCGAACGATTGCGTGACAACGCAGCCGTCGGGGCTATTGATCGGGTCTACTTGTTGTCACCGGATCGGTTAGCTCGAAAGTATGCTCACCAGGCCTTACTGCTGGAGGAGTTTTCATCGATGGGTGTTGCCGTTCACTTCCTGAACCATGCCGTTGGCACGACGCCTGAAGAAGAGTTACTGTTACAGATGCAGGGCATGATCGCAGAGTATGAACGCGCAAAAATCATCGAGCGCCACCGTCGTGGAAAGCTGCATCGAGCGAAAGGGGGTAGCGTCAACGTGTTGTCCGCGGCCCCTTATGGATATACCTATATCCGCAAGCAACTTAATGGTGAACCGGCACAGTACATCGTCAATCTACAGCAAGCTAAAACCGTGCGGCAAGTGTTTCGTTGGATAGGCGTTGAGCGGTTAAGTATCGGTGAGGTGTGTAGACGTCTGTCAGAGGCTGAGATTCCCACGCAGACGGGCAAAACCCACTGGGATCGTAGTGTGATATGGGGCATGCTGCAAAACCCGGCTTACATGGGCAGGGCGGCGTTCGGTAAAACGAAAGCCGGTCAGCTTAAGCCGCGCGTGCGCCCACAAAAGCATAGTGCGGAGACGCCGAAGAATCCGTATTCAACGCAGAGAACCGATCGAGCTACCTGGATCGAAATCCCGGTGCCGCCACTCGTTAGCGAGGAACTTTTCCAGGCTGTTCAACACCAGTTGGATGAAAATCGGAAACGCGCTCGTATTGGAAGTCGGGGTGCCAGTTACCTGCTGCAAGGACTCACCGTATGCGGGCACTGTCACTATGCCTACTATGGCAAGAAAATCAGTCCTTCAACAGCGAAGGGAAAACGCCAGTATGCGTATTATCGTTGCATTGGCACGGATGCCTATCGCTTTGGTGGTGAGCGTATTTGTGACAACAAGCAAGTGCGAACACAGAGATTGGACGATGTCGTTTGGGATCAGGTTTGTGATGCCATCAAGAACCCCAAACGTTTAAAAAAGGAATATGAAAATCGACTCACCAAGATGGAAAGCACTGCTCAGGAATTATTCGACACAACCGCGTTGAGGGCACAGAAAGTTCAGTTTGAAAAAGGTAAATCTCGCTTGATTGATAGCTATGCCAGCAGCATTATCGACAAAGATGACTTCGAGCCAAAAATAAAAAGCCTTAAACAAAAGCTTGCTCAGATCGAGGGACAAATCACGCAAAGCGTTAAAACTGAAAGCACACAGCACGAACTATTTTTGGTGATTAACCGACTTGAAGAGTTTTCTAAAAAAGTGGGAGTTACGCTCGACACTGTGGATTTCACCACCAAACGTGACATCATCAGAGCGTTAGTCAAACGCGTAGAAATCTACCGGGAAGAAGTTGTTGTCGTGTTCCGAATAGATCCAGAAGTGCCGGCTAACGATAAAACCAGCAGCACATCGTCCGAGACCGGAGGGTCAATTATGCACAGTTGTAACCGGCGTACCGCCCTGAGGAACACCTTCTCGGCTCTCTCCTTTAAGCTGGTTGTCGACAAACCCAGCTCGAAGGTACAGTTTGATCAACCTGAGAAGACGCTTATCCTTTATCGTGTCGCCAAGACGCGTCATTAGCAGGTCATGATTTACTCGATCAAAGAACTTGGATAAATCAACATCAACCGCAAACCGGCGACCTTCCTTGATGATGTTGTTTACCTGTTTAACCGCTTGTTGTCCATTGCGACCCGGACGAAACCCGAAACTATTGTCCGAGAAATCAGGGTCGAAAATGGGCGTAAGGACTTGAGCGATGGCTTGCTGGATCACGCGATCAGTCACCGTTGGGATCCCCAATTGGCGCTTACCGCCATCTGGTTTATCGATCTCAACGCGCCTGACCGGCGCTGGCTGATAACGACCTGTCTCCAGATCGTTAATGACTTGCGGCCAGTGACCCGACCGTGCCCAAACGGGAAACTCATCGATCGTCATGCCATCGACTCCCGCGGCGCCCTTATTGGCTCGAATACGTTTCCATGCTGCTGAGATGTTATCTCTAAGCAATACGCGCTCGAGTAGATCATCACTAAAGGCTGGCTTCATATCGCTACGCTGAGTCACATCATCGCCGGACGGCGAATGTGTATTCAAGTGTGACAAGGCTCCTCCTTTATTCTCAATGTTCAGGCCTTCACCATGTTCCCTCCATTACGATGGGCGTTGGGCTACTATGCCGTTTGCTGACTTCTGCTTAATCACCGACAAAGTTACCCTTGCCAGCGCTATCGGTTTGTATCTCATTCGCTCCCCATCGGCGATACACTCGATGGATCCTAGGCACTTGTATACCAGAGCCTGACTGGTTGTTTTACCGATCGCTTGTTAAGCAGATCTCCCCAGATAAGAACATGAACTGTCCCTGCGCAACTGCATCATTTACGGTGGCCGTTAGATCACATGGCTTCGTTGTCTTGTGCCAACTCGCCTTCAGCCTACGCCTCATATGATGTTCTTGTTCATCAGCTCGCAATTTTGCGTCCGGCTTCCTTCAGACCAGACCTCGCGGTCAAGCCCTTGCCATTCGCTAGTAGTTAACGTCTAATCACAACATGGTTTTCGACGGTGATCTTCCTACAGAGGACTTTCACCTCATTAGTTCATGCCCATGCTGGGCGTACACAAAAGCATGCACCGGAAATTTGACACGGACGCGGAACGTGGCTGACGCCACAACCCGCGCCCGTGTCAAATTCCGCTGATGCAGGCGATATATATCGACTTTAGTCTCTAAGCATTTCCTCAATGCCAGGTCATTCACTCCGACACTAAACCAGCTATCCGGCTTCTGGAAGAAATCCAAACCTCTGCCAATTTTCACAATCCAGCCATTGTCGATGCGGATCTCACGGTCATGTAAGTTTTCATTGACCTTAATATCCAACTCTACATCCAGCTCCAAAAAACCCTGCTTTACGTCCTGTAAACGCTCAGCCATTTCCTGTACGTTTGTGTGATCGTCGTAGCTGGTAATCAGCTTAATCTTCTTCACTGTAGGCTGCTTCAGAATAGCCTCACAAAAGCGAATGAAATTCTGCATCTGATGGGTCGCACGGCTAGAGGGGTCTTCGATAACAACTCACTTGGCTCCCACTAGATACGGCACAATGATAGATTCATAGCTGTAGCCGGTGGAGTCATAAGTGATTGTATAGTGCTGTTCTTTTACCCCAGGCACTACGCGCTCAGCGGCAAGTGAGGCGTCTTCGTTAGCAACTGTCTGTTCCTGGATTGTTTGCGCGGAGGCTTAGCTTCTGGCTTGTGACTCTCACCCTCATCATGAACTTCTGTAGTAACTCCAGGCTTGATGGGGTTCAGCGTTGCTTCTACACCAATGGTTTCAGGGCAATCAACCACGATCTCTTTGTCGTCGGCGTTGAAAAAAGACAACTCAATATTAATAAACTCGTCATCGGGCTTACGTTTGTTCATTTGCTCTTTAACACGACGACGGCCTTCGATGGCATAAACCACGTATTCCTCGAATTCATCATCCGAGCACTCTCCGTGTGGGTGTAGCATTTTCAGGTAGGCAGCTACGGTCTTTTTGATCTCTTTTTCGTCTCGTCCCTCTACACACTTACCTAATTTAATACGCTTACTGACTTCCTCATAACGATTGGTGTGCTTCAGCTGATAGTGAAAAACCTCTGCCAAGTAGTCGGTAATAAAACCATAATTATCCGTTAAAAAAGCAGGACTGTTTTTTGGCATTTCCCAGCCGGGCATATACATACAAAATCGATCCATAACAGCTAGATCGAATTCCTTAGGCAGTGGTTGAAACAAGTCATACTCAGTGGAATTAACCACCTGTCTCACACCAAGGTCGAGATTGCCGATGAAAGCCATGCTGGCATCGGCGATGACTTCAGCACCACGGGAAAAACGCCCATTTGCCATAAAGTCTTTCATAATTTGAATGGTATCTGGGTCTTTTACCCGCATATTACCGACTTCATCAAAGACGATGGTATCCCAGTACCCTACCAGTCCAACTTTTTTCCTGGCATTGTTATAAAACAACGACGCACTGCTAGTTTGCCCACCCGATATAAGTGTCGAGTATGGTGAAAACTCACTGTGGAAATACGATTTACCGGTGCCTCGCGGGCCGAGCTCGATAAAGTTGTAGTTGGCCTCTACCAAGCAGGCCAAACGCGCTAAGAAGTGAAACTTAACACGCTCAGATAAATTTGTTGGCTCCAAACCTACAGAACGCATTACAATATCCAGCCACTCATCCCGAGAGAACTCTTCCCGTGCCGACATGTAGGCGTAAAATTCGAAACGACTTAGTTGGATTGGTATCAGGTCTTCAATGTAAAAAGCATAATCGTCTTCTTCAATCTCATTGTGACAAAGTGTCACTTCGGCCCAAATACCTCCTTCGAGCAAGCGGTCATTGTTTTTGTAGAACTTCTCGCCAATAGCAATACGCTGAGAGTTAAAGTTTTCAAGGCTTGCCCAATGACGCTTCTCCTTCTCAACATAATGCACATGTACTTTGTCGATAAACGTGTGGCGACCTTTTGTAGCAACTTTCGATTGTGCAGCATTGGCCTCGTCGGGTCGCACATAATTATTGTCGGGCGCTGGCGTGATGATAGTAGCGGACCGATGCAAGTCGTCTCCGGTCCAATCGGTAAAGAAAAGATGCATTATCAGGCACCGCCCGCAAAGCTCTTGCCTGCTGAAATGAAAAAATTCTTAAGCTGGTTCAAAAAACCCGGCGCGGGCGATCCCCTTCTGTATGCGTGACTGGCACATTTATGGTTTGTTACGATCCATCCGTTTGCTGACGGTAACGGGCGCATCGCGCGCGCCATTGCCGATATGGCACTGGCCCGTACTGATGGTAACCAGGAGCGCTTTTACAGCATGTCTGCGCAAATCCGTCATGAGCGCAAAGACTACTACACGATGTTAGAGCGCACACAAAAAGGCGCGCTTGATATAACCGGCTCGCAGGAATGGTTTTTAGGATGTTTGCTTCGCGTCATCGATGGTGCCGATAAAACCCTCGGCGCGGCGCTTGAAAAAGGGCGCTTTTGGCAGCGTTTTGCAGCTGAGTCGATGAGTGCTCGCCAGATCAAATTGCTCAATAAGCTGCTGGATGGGTTTAAGGACAAGCTAACTTCATATAAATGGGCAAAGATCGCTAAGAGTTCACAAGATACAGCGCACCGCGATATTGTTGATCCGATTGTGCGCGGAACTGTGTTACAAGACTCTAGCGGTGAACGTAGCACAAGCTATGCATTGATCGTTGACTGAACTGCGCCAAAATAGTATTCGCAATATTTCGTTATCACTTGCGTAAAGTATCATCTATAGATACTTTGTGAGGGTGAGGGTGAAAACGAAAATTGATCAGATAGCAGCAAGAGAGTTCATTGAGCAGCTCGCTTCAAGAGGCCGTCATAGCTTCACCTCGGCGACGGCGCGCGCAGCGCTCAAAGTCTCGCCAGAGGCCAGCAAGCTCGCTTTGAACCGGCTCGCTAAACAGAGGCTGATTGCCTCTCCGGCGCGCGGATTCTATGTCATCATTCCGCCAGAGTATCGCTCACTGGGCTGCCTTCCGGCAGAACAGTTCACTCCAGATCTGATGAGAGTAAAGAATCTCAACTATTACGCCGGGTTGCTCTCTGCTGCTCAATATTACGGGGCGGCGCACCAGCGCCCGCAGGAATTCCAGGCCGTCGTTGCCAAAAACCGCAGACCAATCCAGTGCGGAAAAGTCCGTGTCAAATTTATCGCAAGGAAGAATATTGACGATGTTGCGATCCGCTTATTCAACACGGCGCGCGGTGAACTCCGCGTTGCTACGCCGGAAGTCACGGCGATTGATCTTGCGGGATATTCCCGAACACGTTGGCGGGCTCGACCAGGTTGCGACGATTCTTGCAGAACTGGCTGATGAAGTTGACCCCACTGCATTGGTAAATACCGCAGCAACAGCGCCGATTACCTGGCTACAACGCCTCGGATACATGCTTGACTTGGTAGAGGTTAAGCAAGTTACCGAAAGCCTTCGCATCTATGTTCGCGAGCACGCACGCGAGTACGCATTGCTAGTGCCTGGTGCTGCAAGCGCAGACGCACAGCGCGTGCCGGACTGGAAACTGATTGTTAATGCAACGCTTTAGCGCATCACGCGCGAGTTGGCAGATGGCTGAGGAATTCTTGCCCGCTCGAAGCACCTCAAGCGGACTAGTGCCATCAAGTGCGGCCGTCGGTGAGACCAGCCAGGCCGCTACGGCCCACCGATTCACCTCGTGTTGACGCAGTTCTGCAAACACGTAGGTAAAGCCCGTTAACAGTCGTCGACCATCGAACTGAAACGCCGGATATACCCACACACCGTCTGCCGTGCGTAAGGCTAAGATGGCGCCTCTTTTGACCCGCCCATTGACCGCCTGGCGAGAGATGCCAAGCAGCCGAGCCACTTGCTCACTGCTACAAAAGGGGCCAATCTGATCGTTTATCGGGGAAAGCAACGAGACAACCGCGATCATGCGTTGGGCGAGTTCGTCGATATCGAGCAAGGCATCGCGAACGCAACCTACCACGCGAGTCAGCAGCTTATGTGCAGACTCGAACGACTGTTTATTGACAGAATTGGCTACTTCGCAGCGTCGCTGAAGTGATTCGGTTAGGCAGGGTCATCAGGAAAATCAGGATCAGTCGGCGGCTTATCGGGCTCATTGCGCGCCCAACGCTCCAACGCTCTACCGGCGCGTAACAGCAGCCAGACCAAAAGCGGTGCAACCAATAGCAAGCCCACCCCCCAATCGAAGTGGTTGATTGCGAGTGCGAACGGCGTAACGGCCAGAATGCATAGCACCACACCGCCTATCAGAGCCACTGTCTGGCGTGGCTTGCTCATACGCCTACCCGGAATCGCATCATGTGGCGACTATTTGCCGATAAATGCCGGGCAATGCCTGGGAGAGATGCTCTGGCTTATGCACCAAGGCATAGCTGCCGCGTCCGAACAGGTGGGCTATGTAGTCTTGTGCATCCTGATCGATGGTAACGCCATAGACTTTTAACTCCTGCTGCCTGGCATCAAGAATTGCGCGGCGGGTATCTTCGATCGCGTAACGCCCTTCGTAATAATCATTGTCGCTGGGCTTGCCATCGCTGAGCACCAGCAATAACCGGTGCCGATTAGGGCGCTTGGCGAGCTCAAAAGCGGCGTGGCGAATAGCCGGCCCCATACGCGTGTAGTGGCCGGGTTTGAGCGCGGCGATGCGGCGCTCTATGGTTTCACTCATGTCTTCGTCAAACGTTTTGACCGTGTTCACCCAAACCCGCTGCCGCAGCCGTGAGGTAAAGCTGTGAATGCTGTAATCGTCACCCACGCTGGCCAACCCATGCGCCAATACCAGCAGCGCTTCTTTCTCGATATCGATCACGCGGCGGTCGGCTACCCAGGCCTCGGTTGACAACGATACGTCGATCAAAATGGCAACCGCCAGATCACGCGCCTGCGGCCGGGTGCTCATATACAGGCCGTCGCTGCTGTCTCCCACGGCAGCAAAATCGCAGTGCGCACGCACCACGGCGTCCATATCCAGCTCGTTGCCATCAACCTGGCCGCGCAGCCATTCGCGACGCGGGCGCAGCGCTTCGAATTGTCGCCTGACCCGGCGGATGCGGCGGCTTGTCTGCTCGTCTATGGCGGCGTGGTCGCCTTCCTCTGCGTGTATGCCCGTCAGTACTCGGCAATGATTCTCCTGATAGGCTTTTTTCCGATAGTTCCACTCAGGATAGACGTATACGCCCTTAAGTTGCCCACCCTCGGCGGCAGACGGCGACAGATCCAGGTCCATTTTCAGCTGTTGTGAGGCGCGCTGCTTATTCTTGCTGAGGGTAATCTCATCCATGCTCTCGGCGTTGCGCTTGGCGTTTTTGTCTTCTTCGTCGTCAGTGGTGCGGTTGACGTTGACCATTTCGGCGGCTGATAAAATTTTCTCGAAGCGGTTTAACACCAGTGGATCGTCGCGCTCGGGCTGGTCCTGATTGCGGCGCTCGGCCTTGCGTTGACCCTCGGTTTTCTCGTTGGCGGAAGGTGATGGTTGGTCCTGCTCATCGTCTTCGCTAGTATCGCCACCGACTGTATCCAGATGATTTAGATTGCCCCATAGGGGAGCTGGCAGGGGCTGCTGATAATTTTTAGGTGCACGGAACTCACGTAAACTGTTGGTGGAATCCAGAACCGCGTCGTGATAACGCCTGGCCTCGTCAGACAGAGGAGTTTCAGAACCCAGCAGGCGGCATATCACCGCTTCCATTGCCGTTTCCGTCGGCGGCAATGACCGGGTCGGTCGCATTGCCAGAATTTCCCGTTGCAACCGGTCATGCCGGGCGCGCAGCCCTGGGAAATCATTGAGCGCGGCGCGGCTGGCAGCGATTGCCTGGCGCAGGCTGCTGATATCCCGCCGTAGCGGATCCTTGAACTCTCTGGCGGGCACCATTGCTGCAAGCAGTGCGGCCAGCCAGAAATACAAATCGCGATTTAGCTGGGGGTCATTAAACAGACCAATTCGCGGCGGCAGCAGCAAATTTTCCTCGTCGAGGCGAGACAGGTCCAACCGCTCTTCGTCGAAGCCGAGGCGCTGGCGTAAATTGGGTCGGTGGGAGGAGCTACGTGCTGCGATAGAAGCTACGGCAACCCCGGCCGGGCCGCCGGCGGCGCGGAAAAAAACTGCCAGCGGTGCGGCGATAGTTTCGAGACTGACCGCCGCCTCGGCGTGGTCGGGATAACTACTGCTGTACGATGACGCCCAGCGGTGCCAAAACCGGCCAACCTTTTCTTCAAATTCCAGCCATTCCAGCATATCAGTACCCCTGCCACGTGATATTGCCGCTAATTTCCACCAAACGTGGCGCGCACGGCTTCCATCAGCCCTTCCTGCACGTCAGCGTCATCGCTCAGCGGCTCGACCAACGTTGCCTGGGCGGCTTGTGCTGTCGGCATGCCATTGGCGATAAGGGTAGCGCAGTAAATTAACAGGCGGGTGGACACGCCCTCTTCCAAATCCTGTCCTTTCATGGCACGCAGGCGCGCTGCAAGATTTATGAGTGCCGCACACTGGTCGGCGGGCAAGCCGCTTTCCCTGGCGACGATGTCGCGCTCCAGGTCGGGCGGTGGAAAATCAAAACTCTTGGCTACGAATCGCTGCCGGGTGCTGGGCTTGAGCGACTTGAGGATGTGTTGGTAGCCAGGGTTGTAAGACACTACCAACATAAAATTGACTGGTGCCTCCAGCAACTCGCCGGTTCGCTCCAGCGGTAGCAGGCGACGGTCGTCGGTGAGCGGATGCAGCACCACGGTCACGTCCTTGCGCGCCTCCACCACTTCATCGAGATAACAGATGCCGCCTTCACGTACCGCCTGCGTCAGCGGCCCGTCTACCCAGCGGGTTTCACCGCCCTGCAATAAATACCTGCCAGTGAGATCTGCTGCGGTGAGGTCGTCGTGGCACGACACGGTAAACAGCGGCCGACCCAGTTTCGCCGCCATATGACTGACGAAACGGGTCTTGCCGCAGCCGGTGGGGCCTTTGAGCAGCAACGGCAGGCGCTGTGCAAAGGCTTGCTCAAACAGCTGGCATTCGTTGCCGACGGGTTCGTAGAAAGGGATTTCTTGCTCTACGGGTACTTGCTCGTCTGATTCTTTATTGATGGCCACGGTAGTCATTTCGGTCTCTCCTGCTGCGCGCGCCGGCAGAAGAGACCGAGCATTATTACTATGCGGTTGCCCCAGCCAACTGATTTTTTGTGGTGGCCGAGGCCTGCTCTTTCACCGGGCCAAATATGGCGATGAAGTATACGACAGCTGCGATGGCGACCACAATTCCAGCACCGAGACGCATAATGTAAAACAACTGCAGCTGATCCTGCACTTCCATGTAGTTCATGCCCATTACGCGTTGCAAATGGGTTTGCACCACACCGGCGAACGTCAGCGTAAAGGTCATGAAGCACATGGCCGAGGTCATCAGCCAGAAGCTCCACATATTAAGAATCTGGTTATAGGGCTGAACCCGCCGCAAATACGGCATGGCGTAGGTTATCACCGCCAGCACCATCATGACGTAGGCACCAAAAAAGGCCAAATGACCGTGCGCCGCCGTAACCTGAGTGCCGTGGCTATAATAGTTGACGAACGACAACGTGTGCATGAAGCCCCACACGCCGGCGCCGAAAAAGGCAAGTGTGGCGCTACCCAGGGCCCACAACATGGCGGCTTTGTTCGGATGTTTACGCTGGCCTTTCCAAAACATCATGAAGGCAAACATCACCATGGCGAAAAACGGCAGCACTTCCAGGGTTGAGAAAATGCTTGCCAGCGGTTGCCAATAGCCTGGCGCACCAATCCAATAGTAGTGGTGGCCCGTGCCGAGTAACCCTGAAAACAATGCTAGACCGATGATGACATACAGCCATTTTTCTATAATCTCACGGTCTACCCCGGTCAACTTGATCAGCAGATAAGCCAGCAGCGACGCCATGATTAGCTCCCATACGCCTTCCACCCAAAGGTGAACAACCCACCACCAGTACAATTTATCGACGGCGAGATTGCTTGGGTTAACGAACGCGAACAGCCAGAATACAGCCGCCAGCCACAGGCCGAGCATCAACACCAGATTGATGGCAGTTTTACGCCCTTTCAGGAGGGTCATGCTGGTGTTATAGAGAAACATCAAAAACGATACGGTTATCAGAATCTTGGCCCACAAAGGCTGCTCGAGAAATTCCCTGCCCTCGTGAATACCCAGTTGATAGCTCAACAGCGCCCCGGCACCCGCGACGGCGAAAATACCCAGCTGTACGTAGGCGATCATGGGGCTGTGGATTTCTGCCTCCGCCTCTTCAGGCATCAGGTAGTAGGTGCTGCCCATAAATCCCAGCAGCAACCAAACGACCAGCAGGTTGGTGTGACTCATGCGGATGATATGGAAAGGCATCGCTTCCGCCATAAACTCGGGCATGACGTATACCGTAGCCGCCAAAATGCCGAACACGATTTGCAAGGCGAATAGCGCCATTGCCACCGCAAAAAACCAAAAGGCCACCCGTTGTGTTTCATATTTCATTGTTAGAATCCTCTCACAGAAAACGTGTTGTATGCTTAGTGGCTAATGCTAACCTGCCGGGGTCGGCGGCCAGTTTTGGGTGTTTATGGAATCAGTCCATTGCAGAAAAGACACTAACGCATCCAGCTCTTCGTCGCTGAGGTCGAATTTGGGCATCACGCGCCGGCCCGGCACATTCAGTGGTTGTGCACGAATCCAGCCCTTCAATCCGGCGCGCGCTCCTTCGGCGTTGTCGCGCCCGCCATAACGCGTCCAAACATTGCCCAGTTCGGGCGCAAAATAAGCACCTTCACCCAGAATACTGTGGCAGTTGATGCAGCTATGTTTTTCCCAAACGTGCTTACCTTGTTTGACCTGCTCGGTAAGGCCTTCGCCATCGGTCGAGACGTTGAGCATGTACCAGTGGGTATGCCCGGTTAGCGCCGCAAACACAATGAAGAAGAACAGCGATCCACCGTAAAAAATGTTCCGTGCGGCCGACCTGGTAAGCACCTCAGCCATTGAATTTCTCCCCGATTTTCAGTTAATTTTGTGGGAATGCCGTCGGTGTGTCGATGGCAAAAAACGGTAACATGCATATGATATGCATTAAATTAATGAGCCGCAAGGGCTGTCGTAGCAATTGTTGATCGTAATCAAATTCATCGGTAAGCTAATCAGAAGAACCGGGGCAACGCGCGAGGCAAGCGCGATTAAATCGAATTTGAAAGCAAGACTCGGATAGCCGCAATCAACCCGCGTAGGCACACTGATGGCTTTAGTATGGAAAAATATGAAGCCATGAAAAAAAGCAGTTCTGCCTCGTCACCCCTCCCCGGTAACGACCCCCGCTGGCAGGCCGTGGTTAACCGTGATGCCTGTTTCGATGAGCAGTTCGTTTTCGCCGTGAAAACTACCGGCATTTATTGTCGGCCGTCATGCCCGGCGCGACGCCCCAGGCATGAGAATACCGCATTTTTCGATACGCCGGCAGAAGCTGAGCAAGCTGGCTTCCGGTCGTGTCGACGTTGTCGCCCGGATGCAGAGAGCCCTGCCGCACAACGCTTGAGCGCTATCACAAAGGCCTGCAACATGATGAACGCCGCCGAAACGCCGCCGGCATTGGCCGAGCTCGCGGCGGCGGTCGGACTAAGCGCATCGCATTTCCACCGCCAATTCAAACTGCTGACCGGCGTGACCCCAAAACAATACGCTGCCGGCAAGCGCTTGCGGCACCTGCAAAACAAACTTAACGCCGATCATTCGGTGACCGATGCGATTTATGCGGCAGGCTATGGGTCTGGCAGCCGCGTGTACGAGTCGTCTGAAAAAACGCTGGGCATGCTCCCCTCTAAATATCGTTCGGGCGGTAAAGGCCAATCTATTCGCTTTACGATTGCCGAATCACCACTTGGCTTATTGCTGGTCGCCGCGACCGAAAAAGGTGTTTGCTGCATAGAGCTTGGCGATTCTCGCACGGCGCTTGAGCAGAGTTTGCAGCAGCGGTTTCCCGCTGCAAACGTGAGTGAAGACAAGACAGACCTGCAGTGCTCGGTTGCCGCCATTATCACTTTCATAAACACCCCGGACGACGGCCTGACATTACCGTTGGATATTCAGGGAACCGCCTTCCAACAGCGCGTATGGAAAGCGCTGCAGCAAATACCCCCTGGTGCAACAGCGAGCTATCAGGAGCTTGCCACCGCAATCGGCAAACCCACGGCGCAACGCGCGGTTGCGCAAGCTTGCGGTGCAAATAAGCTGGCGCTGGCAATACCTTGTCATCGCGTGGTGCGAAGCAATGGCGAGTTGGGCGGTTACCGCTGGGGGGTGAGCAGGAAAGACCGGCTGCTGGAGAACGAAAAGAGTGTCGCCACCACCAAGGCAAAACCTGCCAACAAGCGCAGCGGCTCGTGAGTTAGTGAATCGGGAAGCAATTATCGCTCGGAACTACGCGCTCAATTGTGTTCGCGCTTGAGTCCATCCTCGTATTGGTTGAATATAGCGAAAATGAATGCAGGGCACCTCTGGAGCAAGACATGTGTGACGAACTGACAGCCAAAGACAGCGAAGAATATTTGCGCCGGAATACGCTGACGCGCCGCAAGTTCAATAAGTGGGGAGCGGGAGCCGCTCTCGCGATGCTGTTACCAGCGGTGGCGAACGCGCTGGATGTGGTCGAGCAGGACGTGATGATCGACACCCCGGATGGCAAGGCGGACTGTTATTTTGTACACCCTGCCAGCGGTAAACACGCGGCGGTTATCGTTTGGCCGGACATCGTCAGTATTCGCCCGGCGTTTCGCGCCATGGGCAAACGGCTTGCGGAATCGGGATATTCGGTTCTTGTGGTCAATCCGTATTA
>RCMY010003447.1_pt1 | contig 13993 bp, 13 predicted proteins | sample 2041341 | NCBI WGS metagenome assembly RCMY01 (sample SAMN09708234, study PRJNA481090) | Marine sediment metagenome, whole genome shotgun sequencing project.
CGGGTGTCGGTGCGCATTTTCAGGCGGCGGCAGATCTCGATTCCCGATACGCCGGGCAGCATCCAGTCAAGCAGGATCAGGTCTGGCGGATTTTCGGCCACCAGCAGCAGCGCCTCATCCCCGGTTGCGGCGCGTGACACGACGAACCCTTCCGACTCAAGATTGTAGGCCAGAACCTCGCGTTGGGCGGCTTCATCCTCGACGATCAGAACGCGTGGGCGACTGGCTCCCATCCGTTTAACCCCCGTCCTTGCCGACAAACGAGGTGCGATCCAGCTTGCGGCGGTCCTCGTCGGGAATTTCACCGGAAACCACATAGATCACCTGTTCGGCAATCGACGTGACGTGATCGCCCATCCGTTCAATATTCTTGGCTATGAAATGCAAGTGCATGCAGGCGGTGATATTGCGCGGATCCTCCATCATATGCGTCAGGAATTCGCGAAACAGCGCATTATACATCTGATCGATCTCGGTGTCCCGGGCGCGGACGTCGGCAGCCAGTTCGGTGTCGCGCTGGATATAGGCATCCAGAACATCCTTGAGCATCCTTTCAACCTCACGCGCCATCCGTCGGATCGCGTTCGAAGATCCCCCTATCGGCGGCATTTCGGCCAGAACGGTGGTGCGTTTTGCAAGATTCTTGCAATAATCACCACAGCGCTCCAGATTGTGCGAGATTTTCATCACGCTCAGCACCGTGCGCAGATCGCCTCCCACGGGTGCGCGCAGGGCGATAAGGCGCGCGGCCTCTTCGTTGATCTGAATTTCAAGCGCGTCGATTGCCTTGTCGCCTGCGCGCACCTTTGCCGCCAGTTCGACATCCCGGTCGACCAGCGAATTGGCGCTGTTCAGGATCGCCGATTCCACAAGCCCGCCCATTTTCATGATCAGCGCGGTGATGTCTTCCAGATCGCGGTCAAAGGCCGAGGCGATGTGTAGATCCTGCATGATGTCTCCTTACCCGATCCGCCCGGTGATATAGCTTTCGGTGCGTTTATCCTGAGGGTTGGTGAAAATCTGGCCCGTTTCGCCGTATTCGACAAGATGGCCAAGGTGAAAGAACGCCGTGTGTTGTGACACGCGGGCGGCCTGTTGCATCGAATGGGTGACGATGACGACGCAATAGTTCTGGCGCAACTCATCAATCAACTCTTCGATCTGCGCTGTAGCAATCGGATCGAGCGCGCTGCAGGGTTCGTCCATCAACAGCACCTCGGGTGCGGTCGCAACGGCGCGGGCAATGCACAGGCGTTGCTGTTGCCCCCCGGACAACCCGGTGCCCGGCTGGCCAAGCCGATCTTTGGCCTCGTCCCAAAGAGCCGCGCGACGCAGGGATTTCTCGACGATTTCATCCAGTTCCGGCTTGTTGCGGGCCAGCCCGTGAATCCGCGGCCCATAGGCCACATTGTCATAGATGGATTTCGGAAACGGATTGGGTTTTTGAAACACCATCCCGACCTTGGCGCGCAGTTGGACCGGATCGACCTGTCGGTCATAGATGTCTTCAGCGTCAATCAGGATATCGCCCTTGACGCGACAAATCTCGATCGTGTCATTCATCCGGTTGATACAGCGCAGAAAAGTCGATTTCCCACAGCCCGACGGGCCAATAAAGGCGGTCACGGTATTGTCGCGGATCTTGACGTTCACATCCCGGAGCGCATGGGTGTCGCCATAGAAAACGTTGACGTCTTGCGCGGAAATCTTGATCTCGTCCATGGTTGTGTCTCTTTCGATGGCTTTCGGTTCATTCACGGCAAGCCCGCTTACCAGCGGCGTTCAAAGCGACGGCGCAACAGAACCGCGACGGTGTTCATGGCGATCAGAAAGACCAGCAGAACGATGATGGCGCCCGATGCACGTTCGACAAAGGCCGGGTCGGCGCGCTGGGTCCAGTTGAAGATCTGCACCGGCAGCGCACTGGCCGGATCAAAGAAACCTTCGGGCGGGGCACCGGGAAATTCCTTGACGAAGGCCACCATGCCAATCAACAGCAGCGGCGCGGTTTCGCCCAAAGCTTGCGCCAGCCCGATGATCGTGCCGGTCAGGATGCCCGGCGCTGCCAGCGGCAGAACATGGTGAAACACCGCCTGCATCTTTGAGGCGCCGACGCCAAGGGCAGCGTCGCGGATGCTGGGCGGGACCGATTTCAGCGATGCACGCGTGGCGATGATGATCGTGGGCAGGGTCATCAGCGTCAACACCAGCCCGCCGACGATGGGTGCGCTTTGCGGCAACCCGGCAAAGTTGATGAATATGGCAAGCCCGAGGATGCCAAACACAATCGACGGCACGGCGGCAAGGTTGGATATGTTCACCTCGATCACGTCGGTCCAGCGGTTTTTCGGAGCAAATTCCTCAAGGTATATGCTGGCCGCCACCCCGATTGGCAGGGCGAGCACCAGGACGATCATCATCATGTAAAGCGAGCCCAGGATCGCCACGCCCAACCCCGCGGCCTCGGGGCGCTGATCGGATGCGTCAGAGTCAGTGATGAACCCGGGGTTCAGCGAAGTTGCGAGCAGCCCCGCCGCCTTCAGGGCATCGGCAAGGATCAGCAGTTCGGGCGACACATTGGCGTCGCGTGTGGCGCTGTCCATGGTGACCGCGCCCTTGTAATATCCATCGATCCGGCCATTCGCCAGCAGGCGGAATTCATGCACCGTTCCGATCAATGCCGGGTTCGCAATGACCGCATCGCGCAATTTTGCCGGTGCCTCTTTCGAGATGATCCCGGCGGCTTGCTTGGCGCTCAGCCCGTCGATGGTGATGCCGAGTTGCGCCATCGTCTGTTCCAGCGCCGTATCAATCAGCGGCGCATAACCGAAGGTCGACACCTTTTTGATCGCCTCCGGATCTCCTGTGCCGGACTTGTCCAGCTTTGCTTGGGGCAGTTCGATCTGCAACGTCACAAAGGTCTGACGAAACGACGACAGCCCGTTGCCAAGGATCGTGGTCAAAAGCACAACCAGCGCCAGCAGGCCAAAGGCAACCGCGGCCATCCCGTAAAGCTCGAACCGCTTTTCGGCGAAATTGCGTTTGCGGGTGCGGGACGATTGATCCAGCAGCGAGGTTTTCAGCCGCAACGCGCGGCCCAGAGCAATATCGGTCATTCGTACTGTTCCCGGTATTTGCGCACGATGATCAGCGCGACGATGTTCAGCGCAAGGGTGATGACGAACAACGTCAGCCCAAGCGCAAAGGCGACCATGGTTTCGGGCGATGCGAAATCCGTGTCGCCGGTCAGTTGCGACACGATCTTGACGGTTATTGTGGTCATTGCCTCGAACGGGTTCAGGTCCAGTTTGGCCGCCGCCCCTGCCCCCAACACCACAATCATCGTTTCACCGATCGCCCGCGACGCGGCCAGCAGGATCGCGCCAACGATGCCCGGCAGGGCTGCGGGCACGATCACCTGCTGGATGGTTTCGGATTTCGTGGCACCAAGGGCATAGCTGCCGTCGCGCATCGTCTGTGGCACGGCATTTATGACATCGTCGGACAGGGACGAAACGAAAGGGATCAGCATGATCCCCATCACAAGGCCCGCAGTCATCACGCTGGACCCCGACGACCCCAGCCCCAGCGGCTGGGCAAAATAATCACGCAACAGCGGACCGACCGTGACCAGCGCGAACAGTCCATAGACGATGGTGGGAATCCCGGCCAAAACCTCGATCAGCGGTTTGATCAGCGTCCGCACCCGGGGGCCGGCGTATTCCGACAGATAGATCGCCGAGAAAAGTCCGACAGGCACCGCCAACAGCAGCGCGATGAAACTGATGTACAGCGTCCCCCAGAGCAGCGGCAGGATGCCCAGTTGCGAATTGCCGCGGAAATTTGGCGACCAGGTGGTGCCGAAGAAAAAGTCGCGCGCCGGATACTGGCCGAAGAAGTTAACGGTTTCGAACAGCATCGACAACACGATGCCGCCGGTGGTCAGGATCGCGATCGAGGCCGCGCCGATCAGCAGCGCCAGAACCGCGCGTTCAACCCTGTTGCGGGCGCGAAAATCGCGACTGATGCGCGACAGGGCAAAGACCAGACCGGCCACCGCCAGCAGCAAAACGGCGATACTCCGGGCCAGATCGCCACGGGCTGAAATCATTCGATACCGCTGGGCCGCCGCAAGCACCGCAGGCTGAACATCCGAAGCCAAAGCAACACCTGCCCGACCCAGCAGGGCGCGGATTTCGTCACCCACCTGCAAGCCCTGCACCGCATCGCTGCCGATCTCGCCCTGTTCAACCACAACGTCAAGCCCATCGGCAAGACGACGCACATCGCTCATCACCAGTGACCGGGTTGTGCTGTCGGAAATCGCGATTTCGGGGATCAGCCCGGACACCCGGCTTTCCACCACGACCGGCTGGATCAAAAGCCATGCGAACAACACCAGCAGCGCGGGCACCAGCGCCGCCAGCGCCACATTCAACCCATAGTAAACCGGGCGCGAATGCAGACGGCGGATATCTCCGCCGGCACTGGCCACCGCCCGGCGACGCCCGGCACCGTACCCGGCCAGCGTCAGCGCCAGCAGTATTGCAAAAAGCCAGAGCAGCGGCATGTTGTCTCCCGGATTGGAAATGCGGGACCGACGCGTATTGCGCCAGCCCCGCGCTTTGGTTGGGGCTTATCCAGCCGGGCTGATCACCTGTTCATCGGCGATCATGGTCTGGGTGTCTGACAGTTCCGGATCGCTCACCAGACCGTATTCGGCCAAGGGGCCGTCTGGTCCGGCGATTTCGTCAGCGACAAAGAATTCAGCGTATTCTTTCAGGCCCGGGATCACGCCGATATGCGCTTTTTTGATATAAAAGAACAACGGCCGCGACACCGGATATTCCCCCGACGACACAGTTTCAGTCGACGGCGTAACACCCCCCATGGTCGCGACCTGCAACTTGTCGGTGTTGTTTTCATAGAACGACAGTCCGAACACGCCGATGCCGTTCTTGTTGCTGTCGATCCGGGCCAGTGTTTCGGTATAATCACCGTCAATATCGACTGAAACACCGTCGGTGCGGATCGCCATACACTTGCCCTCGGCGGTGTCTTCGTCGATGCCCGCGTCCTGCATCGCCTGCAGCGCGCCGCTGTTCTCGCAGCCCGCAAAGATCACCTGCTCTTCGAACACTTCGCGCGTTCCGTGCTTGGTGCCCGGAATGAACGCTGCAATCGGCTGGGCGGGCAGTTCGGGGTTCACCTGATCCCAGGACGTGACGGTGTTGGTCTGCAACGCACCGTCAACGACAACTTCGGCGGCCAGCGCCCTGTACCAATCCTCAGGCGTAAAGGCGAAGGAATTGCCGTTGATGTCGCTGGCAAAGACGATACCGTCATAGCCAAAGCGCACTTCGATGATGTCGGTGACGCCGGCGCTGGCACAGGCCTTGATCTCATTCTCGCGGATCGGGCGCGATGAATTGGCGATGTCGATGGTGTTTTCGCCGGTGCCCTCGCAGAATTTTTTCAACCCTGCCGAAGATCCGCCGGATTCAATCACCGGGGTCGGAAAGTCAAAATTCTCGCCGAAGGCTTCGGCGACGATGGTAGCATAGGGCAGAACCGTGGAAGACCCGGCAACCTGCACCTGATCACGGGCGACGGCGGCAGTTGCGGAAACGGCAGCAAGGGCGATGGCTGAAACGGAAAGTTTCACGAATGGCATGGAAAGCTCCTGTCATGTGGTTCGGACCGTGCAGTCACGATCCATGCGTCGGGGTCTAGGCGCGCTGTGCTGACCTTTTGTGACGTGCATGTAACAGTTTGATGACAAATGACCGGAATGCCGTCAGCCCAGCGGCAGAAAGACCGAAAAAGTGCTGCCCTGCCCCGGTTTGCTTTCAATCTTCAGCCGTCCGCGGTGCCGGTTGATGATATGTTTGACGATGGCAAGCCCAAGCCCGGTGCCGCCCATATCCTGTGACCGGTGCGCGTCGACGCGATAAAATCGCTCGGTCAGACGCGGCAGGTGGATCGGATCGATCCCTTCGCCACTGTCGCGCACATCAATCCGCAGCGCCGGGCCGCGCATGCTTGGCTCGTGGTCGATCTGGGTTGCGGTGATGGTGACCGTCCCGCCAAAACCGCCGTATTTCGCCGCGTTTTCGATCAGATTGGTGAACACCTGGCGCAACTGGTCGCCGTCGCCCGGCAGATCGGGCAGATCGGCGCAGCCTTCCAGATTGATCGTCACGCTCTGCGCTTCCAGCAAAGGCCCAAGGCTCACAGTAACCGAACGCAAGAGATCGCCGGGATTCAGCCGCACGGTGGGGCGCAAACGCTCTTCGCTTTCGACCCGGCTGAGCGACAACAGATCCTGCACCAGTCGGTTCATCCGGTTCGCCTCGCGCGCCATGATCGACAAAAACCTGTCGCGCGCCGCCGGATCGTTGCGCGCCGCGCCGCCCAGCGTTTCGATAAACCCGATCAAAGCGGTCAACGGCGTGCGCAGTTCATGGCTGACGTTGGCGACAAAATCGCGCCGCATTTGGCCCGCCTCTTCGGTGGCGGTGGTGTCTTCAAAGCTGACAAGCGCGCCGCGCTGCCCGGCCACAATCAGGGCGCGCGCGCTGGCCTGCCAGATGGTTTCGCCCGCATCCTGACCGGTGATGAAGGGTGCCGCTGCGCTGTCGCCGCCACGCAGAACCGAATCAATGGCATCAAGGATAACCGGTTGACGCAGCACCGAGAAATAATGTCGCCCGGCCAACGCGCCGCCCAGCATATCGCGGGCCGGACGGTTGGAAATCGTGATACGGTTGTCGTGATCGACGAAGACGGTCGGCGGCTGTAGTGCTTCGATCACGGTCAGAACATGTTCGACATCAACCTGCACTTTTTGCCTTTCCGCATACTTGACATGCAGATACGCCCTGAGCGAGCGAGATCATGCCGACTGCCACACTTTCGACATGATCGACAATGATTTTCAAGGGTGATCCACCGCTTTTTGGGTCCGGTGAAAGGTGAATGCCAGTGTCGTCGCAGGTATCAGTTGCAGAGAGATTAGCCATCCGGCCCCGCCTTGCGCCCGCAACCGGAAGCGCTGGCCGGTTGTTCGTGGGCGATGCTGACGATCTTGGCCGCTCGGGTCTGAGACTGCCCGATTCTGCAAGGCTTACACCCTCTGACCTCGGCGCTTTGGACACGGCCCTGCGCCTGCGCCAGCACCCTGGATTGGTACTGACCCGTGCGGTGTCGGGCCACTTCGATTGTCTGGACGTTGCGCGGCTTCTGGCGTTTCGCGAGTTTCGTGGACGGTTTCGGGTTCTGGTAGACGCCATGCCCTGTCCCTCGATCGTCATCGACGAACTGCGCGCGGTCTTCACCGGGCTCGATATCGCCGGACTCCATCCGGGCGATCCGATTGTGTCCCCGATCAGTCTCAGACCGATTGCGAGGCATGCACTGCAGCGGTAAATTCCGCGAGCAGCAGGTCATCGGGTTCGACGCCGACAGACACCCGGAACACACCCTCTCCCAATCCCAGTTCGGCGCGTCGTTCGGGCGTCAGCGCCCGGTGTGAAGACGTGGCCGGATGGCTGAGCGTCGTGCCGATATCGCCCAGCGTCGGGGCAAAGGCGATGTTTTCAGCCGCCCGCACCAGCGCGTTGGTCTGTGCCCGCCCGCCTTCGATTTCAAATGTCACCATACATCCGCCGCGCCCGTTCAACAGGGAAACGGCGCGATTGTGGTCGGGGTGGTCGGGGCGCGTGGGATAGATCACGCGCCTGATCCCCGGCAAGGTGGCCAGATGATCGGCCAGACGGGCCGCATTTTCTTCGGCCCGGTCATAGCGCAGTTCGAACGAATACAGCCCACGCTCGGCCAGCCAGCAGTCAAACGGGCTGGGCGTCAGGCCCAGTGTCACAGCCGTGCCCCGCATCGCTGCGTTATGGTCAGGATCGCGGGCCGCGACATAACCAAGTGTCACATCGGAATGTCCCGCCAGCAGTTTCGTCACCGAATGGATCACGATATCGGCGCCATGATCAAACGGTCGGAACCCGCGCGGCGTGGTAAAGGTATTGTCCACCACGAGCAGCGCACCGGCATCTTTTGCCACCCGCGCAATGCCGGCCACATCGGCGACGCGCAGGGTGGGGTTGCTGACCACTTCGATCAGGATCATCCGGGTGTTCGGGCGGATCGCGGCGGCCATCGCCTCGGCGTCACTCGGATCGGCCAGAGATGTTTCGATGCCCATACGCGGCAGTTCATTGCTCATCATCCGCATCGAGCGGCCATAAAGCTGATTGCCGCCCAGCACATGATCGCCCGCCTTGAGCAGGCCGAACATCGCAGCCGTCACTGCCGCCATCCCCGACCCAACGATGAAACCGCCAGTCGCGCCTTCCATTCCGTCGATCTTGGTGGCCAGAACATCGGCGTTCGGGTGGCCTTCGCGTGCATAGGAATAGCCCGGCGCGCGACCTTCATAGAGATCATCCAAGGCGTCGGGGCTGTCGCTGGAATAAACCACAGAGGGTTGCAGCGGAGTGCCCACCGCTCGTGACGTACCGGCGGGCCATGGGGTGCGGCGAACAAGGGTGGCGGGGGGCTTGATCATTGTGGACCTCTGGTGTGAATTGGGGTCAAACGGCTTGCAGGCCAGTGGCAAAGCGGCGGGCGTTCGCGCGGTATCCGGCGGCAGATCCCAGCAGCGCCGCGATTGCCGCATCGCCCAACTGCCGAACCACGCGGCCCGGTGAACCCATCACCAGACTGCCATCGGGAATCACCTTCCCCTCGGTGATCAGCGCATTCGCCCCGATCAGACAGCCTTTGCCGATCACCGCACCGTTCAATACCGTCGCGCCCATGCCGATCAGCGTTCCGTCGCCAATGGTACAGCCGTGCAGCATCGCCTTGTGGCCGATGGTACAATCGGCGCCGATGGTCAGCGGAAACCCAAGGTCACTGTGCAACACACTGTTTTCCTGAACATTACTGCCCTCTCCCAGCTCGATCATTTCGTTGTCGCCACGCAGGGTGGCGCAGAACCAGACCGAACTGCCGGGCAGCAGTCGCACCTTGCCGATGATGTTCGCATCCGGCGCAACCCAGACATCCCCGGCGATTTCCGGTGCCAGCCCGTCAAGTGCATAGATGGTCATGATCTCTCCTCGAATTGGCTTTGTAACGCGCGCACATGGGACACGATATCGGGTTGTTGCGACAGGCGCAGCCGTTCGGCACCGATGATCGTTTTAAGCCGTGCTTCGGTTTCGTCCAGGTCGCCGTTGACCAGAACGTAATCATAGCCGTCCCAGTGGCTGATTTCATCCCAGCTTTTTTCCATCCGGCCCGCGATGGTATCGGCGTCATCCTGACCGCGCGATTCAAGCCGGCGGCGCAGTTCGGGAATGCTGGGCGGCAGGATGAAGATCGACAGGACATGCTGTTGCAGCGAGGATTTCGAGATCTGTTGTGCGCCCTGCCAATCAATATCGAACAACACATCGCGCCCGTCCTTGATCGCCGCTTCGACCGGACCCTTGGGCGAGCCGTAATAGTTGCCGAACACCTGAGCATGTTCGAGCATCTCGTCCTCTTTGACGAAGGCTTTGAACGCATCCTGACCGACGAAATAATAATCCTCCGCCTCAACCTCGCCGTCGCGGGGGGGACGGGTCGTTGCCGACACCGAAAACCGGATCGACGGATCCCAGGTCATCAACCGCCGTGCCAGTGTCGATTTTCCGGCACCTGACGGCGATGACAGGATAATAAGAAGACCGCGTCGCGCCACAGTGTTACTCCACGTTTTGAACCTGTTCGCGCATTTGGTCGATGCTGGACTTGAGCGCAAGGCCGACGCGCGTCAGTTCGATATTCTGCGCCTTGGAGCACAGGGTATTCGCCTCGCGGTTAAATTCCTGCATCAGGAAATCCAGCTTGCGCCCCACCGGCCCCGCGTGATCCAGCAAATCGCGGGCGGCGGTAACATGGGCGGTCAGGCGGTCCAGCTCTTCGGTGATGTCGGTCTTGACTGCGACGATCGCCAGTTCCTGCGCGACCCTGTCGGGATCTGCGCCCTCGGTGTTGTCCATCACCCGCGCCAGAGCATCGCGCAGGGCCGCACGCATCTGATCGGCACGGGCGGCACAAAGCACCTTCGCCTCTTGGTTCAAAATCTCGATCTGATCCAGTTGCGCGGTCAGGATACCTTGCAGCGCCCGCCCCTCGGCGGCGCGCATGGCGTTGAAACCGGCGATCACCCCGGTCAGATCACGGATCAGCGCAGCAGCCAGCGCTGCGGTGTTGCCGGTGTCACCGTTGTTGCCGGATGTGTCGACGATGCCGCGCTGATTCAGAATGTCCGTGGCGCTGGGCGCGACGATATTCACACCATGCGCCATAGCAGCCGATTCGATCTCGGCGATCTGCGCCAGCACCCGGTCCAGAACGGCCGCATCGATCCGAGCCGCCACAATTTCGCCATGCCGCGTCAGTCGCAGCGAAAGCGTCACGTTGCCGCGGGAAACCGATTTCTGCACCTGCGCGCGGGCGGCAGATTCAAGTCCGTCGATCCAGTCGGGCATGCGTAACCGAATATCCAGCCCACGCCCGTTGACTGCGCGCATGTCCCAGGTCCATGTCCAGCCGTCGAACCCGCCCTGCCCCGCCGCGAAACCGGTCATCGAATGCAGCATGAATATTAACCTTTCAGACAAAAAGTGACAGATTCGTGGCAAAATCCGGGCTATGGTTGGGTCAGCGCCGGGAACTGTGACAGCGGTATCAGACCCCCGCGCCACCGACAACACGACCGATCCGGCACCCGTCCGGACAACCATTGAACAGCCGGGCGTCCAGCGTTGACGACAGGCACCTACGACAGACAGGATGAAAGGCAGACCATGGCGCAATCAGACCCCCCACATGCCCCGGTCGTTCCGCTGTTTGCGGCAAACCCCAAAGCGGCCACCTGTTTCTCCGAGCTTGAGGCCTATTGGCAGAGCCTGTGCAAGGGGCGGATCATGCCGCAACGCTCGGAGATTGATCCGCGGGGCATTGTTGGCGCGCTGGACCGGACGTTTCTGGTCGAACGGGTGGCGCCCGGCGTGGCGCGGTTCCGGCTGGCCGGGATGCACCTGTCCGATCTGATGGGGATGGAGGTGCGGGGGATGCCGCTGACCTGCTTTTTCCTGCCCGGCGCACGGGCCGAGATCGCCGAGGCCGTCGAGGCGGTGTTCAGCGAACCCGCCCGGGTCGATCTGTGGTTGACCCGCCCGCGCGGAATGTTGCAGCGGGCGACGGCGGCGCGCATGTTGCTTCTGCCCCTGCGCGATGATCACGGACAGGTCACCCGCGCCATCGGCTGTCTTTCGGCAAGTGCCACCGCCGGATCGCCGCCGCACCGGTTCACCATCACGTCCGACAACCGGCAGACGCTGATCGGTTATGGCCAACGGCCCGACGGGGTGACGACGCCGGACATTCCCGCGGTCCTTCAACGGGTGCGCAAACGGACAACCGGTCAGGCGCGCCCGCATCTGACAGTTGTTAAAACCTGATTCCGGATCAAAGTTTCTGACCCGGAGCCAATGTTCTGGCGGTGTGAAAGAGGATCGCCCCTTGTCACACCGCTTTCGTTCAGACTGACCAAAGCTGACCGTGTCAGACTGGCCCTTTCAGCTTGCCGCCTGTTGGCGTTCGGCCTGCCGGCTGCCCAGTTGTTCGGCCACAAGAAACGCCAGTTCCAGCGCCTGAGAGGCGTTCAGACGCGGATCGCAGGCAGTGTGATACCGGCTGGACAGATCGCCATCGGTCACGGCGCGGACGCCGCCGGTGCATTCGGTCACGTCTTGTCCGGTCATTTCGAAATGCACGCCACCCGGCACGGTGCCTTCTGCCGTATGCACCGCAAAGAACTCCTGCACCTCGCGCAGCACGGATTCGAACGGGCGCGTTTTATACCCGCTGTCGGACTTGATCGTGTTGCCGTGCATCGGATCGCAGCTCCAGACGACATTGGCGCCTTCTTCTTGCACCGCTTTGATCAGCTTGGGCAGGTGGTCGCCCACGCTTCCCGCACCGAAACGCGCAATCAGGGTCAGACGCCCCGCCTCGTTTTCCGGGTTCAGGGTGGCCATCAGACGCTTCAGTTCGTCGGCGGTGATGGACGGTCCGCATTTCATCCCGATGGGATTCAGCACACCTTTGCAGAATTCCACATGCGCGCCATCGGGTTGACGGGTGCGATCGCCGATCCAGATCAGATGCCCGGACCCGGCCAGAACCTTGCCGCTGGTCGAATCGACGCGCGCCAGTGCCTCTTCGTATTCCAGCAACAGCGCCTCGTGCGAGGTATAGAAATCGACCGTCGACAGATCAGAGTTGTTCGCGCTGGTCAGACCCGCAGCCGTCATGAAATCCAGAGAATCCTGAATCCGGTTGGCCATGTCGCGGTATTTCTCGGCCTCTTCGGAATCGGTGAACCCCAATGTCCAGGAATGAACCCGGTGGATGTCGGCATAGCCACCCTTTGACAGCGCGCGCAGGAAGTTCAGCGTCGCTGCCGCCTGAGTATAGCCGTCAAGCATGCGGTTTGGATCGGGAATCCGCGCCTCGGGGGTGAACTCGAACCCGTTGATGATGTCACCGCGATAGGATGGCAGTTCCACACCGTTGACGGTTTCGGTCGGGGTGCTGCGTGGTTTGGCAAACTGGCCGGCCATGCGTCCGACTTTTACCGTTGGAACCTTGGCACCAAACGTCAAAACCATCGCCATCTGCAGCATCACCTTGAAGGTGTCGCGCACGTTGTCGGCGGAAAACTCCGAGAAGCTTTCGGCGCAGTCACCGCCCTGAAGCAGGAACGCCTCGCCCCGGCTAACAGCGGCAAGAGATTTCTTCAGTGTCCGCGCCTCACCGGCGAAGACCAGCGGAGGAAACCGCCCCAACCGTTGCTCGACCGCTGCCAGAGCGGCAGGGTCGGTATAGTCGGGCATCTGTACCCGGGGTTTGCCGCGCCAATCGGATTTCTGCCACTGGGTCATCGTCACCGCTCCGTTTCCTCGCGGGGTGCCCGGTGCACCGCCGCCATATGTGCCCGGTCTTATAGGCGGGCCCACCGGCGAAGAAAAACGCAATCCCGCGCAATACGACCCGCGCCGCGTCGCTTTTCGCACATCGCGCCTTGAATGCGTGGAACAAACCTGTTTCGCTCCGGCCACCCTCAGGATCGGGTCAGACGTATGGAAGTGAGTCGATACAGCGTCGATGTGGACACGGTCGGGCGTAAACCGCGCCATGTGGTCTTTGTTCTGCTCGACAATTTTACGCTTTTGTCCTTTGCAAGCGCACTGGACTGCCTGCGCGTCGCCAATCGTCTGGCACGCGCGGAACTTTACACATGGGCGCTGACCGGCGAAGGCGGCGCAACGGTGAGCTGTTCGGCGGGCACTGCGTTCCAGCTCGATTCCGATCTTGCAGAGCTGGGGCGTGACGATATCGCTCTGGTCTGCGGCGGCATTGATGTGGCGCAGGCGACGACCAAACGGATTTTGAACTGGCTCCGGCGTGAATCCCGGCGCGGGGTGATCATCGGCGGGTTGTGCACCGCCGGATATGCCTTGGCCAAGGCGGGGTTGCTGGATGGCAAACGCGCGACGATCCATTGGGAAAATCAGGACAGTTTCGCCGAAGAGTTCGAAGACGTGACGCTGACCAGATCGGTCTTTGTGGTCGACGGGAACCGGTACACCACTGCCGGGGGCACGTCCTCGATTGATCTGATGTTAAAACTGATCGCAGATCATCACGGTGACGCACTGGCCAGTGCTGTGGCGGATCAACTGATTTATTCGTCGATCCGCACGGATCAGGACACCCAGCGGCTTTCGGTGCCCACACGGATCGGGGTGCGCCATCCCAAACTGTCCAGCGTCATACAGATGATGGAAGCTCATATTGAGGATCCGATCAGCCCGGCCATCCTGGCCCGCGACGTGGGGATGAGCACGCGCCAGCTGGAACG
>RCMY010007173.1_pt1 | contig 13992 bp, 13 predicted proteins | sample 2041341 | NCBI WGS metagenome assembly RCMY01 (sample SAMN09708234, study PRJNA481090) | Marine sediment metagenome, whole genome shotgun sequencing project.
TCGCGGCGCTCGAGGCTGCGGGCCAGATCGCGCTGCGCTACGCACACGCCGATGCCAGCCCCGCCGGCACCGAGTATCCGGCCAACCCGAACGGTTCGATCGGTGGCGTCGCCGGTGTGAGCGATGCGTCGGGTCTGGTGCTCGGTCTGATGCCGCACCCCGAAGACCACATCATCGAACGTCACGATCCGTTGCGGGGTCGGGCCGGGAGCGAGTTCGGTCGCTGCCTACCGCTCTTCGCCGCCGGTGTCGCCGCAGTCAAGCAGTAGGGGAGCGGGTCATGACAGAAGCACGAGTGGCGATCGTCATGGGAAGCCAGTCCGACTGGCCGACGATGCGCAACGCAGCAGAGACCCTCGATGCGCTCGGTGTGGCTCACGACGCTCGCATCGTCTCCGCCCATCGCACGCCCGACCGCATGTACGACTTCGCTCGCTCGGCGAAGACCGACGGATTCCAGGTGATCATCGCCGGAGCCGGCGGGGCCGCACATCTGCCCGGCATGGTTGCCGCCCTCACCCCGTTGCCGGTGTTCGGTGTGCCAATCCAGTCCAAGGCGCTCTCGGGACAGGACTCGTTGCTCTCGATCGTCCAGATGCCCGCCGGGATTCCGGTCGGCACCCTGGCCATCGGCCGCAGCGGAGCGGTCAACGCCGCCCTTCTGGCCGCTGCGGTTCTCGCCCTGAACGATCCCGAACTGGCCGACCGACTCGACACCTGGCGGGCCGCCCAGAGCGCAGCCATCGCCGACGTGCCGGTCGATGAGTGACCCGATCGTGATCGGGATCCTCGGTGGAGGACAGCTCGGTCGCATGCTCGCCATGGCCGCTGCCCGACTCGGCTTCGAGGTCGTGATCCTCGACCCCGACCCCAAGGCACCGGCGGCCCAGGTGGCGAATCGACACCTCGTCGCCGCCTACGACGATCCGGCGGCGTTGGCCAAGCTGGCCGAACTCTGCGACATCGTCACCTACGAATTCGAGAACGTGCCAGACGCTGCCATCCACACCCTCGACGATCGGGTCACGGTGCACCCCAACGCCACGGCGCTGGCAACGGCGCAGGACCGCCTGATCGAGAAGGCCTTCCTGGTCGAACAGGGCATCGGCACGGCGCCGTTCCGCACCGTCGACAACCAGGAACAGCTCGAGTCGGCCGTGGAGGAGTTGGGCGGTGAGGCGATCCTCAAGACTCGCCGCTTCGGTTACGACGGCAAGGGGCAGATGCGGGTTGTCTCAGGGAGTGACCATTCCACCGCCTTCGCCGACCTCGGCTCGGTCCCATTGATCGCCGAAGGCATCATCGACTTCGTCGCCGAGCTCTCGGTCATCATCGGCCGCGGAGCCGACGGACGTTGCCGGATCTACGACCCGGCAACGAACGAACACGTCGACGGCATCCTGAAGACCTCATCGGTTCCCGGTGCGCTGGACGAGGAGACCGTCGAGCTGGCAAAGCAGTCGGCAGCGGCGCTCGCTTCGGCGCTCGACTACGTGGGAGTGCTCGGGCTCGAACTGTTCCTCCTGGCCGATGGATCGGTCCTCGCCAACGAGTTCGCCCCACGAGTGCACAACTCGGGGCATTGGACCGAAGCGGCTTGTGCCGTCTCCCAGTTCGAACTCCACATTCGGGCGATCGCCGGGCTGGCGCTTCCCTCGGTGGAACGTCACAGCGATGCGGTGATGACCAACCTGATCGGTGACGACGTGACGCTCGTCAGCGACCTTCTTGCCGAGCCGGACACGGTCGTCCACCTGTACGGCAAGTCCGAGGTTCGCCCAGGCCGAAAGATGGGCCATGTCACCACCATCACGCGGCGCTGATTTTTTGTGGAATCCCTGCCGATGTCCCCGTACCCGACAGTGAGGTCTCCACAATGAACCATGTGGGCGTTCTCTCAGACCTGACCCTCGACCTCCCCGGACATCGCGCCGGCAAGGTCCGTGAGACCTGGCAGCTGCCAGATGGAAAGCGGCTGCTCGTCACCACCGATCGACTCAGCGCGTTCGATCGCATCATCGGCCTGGTGCCCCACAAGGGCCAGGTGCTCAACCAGCTCGCCGCCTGGTGGTTCGAACAGACAGCCGACATCGTCGCCAACCATGTGGTCTCGATGCCCGATCCGAACGCTCTCATCGCCGTCGACGCTCGGCCCTTGCCCGTCGAGGTCGTGGTTCGTGCTCGGTTGACCGGATCGACCTCGACCGCCATCTTGCCGAGGTATCTGGCGGGGGAGCGGCTGCTGTACGGGCACACCCTTCCCGATGGCCTCGTCGCCCATGGCCCGCTGCCCGAACCGATCGTGACCCCCACCACCAAGGCCGCCGACGGCGACCACGACGAGCCGATCACCGTGGCCGAAGTGGCCGAGCAGGGTCTCGTCGAGCCCGCGCTGTGGGAACGTATCCAGCGCGTCTCGCTCGAACTCTTCGCTCGTGGTGCCGACATCGCCGATCGCGCCGGGTTCGTACTCGCCGACACCAAGTACGAGTTCGGACTCGGTCCCGACGACGAACTCCTGCTGATCGACGAGATGCATACGCCGGACTCGTCTCGGTACTGGTCCAAGGCCACGCTCGAGGAGCGTCTGGCCGCGGGGCAGGCTCCCGACGGCTATGACAAAGAACCGGTGCGACTCGCACTGAAGGCTGCTGGATACGGTGGGGAAGGTTCGCCGCCGGAACTGCCGCCCGAGGTCTGGCAACAGACCTCGGATCGTTATGTCGAATTGTACGAACGGCTCACCGACCGAACGTTCGTCCCCGGGCAGCAGCCTGCGAACGAGCGAATTCTCGCCAACCTCTCGGAGCTCCAATCCCATGAGTAGCGCCACTCGTCCCGTCTACGACCCCGACCACGATCTCCCGAAAGAGGAGTGCGGGGTGATGGGTATCTCGAGCTCGGGACAGGAGGCTGCCAGGCAGGCATTCTTCGGGCTCTATGCCCTGCAGCATCGGGGTCAGGAGGCCGCAGGCATCGCGGTTGCCGACGGCCGGGCTGTCCGACTCCACAAGGGGCAGGGCCTGGTCAACCAGGTGTTCAACCCCGACGTGTTGCGCCCACTCACCGGCGGCATGGCCATCGGGCACACCCGCTACTCGACCACCGGTGCCAATTCCGATCGCAACGTCCAGCCGTACGTGATCGAGACGATGCACGGCCCGCTCGGCGTCGCCCACAACGGCAACCTGGTCAACACCGATCAGCTACGTCAACGCCTCCTCGAACGAGGCGCCGGACTCCAGTCGTCGTCCGACTCCGAAGTCATCGCCCTCATGCTGGCAGCCTCGGAAGGCACCACCTGGGAAGAGCGACTCGTCAACGTCATGCCGCAGTGGGAGGGCGCCTACGCACTGGTCATCATCGCAGGCACCAAGGTCGTCGCCTGTCGTGACCCCTGGGGCTTCCGTCCCCTGTCGATGGGCAAGCTCCCGTCGGGTGGGCATGCCGTCGCTTCCGAGACCGGAGCACTCGAGACGCTCGGCTGCAAGGCGATCCGAGAGATCGAACCCGGCGAGGTCATCGTGATGCAGGGCGACCTCGCTCGCTCGACGCACGCGCTTCCGCCGAAGGAGAAGCTGGCTCGTTGCACGTTCGAGCACATCTACTTCTCCCGACCCGATGCCTTCTGGGACGGCCTGAGCGTTCACCAGGCCCGCCAGCGGCTCGGTGAGGAACTCGCACGCGAGCATCCCGTCGAAGCCGACGTCGTCATCCCCGTTCCCGACTCCTCGATGCCCGCAGCCATCGGCTACGCCGCTGTGTCCGGCATCACGTACAACGAGGGTTTCGTGAAGAACCGATACATCGGGCGCACCTTCATCGAGCCCACCGACGAGCTCCGTAAGCAGGGTGTGTCGCTGAAGTTCAACACGCTCGAAGAGAACATCCGGGGCAAGCGGGTCATCGTCATCGACGACTCCATCGTGCGCGGCACCACCTCCGGACCGCTGGTCAAACTGGTTCGAGAAGCGGGAGCCACCGAGGTACACGTCCGCATCACCTGCCCGCCGATCGCCCATCCGTGCTTCTTCGGCGTCGACATGGGCACCTACGAAGAACTGATCGCCCACCAGTTGGGTGTGCCCGAGATCTGTGACCACATCGGGGCCGACAGTCTCGGGTTCCTCTCGGTCGACCGCATGATGAAAGCCCTTGGTCGAGACGACGGCTACTGCAATGCCTGTTTCACCGGCAACTATCCGATTCCGGTCCAGCTGTCGCTGGCCAACTCGAAGGCCCGATTCGACGGAGTCCTGGGCTGATGCGGGTGCTGCTCGTCGGATCCGGCGGACGTGAGCACGCGCTTGCCAACTCGATCCTGACATCCCCCCTGTTGACCGAGCTCCAGGTCGCACCGGGCAACCCGGGAACCGAAGCGCACAACATCGTTCTCGACACCGACGATCACGACGCGGTGGTCGAACACTGCGGCACACACGAGATCGATCTCGTCGTCGTCGGGCCAGAGGTGCCCCTCGTTGCGGGGCTGGCCGACGCACTGGCCGGCGCAGGCATCGCCTGTTTCGGTCCCAGCAAGGCCGCAGCACAACTCGAGGGATCGAAGGCATTCGCCCGTGACTTCGCCGGCCGCCACGGCATTCCCGGCCCGGCGTTCGAACGCTTCACCGAAGTCGAACCGGCGATCGCCTACCTCGACGTGCTCGGAGGACCCGTCGTCGTCAAGGCCGACGGACTCGCGGCCGGCAAGGGCGTGATCATCCCCGAGGGTCGGGCCGAGACCGAGCAGGCCATCGTCGAGATGCTGACCTCCGGTTCGATGGGTGAGGCCGGAGCGGCCATCGTCATCGAAGAACGCATGGAAGGCGAGGAGCTCTCCCTCTTCGGTATCTCCAGCGCGAACCAGCTCGACCCACTCGGTGGGCTCACGGCCCAAGACCACAAACGCGTAGGCGACGGCGACACCGGCCCCAACACCGGCGGCATGGGTGCGTTCGCCCCGGTCCCCGGCGTCGACCCCGCAGCGGTCGCCGACCTGGTCGATCGATTCCTGGTGACCGCCTCGCAGGGAATGGCGGCCGAAGGCACGCCCTACATCGGGGTGATCTACGCCGGCATCATGCTGACGCCGAACGGGCCGCGCCTCGTCGAATACAACTGCCGCTTCGGTGATCCCGAAGCCCAGGTCCTGCTGCCATTGCTCGACGGCGATCTGCTCGAGGTCATGGCCGCCGCTGCCGGTGGAACGTCGTGGACCCCGCTCACCGCTCGTGCCGGCACCACCGCCGCCACCGTCGTGGTGGCCGCCGCCGGCTATCCCGCCAGCCCGAAGAAGGGCATCGAGATCCCCGATTCGATCGACGTCGACGAGCCAGACGTCCTGGTCTTGCACGCCGGTACCAAACGCAACGCAGCCGGCGACCTCGTGTCGTCCGGTGGTCGTGTCCTCAACGTGGTCGGTATGGGTGCCGACCTCGACCAAGCCCTCCGAAAGGCCTACGCCGTGGTCAACGACGTCACCGCCAACTCCGAGCTGTTCGCTCGGTCCGACATCGGCTGGCGACACGCCGCTGCCGACAGCGGGCAGGTCGTGCGATGACCGCCCAAGATGCGTACGCCGCGTCCGGCGTCAGCTTCTCGGCCGGCGACGAAGCCATCGAGCAGATCGCCGAAGCGGTCAAGGAAACCCACAACGAACGTGTCGTCGCCGGCGTCGGCAGCTTCGGTGGGGTGTTCGACATGGCCAACCTCGGTCTCGATCATCCGATGCTGGTGAGCTCGACCGACACCTGCGGCACCAAGACCGTGCTCGCCGCCGAGCTCGACATGTGGGAGGGCATCGGCGCCGACATCGTGAATCACGGGGTCAACGACGTGCTCGTGCAGGGCGCCCGCCCGCTCTTCATGCTCGACACCATCTCCGCCGGCGTGCTCGATCCCGACGTGGTCGGCCGAGTCGTCCGCTCGATGGCCGCAGCCTGCAAGATCAACGGCTGTGTGCTGCTCGGTGGCGAGACCGCCGAAGTGCCCGACCTCATCGTCCCGGGCGGTGTCGACGTCGCCGGCACCATGGTCGGTGTCGTCGATCGCAGTGAGCTGTTGCCGTCGACCGACATCGCCGCCGGCGACGTGCTGATCGGGCTCGAGTCCAACGGGCTGCACACCAACGGCTACTCACTCGCCCGACGCCTCGGCGCCGAGTACGGCTTCGACAAGCCCGTACCCGGGTCCGACGTGCCCCTCGGTGAAGCCCTGCTTGCGCCGCACCGCAGCTATCTCGCCCCGCTCGCCGCCGTGCTCGAGGCCAAGATCGTGAAGTCGCTGGCCCATCTCACCGGCGGCGGCTTCCCCGACAACCTCCCTCGCTGCCTGCCGAAGGGGCTCGGCGCCACCGTCGACACCTCGGCCTGGGAGACCCCGCCACTGTTCGCCTGGCTCCAAGAGGCCGGCGGCCTCGGGCTCGTCGAAGCGCACCGGATCTTCAACATGGGCATCGGCATGGTGGCCATCGTCTCGCCTGACCACGTCGAGCAGTTCCGGGCGCTGGTCGACGAACCGACCTACGTGCTCGGTGCGGTCGTCGACGGCGATGGAGTCACGCTGTCTTGAATGAGACCGCCTTGAAGGGAAAGCGCCTGGTCGTGTTGGTGTCGGGTTCCGGCACGAACCTGGGAGCGATCCTTGCCGCCTGTGCGACCGGGGCGATCGACGCCACCGTCGAAGCAGTCGTGTGCAACCGGGCCGATGCCTTCGCTCTGACCAGGGCGGCCGATGCCGGCGTGCCGGCGGTGGTGCTCGAACGGCTGCCCGGCGAGGAGCGTGCCGACTACGACGCTCGTCTCGTCGAGGTGGTTGCGCCGTACGAACCCGATCTGGTCGTGCTGGCCGGTTGGATGCGAATCTTGACCCCGACCTTCGTCGGTCGCTTCCCGGTGATCAACTTGCATCCAGCGCTCCCCGGGACCTTCCCCGGCGCCCACGCCATCGACGAAGCGTTCGCGGCCTGGCAGGCGGGAACGATCACCGAATCGGGCGTGATGATCCACTGGGTGCCCGACGCTGCGGTCGACGAGGGCCCCGTGATCATCAGCGAAGTGATCCCATTCGAGCCGCATGACACACTGGATTCCTTCGAGTCTCGTGTCCATGCGGTGGAACACCGTGCCATCGTTGAGGCAATCACGCTGGCGCTCGCCGCCGGACCCCCCGAGGAGCACCATGCAACACATCAATGACGCCGTCTTCAGCGGGGCCGAAGCGCTCACCTTCGACGATCTGCTCGTCGTGCCAGGCTGGAGCGACGTCCTCCCGCACGATGTCGACACCACGACCCAGTTGGGCGATCTCACGCTGCGGGTCCCGCTCATGTCCGCCGCGATGGACACCGTCACCGAGGCCCCGCTCGCCATCGCCATCGCACGCGAGGGCGGTATCGGCGTCCTGCACCGCAATCTCTCGGTCGAAGAGCAGGCCGAACAGGTCGAACGGGTCAAGAAGGCCCAGTCGGGCATGATCTCGTCGCCGGTGCGCCTCGGCCCAGAGGCCACACTGGCCGACGCCGAGGTCATCATGAATCGGCACAAGATCTCCGGCGTGCCGATCTGTGACGCCGACGGCCACCTGCTCGGCATCCTCACCAACCGAGACATCCGCTTCTGCGGCAGCGACGAGTACGAGCGCCAGGTCACCGAGTACATGACCAAGGCACCGCTGGTGACGGCCAAGGTCGGCACCACGCTCGACGAAGCAGTCGCCATCCTCCACAAACACCGCATCGAGAAGTTGCCGCTGGTCGACGACGACAATCGGCTCGCCGGTCTGATCACGGTCAAAGACATCAACAAGCGGATCGAGAAGCCCGACGCCACGCTCGACCGCGACGGTCGCCTCTGTGTCGCTGCGGCCATCGGTGTCACCGACACCGCCGAACGCACCGAGGCACTGGCAGCTGCCGGTGTCGACATGCTCGTGATCGACACCGCCCACGGACACACCCGTGGTGTCGTCGAGGCCATTCGAACCATCAAGAAGGGCTGGCCCGAGCTCGTCGTGGTCGGCGGCAACGTCGTGACCCGTGAGGGTGTCGACGCACTGGTCGAGGCCGGATCCGACATCGTGAAGGTCGGTGTGGGTGCAGGGTCGATCTGCACGACTCGCATCGTGTCCGGTGCCGGTATGCCGCAGATGACCGCGATCTTCGAGTGCGCTCAGGCGGCTCGCGCGCACCGCGGCGCCGATCGGCCCCTACCGGTCATCGCCGACGGTGGTGTGGTGTCCTCCGGTGACATCGTCAAGGCATTCGCCGCAGGCGCCGACGCCGTGATGCTCGGCAACCTCCTCGCCGGTGTCGACGAGGCCCCGGGCGATCTCGAACTGGTCGACGGCGCCATGTGGAAGACCTACCGAGGCATGGGTTCCGCCGGCGCCATGCGCGGCCGGGCCACCGACCGCTACGGCACCGGTCAGGCCCCGGGCAAGCACGTGGCCGAAGGCGTCGAAGCGCGAGTCCGGTACGCCGGTGCACTGACCGAACTCATGAGCCAGCTCGTCGGCGGCCTCCGGTCAGGCATGGGCTACGCCGGTGCCGGTGATCTCTCCGACCTGCGAGAACGCACTCGTCTGGTCCGGATCACCGGAGCCGGTCTCCGCGAAAGCCACCCTCACGACGTCGCCGTCACCCGCGACTGACCGACCCCCATGCAGAAGTTTCGTCGCTCGAGCCCGTCAGAGGGCCTGAGCGACGAAACTTCTGGGGTGGTTTTGGGTCAGAGTTGGTTGGCGGCGCGGGCGGCGATGAGCATGCCGCCACCGACGACGGCGAACGCCGTGACGAGGGGCCCGAAACGCAAGACGCCTCGGAGGCGGCTGGCTGGGTCGCTCGTGAGGAGTCGGGCCGAGCGATCGCGGAGCACGACGAACACGAGTCCGGCACCGACCAGCGTGGCCGCCATGCCGAGGCCATAGGCAGCGACGAGTCCGATGCCGAACACGGTCCGACCAAGGGCGATGGCACCGAGCAGCACGATCAGGGCCGACGGCGACGGAACCATGCCTCCGGCGAAGCCCATGGCAACCACCGATCCCAGCTTCATCGGCCGCTCGATCGGAGCGTCGTGGTGATGGTCATGGTGGTCATGACCGCGATCATGGTGGTCATGTCCGTGATCGTGATCGTGATCGTGATCGTGATCGTGATCGTGATCGTGGTGATCGTGGCTGTGGTCATTCGTGGTGATCGTGGCTGTGGTCATGGCCGAGGTGACTGTGGTCGTGGCCGAGGTGGACCCAGCCACCGGTCGCACGACTCCGGTAGGCGAGCCGGAGGAGGTTGGCGCCGATGCCGGCGACCAGCAGGCCGCTGGTGATACCGAGCCACGGGTAGATGCTGTCGGGGCTCGAGAGCGTGGTGAGCGAGATCATGCCGCCGAGGGTGAGCACACCGATGGTGTGGGTGGCCGTGACGGTTGCACCGAGTACCAGGGCTTGGCGTACCGAACCGCCCTGTTCTCCGAGGAGGTAGGCAGCCATCACGGTCTTCCCGTGGCCCGGAGCGAACGCGTGGAGGGCTCCCAGAATCGCGGCCGTCGCCAGGAGCAGCGTTGCGGACCATCCGGTGAGGTCGCGACCCTGGTCTCCGATGAGACGATCGGCCATCGAGTCGACACCGGGGATGATCGAATTGACCGACGGGCGTCCACTCGAGGCGAAGATGTGGTCCGGGCCGCCGGCGACGAGTTCGGCACTCGCCGTCGTCACGACCATGGGATCGCCCTCTGGGTAGTCACTGAGGTCTGTACTCGGGCTGGTGGTGAGCGCATCGCCACCGGTCACGGTCATGGCGTCGCCGGTGACGACGACCTCGTGCCAGCCGATGTGTTCGGCGGCGTGGCGGTCGACGACGTCGACGAGCGTCGGCTCGCTCGCGAGGTCTGACGCCTGTTCGAAGCGGCAGTCGATGCGCATCGTCGGGAGGTCGGCCGACCCTTCGGAGGCGGTGGCTGACGACTCGGTCGAGACGAGGGGCACGGCTACACCGTCGAGGAGAACGTCGAGCGAGCCGGCAACTTCGTCGCAGCGATCGCCGGCAAAGGTCGTGAGTTCGTCGTCGTCGAAGCTGCCGTCGTCATCGAGGTCGGCTCCGGATTGGATGGTGGGAATCTCCGCCATGTCGATCGCGTAGTCGACCGTGAGGTCGTTCTGGCCGACGATGACCAGCGCGGCGGTGTTGACCGTGAAGTTCCCGAGAGGGTGTGCGGCTGCGGCCGTCGCCACCAGCGGAAGGCCGGCGAGCACGACGGCACCGACGGTCGCCTTCACCGCCATCGCGCGTCGAAGGTCGTGTCGTCTGGTCGTCACGGGGTCGCCTCCTCGGCGGAGAGTGCGATCTGGGTGAACATGTCGGATCGAAGTCCGTCGTAGGCACGGACCACGCCCGGATCGAGACGAATCGCCGCGGCGTAGTCCCGGGCGGCTCCGTCATCATCGCCGGCAGCGTGCCGGATCAATGCGGCATGTGCGAGGACGAGAGGGTCTTGGACACCGGTTCGGGTCGCCTGGTCGATGTGTTCGACAGCAGAGGTGACATCACCGTCGACGAAGGCGGCCCACGCAGCTGCACGGTGGGCGTAGATGCCATCGGGCTGAGCGACGAGCACGAGCTGTGCGAGTTCGCTCGCCCGTTCCGGATCACCGAAGTCGGCCTCGAAGAGCACCTCGCTCGGGTCGACTCCGATGTCTGCGGCAATCGAGCCGTCGACGACGGCCCGCACCTGCTCGAGTGCTCGAGCGAGGCCGAAGTCATCGCCGGACGCTGCCATCACCCGACCCTGTGTCTGGAGCGCGGCGAGGCTGTTCGAGGCGGAGCCGCGCGAGTCGAGAAGGCGAAGACTCTCGGCGAAATCCCCGTCGCCTGCCGCCACCTGTGCCAGGCCGACGGTGGCTCGAGACGCCGTGTCGGCGTCGGTGAGGGCTTCACGGTAGAGGTCGGTGGCGAGCGTGCGGTCACCACGGAGGCGATGAAGCTCGGCCAAGAAGGTCGAGAGTCGGGCCGTTTCGATCGGAGATCCGAGCGACGCCGTTCGAGCGGCGTACATCGAATCGATGGCACCCTCGAGATCGCCGGTGAGCTGGCGGACATACGAACGGCGAGAGAGTGAGATCGAGTCCGGACGGAGTCGTGCGAGACGATCCGAGGCGGCTGCTGCGTCGTCGTAGCGTCCGAGCTCGACCAGGGAGTCGACCAGCGCGGCGAGTGCGATCCGATCGTCAGGTCGTCGGTCCAGGACCGCCGAGGCATGAGTGGCAGCGGTGTCGAAACGGTGCAAACCCACCGAGGCGACCGCGAGCGAGCGAGTGGTTTCGATCTGCGTCGGTTCGAGGGAGTCGGCCATCTCGAGTGCATCGACCGCAGAGAGGTAGGCGGCAAGATCATCGGCCGCAGTCGCATCGACGAGGTAGAGATCGCCGAGTTGCTGCCAGGCGAGCGCATCGTCGGGGTGATCATCGAGCCATGAGCGGAGATCGGCGGTCGGGGCGGCGCCCAGCGTGTCGGGGGTGGAGTTCACCGACCAGGTGAAGAGTCCTCCGGCAAGGGCAGCGATGAGGACGAGTCCCGTGACCGATCTGAGGGTTCGGATTCTTGTGTGGTTGCGTCCGCCCTCACGGGGGAGGGGTGCCTGAGCACCCCTCCCCAGATCGGCAGCCGCACTCGTCTCGTCGTGAGTCGAGATGGGCATGGGATTTCCTTCCTGTGATCCGGTCGAAATCAGAACTGAGCGCGGTACTCGGGAGCGTCCGAGAACTCGAGCATCATGCGGCCTCGGCTGAGGCCCTTGTCGACCAGATCGGTCCAATAGTTCACACCGGCGGTTTCACCGGTGCGTCCGAGGACGTTCTTGTACACGAGCTCCACGAACTGGCGGTTGTTCAAAGCGCCGTACTTGTTCGTGAACTCAGGTGCGACGGCAAACTCGTCGCTGATGGCAGCCGTGTCGACCCCAGTGTCGATCCAGTAGTTCAGACCGGCAGAGTCGGGCTGACGCAGGTAGTACGCCCGGTACAGGCGAATGATGCGGTCAGTACGGGACTGCGTGGAACCATCGTTGATGACGTCGTTGTCATTTTCGTTGGTGTGGTCATGTGCATGGTCGTATCCCTGGTGAGGGGTCGGCATGTACGGGAAGCTGCTGAGGTAGGCGACATCGTTGCCCGAAACGCCGTCACCGAGCGCATTGTTCGGTGATTCGCCGGCGCATTCGCCGACCGGAGTTGCTCCGGCCAGTGCCTGCAGGCTGATGTCGACGACGTCGTCACGGAGGCGACGTCCGTTCGGATACCCGTCGGCGTCGCCACCCAGAAGTCCCAGAGGGTTCTGTGCGGAAACGGCGGTCGGCGCCGTGCTGGTGTTGAGTCGGAGTTGCTCCGACGGCGTGACACCAGCAGGTTGGTTGATTCCTTCGATACCGGTCAGGAAGATCTCGACCAGATCGTCACGAGTCGCACCTTCGGCCTGATCCGGGTAGCAGGTGAATGCTCCTGGATAGAGGACGGGAAGCAACTCGGCGATACGAGGATCCTGCACGATCGGGAGGAATGCTGCATCACCGGGGCTGAGCTCAGCTCCGTTGAAGGCATCCTTCGACGACAGGGGAACGACGACCTCGTTGACGAGCGGCTGGCCGAGGCGTGAAACCTGAACCCAGTCACCGTCGACCATACGAGAGGTCGTCGAGTGGATACCGATCACCGGGTCAGCGCCGACGACGCGTGACTTGGGGACCTGAAGGGCGATGCTGTGCACGTTGAAACCGGTGGTGGCGTTCACACCGTTCTCCGAGCCGAGCGGCAGGAGGTGCAGAGCATTCAATGGACGAAGTCCACCAAGGTCGAAGATCGATCCCAGGTCGACGGGGAACACTTCATCGCGCTGTCCGGCGAACACCTTGATGCCGGTGTTGCCGAGCGTGTGCACGGCCTTTGCTGCGAGCGCCGAGTAGTTCGGTGTCGAGCGAGGTCCGATGTTGTTCGGTGGAACCACCAGGTTCTCGCCGAGCACGGTGGTGGTTGCGCCATCGACCTCGGTGATGCTGTAGGTCTGGGCGATGTTCAGATTCTTGTACGCGCCGTTCTCGAAACTGATCGGCCCCTCGTTGTAGAGCGGCGTGTTCGCGTTGGCGATCGTCGTGGTGAATCGGAACTGATAGGAGACGTCGGAGACTGCGTCGGCGTCGGTGTCGAGATGGATCTCGTAGAGCACGTCATCACCGAAATTGAAGAAATTCGGCCCGCCGGCCGGCTCTTCGAGCGGGATGAAGTTGCTGATGAGGGTCACGCTGTCGGGGGCATCCGGCGATACGAACGCGTACACGTCGGTGTTGTCGGCGACTGGATCCTGAGCGATGAGTGGGGCGTCACGGTGGCTGGATGCTCCGGCGCCGCTCATCATGGTGGCTGCGACTGCGCCGGACAGCATTGCTGCACCGACGCCGATCGCTGGCCGTGTGCGTATCTTTCGTAACATTGGGCTTCCTTCGGTTTGGATTGCGGACGGGAACGGAGTAGCGACCTCGATGGGAGGCGCTCTGCTTCGACACGAGATGCTGCGACACGAGGCGCCACGACGCGAGGCGCCACGACGCGAGGACCCGGGGCGAGAGCCGATGGTCATCGCTCGAACACGTCGATCACGAGCCAGCGATCGCCGACCGGAGCAAGAACGAGGTCGGCCGGAGCTGGCTGATAGACCGGAACGACTCGGGCCCAGTCACGCACCGCTGAGCCAAAGGCCGCGGTCAGGCCCTGTGAGGCGTCGGCAGCGGTGAGTTCGGCCGACGGACCGATCACCGGCGCTGCGCCTCCCAAGCAAAGCCGTTGGGTGGTCGCAGGCATCGAGTTTCGGAAGACAGCGGCCGTTCCGACCGTGTCGAAGGGGTCGCATGCTTGGCCGCCTTCCAGCCAGGCAATGGCAGCGCTGTCGACATCGTCGACGTCGATCGCCGAGAGATACTGAGGAGTGAGCACGCTCGACCCGTA
>RCMY010003448.1_pt1 | contig 13990 bp, 7 predicted proteins | sample 2041341 | NCBI WGS metagenome assembly RCMY01 (sample SAMN09708234, study PRJNA481090) | Marine sediment metagenome, whole genome shotgun sequencing project.
GATCTGCTCCAGCGTGCCCGCCTGACCGGCGAGCCGACGGCGCAGCAGGTCGTAGGACCCGCCCCGCAGCGTCTGCTCGCCGGAAGCGTCGCCGTCAGTGGTGGTGGTGTCGGTCATGCGTGACCCTCCACGTAACGGTCAGTCGACATCGATCACGTCGGCAACGGACTGGCCGGCGACGCCGCTGGACTCGACGGCTGCCTTGAGCTGTTCGATCAGTGCAGCGCCACCGTCGGCATCGCCGATGCGGCCGCCGAGACGGGCGACGAACTCGGCGATCGTCAGGTCGCGGATGCCGGCAGCACCCACGCCGCCGACGCCGGCGGAGACGTCCTGCACCAGGTTGGCATCGCCATCCAGGTACGGCTTCAGCAGTCGCTGTGCGCTGTCGCTGCTGTTGAGGAAGCCATCGATGGCTTGGCCATGGCCGGCCGCCGACAGGATCCGCTCGACGATTCCCTCATCGGACACGATCTTCATGTCGGCGTTCGAGAGCGCCTGGCCCAATGCCGAAGCGGCAGACTTGGCAACGTCGGCCTTCGCGTTGACGCCGGCGAGCGCTACTTCCTTGTCCGTCTCGAGGCGCAGACGGAACTCCTCGTGCTCTTGGCCCGCAGCGGTCATGGCGCCGACGCCTTCGGCCTTCGCGGAGAGACCTTCGCCTTCGCCGGTCAGCTTGGACTTCGTTGCCTCTCCTTCGGCGGCCCCGAGCTCCTTCACGGCTTCGGCGTCGGCTCGCTTGACCTCGACCTCGGCCAGGCCGAGTGCACGGATTGCGTCAGCGCGCTCGCGTTCCACCTGCACCTCTGCGAGGCCGCTGGCTGCGGCTTCGGCCTTGGCGCCTTCGGCCCGTCGCTGAGCGGCGAGTGAGTCCTGCTGGGCGGCGTCGGCGTTGGCGCGAGCGAGGATCGTTGCTCGCTCGGCCTCGGAGCTGGCCGCCTGGCGAGCGGCTTCGGCTTCCTTCACCGTTCCGACGAACAACGCCTGGGCGTTGCCTTCGGCGGTCTTGATCTCGGCGTCCGCTCGGCGTTGGGCGTCCTCGACGACGCGCAGCGTGGCGATGGCCTCTTCCTTCTCGGCGACGCCGAGGTCTGCTTCGACACGGCCGCGGGCCACATCGGCGAGCTCGCGTGCCCGCTCCTCCTTCTCCTTGTTTGCTTCGGCGACGGCGGTCTCGCGCCCCGTGACGGCCAGCAACCGATCACGCTCGATGTTCTCGGATTCGACCTTGACCACGCGCTCGCGGTTCAACCCAGCGATGGCGACTTCGCGGTCCTTGTTCTCGTTGGCCACGCCGATGCCTTGTTCGGCGCCGAGTCGGGCTTCCTCAGCCTTCTTGCGCTCGCCTTCTTCGACGAGCCTCGCCTCGGCGTCGGCCTGGGCAGCGACCGTGCGGATCTCCTGCTGCTGGCGTGCCTCGGCTTCGGCGCGGTCACGCTCCATCTCGAACACGGCCTTGTCGGCGTCGACGGTGCGTCGCGTGGTTTCTTCACGCTCGAGTTGCTCGGCCTTGTTGGTCTCGATGTGCTGAACGGCGGTCCGCTCGGTGATCTTGCGAATGCCGTCGGCGTCGAGGATGTTGTCCGGGTCGAAATCGGCCAGCGGGGTCTGTTCCAGATAGTCGATGGCGACGTCTTCGAGGACGTAGCCGTTGAGGTCTTTGCCGATGATCTCGACGATCTCGTCACGGAACGAGTCGCGGTCGGTGTAGAGCGATTCGAACTCGAACTTCTTGCCCACGGTCTTCAGTGCCTCGGAGAATTTTGCGGCGAACAGCGTGTTCAGGGTCTGGATATCGGAGGCGCGCTCACAACCGATGGCTTGGGCGACCTTCTTGACGGCCTGCTCGGTCGGATCGACCTTGACGAAGAACTCGACTGAGATGTCGGCCCGGATGTTGTCTTTGCAGATCAGGCCGTTGCCTTTCCCGCGACGCTCGATCTGGATGTTCTTCACCGAGATGTCCATGATCTCGGCCTTGTGAACGACCGGGATGACGATCTGGCCGGTGAAGGTGACCACGACGGATCGCCACTTCGACACGACCAGCGCCTGGCCCTGAGGAACCTTGCGGAACAGCCTCGACACCATCAGGGCGAGGAGGAGAATGACGATGACCACGACGACGACGACGATGCCGGCCGCTGCGAGGACTTCACCCATGTTGAATCACTGACTCTTTTCTTGAAGTGATGTCCGTCGCCGCTCCCGAGTGGAAGCGGTCGACGTTCATCTGGTGGTGACCAAGTTGTTCGGGGACATCATGGTCGGAACGATGCGGCCGATGTGCGGGGATCGCTCCCGCGCTCATGGACGCCGTGCGTAGGTAGAAGGTGGACGAATCGTCCCGACGGTAGGCGCCGGGCGTCGATGACGGATCAATCGATCAGCTCGGCGGGCACGCGGCCGACGAAGAAATCGTCGGCCGACTCGTCCCAATCGACGAGCAGAGCGAGATCGCCCCGCTTGAGTTCGCCGGCGGCGACGCCCGTGCCCGCAACAGTGCGGAGGTCGACGGTGGACACGGTGCCGTCGGGCCAGGTGGCCTCGCCGCGACCGGTCGACTCGGTGACGGTGGCCGAGCGCACTTCGGCGATTCGCCCGAGCAGCTCTCGCTTGGACGGTGCCGTGGTCGTGACGAAGATCAGCGCAAGACGTGGTGACAGCCACATCACGAACCCAAGCGACACGATCGCAGCGCCGATCCCGACGGCGATCGAGGTGATCAGGAGCGTCGTCCCGCCGCGTCCGTCGAGAAGAAAGATGCTCGCCAGTACGGAGACGAACCAGCCAGCGAGTGCGAACACCGTCAGCAGGACGGTCGCGGGAACGTCGGTGAGCTCCAGCGGCTCCAATGCGTCGTCGAGCAGGCCGTCGGCAGCATCGATCTCGATGTCGATCGCTCCGACGAGCGAGAGCAGCCACATACACGCAGCGATGGCGAGCAGCGCGGTGAAGATGATTGTCGGCAGTTCGACGGAGGCGGACAGAACTTCTCGCATGTCTTCAAGATGCCACAAGTGGATTCGCTTGGGAACACGTGCCGACCCGAAAACATCGAACCGTTACAATGTTGAGTAGGGGTGACTCAGGATTTCCCAGCTCCTGATGGAGTCGTCCCAGCTCGTGGGCGCCGCGACAGATCGTCGTCGCGCAGGAACGACTCGGCGTCAGCGATCGGCATCGGCCTTGCGAGGTGAAAGCCCTGGGCGCGATCGGCGCCGCGCTCTGTCACGTACTCGAGTTGTGCCGGCGTCTCGATTCCTTCGGCGACGACGGACAGGCCGAGCGCTTGCCCGATCGTCAGCAACGCATCGACCACCGTCGTGTCCGTACCACCGTCGCGGTCGCCGGTGCCGATCGGCGCGATGAAGCTGCGGTCGATCTTGAGCGTGTCGACCGGGAGTTGGCGCAGGTAGGCCATCGAGGAGTAGCCGGTGCCGAAATCGTCGATTGCGACCTTGATCCCACGGTCGCGGATCTGCTGCAGGATGTTGGCGGCGCGCTGGTGATCGTCCATCAGCTGGGTCTCGGTGAGTTCGAACTCCAACAGAAGCGGATCCGCGCCCGACAGGAGCAGAGCCGCATCGAGATCGGCGAGCAGATCGCCGTCCAGTAGATGCGATCCGGCAATGTTCACCGCAATGCGGTGAGCGCTCAAGGACGCGTCGGTTGCCCAGCGAGCGAGTGTTTCGCACGCGGTCGTGAGGACCCAACGGCCGATCTCGTCGATCAGCGACGATCGCTCGGCGATCGGGATGAAGTCATTCGGCGGAATCAATCCTTGGCCCGGCCGATTCCAGCGAACAAGCGCTTCGGCGCCGGTGAATCGGTCGAGCACCGTGTCGCGGACCGGCTGGAGGTGAAGTTGGAGTTCGCCGTTGCGAACAGCGCTCCGCAACGCGAGTTCGATGTCAGCGTCGTGGACGATCTCGGCCTGCAATCGTTCGTCGAAGGCTTCGACCCGACCTCGTCCGTGTTGTTTTGCTGCGTAGACGGCGGAGTCGGCGCGACGAATTGCATCGAGCGGTGTCGCCGCCTCGGCAGCGAGGCCCGCTGCAAACGTGGCTACCCCGATGCTCGCCGACAGGGCGAACAGATGCTCGCTGTCGTGGTACGGCTGTTCGATCTCGCGAATCAACCTGTATCCGAACGAGGCGGCGTCAGCATCTTGAACGACGTCGTGCATCACCACGACGAACTCGTCACCGCCGAGACGCCCCACGAAGTCGCCGGGCCGCACATGTCCGGAGAGGCGCCGCCCTACTTCGGTGAGTACTCGGTCGCCGGCGAGGTGCCCCTGCGTGTCGTTGACGGACTTGAAGCCGTCGAGGTCGACGAACAAAACGGCGAGCGGTTCGCCGAGAGGAGCGTCGCTGAGCGCTTCGAGGACGGCGAACCGGTTGGGAAGCCCGGTGAGCGCGTCGTGGTGTGCTTGATAAGCGAGCCGCTCCTCGAAACGAAGGCGCTCGGAGATGTCGCGGGCGATCACCGTCGTCAGCGGTCGATCGCCGCCTGTGATCTCACTGCTGGCGACGAGGAGTCGGGCGGTCTCGCCCGACGCACTCCGAATCGTGACTTCACCGTCGGTGTGCGGCAGGTGCAACTTCAGCGGTTCGCCGATCTGATCGGCTGCAGCGATGCCGACCAGGTCGACCGAGGCGCTGTTCGCCATGGTGATCAGACCGTGTTCGTCGATCGTCCAGATCGCGTCGGCGGCCTGCTCGACGATTGCCGACGCCAGTTGCTCGCTGGAGTGAAGTCGTGAGGTCATGGCCTCGAGTCGCTCAAAGGACTGCGTGATGGACACGCCGATGGTCCCCGGTAGATCCCGGTCGTGGGCGCCTGGAGCACCTGAGGCGAGGTCGGCGATCTCGTGATCGACGGCGCGGAGCGTCGCCGCCATCGTGTTCATCGTGCCGGTCAGGATTCGAACGTCTCTGGGACCACGCTGCGGCAGCGGATCGACGTCGAACGAGCCGTCGCTGATGTCGCGGGCGCGTTTCGTGAGTCGGCGCAGCGGTCGCAGCGTCGAGAAGGCGAGCACGATCAGGAGCGCGAGACTGATCGCAGCGATCGCTGCGGCGAACAGGCGCGTGTCGCTCGCAGCCGACGTCGCTGCCACCGCGTCGCGTTCGAGGTCGTCGACGGCGCTGCGGTGGAACTCGGACGAGTACTCCTCGAGCGCTTCCAGGAAGGCGAGCTGATCGAGGACTGCGCCCGCCGAGGTCTGGATGTACTCGGGGTCGTAGTCGATGGCGATCGAGTTCGCGTCAGCGTTCGCTCGCACCTGTAGTGCCTCGGGCACGGGCTGGAGGCTGGCGACCAGTTGGTCGAACTGTTTGTCATCGTCTCGCAGTACCTCGTCGAAGCGTTCGATCGCGAAGTCCAGCCGATTCGAGGCCCGCTCGATGGCGTTCGTCTCCGACGCGGATCGGTCGAGTAGACCGTTTAACAGCGCCTTGCCCCGTTCGCCTGCGGTCGACAGCACGGAACTCAATGCAGTGAGCTGAATCTGATTGTCTGCCGAAGCCGCTGTGGCGATGGACGTGTCGACACTGCTTGCGCTCGTGTTGCCATCGAGGACCTCTGCCAGTAACTGGTCGAGGTCGGCGAAGACACTGCGGACATCGCTCTGGGTGGCGCGACCCTCGGTGGAAAGGTCTCGCTGCACGGCCAGCGCACCTCGAATGAAGCTCAGTTGCTTGGTGAGCGTCGATTCGCCGACGATCAAGGAGCCGTGATTTTCGATCAGCTCGTCGAGGCGCTCATCCAGTGCGACCACGTTGGTGTTGTACGTGCCCTCGAAATCCACGCCGGCTGTCGCCACGACCACATCGCGTGGGACACCCAGCGCGTCGATGGCGGCCAGCCCCTCCAATGCAATCTGCTCGAGCTGTGCCGGTCCGTACACGGCTGCCACTTCCCGCTGGAGCTGAGCGCTGTCCACGAGCGCCCGAGCCGACGCCGTTGCCGCTTGTTCGCGCTCGATCCGTTGGAAGGAGAGCACCCCCAGTCCGATGAGCGGAACCATCACGAGCACGAGGAGCCGCAGGGTGAAAGAGAACCCTGCGGGCCGCCACGTCGTCTGCACCATCCTGTCATCGGCAGGTCGCCGCTCTACTTGATCGATTGCGGCGTCGTCGCCTTCCGGTCGACGGGACCAATGCGGGGTGTGCAGACTCAATGCGATGCCGTCGACGACAGTTCGGCAAGGCGATCCTCGGCGGTGACGCGGATCAGCCGCTCGGCGTCGGCCGCCGGCATCGGGCGGGCCATGAGGAATCCTTGGCCTCGTTGACACCCGTGGGTGGTGACGAACTCGAGCTGCTCGACGGTCTCGATCCCCTCGGCGACCACCGACGTACCGAGCGAGGAACCGATGCTGATCAGTGCGTCGATCACCGAGGAATCGAAGGATGACGCGTCGCTCATGGCGGAGATGAAGCTTCGGTCGATCTTGAGTGTGTCGATCGGCAACTTCTGCAGGTATGCCATCGACGAGTAGCCGGTTCCGAAATCGTCGATGGCGACCGTGATGCCGCGGGCTCGGACCGACTCGAGGATCGACGTCGTTCGATCGAGGTCCTCCAACAGCAATGTCTCGGTGAGTTCGATCTCGAGGAGGGACGGATCGGCGCCGGTCTCGGCCACCGTCCGGTCGAGGTCACCGAGCAGGTCGCCGTCCATGAGGTGGCGACCCGACACGTTGATCGCGATCCGCGTCGCTGACTGCGGGTCGATCTGGCGCCATCGGGCCAGGGTGGTGCACGCTTGGCGCATCACCCACCGATCGAGCGACAGGATCAGCGAAGACTTCTCAGCGATCGGGATGAAGTCAGCGGGCGAGACCGGTCCCGTACCGGGCCGGGTCCAACGCACCAGCGCCTCGGCGCTCGTGAAGATCCCCGTCGCGAGGTCCATGACAGGCTGGAAGTGGAGTTCGAGTTCTCCGTTGTCGACCGCCGAGCGCAGAGCGATCTCGAGCTCGCCGTGTCGGATCAAGGCCTCCTGGAGTTCGAGGTCGAAGATTTCGACGCAGCCCCGTCCCCGTTCCTTGGCGCGATACACGGCGGAGTCCGCCTGTCGAATGGCATCGAGCGACGAGAGGTCAGCGGCCTTCAAGCCCTCTGGGTAGCACGCGACACCGACGCTCGCGGAGAGCGAGAACGAGGTCGACGGGTCGCCGTACGGCGGCAGTTCAATTGCTGCGATCAGGTCGCGACCGTACGCAGCGACGTCCGCCGGGTCGCACTGATCGGTGAGGATGATGAACTCGTCGCCGCCGAGACGGCTGGCGAAGTCATCCGGATACTTGTTGGCTTGGAGACGTCCGGCGACCTCGGCGAGGACGCGATCCCCGACGAGATGACCCTGTACGTCATTGACCTGTTTGAAACCGTCGAGATCGATGAAGATCACGGACAGCGATGTGTCATGACGAAGCGTCGACAGCTGGTCGAGCAGCGAGAAGCGGTTCGGGAGCTCGGTCAGCGAATCGTGGCTTGCCTGGTACGCGAGGCGTTGCTCGAACCGAACACGTTCGGTGAGATCGTGGGCGATCACTGCTGTGAGCCCCCGTTCGCCATCGATCACACTGTTCGTCACGAGCAGCCGGACGCTGTTGTCCTCGTGACCCATGACGGCGGCGTCGCCGTCGATGCTCGTGAGGAATTCGTCGAGCGGCCTGCCGATCTGCTCGTCGGTCGTGATGTCGAGCAGTCGCCGACTCGCTTCGTTGGCGGAGCGGACGATTCCCTGGGTGTCGATCGTCCAGATCGCGTCGCCCGCCTGCTCGACGATTGCCGTCGAGAGTTCCTCACTCTCCTGCAACTTGCTGGTCACGTCGTGCAGGCGGTCGAACGACCGGCGTAGTGAGACCCCGATCGATCCGGGCGGAGCTGAAAGAGATGACGACGCCGTGCCCTCGGCCAGGCTCGAGATCTGCTCCTCGACGGTCGAGAGCGTTCCGAGCATCTGATTCATGGAATCGGTCAAGACGCGGATGTCACGCGGGCCGACGAGTGCAAGCGCGTCGGCGTCGATCTCGCCATCGCTGACGAGACGTGCACGGGAGGCAAGGCGGCGGAGCGGGCGCAGCGTCCACGTACCGATGGCCACGACCAAGGCGATCGTCACGAGGAGGATCAGGGCGATGCCGATGGCGGTGCGTTCAGCTTCTGCCTCCGCCGACTCGGCTCCCTGTTCCAGGGTGCTGACGACGTCAGCGCTCGACTCGCTCGAATATTCGCTGAGCGCGTCGAGATAGTCCGTCTGTTCGAGCAGTGCGGCTGTCACCAGGATGACGAAGGACGGATCGATGAAGGGCCCCGCATCGGTGTCGGTGATGTCGATCGTCAGGAATTCCGTGCTGATGGGCTGCAGCTGCAGTTCGGTGGACTCGAAGCGCGCGAGCTGTTCGGGTGAGAGGTGGCGTGCGTGAACCTCGGACATCGCCTCGAGATGCGCATCGGCGCCCACGAAGTCGGTGGACGCTCGTGGCGATGGATCGACGAGGCTGTCCAGCAGCGCAGTGCCTCGGTGGCCGGCAGAGGTCGTCACGTCCGCGAGCGATCGAAGACGCATACGTTCATCGACTGCATTCGGGGCTCCACGGCCGGTGGTGAGTTCAGGCGCCGCGAGGGCTTCGGTGACGATCTTGTCCAGGTGGTCGAAGAGTTCGCGAATCTCCGTTTGCGGTGCGCGCCGCTCCTCGGAGAGTTCGCGTAGACCTCCCAGATCGTCTCGGAATTCGTCGATGTGATCACCGAACGTGTGCTCATCGCCGAGAAAGAGCGACCCGTAGTTGTCAACCAGGTGTAGGAGCGCGCGATCGAGTTCCATTTTGTTGGGAAAGTAGATCGCTTCTAGATCGATGTCGGCAAACTCGACCACGATGTCGCGCTCGACGCCGAGCGCGTCGATGTGGGCAAGGCCTTCCAGCGCGATCTGTTCCAGCTTTGCTGGGGCAACGACCTCGGCGACCGCCTGTTGGAGTTCGGCCTCGGCCGCAACCGCACGAGACGCCTCAGCTTCGGACCGGCTCGAGGGGATCTGTTGAACGCCGACGGTTGTGAGCGCGACGACGGGTAATGCGACCGCCATCGCAAGCCGCAGGCCGATCGAACCGCCACCGTGTTGATTCCTCTGTCGCACGCAGTGTCATCGTCACGTTGGGTGGTCAACTTGACCCGACGCGAGTCGAAAATCGTGCCGCACGGCGACCGGCAGGGTCGGGCGCCTTCAGTTCGTCGGAGCGCTGCGGCGCCGTGGGTCTTGCCGGTAGAACGACCGGAGCTCGTCGTACAGCTCGGGTTCGTACTCGGCGAGGATGTCAGCTCGGTGGAAGAAGGCCTCGGTCGCCACCGCGAAAAATTCTGCGATGTTCGTGGCGGCGTATCCGCGTAGCACCGAGTCACCGGACTGCACCCGTTCGAAGGCGGGCGTGCACACCTCCGCCCACCGCGTCGCGGCCTCCTCGCTGCCGAGCGGCGGTGTGCCATCAGTGATGCCATCGAGCATGTCCAGGCGGTGTGCGAACTCGTGGTACACGACGTTCTCGCCGCCGCTGGGTCGGGACGCCCCTCGCTTGACCGAGGCCCACGACAGCACGACGGGCCCCTTCGGCGTGGCCTGTCCGGCGAGATGCTGCACGCCGTCGCTCATCGTCCCCGCGGCGCCTCGGCGAACCCCTCGAAGGCGGACCGTCGACTTGTGGACGATGATCGACGTCACGTCGAAGTATTCGTCGATCTCGAGACCGAGGAGCAGCATGGAGGCCTGCGCGGCGATCACGACCTGCACCTCGGTCGTGATGTCCATCCCTTGCGCTGCCTCCCAGTCGTTGTCCGCAATGAAGCGGGCGGTCAACATCCGCATCCGGTCGAGTTCGGCCACGTCGAGCGTCGACCAGTGCGCGTATTTGTCACGCAGGATCGGCTCCCATGCGGGATCGAAGTCGGGAGTCGGGCGTGTGAACCAGCGGCGCAACGTTGCGAGCATCGGGATGATCAGCGAGGGGACACGAGGGTGTCGCCAGCGGACTTGCTGGCCTCTGTCGGGTGAGGCCCGGCCTTCACTGCTGCGGGCACCCGATCAGCGCCACCGAAGTATTCGGCGAGGCGACGATCGGCGTCGGCGGCCCCGAACAGGATTTCTGCGACCTCGCGTAGGCCCTCCGACGCGTTGATGTCTTCGTCGCGGACGACCAGTTCGATCTTCGAGCGGCGTCGCATGAAGTCCTCGAGCTTGGTGACCATCTCGGACCGAGCGGCTTCGTGCATCTCGATTCGGATGTAGTCGGCGGAGCCCATGATGTCCTCGGCCATGGCCGGCTCTTCGCGTATGGCGTCGAGCATGGCGAAGGCTCGCCGGCCGTAGCGGCGCCACAAGCGGTCGGACAGCGGCTCGACCTCGGGTTTCGAACGGAGCCGGTCGAGCTTCATCAGGCGGGCCTGACGGAAAAACTCCTTCCTCGTGGCCTTCGCCGGCTCGCCGTACCAGTTGTGCAGGTCCCGTTCGAGGGGCACGCCGAGTTCCTCGATCTCAGCAGCAACCTCCTCGCCGATGTTCAGGCAGTCGGTGAGCTTGCCGCCGAAGATCGTGACGACCCGTTGGCGGTGGTCGGTCTCCACGGCGTGCTTGCGTGACAGCTTCGTCCAGTCGACGTCTTGTTGGTCCCCGCCGTCGGTCTTCACGACCAGCGGACGGACCCCGCAGCGATCCGCGATGATGTCGTCTCGAGTGAGAGGTGAGTCGAGGTCCATGCGGGCGTTGATCTGCGTGAGCAAGAAGTCACGGTCGTCATTGGTGACCTCGGTGTACGGCGTGTCGACGCGCGTGTCGGTCGTGCCGATGACGGAGCGATTTCCCATGGGCAGCACGTAGAACAGGCGCTCGTCTTCGTCGTAGAACGCCAGCACCTTGTCGTGGCGAGTGGTGGTGAGCCGCGGAACCACGAGGTGGATGCCCTTGGAGTAGACGATGCGATGATCGGTGGTCAGGCCCCACTCCTCGTTGGTCTCGTCGACGAACGGCCCGGCCGCGTTGACGATCGTGCGAGCCGTGGTCTGGAACTCCTCGCCGGTGTCGACGTCGCGCAGCTGGGCGATCCAGCGGTCGCCGTCGCGTTCGGCCGAGACCATTTCGACGTAGTTCGCGGCGGCCGCACCGGCTTCGATCGCCGAGCGGACGAAGCTGAAGACGAAGCGTGCGTCGTTGTCGATGAGGATGCCGTCGCGGTATTCGATGCCGCCAGCAACCGTGTCGGTGGTGATCGCGGGTTCTTCGCGCTCGATCTTCTCGGTCGAGAGGTAGCGCGGCGGTTTGGTGCCGAACTGGCCGATTCCCCAGTAGCCGAAGGCGCCGAGCGCTGCGAACCACGGCTTGAAGGGCTTGTCCTGCAGGGCGGCGTAGAAGCCGATTTCCTTGATGTTCGCCCGGTACGCCCGCATCAACCGGTTACGCGACTGGCAGAGCTTGAAGACGAGCCAGAACTCGTAGTTCTCGAGGTACTTGAACCCGCCCCACACCATGTTCGACGATGCCTGGCTCGTGAAGTGGCCGAAGTCGCCGCGATCCACCAGTGCAACGCTGGCGCCACGACCGGCGAGCGATGCGGCGGTCACCGCCCCGTTGATGCCGCCGCCGATGATCAGCGTGTCGAAGCTGCCATCACGAATCCTGTCGATGTGCGTCTGACGCAATGCCATCCTTCAAAGGCTACGGCGGTGCCGACCGACGGCACTCCAGAATCGAAGGTCAGCGCACGGCGACGACTGAGGCGACGACGGCGATGACGGCGACGGCCGCGGGAGTGATGCTCCCGGCCCAGCGAGGAACGCCCTTGTACTCAGGCGCCATCATGACGAATGCGCAGATCGACCCAGCGACGACCCCACCGAGGTGACCGCCGATCGAGATGTTCGGCCAGAAGAATGTGAAGGCGAGGTTGATGAGCAAGAGGCGTCCGACGCCTGTGGAAAACGGGTTGACGCCCTGATGCCACATGCCGACGGCGGCCGCACCGAGCAACCCGAAAACAGCACCTGAAGCGCCGGCGGCCAGCCCGTTCGGCTGCAACAGCAGCGCACCCGCGGAGCCGCCGAGCATCGAGGCCATGTAGATCGAGAGGAACTTGAGGCGACCGAGTTGCGGCTCGAGCATGTTGCCGAGCATGAACAAGATGTACATGTTGAACGCGATGTGGATGACCCCGTAATGGAGAAACCCGCTCGTGATCAGCCGGTACCACTCGTTGCCGCTCGTCAGCACAGCAGCGCCGTCTGCGTCAGCGAACAACGCGACCGTCTGGCCTCGTAGCGCCCGCGACCAAAGACCGAAGCGGAGGTGCGCTTCTCCGCCGGATCGACTGAGCATGTCACTCAATCCGTAGACGAGTCCAAGAATCGCGAAGGCGGCGACGTTGAGACCGATCAGCGTGTACGTGACGATGGCGGGTTTGCCGGCCTGCCAGTAGCGGGCCCGGGTTCTGATGTCGGGTCGTGCGGCCTTGACGCAGTCGGTGCAGTTGCTCCCGACCGCTGCCTGGTGGAGGCACTCGGCGCAAGCCGGCTTGCCGCAGCGCGTGCACCGGCGCCCTGCTGCGCGTTCCGGGTGTCGGTAGCAAACTTCCTGGCCAGCGGGCGCAGTCGGCAATCCAGATCGCGGTGACGGCGGCGCAGGCAGGGTCGACGGGCGCTCAGCATCTCCGGGGTCGGGCGAAGGCAGCGGCAACGGCACCCGCTCAGGCTACCGATCGATGTCTGACCGATCCCGAAACACAGATCACCCTGACGACGGCCCACAACTTCGACAAAGGTGCCAGGCACTTTTGTCGAAGTCAGTGTTGTCGAGGTCAGATGAGCGTGGAGATCGAGAAGTTCGTAGCGTCCGCCGGCGCGGGGTGGCCAAGCAGATTGCCCTGGAGCATGTCGCAGCCGGCGGCTTGGAGCCGGCGGAGTTGTGCTTTCCCGCTGACCCGTTCGGCGACGACGTCGATGTCCAACGCGTGGGCGAGGAGCACGACGGCGCGTACCAGGCGGACGTCGGCCTCGGACGAACCGGACGGCAGCGCAAGCGAGCCGTCGAGTTTGAGGACGTCCGCGCCGACGTCGGTCAGCACAGCGAGCGCCTTCGCTCCCGTGCCGAAATTGTCGACGGCGATCTTCACGCCGAATCGTCGAAGCGCCCGGATCGAACGGATGACCTCGGATTCGCGCCCGAGCAGCGGTGACTCACGAGCTTCGAGCACGAGTTGACCAGCGTCCAGACGGTGGTGGCGAAGTCGATCGATCACGAGGTTGACGAACGACGACGACCCCAGCTGCACTCGTGAGACGTTGACGTGGACCGCAAACGATGAATCGACCGTTCCATTGGAACGCCACAGCGAGAGGTCGGCGAGCGCGTGCTCCAAGACGAATTCGCCGAGCCGACCGATCGACCCCGACTCCTCGGCCACCGCGATGATCGTCAGGGCGTCGACATGTCCGATTTTCGGGTGTGTCCAACGCACGAGGGCCTCAGCAGCAACCGCTGCTCCTGACATTGCTGAGTGGATGGGTTGGTACTCGACGCCGAGAGTGCCATCGGTGATCGCGTGCGAGAGTACGCCGGCCATCTCAGTTCGCTCTCGCGCTGTAGAGCGCATCTGGGATGTGAAGAGCGTGCACCGGTTCCGGCCGTTCTGCTTCGATTGATGCATCGCAGTGTCGGCGTTGCTGATCAGCATCGACGCGGCGTCCTCGTCGTCGAGGTCCATGAGGTCGGCGTCGGTCAGCGCAATTCCGGCGCTGACGGAGAACTCCAGGTCCACGTCGCCGATCCGGAGATGACCCGTCAGGGCGCGGCGAGCGCGATCCGCCATCTCCAGCGCCGAGACCGCATCGACGACGTCACTGGCGATCGCCAGAAACTCGTCACCGCCGATCCGAGCGATGTCGTCAACCGGGCGAATCGCCTGCTCGAGCCGCCGAGCCGATGACACCAG
>RCMY010003449.1_pt1 | contig 13990 bp, 12 predicted proteins | sample 2041341 | NCBI WGS metagenome assembly RCMY01 (sample SAMN09708234, study PRJNA481090) | Marine sediment metagenome, whole genome shotgun sequencing project.
GCATTTCAGCCGCCGATTCATCCCGCCCCGCGGCGTTGCTCGTCGGTTAAATGGCTGGCCATTCGCCCTCCTCGCGCCTTGCTGGACGGGCGCCTCGAGGCCTGAAATGCGCAAGTTATTATGTGACGGGCCCTAAAGCAAGAGAAACAGCCGTATAATTCGGCGCTTCACTCCTGCTGTTCCGTTAATATGTCCTCAAATCCCAAGGTCGGTTTCGTCAGCCTAGGTTGTCCAAAGGCGCTGGTTGATTCCGAGCGAATTCTTACCCAGCTTCGCACCGATGGTTACGACGTGGTACCCGACTATCAATCTGCGGATCTGGTCGTGGTTAATACCTGTGGGTTTATCGACAGTGCTGTGGCAGAGTCCATGGAAGCTATTGGTGAGGCTCTGGATGAAAATGGCCGGGTAATCGTTACCGGTTGTCTGGGTGTGAAGGCTGCAGATATCCAGGCCAAGTATCCGAAGGTGCTGGCGGTTACCGGGCCTCAGGCCTATGAGGAAGTGGTGGGCGCAGTACACACCCATTTACCGCATACCGCCAGTCATGATCCCTTTATCGACCTGGTGCCGCCTCAGGGCATCAAGCTGACGCCACGGCATTATGCCTATCTGAAGATTTCCGAAGGCTGTAATCACCGCTGCAGTTTCTGCATTATCCCTTCCATGCGAGGGGACCTGGTGAGTCGCGACATCGGTGATGTCATGGCAGAGGCCGAGCGCTTGAAAAATGCAGGCGTTAGAGAGCTTCTGATTATCTCGCAGGATACCAGCGCCTACGGTGTGGATATTCGCTACCGCACGGCATTCTGGAACGGCCGACCCATCAAGACGCGCATGAAGGAGCTGTGCGAGGCGTTGGGTGAATTGGGTATCTGGGTGCGGCTGCATTATGTCTATCCATACCCGCATGTCGACAACATCATTCCCCTGATGGCAGAGGGCAAGATTCTGCCGTATCTGGATATTCCATTTCAGCACGCCAGTCCGAAAATCCTGAAAAGCATGAAGCGACCAGCCGCCTCAGAGAATAATCTGACGCGCATAAGGGCATGGCGAGAAATTTGCCCTGAGCTCACTATTCGAAGTACTTTTATTGCAGGCTTTCCTGGTGAGACCGACGAGGATTTTGAGCAGTTGCTCGATTTTCTCGATGAGGCGCAACTGGATCGAGTCGGTTGCTTTGCCTATTCTCCGGTAGACGGCGCCAAGGCCAATCAGTTGGCAAATCCGGTACCCGAAGAATTAAAACAGGAACGCCTGCAGCGTTTCATGGAAAAGCAGGCTTCTATCAGTGCGCAACGTCTGCAGGCCAAAGTGGGAACGCGTCAGGTTGTATTGCTGGATTCCGTGGGTGAAGACCAGGCGATTGCCCGCAGTTACAGTGATGCGCCCGAGATTGATGGCGTGGTACACGTGTCAGTGGATGATTACGAGATAGAAGCCGGAGACTTTATCGAAGTGGATATCGTCAGTGCTGATGAACATGATCTGTTTGGCAAAATTGTTGGCGAATAAGTCAGATGTATTAATCGGAGTATCGATATATAGATAGTCATCTGAAAATCGACACCCAGATTTTCAGACAATCAATCACCTGGTAACCTTCCATCAGCCACCGAAGCTGATATCACGCCTGGCAGTAGAGAGCGTGACAGTAAATCCCATGATGACATCCAGCAGGGATGCCACGGTTATTACCAGAAACGTGGTGTTTCCCAGTTGCGGGAAAATCAGGAACTGGATCAGACAGACGATGAAGACGCACAAGGAGAGTGCATGATCGATAATGACATGGTTCGACGTTCTGGTTGCCTTGAAAGTCTCTACATACAAGGCCAGGAAACTCACCAGAATCAGCAAGTCACTGACCGTGATAATCAATGCACGAGTTGATGGCAGCGTGATTTCCATCAGTATGACGTTGAGCATTGACGTCTGCTCAGTGCTAGACCACATGATCAGATTGGCCGCTAACAGGATATATAAAAAGAGCGGTACGGACAAGATCAGGCGCATGGGATGATATTGCTGGTTGGAAAATATTACTGATTATAGTTGTCGTATCTGTTTATATGAAACAATTCTCTCCTACGGATATCTGATTGAGTCATTATAAGTGTGCATTGAGTGGCCTTTTTGATATGGATATTGTTTAAATACATTGAAATCCAATCGATTTATCTATATGTTATGTGTTGTTTACCAAATTCAATATTTCACACCGGATTTATTCTATAAAAACTATGTCAGTTAATTATTCAAGCTTGAGTCTCGATAAACTTAAGAAAGAAAAAGTCAAGATCGAAAAGGCTATTTCTGTCGCAGAAACCAAAGACAAGAAAGCCGCTATGGCCAAAATGGTTGCCATAGCCAAAGAGTCAGGTATTGACCTGGCCGAGCTTGTCGGCAACGGTACGAAGAGAGTTGCGAAAAAAGTGTCAGCAGCGGTGTCGAAAGTACCTGCTACACGCAGCAAAAAGAAAGTGGCGGCGAAGAAGCGCGGCAAGGTTGCTCCTAAGTATCGCAACCCGGAAGATGCGAAAGCAACCTGGACAGGCAGAGGCAAGCAGCCTATCTGGGTCAGGAACTATCTGGAAAATGGTGGGACTTTAGAGTCAATCACTATTTAGTAACGCTTGATCGCCCTGCGTCATTATTGGCCAGGGCGATATTTCAATCTGCTACCAAGTCTCGTGAGTACTACCGACTGATAAACTCAAGTCGCATTATAACCAGTAAATTGTCGTCAAAAGATGTGAAACAGCGTCGCTGAAAAGTTATTACTTCTCGCAGACATAGTTCACTACTTCGCAGACAATGCTTCCAGCAAGCACTGCTTGGCCGAATTCACTTTCGCTGCCAGATAATTACTGCCACCTTTGTCCGGATGCAAGCGGCTCATCAACGATCGGTGTGCATGCACGATGTCCTGCTTGCTCGCAGAGTCGTCGACTCCCAGGATTTCCCGAGCTTCGGCAATTGACATCACGTTGTTGGGCGCAGGATGGTTAGATTCCTGTCCCTGGCCACCGTCCGGCTCCTGCCATTCTTCAGAGCGCGCACGCGCCGCATAGGTTTGGACCAGCCGCAGCGCCTCCAGGTCATTCTGCTGGCAATAGACATACACAGATTTCAGTTCAGTCAGGCTGAGCTGGCTTAACTGCCTGCCAGAGCACGGCCCCACCTTCACCTGGCCGTCTATGGTCCCTGTGGAATGATCCAGAGTCATGTCTATAGTGGTCGTGGCTACCCGCGAGATACCTGCACCCTGACCCGCTCCGGCAGCGCCAGGGATGGCAGAGCCCCACAGGCGACGTAGTGAAGGTGCGAAGCGAATGAGTAGCGGCGCAATCCTGAAGATTTGCGTCATGGCTGCTCCCAGCAACGCAAACAGAGCCGGTGCACGTCCTGTGGCCGCCATGATAAGGAAAATGACGCCCAAAACGATCAACGCCAGCTTCACCTTGCCCGGCTGCCCTTGCTGCAACAGGTTCTTGAGATAGAGGTTGTACAACAACCAGCCCACAACCAGCAGGGCAATGAAAAACAATAGGCTCACTTAATTTTTGATCTCGTAAAGAGAGGTTCGGCAGACCCCGTAATAATAACACTCCTGATTGGCTGACTCCGGAAAAACCAGGAGTTACCCTGTTGCGCTGGAGCGGCTTCGGTTCAATCAAAAAGCTTGATAACGAAACGCCGCCAAACCTGAAGCACCACCAATGAGCTCACAGATGGCTATTATCAGCAAGCTACCCAGCAGGACACCATAGGCAACGCTCATTAACGTGTGCAGACTTATCAGTCCTTTCATTGTTAATCCTGTAAAGATTCTGAATAGCCGGATTGCACCAGCTGGCGGCTGGCTTGTTCAATCGCAGAGGCAGAATTGAGATGTGTCCAGTCGTAAAACACACTGGAATCGAAATCAAGCAGTCTGGGCAGGTCCAGATACTGGATATCCAGACTGTTGGCAAGCTCGGACATGTCTTTCTGATAGTGCGCATAAAAAGAGCGATAAATATACTGGGAAAAGAGATCGGGATTGAAGAGTTGTTCAACCAGAATGATTTCCATACCGGTGTTTGACCTGACGTAGTCTGCCAATGAGCGAATGTAGTCAAAATTCCGGTGTTTTTTTTCCTCATAGGTACTTAGCGCCTGCACAACCTGAATTCCCCGCAGGTTCCAGTGAGCCTGGTCGATTTTCCCCTTTTCCAGATAGCGATGTTCAACGTCAAAGGCTTGGTTGGTCAGTAAATTGAATGCGATTCTCTTGTAACGCGCACAGAAAAAAGCGATGTTATCGAGGAAAAAATTCCCATAAGATGTTGAATCACGAATCCCCAATGCTTTCATCTCCTGCATGAGTTTTGGCGACTGCAAGGTAAATCTGTCCAGGTTCTGTAGTCTGAGGCGGGTGTTTTCGGCCAGATAGTCAGTTGTCATCCCGGTTGGGCTGACTTTGATAAACAGCTTCCCCGTACTTCCAGCAGGAATGTGCTCAATCATGCCGATGAATTCCATGATGGAAAGATCGCTCACGGCCAATTTGAAAACGGGGCTTCGCTTACCGGTTAGATTGAGCAACTCGTCTTCAATGATGTCGCTGTCAAACGCTGCCCGCATGGAAGAGGAGCCTACAAGAACCACAATGGGTTCTGTGGGGCGGTGTGCCGACAATGTGGCTGCGGTTGCAAACCCGAATACTCGGTCATCCCACGCTGATTTGGCCACAACCCGGTGAAAGGAAGTACCAAAATACTCTGGGGTCACCCGTGCAAAGCCTGCAACAAAGGGAAGACTGCAAACGGCCAGAGCAATAGCGATGACCAACCCACTGGGAGACACTATCAGCTGACGTAGGTTGTCTAGAGAATGAATATGCATTTACCCAATAACCTGAATGCGTTGAGTAGATCGTTCACGGATCCATCAGTCATGGTCACTGTGAATGAAAAGCTACCCGCCATCCAGCTGTTGGTAATAAACCTGGTCAAATTGCGGGTATAGACATTTTGAGGAATTTTGATCTTTTTCCTGATTCTGTATTTGCTCCAGACGATAAAGATGAGAACCCCGACGCCCTGGTACAGACCCCATGCAATCCAGCTGAGTGCTGCACCATGCCAAATGCCGACTGCCAGGAAGGTCGCCACAACGGCGGCATAAGGGTTGCGAGTCAATCCAATCGTCGGCATGTAGACGTAGGTCTGGCACCAGCCACTCAACGTCATATGCCAGCGCTTCCAGAGCATGGAAATATTAGTGGCAAGTATTGGCCAGTTGAAATTTTCCATGATCTGAAAACCCAACAGCCGAGAAGTTCCGATGGCGATATCGCTGTACGCACTGAAATCCAGATAAATCAGAAGATAGCTGATCAGCAGGAAAAACCAGACTTCATAGGCGGCGATATCATCAATGTCAGCCAGTATGGTTTGTGAGTTGTTATCAATCAGCAGGGGAGTCAGGATGAGCGAGGCGATGACGAATTTCTTGATCAATCCGTAGATGATTCGTGTACACCCTTCAACGATATCGTTTTTTCTGTCCTCGGAGATCCAGTTGTTCTGGAAATGGTCAAACCTTTCGATAGGTCCTGCGGTGTAGATTGGAAATAGAAATATATAGGTCGCAAACTGGCTGAAGCTGTGTTGTTTGATATTGCCCCTGCCAAATTCGACGGAGTAATGAATCAGCTTGAAGGTAAAATAGCTGACGCCTAACGGTGCAATAATCTCCCGCCCTATAGGCTGGCCGAGCAGATAGCCGACGAATGTTGGTAAATATTTGTTGTAGGCAAGATACCCAAGCGAGATGAATATCAGGACCAGCTGCAGTACCCCATATTTCACGTTGAACCGTTTGCAAATCGCAGGAGTGAAGTAGGCGAAAGTGACCAGCGCCAACAGAAAGTAGGCAACGCCAAAATGCGGCTGTAATGCAATGCTCAGCAGGTTGGGGTAGTCCGGTAGCGGTGTCCGGCTTGTGAATTGAAGAAGGTGAAACAGGTACCCGATGGAAACGGTTGCCAGCAGTGGAAAGCGAATACGGCTCGGCGCCAGGACAGAGGCAGCTATCATCGCAAGCAGGGTCAGCCAGAAAACAGGGTCAGTGATCATCTGAAGGCTGTTTGTGATGTTCTATCAGTTGCGGGTAGTCGACTTTTCCCGTGCTGGTTCTAGGCAGGCTCATCACCTGATGAAACTCTCTTGGCATCATGTAGGGGCTCATGTGTTTCCGGCAGAATCGTTTCATTGCTTTCTGCGGTAGAACTGATTCTGGCTTCAACACATACACGGCAATGATCAGCTCGCCCAGCATTTCATGAGTTCTGGATATCACCGCCGCCTCCAGAAGCTGCTCTTGATCCAGCAGCAGGGTTTCTATCTCATCCGGGCTCACCAGGATCCCCATGGTCTTTATTTGCCGGTCTCTGCGTCCCTTGATGAACAAGAACCCATTATCATCCTTCCAGCCCAAATCACCGGTGAAGACAGCTGGCGGCGCGGTCATCTCATCGAAGCTCCATAGTGGGTCAGCCCGGCGAACCGATTGTGTCTTGGCTGGATCACCCCAGTAACCGCTGAATATTCCGCCTCCTCTGTGTACGATTTCGCCAATCTCACCCGGATCTGCCGTCGAGTTGTCGGGCCTGATGATGGTGATGTCCACGCCCGGAACAGGCAGGCCAACGGAGGTGGGATGAGTACCGAAGGCGTCGACAGGTAGACTTGTTGAGCGATAGGTTTCCGTCAGGCCATAATTCAGAGACACGGCCGAGTCCGGGAACGACTCACCCAGGGCCTTGATCGTCGAGGCATGTATTCTGGAACCTGTGCTGGTGATCAGCCGAACAGAGGAGGTGTCTGTGTCTGCAATGGGCGTCAAACCCTGGCACAGCCCGGCAAACAGTGAGGGCACTCCAACGAGGATGGAGGGCCTGTGTTCCTCAATCGAGTCGCAGATCGAGAACGGGCTATTGCTAGCGGGAATGATCTGGGTAATACCGAACTGCAATGTGGTCAGCAGTTGACCAAACCCGTAATCAAAAGACCAGGGTACTGGACATAGAATAGTGTCGGTCGGTTGATATTTCAGACAATGGAACACAGAACGGCAACCTGACATCAAGGATTGGTGAGTCTGGGCAACACCTTTTGGCCCACCCGATGACCCGGACGTAAACACAATGGAAGCAATCATGGAGTCAGGCACACTGGATCTGATTCCCATGCGGGTGGAAGGCTGCTTTCTCTTTAAGGCCTCGATAAGTTCGTCGGCCGTAAAACGATTGGCACGGGTGGGCTCGGTGCTTGCGACAGCCTCCATTTTGCTCACGATCAGCTTTGCATCAGTCTTGACAATGGCACGCTCCAGGTGCGCCTGGGTCGATTGAGCGTGGACCAGTACCGGGATTGCTCCGCAATGCCAGATGGCCAGAATAATGATGGCAGTGTGACTGCTGTTGTCTTCTGACACGATGCAGCGACATCCCCTCAAGACGCCAATGTCGCGTAGGAATGCCGCGCAACCCTGTGCTTGTACGGCTAAGGATTCGAAAGTGCAAATGCCTGATTGATCAATGAATGCCGCATGCTCGGGCCATCGTTGCGTGACCCCTTCAAAGCGCGACAGGATATCCATACGTCTTACTTGGATTGATCGTTCATGGACTGCTGCATCCTCTTCGCCATGCTGTATTGTTTAACGGTCTTGTCCCGACCAGGGGTTTTAGGCAGCCTTGGAAGCTCATAGTGCAGGGCTAAAGCCACCGCTTCTATCTGGTCGCGCACTCTGTTGGCGCTGGCTTTGCCTATCTTCGTTTTCCAGCGATTCACCCGGTCCTGCTGAATCTGGTTGCTCTCATAGATGCGCCAGTCTCCCAGTCCAATGGCAGAGTCGGCGCCCAGCGCATTTTGCAAGGTGTTCGGGTCATAAGGATCCAATCCCATGAACTCAACCAGAGTGTTCATTTCAGATTCGGTGTTGCTGACAAGATCTTCATAACGGAGTCGAATAAAATCCGCTTCATGCGCCTTTTCCAGCTGCAGCAGTCGTCGGTTGCAATCAGACCACGCGATGGCAAATGCCTCGAAGGGGTCAGGCGTTATGCGTATGTACTCGTGAAGTTCTGGAAGGTAGAGACCAAGGGTATCTACCAGATCCTTGACAGAGGCGACAACGTCAAATGGGTTTCGAACGATGGAAATGAATCGACAGTGACCGGCCAGCATCTTTTCTATTTCATCGATATAGAAAACGTCAAATCCAGATTTCTCTACCGTGACAGCACGGCCATCAGCGACCTTGTCGTGAACCGAGAAAAACAGAGAACGAAGTTGGGCATACACAAAATCCGGATCTACATCGAGGAATTCGAGCCCTGACAAAACACCAATGGGCGGGCCTTCAGTGCGCGCCTCCTCGCTCAGAAATCTTCCGCACGCATTCAACAGGTTGGTTTCAGGAGGGCAGCTCACCGCCGGGTGGGAGGAAAGAAGCCTGCCCAGAAGCGTGGTTCCAGATCGGGGGAATCCCAGTACGACGTATCGTTTGTCTTTTGAAGAGATTGCATTTGATTCGTTCATTCGCGGTTAAGTCCCCAATTCCCTAGGTAGAAATCCTTCATTCAACGGCTAACAATCCCAGTGATTTTCAACCATTTCCGAGACGTCGCTAACCACGCCTGTCGCATCCATCCAGAGTTCTCTGGGAGAGGGGTGGCTGATGAACTTCTGAGGGCTTGCACTGTATCCGTAAGCACCAGACATCTGTATGGCAAGGATGTCTCCTGCTGTTGTGGTCGGCAGTTCTATCTGGCGTGCAAGTATGTCTATAGAGGTGCATAGCGGACCTACCAGGTTGTAAGCCACACGAGTGGTCGATTGACTAGTCAGGTTTTCAATTTTCCAGTTTCTGGGGATGACCGAACCCATCATGCCGGCAGCAGCAAGGTGGTTGTTAAAGCCTGCGTCACACAAGCAAATGTCGGTTCCCCGGCTGTTTTTCAAGCCAACGACACTCATCAGCAACAGGCCCGCGGGTGCAACCAGCCACCGGCCCAGCTCCAGACTACACGTGGCCGTTTTCAACCGGCTGTGAGCCATATAGTCACTGAAAACCGAGTTCAGTTTTTCTGCCAACGGCACGATGGGCAATTCCCGATCGTCAGGCAGGTATGGCACGCCAAAGCCTGAGCCAAATATCAAGCGTTCAGGTTCGATGTCAGCCGTTTTTGCTGCTGCGTCGAATACGCGCAGCATGACCTCGAAGTTTTCCACGATAGGGTCTATTGTCAGACAATTGGAACCCGTGTAGATATGAAATCCCTTCAACTTCAGCCGTGGGTGATTCTTCAGAGAAGGCAACACGGTCTCAAGTTGCTCTTCATCAATGCCAAACTGGCTTGCTTTTCCAGACATGCTCGCGCCGAACCCCCGCGGTACCGAAACCGGATTAATCCGGACAAGTACATCTTGATCTTTACCCAGAAGCTCACACGCCTCGGACGCCAGCTGTACCTCGCTCGCAGATTCGAGTACCAACTCACCAATACCTGCATTAACGGCGCACTTTATCTCGAGGGCACGTTTAGCGGGGCCCGAAAAGGATATCAACTGCGGGCTGACACCTGCCCGCATGACCCGTTCGACTTCACCGTATGAAGAGACATCGTAGGTGTCAACCAGGTTGGAAAAATGCTTGAGCAAGGTGTCATTCGGATTCGACTTGACTGCGAAGCTGATACCAAAATTCTCACCAAACAGTAATCTTAGAAGTCTCGTTCGCTCGGTAACAATAGCGGCGTTGTACAGGTAGAGAGGCGTGCTGTAGCGGTCGGTTATCCGCTTCACATTCTCCGTCAGAGGTTTCCAATCATCATCGGCGCCGATCACTGAGCGGCCGCATCAGCATGCTTGGTGCCTAGATAGCTCAGTATTCTGGAGATGCTATCCATGTTGTCCAGGTTGACTTCTGAGGGTGAGACGCGAATATCGCCTTCATCTTCAAGAAACGTCATGAGTGCTACCAATGCAAAGCTATCGACTATTCCAGAGCTGAACAGTGGTGAGTCTGCATCCAGGTTGTCTACATCGACGGCGAGTTCTTCTTCCAGGAATTCCTTTATTTGAGTTTCGGCAATCACTGCACGTGTTCCTTGTTTCAAGTCAATATAGTTCATTCTTCGAAAAGAATGCTCGGTGTACGGCAATGTCCTTAAACGCGCCAATCCCTGCATTCGGCATAGCCCGATGCGTGGTTCAGAATAGCTGATAGGATTGCTTAGCTCAATGCAAAAATCCTACTCCTTCGTCTATCGACGTCATGATCGTAACTCATGTAATACTTTGTGGACACACACCCGACCCAGTGATGGGCTGTTGAGTATGTGATGTCAATGGCGGCATGCCTCACTTGCAGTATCGGGTAGCGTGCGCACGCAAGCTTCGGTAGAGTGATAATCAAAAACGGATGGTCTCCTATGGATGAAATACGAACGGGTGGATCGATGACGATTGAGCAACTGAAGAGCGATATGTTGCAAGGTCTGGTCGACACGATGGATAAGGGCAAGAAGAGCCGCGCAAGCCAGAAAGAACAGACGGATAACGCGGTTGCGTGGATGCGTGAACATCGGTGCATGTCCATTATTTCCCCGCGATCCTTAGGCGGGCATGGCGCCAGTATTTCCGAGACGTGTAATCTGATTGCGCTGGTGTCAAGTTTGTCGGGATCGCTTGGCCTGATCTACTCCATGCATTTGTCTCAGGCCATGAGCCTGATCCGGCATTATCAGCAACGCCCCTATCTGGAAAGCTATATCGAGGAGATGTCCAGCCATCAATATCTCATTGCATCAGCCACATCAGAAAAGGGAGCGGGTGGCGACATATTCGGCAGTGTCTGTCGCATTCAAAAGACCACTGACGGATTAATCGTGCAAAAGGAAGTGCCCAACATATCGTATGTGGATTTGGCCGATGCCTTGCTGGTCACCGCAAATCATCATGTCGAGGAACGCAAGCAATCTCTCGTGCTTGTCAGGAAAGAGGAATCGGACGTGGTAGCGGGGTACACAGGCAGCTTTATCGGTATGAAAGGTATCTACAATGCCTCGTACACCATCAATGCAACGTTTCCAGAAGCGGCGATATTTCAAGATGACTTTCCCGTCATCGCCCGCACGACAATGACTGCCGCCACGCAGCTGATGTGGGCATCCGTGTGGAGCGGAATTGCACAGAGCGCGCTTGAAAAGTCTCGGTTATTCATTCGTAAAGAGCTGAAAAATGCAGGCGATACCCGAAAGCAGATGACGATTGTTTTCAGTGAGCTAAAGAACAAGCACTTCACCATGAACGCCCTCATTGCTGCTGCTATCAGCGAGTTTGAACGTGTGGGTGAAACGGAAGTGGGTTTGCAGTCGTCTGCCAGGTTGAACAGACTCAAGATAATCTGCTCGAATCTTGTCAACGAGATATGCATTGGCTGTCTGGGTATCTGCGGTCTACGCGGTTATTCTGAAGGGGGTCCTTATTCGCTTTCTCAGGAGATAGGGGATGCGTTAAGCGGCCCGTTGATGGTGTCAAATTATCGACTCCTGGCCAACAACGCCGCTATCGAGAACTTCGTGGATGAATCGTTACACGTGGATTGACTGACACCCAAGGTAAAAATCAGGGTAGGTGGTAATTCATCCACATGAGCAGGTAGACAAGACATCGAGTCGTTGTGGACATGTCGTATCACTGCCTGACGGTCAATCACCGATATACTGCATGCCGTGCCACCGACACAGTGCGGACAAGTCAGGGAATTATCGTCACTTGACCCACTCGGTATTCTGAATTACCCGCATCTTTTAATCGATCTGCACACATGAACTGTGTTCTCCGATGACAAATCATTTTCAGTATCGTCATGATATTGACGGACTGCGTGCCATAGCGGTACTCGCAGTGGTTGCCTATCACCTTCACCTGCCGTTCATCAGCGGTGGCTTTGTGGGCGTGGATATTTTCTTTGTGCTCTCTGGATTTCTGATTACACGAATCCTGATCAAGGAGCTAAGTGACAATACCTACTCAATATCGCGCTTCTACGTTCGCAGAATCCGCCGCATATTGCCATTATTGTTTTTGGTGTTGGCTAGTGTATTGATTGCTGGTTATTTCGTTTATCTACCCCATGAGTTCGAGCTTATTGGCAAAAGTGCAGTGGCGACAGTCCTGTTCTCATCCAATATACTTTTTTGGAATATAAGCGGCTATTTTGCCAGCTCAGCTGAGTTGAATCCGCTGCTGCACACGTGGTCACTGGCGGTTGAAGAACAGTTCTACATTGTTTTTCCGCTGCTGTTGTCATTTTTCTGGCGCTACAAATCGTGGTGCAAGCCGCTTTTCATTGCCGTATTCTTCTTGTCTCTGGTTTTGAGCTTGATGACGGTTTATTCGTCTCCGACGCCAACTTTCTATTTGTTACCCACACGTGCCTGGGAATTGATGGCAGGTTCACTCATTGCCATGGGTGTGGTGCCTGAACTTAACACCCAGAAGCTGAGGAATCTTGCTGGAGTCCTGGGCATGGCAGGCATTGCCTACGGGGTGTTCATTCTCGATAAACACAGCGTATTCCCTGGCTACAACGCCATGCCAACCGCGCTGGGTACGGCATTGATCATACACGCACATTCCGGTAGTCATGCTCGTACGGTATTGCAGAAAATGCTGTCCTTCAAGCCGCTGGTGGGTATCGGGCTGATTTCCTATTCGCTCTACCTCTGGCACTGGCCATTCATTGTCTTTGCAAAGTACTGGTTGACTCGCGAGTTGATGATCAACGAGAAAGTCCTGTTGTTCATGGCAATGATACTGGTATCCACGCTGTCCTGGCGGTTTGTGGAAAGAGCCTTCAGAACGCCATCATTTATTCTCTTCTCGGGCAGCTACGGTAGGAATTTCGCCGTCACAGCCGTTGCCATGCTGGCGATGCTTGGCGTTGGCGGAACGGTCATTGCCGGCAATGGATGGTCCAGCAGAATTCCCGCTTCATCCCTGGCGTACTATTCAGGCGCCAAGGATTTCAGTCGCCATAGAAGGGACTGCCATTCAGCCCGGCCGCCCAGGACTGCGGTGGAGGATGCCTGTGTTTATGGGGAACCTGACAACGTCCGCTTGCTGGTGTGGGGGGATAGTCACTCGGTAGAACTGGCGGATGCATTGGGCGAAAAAGCAGCTGCCGCAGGGCGTGGGGTCATGGTGTTTTCTACCTCCAGTTGTCCGCCTGCCATTGGGTTTGATTCGCCAGAGGTCGCCGACTGCGCCACCGTGAATAAGGTTTACGCCAAGTATGCAAGTTCGGCTGATTCGCCGGACAATATTCTACTGGTGGCCTTCTACAAGCCGCATATCGAACACCAGCCTGAAGCATTCTACTCGTCGATGGAGCGAACCATCAAGCGGCTGGTATCAGCGGGTAAAACCGTGTTTACCCTGATGCCTGTTCCCATGCCCAAAGGAAATGTGCCCGTCAGCCTTGCACTGCATTCCATGCGCGGTGACGACCTGGAGGAACTGAATATCCCTGCTGAGGCGCACGCCAGAAATTATGACTCCGCCATCAACTTCTTGAACCGTATGGCAGATACCTACCATTCACAACCCGTTGATTCAGCGGCAGAATTGTGCGGTGAAATTGATTGCAAGATATTTGAAGGGGAATTGCCCCTGTACACCGATGCACACCATCTGAGCATGGCGGGGGCGCGGATAGTGGCAGCCCCCCTGGATGATCTGCTGGAGTAGAAAATTCTGTCTGTCTATTTCGATCTCAACTCAGACGCAGGGTCCTTGAACCAGTCGTAGGCACTCTGCAGTCCCGTTTCAAGGTCAATCTCATGTTGCCAGCCAAGGTTATGGATACGGGCCACATCCAGTAGTTTGCGGGGAGTACCGTCGGGCTTGCTGGTGTCAAAAACAAG
>RCMY010004314.1_pt1 | contig 13988 bp, 12 predicted proteins | sample 2041341 | NCBI WGS metagenome assembly RCMY01 (sample SAMN09708234, study PRJNA481090) | Marine sediment metagenome, whole genome shotgun sequencing project.
GTTCCAGGTCTCACCGCTGCGGTCGCACGGCGACCTCGACGCTGGCCTCGACATCGACCATGACTACGTCGAATCACTCAATCTTCGCGGCGACCTGGCGTTCTTGTTCGGAACCCTGTTTGCGCTGCTCCGCGGCACCGGCAACTGATTGAGCGGCGACAACCTCGGTCGTCGCCGCCAGATTTACCAGATCTTCCACTCAGCTTCGTCGTTGTCCCACATCTCGTTGAGGGCGGAATACTCGCGGTAGGTGTCCATCCCCATCCAGAACCCGAGGTGCTCCCACAGACCAAGAGCGTTCTCTCGTGCAAGGTCCTGCATCGGGCCCTGCTCGAAGAAATGGCTTGGGTCGTCGAGCAGCCGGCCGAGGAACTCCTGGCGGAAGGCGAAGAACCCGCCAGATACCCAGCCATCGGAAGGCAGCTTCTCGGCGAAGTCGACAACCTTGTTGCCTTCGGTGGCGAGTTCGCCGTAGCGGCTCGTTGGGTGCACACCGGTGACCATCGCCATCATCGTCGGATCGGCAGCGATGGCTGACAGTTGGCCGGAGAGGTCGACCGCTCCGACGCCGTCGCCGTAGCTGACCATGAAGTATGGCTGATCGAGCAGGTGTCCTACCTGGGCCAAGCGACCACCGGTGCCGGTGTGCATGCCAGTGTCGACGAGGCTCACATCCCAGTCATCGAGGTCAGCCCGCTCGTGGAACTGCGGGCCGGTGCCGTCCGCCACATTGATCGTGAAGTCGGAGTCATTTTCTTGATAGCGGAGGAAGTACTCCTTGATGTCCCACGACTTGTAACCGAGGCAGAGCACGAACTTGCGGAAGCCGTGGGCTCCGTATGTCTTCATGATGTGCCACAGCACAGGCTTGCCGCCGATGTCGATGAGGGGCTTCGGCAGCTTTTCCGACGCCTCTCGAATTCTCGTTCCCTGGCCTCCACACAGAATGACAACGGGAATGTCAGCCGGATTCGGTATCGCAGAGTTGTGGTCAGTCATGTTTCCTCGATTCACGCCGGGTCGGCGTTGTGTCCACTACGTGGCAGTCGGTTGGTCTTTGGAAGAGTCGGGCGCAGCGCGTCGGCATCGTCAGGTCCGGTCTCGTCTGAGCTCATGGAACGCCAGAGGCAGGAATCTGAGGTCGCGAACGAAGTACCGGTAGAACATCCGTCGCGGCTCTTGTGCGAAGCGGACGAGCCACTCCATTCCCCACTTCTGGGCCCAGCGCGGAGCACGCTTGCGAATACCCAAGTGCATCTCGGCTGAACCCCCGAGGGCCAGCATCAACGCGACGGGCTTTCCTGCGGGCCAATGTCGAATAGTAGCTGCGCCGAGGAGCGGGTCTTTCGGATGACCAATGCCGAAGACGCAGAACTCGGCGCCGGCGGTCGCCGCAAACGCAGCGAAGTCAGAGCCAACTCGGTCGATTGCCTCCGACCCAGCGTCGATGAGCGGAGCCACCATGACGGCTGCGGTGGGATACTCGGCCATGAGCCCTGCACGAACCTTTTCGCTGGTGCAGAGCACAGCGACACCTCGCTGATCGGCCACGGCTCGAGGCCACCACTCAGCAAACACCATGCTGCCAGCCAGTCGACTCGGGAGCGGGCGTCTCGCGAGTTTCGAGAGCCACACGATCGGAGCGCCATCGGGGAGGATGATCGCGCTCGAGCGAATCACTGCGTCGACGTGAGCGAGGTTCTCGTCATACATCTGCACCACGATGTCGACGTTCGGGGTCACCATCAGCGAAAGGGGCGCTTCGCTGCTGAAAGGCTCCGGCTGCCACTTCAAGATCTGAATTGCGACCTCGCGTTCGCTGCTGGCCTTCACGAAATCGAGTCCGAAAAGGTCGACAGATTCGAACAGTCTTGATCGCGTGACCTGATCATCAGTGGTTTCGGGTGCAGTCACCATGAGCTCCGGGAACGAAAATAGGACCTGGGATCGCGGTCGTAACCATCCCAGCTCTTGTGATATCGGCCGCAACGGCCTTCGATCAAGCCTTTGCTGGTCCTGTCTCGACAGCGGACATGCGGCTCTAGGGAAGGTCGTCCTGATTACAACACAACAGCGTCGGCTCCGAGCAGCACCCGAAGCTCCGGGATCAAGCCAGACTCGTTCGACACGTTGAACTCGTCGGCAAGCTTGATGACTTGGGTGTCACTGAGGTGGATGTACACCGAGGACTCGCCCGGATACTCGCTCAGCACCCGCTTGAGGTCATCGATCATCAGATCCGAGAGTTGATCTGGCCTGATCTCGAGTCGCACCGGGGCGTCCGAACCGAGGTTTCCGACCTCGAAGACCTCGATCGACTGGATCATCAGCTTCGCTTCGTCATCGCGCTTCTGCACTCGAGCTCTGGCGATGACCACGCGGTCGTCATCGAGCAGGTGTCCGTAATCGGTGAAGGTCCGCGGGAACACCATGCACTCAGCAGACGCTGCAAGGTCCTCGAGAATGAAGATTCCCATGAGGTCGCCCTTCTTGGTCCACTTTCGCTGGAGTTGTGTGACGACTCCGCCGATCGTGACCGGCGTTCCGTCCTCGAGCGACTCGAGATCAGTCAGCGAGTGCTCGGTACGACGACGGAGTGCACTTTCGAGACCCATCAGCGGGTGATCGGAGACGTACAGCCCGAGCATCTCCTTCTCGAACGCCAGACGGCGGCTCTTGTCGAACTCGGTATTGGGGATCTGGGGGCGGTCGTCGTATGCGGGGCCGTCTTCGGAAGCGCCGAAGAGCGTCATGACCCCCATGTCGTGCTCTTTACGGGTGGCCGCGGTCTTGTCGATGATCTCTTCGAACGTCAACAGCAGCCCTTGGCGTGGGTGTCCGAGCGAATCGAAGCCACCGGCCTTGATCAGCGATTCGATCGCTCGCTTGTTGAGAACTGAGTAGTCGACCCGCTCGACGAAGTCGATGAAGTCCTTGAATGGCCCGCCCTTGCGCCGTTCGTCGACGATGAGTTCGACAAGTCCCTCACCAACGTTGCGGACCGCAGAAAGCCCGAACGTGATGGCATTGATGGCTTCCTCTGGCGAGTCGAGCTCTGGGTTCGGGATCGAGCCGAAGTTGACGTCTGATCGATTGACGTCTGGCACCAGAACGGAGATGCCGAGCTGGCGGCATTCGTTCAGGTAGATCCCGGCCTTGTCGAGGTTCGACTTCACGCTTGTGAGCAAGCTGGCGAAATACTCAGCGGGGTAGTTCGCCTTGAGGAACGCCGTCTGGAAGCTGACGAAGCCATAGCCGTACGAGTGGCTCTTGTTGAAGGCGTAGTCGGCGAAACCTTCGATGGTGGTGAACATGTCTTCACCGAACTTGACGCCGTACCCGTTGGTGTCACAGCCGGCGATGAACTTCTCGCGTTCCAGCGCCATCAGCTCGCGCTTCTTCTTGCCAGCGGCCTTTCGCAGGTTGTCCGCCTCGGCCAGGGTGTAGCCAGCAAACTTCTGACTGGCTCGCATCATCTGCTCTTGGTAGATCATGAGGCCGTAGCTCTCACCCATGATGTCTTCGGCATCGGGATGAACGTGCGTGACTTCTTGCCTGCCGTTCTTGCGGTCGGCGTAGTCGTTGTGCATGTTGGCCGCCATGGGGCCAGGTCGATAGAGCGCCACGAGTGCCGCAACATCTTGGAAGCCCGTCGGGGCCATCGAGCGCATCAACGCTCGCATCGGCGCCGATTCGAGCTGGAAGACACCAATGGTCTGTCCGGCCTGGAGCAATTCGTAGGTCTTGAGGTCCTCCAGGTCGACATGGTCGATGTCGACCGCCACGCCATGGACCTCTTCGATCAGGGCGATTGAATCGCTGATCACGTCGAGGTTACGCAACCCCAGGAAGTCCATCTTGAGCAGGCCGAGTTCCTCGACGCCGTTCATCTCGTACTGCGTCACCACGGGTGACTCTTCGATGGGCTTGCCAGATTCCGGCTTGCGCTGGATCGGGAGATAGGTGGTGAGCGGATTCTTGGTGATCACCACCGCGGCAGCATGGATGCCGTCGGAGCGACGAAGACCCTCGAGCCCCCTGGCGACTTCGATGACCTTGGCAACGTCGGCATCGGTCTCGACCATCGAGCGAAGCTCGGTGGCCATGTTGTAGCCATCGGCGTACTTCTCCGACTTCTCCAAGCAGTACTTGAGCGGGGTGTCCCTGCCCATGATCAACGGCGGCATTGCCTTCGCGACCTTGTCGCCGACGGCGTACGGATACCCCAGAACGCGAGCAGCGTCTCGGACGGCGGCTCGTGCCTTGATCTGGCTGAACGTGACGATCTGTGCGACGTGATCTCGGCCGTACTTCTCGGCGCAGTAGCGGATCATCTGATCCCGGTAGCGGGAGTCGAAGTCCATGTCGATGTCCGGCATCGAGATACGAGAAGGGTTGAGGAAGCGCTCGAACAGCAAGTCGTACTTGATCGGATCGAGATCGGTGATCCAGAGGGAGTAGGCCACCGCACAACCGGCAGCCGAGCCACGGCCAGGGCCGACGCGGATACCGACGTCACGGGCATAGCGAATCATGTCCCACGTGATCAGGAAATAGGAGCTGAAGCCCATGCTCTTGATGGTCTCGAGCTCGAATTCGATGCGATCGATGGTCGCCTGCGGAATGTTGTCGCCCCAGCGTTTGCGGGCGCCTTCCATCGTGAGGTGGAGGAGATAGTCGTCTGACCCCTCGAATCCCTCGGGAATCGGGAATTCTGGCAGCAGCGGCTTGCCGAACTCGATCTCGACGTTGCAGCGCTCGGCGATCCACAGCGAGTTGTCGCATGCCTCAGGGATCTCGGCCCACTGGTGGCGCATCTCCTGCGCGGTCTTCAGGTAGTGCTCGTCGCCGCTGAACTTGAACCGGTCCGGGTCGCTCATGAGCGATCCGGTCTGCACGCAGAGCAGGGCGTCGTGAGCGTCGTGATCGACCCGGTGCGTGTAGTGCGAATCGTTCGTCGCGAGCAGCGGTGCCTTGATCTTGCGTGCGATGTCGATCAGCTGCGGGTTGGTCTTGATCTGCTCAGGAATGCCGTGATCCTGCAGCTCGATGAAGAGGTTGTCTCGCCCGAAGATGTCTTGCAGCCTGGCGGCCTTTTCGAGCGCCTGCTGTTCGTTGCCCTGAAGCAACGACTGCAACACGTGACCGCCGAGGCACCCCGTGGTGGCGATGATTCCCTCGGAGTACTTCTCGAGCAACTCCCAATCGACGCGAGGCTTGTAGTGAAAGCCAGACATGTACGCCTCGGAGGACATCTCGATCATGTTCTGGTAGCCAGTGTTGTTCTCGGCCAGCGCAATCAGGTGGTAGTAGAGCTTCTTGCCGCCGTCGGTGTTGCCACCGGAGTCGTCGACCTTGCCCCGCCTGCTGGGCCGTTCGAAACGAGAGTCGTGCGCCTGATAGAGCTCGGTCCCGATGATCGGGTTGATCCCGTGCGAACGACACGACTTGTAGAAGTCGAGAACGCCGTACATGTTTCCATGGTCGGTGATCCCCAACGCCGGCTGGCCATCAGCGGCAGCAGCGGCAACGAGTTCGTCGAGCCGAGAGGCTCCGTCGAGCATCGAATACTCGGTGTGGACATGCAGATGAGTGAACGAGGACCCCACGAACAACTTTCCCGAGTCGATGACGGCTCAACGATCGTAACACTGGCTCGGCGAACGCCTCCCGCTTGCGCGACATTGGCTGGTGAGGCGACAGCCGATCCAGTGTTAGCGAAGGCCGGTGTGGTCGCGGTATTCGGGGCTGTCGCTGAAGTACGTCATCACTTCGCCTCGGCTGGTGCCGTTTCGCATGCGGTCGAGCCAGTAGCTCAGCCCCGCTTGGTCAGCACTACGCCCCATCACGTTTCGGTAGACGAGATCGATGAACTGGCGGTTCTTGAGAGCGCCGTAGCGCTCGCTGAATTCATCTGCACCAGCGAAGTGGTTCGAGGTCTCCCAGATCGTCATGCCTGCCGCAGCCTGATTGCGCCAGTAGTCGAGGCCGCTGGGGTCGGAGTCCCGCAGGTAGTACGCCCGGTAGAGGCGTTTGATGGAGTTCACGGTCTCGGCGCTGACATCACCGGGAGGGTTCCCGCACGACGCACCAGCGGATGGGCTGGTAGCGATCGGCGACAACGAGGACGATGACTGCGTCGCGAGACTCGTGTCCAGCCGTCGGAACTGCACAACGGCCCACATACGGCCATCACGGTCACACGAGATGGAAACTGAAGCGGGAACGAGATTTCGATCCGTGAGGAGGTGTCGGTGGCCTGCTGAGCGCATCCACGCTTCGGTGATCTGTCCGGTATTCCAACCGTACGCAACGATCTCGGCTCGCCCGTCGCTCGAGTGCGACAGCTGACCGTTGCCCTCGAGTCGTTCGGCCCAACGACGGGTTGCGGTGTCCATCGAGGTATCGAGCGTCAGAGCCGGCAAACCGCGAGCCGCTCGTTCGTTGTTGAGCTGTAAAAACATCTCGTTCGCCAGCAGCGATTCGCTGCGGTTCATCGAGGCGCCTGCAGGCGTGACGCCGGCGATCATCGAGACGATCAAACCCGCCACGATCACCAGCGCTGCTGTCGATCGTCGAGAAAGTCCCGCGTTGAAGTTGTGGCGGCCGTGCGTACGTGAGTACGTTGCCGCAGGACGTTGCTCCGCTGCCGTCATGCGTTCGTAACCATGACGCAACGCAATCGTAATGTCAAGCTTCTTCGAGCGCGGTCACCGAGCAAGGCCTTCGAACCGCCCGGACCGCACGATCCATGCGAACCGATTCCGGATGCAGCGTGCTGAGACCCGCAGCAGAGCGAGGACGTGTCGTATCCGGGCAAGCGCAGCGGCGCCAAGCGCTGACGCGCTGTTTCTCTCAGGTCGTCGCTGGGGCTTGGAAGCGGTCGAGGTGTTCGGCCATGGCCCATCCCCAGGCCACGACGTGCTGATCGTCCTTGCGAATGCATGCATCGAAGATCGGCCCGACTTCGCTCTTCTTCAGCGTTTCGTGGTCGAGCACCAAATTGTCGCCGTCACCGACACCGATCATGGAACGGTCATCAAACGAGACGACGCCGAAGCGTTTCGCCAATCGACGGCCCCACGCTCGCTCCTCTCCGTTGACCCTGGTCTCTGGCCACGGACGGATGTCTGACAGCCCGACGAGCGCCTCGAAGGGCCCAACGTCGTTGGCTCTGGTCGCCACAACGACGTCTTCGTCAGGAAAGGCCATGAGGGTCTTGTGAAGCTGCTCGTGCATGAGCGCCTTGAGGACTGCGGACCGACTGCGCTTGCGTTCGACACACCCGACACCGATCAGCAGTGCTGGCGTCCCCCCGATGCGCTCGAGCGTGGTCATCATGAAGCCCTGCAGCTTCCCATTGCTGAACGCTTGACTGGCCAGCACCCACTCCTCGGCCTGCTTCGAGAGCAACCCAGCCTCCCAACCCTCGCCGCCGACGGTGAGGTCTGCCATGTCGCCGAGCTCAGCATCGCTGAGCGCAGTGCAATCCTTCGTGTAGATCTCGATCACGCTTCAAGCCCCATTCCTGCTTTTGCCACTCCGTACGATCTCTGGTGTCGCGAGATCGCGCCGGTCGTCGGCGTTTGCTCGATCGTCCCCCGAACGAGCGCAGAGAGAGTTTTCCGCTCAAGTGTGACGTACGTCAAATTCGTGAGCGAATTTCGTACACGCGAGCGAGCGGCAGGCAGTCCTGGGGTCGCTCTGGTCAGTGCACTGCGGCGCAACCGAACGAGAGCTCGATGGCGCAACCGAACTAGAGGTAGACGCCTCCGCCGGCACGCGGGGGTGGGGAACCACCTGGCGGAAGAGCCTGGGCGGCCTTGATCTGCTCCAGCTGTTGCTGTGCCGCCATCTGCTGACCGAACAACGTGGCCTGAATGCCGTGGAACAGCCCTTCGAGCCATCCGACGAGTTGAGCCTGTGCGATGCGGAGCTCGGACTCGGAAGGGACCTCGTCGTCGCCGAAGGGGATGACAAGGCTGGCGAGCTCGTCTTGCAGGTCCGGCGACAGCGCCTCGGAGAGCTCCAGCACGCTCGTGTCGTAGATCTCTCGCAAGCGAGTCCGGCCACGCTCGTCGAGATCAGTAGTGCGAACTTCCTCCAACAACTGCTTGATCATCGACCCGATGCGCATGACCTTGGCCGGCTCGGAGACCGAACCGCGGGGTGCTTCACGGCGTGCCTCGTCTTCCGGGGGGCTCACATCGGTCGGCTCGATCAGCTCAGGCTCGTCGCCGGCATCGGCGCTGTCACTTGGCTTCGCGTCGTTGATCTCGGTCATCGCGCTGTTGTAGCCGATGAGACCGCCGAACTCACCCTCATGCTTCAGCGACCAGCAGTGGAACGAGCATCTCGGCCGCGGTCAGCGAACCATGCCTTCCAATGAGCTCGAAGGGGCCGATGTCGTCCGGATCGTCGAATCCGAACGGCTCGAACGGCAACAAGGCGACCGAGCCGTACCGATCGCGCACCTCGGAACGCACGGTGGGCCCCAACCATCCCTCGTCGGTCATCTGTTCGAGGCTGCGCACCCACGCATCACCTCCGTGGGCCTCGGCCGCTGCTTCGAGCAGCCGCTCCTCAGCGCCCCGGTGAGCGTGCAGCCACCGGAAGCGGGCCTCGCCTGACATCGATTCGGTCAGCTCCAAGACTTCAGGCGCAACGGGTCGCAAGTCATGCCCACAGTCGACCTGACCGTGATCAGCTGTGACGAAGACCTGTGTGCCGGTGGGCACCGCTGCGATCACGTCGCCGACCAGTCGGTCCACGAAACCGACCTCAGCGTCGTATCGGTCATCGAGGCCGTACTCGTGCGCCACCTTGTCGACACCGTCGTAGTAGGCGTAAACGAACGGGGCGCCTTCGCGAGCCACACGGCCGATCTCGTTGACCATCACCGCCGTCGTCCGATAACCGTGCAGGTGCGCTCCACGCAAGTGAGCTCCCGTGAAGCCTGTGCGAGCGAATTCGGCTTTCGAGACGTAGTCGACCCGCTCGCCAAGGAATGGCGCATATGGCTGGAGCGAGTCAGGCGGAAGCGTGCGGCGGCAGTCGCCAAGGGCCGCTGATCCCCAGCGGAGCGCGTTCAACACGTCGCCGTCGATCATCATCCGATAACCAACGATGCCGTGTTCACCGGGCGTGAGCCCAGTAGTGATCGAGGTCAGCGCTGTCGCCGTGGTCGACGGTGCGACGCTGGTGATCGCGGCCCCTGCCATGGCTGTCATGACTGGCGTGAGGGCCCGGCGCACGATGAGTTGGTCCCAACCGAGCCCATCGAGCACGAGTAGGACGATCGGCCTGGACCGGTCGACGGGCACCGACCCTCCCCCGTTTGCGGGAACGGCACCAACGCCTCCCGGTCCAAGCATCGCGGGTACAAGATCAGTGAGACATCCCCGTCCGTAGGCGGGGGCGATCGGCGTCGGTTGCATGCGGCGCGACCCTAGAGCAAGGACTCGGCCAAGGAGTACCCCGTCTCGGGCCCGAGGCAAGTAAGGTCGGCCAGGTGAAGGTTTCGACTCGGGGAGACTACGCAGCGCGCGCATTGCTGTCGCTGGCGTTGCATGGCGAATCGGAGGGTCCGACCACGGTGCGCCAGATCGCCGAGCGGACCGGACTTCCTCAGCCGTACCTCGAGCAAATCCTCCTCGCTCTCAAGGGTGCTGGCATCGTTCGGTCCAAGCGCGGCGTCGGCGGTGGCTACGTCCTGGCCCGCCAACCCGACGAGATCACGTTGGCGCAGATCATCCGTGCCGTCGATGGCCCGATCACCCTTGGCGACTTCGGCGAGCCTCACACCGCAGGCTCATGTGACCACGAAGGCCAGTGCGTCCTTCTGGCGGTGTGGCAGAACGTCGGAACAGCGATGCGGTCGATGCTCGAGGGCTTCACGCTCTCCGATGTCGCCGAGATGGCCAACGGTGCTGCGCCGTGGCCGAGTCAACCAGCCGAACCGGCCTGAACAAGCGAGCTCGACCGAACATGACGAGCACGACCCCGCCGCCTGACGTTCCACCGAATCGACCCCTGGAGCAGGTCATCCGCTCTCGACGAATGATCCGCTCGTTCACCGATCGACCCTTCGGGACCGACCTCGACGCCGTGCTCGACCTCGCCCGCCGGGCCCCTGCGGCCGGCAACACCGCAGCGATCGACTTCATCGTGCTCGACACGCCAGACGCCGTTCGTCGATATTGGGGCACCACCCTCTCGGCAGCGAAGCAGGCGACCTTCCGCTGGCAGGGCCTACTGAGCGCCCCTGCCCTCGTCGTGGTCGTGACCAACCCCGACGCCTACGTCGAGCGGTACGCCGAATCAGACAAGGCCCGAGCCAAACTTGGGTCGAACACCGACAACTGGGCCCAACCGTTCTGGTGGATCGATGCCGGTGCCGTGGTGGAAAACCTCTTGCTGCTGGCCACCAGCAAGGGGTGGGGTGCATCGCTGTTCGGTGTCTTCGACCACGAGGCCTCCGTCAAGCAAACCTTCGGCGTTCCCGACGATCGACGCCTTGTTTGCACGGTGGCCCTCGGTTGGCCGGCAGACGATGATGAGCCGGGCCGTTCCGCTCAGCGAACCAGACCACTGATCGGCGACATCGTGCACCGGGGCGGTTGGACGCACGACATCGATGTCTAGGAGTCCAGCGTGTCGGCGGTCCACGCGGTGCGGGAAGCCCCTGCACTGAAGGCAGGGCTCAGGGGGCGCACAGCGCCTCTCGGTGCTTCCCGTCAGCTCTCTTGTTTCGTTGCTTCGGCCTCGGGGTTGATGGCACAACCGGCCAACACAGCAGCAAGGTCAGCGGGGAGCGGGCTGGCGAATTCCATCCACTCCTCGGTCTCCGGATGCGAGAAGCCCAAGGTTTCGGCATGGAGGAACGGTCGGGTGAGGCCGAGCGTCGGCTGGGATCCGCCGTATCGATCGTCGCCGATGACCGGGTGACCGATCGCCTCGAGGTGCACACGAATCTGGTGGGTGCGGCCCGTCTCGAGGCGGCATCGGAGATGAGTGACGAGCGGCTCGTCGAAACGCTCGATCACCTCGTATCGAGTTCGAGCGTCGCGACCAGACAACACCACAGCGTGGCGGGTCGGGTCTCGTTGCGAGCGGCCGAGCGGCGCATCGATGACGCCCTCGCTCGAACCCATGCGGCCCTCGACAAGGGTGATGTATTGGCGGAGCATGGAACGAACGATCAACTGCTGTTTGAGCATCTCGAGCGCGTCGTTGGTCCGAGCGACCACAAGCAAGCCGGACGTACCTTTGTCGAGGCGATGAACGATGCCAGGCCGAATATCTGGGCCGACGCCGCGAAGGTCAGGGAAGGCAGCCAGCAGGCCATGGGCCATCGTGCCGTCGAGTGTGCCTGCCCCTGGATGAACGACAAGACCAGCGGGCTTGTCGACGACGATGACGTGATCGTCCTCGTAGACCACAGGAACTTTGACCGATGGGTCAGCTTCGAGCTGACCATCGCTGCGTTCAACCGTCACGACCACGGTGTCGCCGGCAGACACACGCTCAGACGGCTTCGATGGCGCAACGTCATTGAGCAGCACAGCGCCAGCACCGAGTAACTCAGCGGCGTCAGCGCGGCTCACGTCAGCGACGAACGCCACCACGCGATCGATGCGCTGGCCCGCGAGTGCCTCGGGGATGGTTTCGGCGACGACCTCGGTCTCACTCATGGCGTTCCAATCCGCTCGGCTCTTGGGCATCGGCAGGGTGCGTTTCGACGGGATGACTGTCGGCAGGGTGCGTTTCGGTTCGATCAGGCTCGGTCGGCTGCATGAACAATCGCACTGCAACGATGATGACGCCACCGACGACAGCTATGTCAGCAATGTTGAAGATGGGCCAGAACTGGAGATCGATGAAGTCGACGACCTTGCCGCTGAGGAATCCGTCGTCGGCCCGGAACACCCGATCCCAAAGATTGCCGACCGCTCCCCCACCAACCACAGGGAACATCCACCGAAGCACCGCATCAGCCGACGTGACCGACAGATACACGAGGTAGATCGTCATGAAAAACGCGATGACGCCAAGGATTGGCCCACCCCCGGTGAAGCTGCTGAAGGCAGCACCAGGATTGAACGACAGCCGAAACCGGAGTGAGCCGACGACATCGATGCAAGCATCGGGAACCGTGCACGGTTCTCTGGTGAGGCGGTTGACCGCCCACAACTTCGAGAGCTGATCAGCCAGGACGATGGAGCTGATCACAGCGAGAGCCGTGATCAGCCGCCGTCCGGGACTGGTCAGAACATCGAGGTCTGGTGACGGACGCACTTCTTCGCCATCGGCAGAAACTCGAGACGCTCCACGTCTTCACCGCTGACACAGACGCCGTAGACCCCTTTGTCAATCCGCACGAGGGCAGCGTCGACCTCGTCGACGATCTCGCGGGCCTTCGCTGAAAGAGCGAGATCTCGGTCTCGCTCGACGGCCAGGGTGTCGCCCTCGCCGGATTCCTCGTCGAATTGCACGTCGCCCGGGTCCCGGTCGGCCATGAGTGCTGCGGCCTCAGCTTCACGCACCTCAGCGTGGCCAGTTTGCTTCACCCGCTCTTCGAGCAGTGCAAGCCGTTGCGCCTTGAGCCACTTCTTGTCCTTCAACCAGGAAGGAATTTCGGGTGCGGTAATCACCTTTTTTGCCACCGAGGATCTCACTGCTCTCTTGGTCGTGGGCGCTGCCTCTTTGGCCGCTGCCTTCTTCGTACGTTCGGGCGCCTTGGCGGTCTTCTTGGCTACCGCCGTCTTCTTGGCTGCCGCCGTCTTCTTGACCGGCGCCTGCTTGGCTACCGGTGCATCTTTCGATGGAGCCTTCTTCGCAGCGACTTTCTTGGCCGGAGCCTTCTTCGCTGGTGCCTTCTTCGCGGACGCCTTTTTGGTGGCGCCACTTTTCTTCGCGGCAGCCTTCGATACCGAAGCCCCTGTTGCCGCTTTCTTCTTCGCCACCTGTCTTGCCCCCGTTTGCTGTTCAGCAGTCGCCGAATGGCTCTACTCTTCCCGAACAACCCACATCAGAGCCGCTCGGGCGCCGCAGTGTAGGTCGTCCGCCGCCGAACATGACGCATGCGCAAGCAGCGGCAACGGAAATGAACAGTGGCGCGGACTGGCTCAGCGATACGATCCATCGCCATGTCTGACCCCTTGTCGCTTCCCTATCCCGAGGTTCCAGCTCGAGCGGATTTCCCCGCCATCGAGCAGCGAATTCTTGCGCGCTGGGAGCGCGAGGGATCGTTCCAGGCTTCGATCGACGAGCGCCCGGCCGACAACGAGTTCGTCTTCTACGACGGGCCCCCGTTCGCCAACGGCCTCCCGCATCACGGGCACCTGCTGACCGGCTACGTCAAGGACCTCGTTCCTCGCTACCAGACGATGCGGGGCAAACGGGTCGAGCGTCGTTTCGGCTGGGACTGTCATGGCCTGCCTGCCGAGATGGAGACCGAGAAGCAACTCGGCGTTACCGGGCGTGCCGCAATCATCGACTACGGCATCGACAACTTCAACGAACAATGCCGCACCTCAGTGATGCGCTACACCAGCGAGTGGGAGAGCACGGTCGATCGCCAGGGTCGGTGGGTCGACTTCGACAAGAACTACAAGACCATGGATGCCTCCTATATGGAGTCGGTCATGTGGGCGTTCAAGCAGCTGCACGACAAGGGCCTTGTCTACGAGGCCTATCGGGTCATGCCTTACTCGTGGGGGGCCGAGACGCCGCTGTCGAACTTCGAGATCCGCCTCGACGACGCCACCCGTCCCCGCCAGGACCCTGCGGTCACCGTCGGGTTCGATCTGGTGCCCGACGAGGGTGCGACCGAGCTCCTGAACGGCGCCGTACCGGATGAAAACCGTATCCTTACCGAAGTCGGCATCATCGCCGACCGCCTAGCGGTGGATGAGGAAACGGTGCGGCTGCGCAGCCACTTCGCCCAGCTCCGCAAAATACTGGAATCCACCGAACCGGTGGGCCGC
>RCMY010003450.1_pt1 | contig 13984 bp, 9 predicted proteins | sample 2041341 | NCBI WGS metagenome assembly RCMY01 (sample SAMN09708234, study PRJNA481090) | Marine sediment metagenome, whole genome shotgun sequencing project.
TAACAAAGCCCAAACTTACATATATTTTTTGTTCCCTTTATAGGGAGTTACCACAAATTTAACCAAAAATGAAGGCATTGAAATATGGTACAAACGTAGGTTCCAAAAGGTTTATTTGGTTTACGTGTAGTATTGTACTCGCCCTACTGCTGACCTCTTTTCATACGAATAGGGATGAAATACGTAACGATGATAAATTCACGGTCGTTCTCGATGCGGGCCATGGCGGGCACGATCCCGGAAATTTGGGCAATGGGTATTACGAAAAGGATATTGCGCTCAACATCGTTTTGAAAGCCGGTGCGCTGTTGGAAAAGAATCGCAATATCAATGTTATCTATACGCGAAAAGACGATACTTTCGTCGATCTTTACGTCAGGGGTGAGATTGCCAACAAGGCCAATGCCGACCTGTTCGTCTCAGTACATTGCGACTCGCATACTTCGAAAGCCCATGGAGCCGGCACCTTCGTTTTGGGCCTACACGCCAACAAGCAGAACTTCGAGATTGCCAAGAAGGAGAACTCCGTAATCTATTTAGAGGATGACTATAAAAGTCGGTATGCGGATTATGACATCAATTCCCCCGAATCCGTTATCGGTCTGACGATTATGCAAGAAGAATTTTTGGATCAGAGCATCGCTTTGGCAAAGACCATACAGGATAATTTTTCGAACAAGTTGAACCGTGTCGACAGAAAAGTGAAACAAGCGGGCTTTATCGTGCTACACCAAACGTTTATGCCCAGTGTATTAGTGGAAACTGGATTTCTTACGAATAAGGAAGAGGGCGCCTACTTGAATTCTAAAAAAGGACAATCTCAAATGGGTACAGCAATCGCCGAAGCCGTGCTGACCTACAAAGACGCCGTGATGGCCAATATTGCCGATTTTGGTACCCAAACGGTTGCCGAAGCCTCTAATCCCGATGATAGGGCTGAAAAAAAACGGAGAAGCGAAAGTGCCGCCGAAAGCATTTCTAAAACAAATACGCCCGCCGCAAAGAAGGAAAGCAAGACAAAGGGTTCAACTGTCAAAGAAACCGCACAGATCATCGAAGAAGCGGGGAGAAAGTCCAAAGGAACCTCAAAATCAAGCAAAGAAGAAATTATTTATAAAGTACAGATAATGGCCAGTGCCAAAGATTTCCCATTGCATCCCGAATCTTTCAATGGCCTCAACAGGGTAGCCAAAGAACCTATTAAAAACTTGTACCGCTATGTTTACGGCAGCACCCAATCTTTGCGAGAAGCTAAGATGCTGAAATCCAACGCGGATAGAAAGGGGTATCCTACTTCCTTTATAGTAGTATATCGCAATGGCGAACGGATTACGTTCAAGGAGAGCCAAAAATACATTTCGGGGGAGTAACGCCTTGCAAATCGCTGTACGCTGTTCGCCCTGCGCATTTGGTTATCCGGGCGATAACAATAGCGCATAGCGAAAAGCGTATGGCACTAAGTGTATAGCGATAACCACGATATTTCCCACTATATTTGTAGTGAAAGCAAATTACCGATCCGCTTCCATTTTTTATTTCTAATTTTGTATCTAATCAAAATACATCCGTTTGAAAATATCCAGGGAAATCAAGACAGGTATCATCGTCGTAGGCGGCATCCTGTTGTTTGTATTGGGCTTTAGCTATTTGAAATCTTCACCTTTGTTCGAAGATGGTAAAACATTTTACGCTATTTATAATGACGTTGGAGGCTTGCAAACGGGTACCGCGGTAACCATTAATGGTCTGGTGGTCGGCAAGGTCAATAACATCAAATTCAAGGACAGCAGTGGTAATCTGGTAGTCACCTTTTCCGTGAAGAACGACTTCGGTTTTTCCAAAAACAGTCCCGCAGAGCTTTACGATACCGGTATCATCGGTGGAAAAGGCATTCAGATCAAACCGATGTTAGATGGTGCGGCTAATGCAAAATCGGGGGATACCCTGAACAGCAAGATACAGCCTGGCCTTACCCAATTGCTGCAGACCCAATTGACCCCTTTACAAAAAAAGGTGGAAGGGGCGGTTACCAATGCGGATTCTTTGTTGATGAACGTCAATCAGGTGTTGGATTCCAGGGCAAAAAAAGATTTACGGGAAACGCTTTCCGGTCTTAACAAGACTGTGGCGGGTTTTCAGAAAAGTGCCGATGCGCTCAACCGTATTTTAAACAATAATGAAGGGAAATTGGGCAAATCGCTTACCAATTTTGAGGAATTGACGGCGAATTTCGCCACGTTGTCCGATTCGCTCAACAACGCAGGGCTCAACCGAACCTTGGCCAGTCTAGAATCTTCGGTTTCGAATCTGGACAATTTAATGACCCGTATGAACAGTGGGGACGGTACCTTAGGGAAATTGCTGAACGATGAAAAACTCTATACCAACCTCAATAACGCCTCAAGGGAGCTTGACCTGTTATTGCAAGACTTGCGACTGAACCCTAAACGCTACGTAAATGTCTCGGTATTCGGCAAAAAGCAAAGGGAATATGAGTTGCCGGAAGATGATCCGGCTATGGGGCCCAATGAACCAGTCGACAGTGAACAGTAGGCAGTGTTCAGTAAAAAGTAAAAAGTGGGCACCCCCGAAACTAGCACAACACTATGATCCACGTGACGTAAAAAACATGATGTAAAAACGTCATTTTTTGCACCTAATATTTAACAAAATACGGGACGAGTTAAACCAATAATTATTGGTGAAATTCGTGTAATTCGTGTCTTCAAAGACGCCAAGGCACAAACAAAAGCACATGCAATACCTTCCCAACATTCTATTCATGATATTGCTTCTGGCAGGCATCGGATATTTCGCCCGAAACGTAGCACGCCTTCGCAGGAACATCAAGTTGGGAAGGGATGTTGACGTATCCGACAACCCTTCCCAACGCTGGAAGAATATGGCCAAAATAGCGCTCGGGCAGACCAAAATGGTGGTTCGACCTATTGCTGGTGCACTTCACGTCATTGTTTATTTAGGCTTTATCATTATAAATATTGAAGTGCTGGAAATTATTATCGATGGCATTTTCGGTACCCATCGCATTTTTGCTCCCTTGGGCGCAGCATACGATGTGCTGATTGCATCCTTTGAAATATTGGCTTTTTTGGTCATTGTTGCGGTAGTGTTGTTTTGGATACGTAGGAATATCATCCGATTGCGAAGGTTTATAAAGCCTGAAATGAAAGGCTGGCCAAAGACCGATGCTAACCTGATTTTATATATCGAGCTCGTGTTGATGGTGTTGTTCCTGACCATGAACGGGACGGATTATCAGTTGCAGCAGATGGATGTGACGCACTACACCCAAGCGGGCGCTTTCCCCATTAGCCATTTTATTGCACCACTTTTTGAGGGAATGTCCGTATCGAACTTGATTTTGGTTGAAAGAACCGCTTGGTGGTTGCATATTGCGGGTATTCTATTCTTTTTGAACTATTTGTATTACTCCAAGCATCTGCACATTCTTTTGGCCTTTCCGAATACGTACTTTGGACGGTTGACACCCCAGGGTCAATTCAAGAACCTCGATGCGGTAACGCAAGAGGTCAAATTGATGCTAGACCCTTCGGCGGATCCCTTTGCCGCACCTGCGGAGGGCGAGGAGGAAGCCGAGCCGGAAAAGTTCGGGGCCTCCGATGTGATGGATTTAAGCTGGGTACAGTTATTGAGTGCCTACACCTGTACGGAATGCGGTCGCTGTACCGACGAATGTCCTGCGAACCAAACCGGAAAAAAGCTATCCCCCAGAAAGATAATGATGGATACGCGCGATAGGCTAGAAGCCGTAGGTAAAAATATAGAAGCGAACAAAGGCCAATTTGTAGATGATGGCAAACAGTTGCTTAACGATTATATCACCCCGGAAGAACTCTGGGCCTGTACCACGTGCAACGCTTGTGTTCAGGCTTGTCCCGTTAGTATTGATCCCTTGTCCATCATAATGGACATGCGCCAATACTTGGTCATGGAGCAATCAGCCGCACCCACCGACTTGAATAATATGATGGGGAATATGGAGAATAATGGTGCGCCATGGCCTTTTAATCAGATGGATCGGTTGAATTGGGCGAGGGAGAAGTGAACAGTGTTCAGTAAGCAGTCGGCAGTAAAAAATTTAATCCTTCGACTGCGCTCAGGACAGGGGTTTAATCGCTGCTTCGCAGCTGTTTAAAGTTTAAGGTTGTTTATTGAACCTTGAACGTGCCAAAGACACATTTGAACCTTGAATGCTTGGAACACGGAAGTTGAACCCTGCAAGCAGGGGACGGGCTTAAAATTTAAACTTACAATTTTGGATAAAGAAACACTAAAAGTCCCAACGATGGCCGAGCTTTTTGCAGCTGGCAAGCAACCTGAAGTCCTTTTTTGGGTGGGCTGTTTGGGGAGTTTTGACGATAGGGCGAAAAAGATTACTAAGGCCTTTGTCCAAATTTTGAACAAGGCCGGAGTTTCCTTTGCCGTTTTGGGCACCGAGGAAAGTTGCACGGGCGATCCCGCAAAACGGGCCGGTAACGAATTTTTGTTCCAGATGCAGGCCATGACCAATATCGAGGTGATGAACGGTTATGAGATCAAAAAAGTGGTGACCGCCTGTCCCCATTGTTTCAATACCATCAAAAACGAATATCCCGGGCTCGGAGGTACTTACGAAGTAGTACACCATACCCAATTTTTAAGGCAGTTATTGGAGGAAGGCAAAATTTCTTTGGAAGGTGGAAAGTTCAAGGGAAAGCGCATCACCTTCCACGACCCTTGTTATCTCGGCCGCGGCAATCAAGTATACGAAGCCCCAAGGGAGCTCATCCGAAAACTGGATGCCGAACTGGTGGAAATGAAAAGCTGCAAGCAAAGAGGACTTTGTTGCGGAGCCGGAGGAGCGCAAATGTTCAAAGAACCCGAAAAAGGGGACAAGGACATAAATATAGCCCGTACCGAACAAGCTATCGAAGTGCAACCCGAAATCATAGCCGCCGCCTGTCCTTTTTGTAACACGATGATGACCGATGGCGTAAAAAACAAGGATAAGGAAGCCACTATAGCCGTTATGGATATTGCGGAGTTGATTGCTTCGGCGGCAGATCTTTAAAATTAGGCGGTAGCAGTTGCAGTAGGCAGTATTATGAGCGATGAGATGGGTTAAGCACCCGTAATTGCGAGGAGCGTCGGATAAGTTTAATTATTACGGTAAGCTGCCCGCGACGCGGCAATCTGGTAAAGCTACTGCAAAGTTCAAAAGATTGCCACGTCGCGTTCAAAATTCATTTAGGCTTAGCCTTTCGCCCGGCTCCTCGCAAAGACGGCCAATGCAAACCATTTAGCTTTATCCATCCAACAATTAGACCTTAAAATTATAGTTACCTTATGTTAACAGACTTCAAAACTTTACCCGAAACCTCGCGAATTTGGATCTATCAAGCTGATCGCAGCTTTACTTCCGAAGAATTGGAGGCCATACGCAGTGAAATGGATGCTTTCCTAAAAGACTGGACGGCCCATGGCAGTAATCTGAAAGCAGGTTATGAAATCCGCTATAAACGGTTTATCGTGATTGCATTAGATCAGTCCCAAACATCGGCATCCGGATGTTCGATAGATGCTTCGGTACATTTTATCCAGCTTTTGGAAAAGAAATACGATGTGCAACTACTGGACAAAATGAACGTATCGTACAAACAGGGCGAGTATATCGCCTACAAGCCCTTGAATGATTTCAAGAAAATGGCGAAACAAAAAGCGGTATCCAAAAACACCATTGTCTTCAACAACTTGGTCAACAACAAACAGGAGTACGAGGAACATTGGGAAGTTCCCGCATCCGAAAGTTGGCATGGTCGGTTTATGAAGTAACGATTTGGCGATAAGACCTGCAAGGCGATGTGCTGAGCTTGCCGAAGTATATTCCCGACCTTAGGGAGGGTTCCTTCTAGGTCTGGCAGGTTGGACACGCATCGAATAGGTCTGGCAGGCTTGAACCCTCGCCCTGAGCTAATTCGAAGGGTTGAATTTTTTATCCGTTACCTATTTAACAGTAAGGATGATCCGATGAAATGCAATAATCCTAGCGGTTTTTAGTTATCTCCATAGACCTATCTAACACTATGCGTTTTTACCAATTTTTCCCTTTACTTCTTTTAACCTTTACGTTCGTCAATGCCCAGAAAAATCCCTTGGTAACCCGAGATAGCGTTGACCAGCAAAAATGGGTGGATTCTCGATACGACGCCATGTCCCTTGATGAAAAACTGGGGCAGTTGTTTATGGTGATGATCGCGTCCGATCAGGGGGCTGCGGATATTGATCAGGTCGAATCCCTCATCAAACAAGAGCATATCGGCGGGGTCATCTTCTCTACCGGAGGTCCCGTGCGCCAGGCGAAACTGACGAATCGATTTCAATCCGCCTCAAAATTGCCACTTTTGGTGGGCATGGATGCCGAATGGGGACTCTCCATGCGGCTCGATTCCACCTATTCGTTCCCTTGGAACATGACTTTGGGTGCGATTACCGACAATACAATAGTTCAGGATGTGGGCAGGCGTATCGGCGAACATGCCAAGCGTTTGGGCGTACACATCAACTTCGCCCCGGATATCGACATTAATACCAATCCGAATAATCCTATCATTGGAAACCGATCTTTTGGTGAGGATCGTGAAAATGTCGCCAATAAGGGCATCGCTTTTATGAAGGGCATGGAAAGCGCCGGCGTTTTATCCAGTGGAAAACATTTTCCTGGACATGGCGACACGGAAACGGATTCCCATCACGCCTTGCCCATGATCAATTTCGAGCGGGCGCGTTTGGATAGTATCGAGCTTTATCCGTTTAACAAATTGATTGAAAACGGTTTGAGCAGTGTTATGGTCGGGCATTTGGAAGTTCCCGCTTTAGAAATTAAAAAAGAACTTCCCTCATCCTTGTCCGAACAAATCATATCCGGCTTGCTAAAAGAGGAAATGGGGTTTCAGGGTCTGGTCTTTACTGATGCCCTCAATATGAAAGGGGTAACCGACCATGGAAAAAACGGGGATGCCGAGCTGGCCGCATTTATGGCTGGAAACGACATCCTATTAATGCCTTTGGATGTCAAAAAGGCCAAGGATAAATTGGCCAAGGCTTTCGATAAGGGCAAAATTTCCGAGGAACGCCTATCCTCATCCGTCAAAAAAATCCTCATGTCTAAATACAAGGTGGGCCTGAACCGTTACAAACCCGTCGACCTCAAAAATCTGTACGAAGATCTGAACAGCCGTAAAGACGATCTAGTCTACGAAGACGCCATCGAGAACGCCATCACGGTTATCAAAAATGACTTTTATTTGATGGGCATCAAAAATTTGAATAATAAAAAAATCGCCTATGTTAAATTCGGCGATTCCGCCAGCGACCCTTTTGTAAAGACCTTGAACAAGTACGCCGAGGTAACCCAGGTCAATGCCAAGGATATCGCTACCCTAAAGGATAAACTGAAGGATTACAACTTGGTGATCATCGGATACCACAAAAGCAACGAGAGTCCGTGGAAACCCTATAAATTCTCAAAAAAAGAACTGCAATGGCTTGAAGAAATCGCCGCCGAACGCAGTTCGAACCTTATACTTTCGGTATTCGCCAAGCCCTATGCACTGCTGGACGTACCATCTTTCAAAAATATCGATGGGGTAGTGGTGGCCTACCAGAACAGCAAACTGGCCCAAGAAAAGGCGGCGCAGTTGATTTTCGGGGCCATACCTGCAAAGGGAAGGCTGCCCGTAACGGTACATCCGGAATTTCGGGTGAACCGACAGCTCAAAATAAAATCGTTGATGCGTTTGGGGTACAGCTACCCGGAAAGGGTTGGTTTCGATGCCCAAAAGTTGGCCCAAGTGGATACTTTGGTCCAGCACGGCCTCGATTCATTGATGTATCCGGGGGCACAGGTGTTGATAGCCCGCAAGGGTAAAGTGATTTATAACAAGGCGTTCGGTAAGCCGACCTTTGATTCCGAAGATAGCATTACCACCGAAAGTATCTACGATTTGGCATCGATAACCAAAATTTTGGCCACCTTGCCTATGGTCATGAAAATGGATGAAGAGGGCGATATTGCGCTGAACAATACGTTTCAAGAACTTTTACCGGAATATGCCGATACCGAATTAAAGAATGTAACCGTTCTAAAGGCCCTTTCCCATTATGGCAGGCTGCCCGCATGGATCGCATTTTATGTCGATACGCTGGACAAAGATCGGAAACCCTCCGAAGAATTCTATCGCGAGGCACCGATGGACGGTTTTCACATTAAGGTAACCGACAAGCTTTATTTGACCGATGCCTATAAAGATTCCATTTACGATAGGATAGGTCGGCAAGACCTCAAATCGAATCGTTATCGCTACAGTGATGTTGCGTATTACGTAATGAAAGAGTACATCGAAGCCAAGAAAAAACGCCCGTTGGACAAATTGGCCAGTGATTTTTTATACGGGCCCATCGGAGCTTATAATACGAGCTATAATCCCTTGGAAAAATTCCCCCAAAACAGGATTGTACCTAGCGAAGAAGACAATTATTATCGATATCAGCGGGTACAAGGTTACGTACACGACATGGGTGCCGCCATGCAGGGTGGGGTCGGAGGCCATGCCGGCCTTTTCAGCACTGCCGGCGATGTCGCCAAGATCATGCAGATGTACCTACAGGAAGGCTATTATGGTGGCACGCGATTTCTGGATTCCCGGACTATAAAAAAGTTCAACACCTGTTATTTCTGCAAGAACAACGTACGTCGTGGTGTCGGATTTGACAAGCCCCAGTTAGAAGGCAGCGGCCCTACCTGCGGCTGCGTTTCCCGCAAAAGTTTCGGCCATAGCGGTTTTACCGGCACGTACACCTGGGCCGATCCCGAAGAGGAAATCGTCTATGTCTTTCTGTCCAACCGAACCTACCCCACAGCCTCCAACACCCTCTTGATCAAATCGGGATTGCGAACGCGAATTCAGGAGAAGATATACGAGGCGATCGTGAATTGAAGTTCAATCATAAAAATTTAAGGTTCAATCGCTACTTCGTAGCTGTTCAAGGTTTAAAGTTGATTTTTTGTCAACCTGCAATCTTAAACCCCTGTAATGAGCGCAGCCGTAGTATTAAACCTGCCAACGGCAGGATTCAGCGTTGAATGTTGTCACCCAACAACCAATCAACCTTTTAACCCCTGTGCTGAGCGCAACCGAAGTATTGAACCGTGCCGCAAGGCAGTCTTGAACCATAAACCTCCGTCACCGGTCACTTCTCATCCGTCATCCGTCACTTGAGTTTGAATTTGTATTTGAGTTTGAATTTGTATTTGAGTTTGACATTTGAATTTGTGTTTGCATCGTTTTCCCTAACTTTGACGGATGAAGATAGCAATAGTATGTTACCCGACTTTTGGGGGTAGTGGTGTGGTGGCCACAGAATTGGGCATTGCACTTGCCAATAGGGGCCATGAGGTTCATTTTGTGACGTATCGTCAACCGGTCCGCCTTGAACTTTTAAGCAATCGAATCTATTTTCATGAGGTAAATGTGCCGGAATATCCGTTGTTCCATTATCAGCCTTACGAGTTGGCACTGTCCAGTAAACTGGTCGACACCATTAAATTGCACGAGATCGATCTTTTGCACGTACATTATGCCATTCCCCATGCCTATGCGGGCTACATGGCCAAGAAAATGTTGGAGGAGGAAGGCATTTACGTCCCCATGATTACTACGCTTCACGGTACCGATATTACGCTGGTCGGCAAGCATCCTTTTTATAAACCTGCAGTGACCTTTAGCATCAACCAATCAGACGTGGTCACCTCGGTATCGGAAAACCTAAAACAGCGTACTTTGGAGTTTTTTGATATCAAAAAGGAAATCGAAGTAGTGCCAAATTTTATCGATAGTAAAAAATACAGCACATCATATACAGATTGCCAACGTTCGCTGATGGCCGATGACGACGAAAGGATCATAACCCATATCAGTAATTTCCGGAAGGTAAAACGCATTCCCGATGTTGTGGAAGTGTTTTATAGGATACAGCAAAAAATTCCCGCTAAACTGGTCATGGTAGGCGAGGGACCTGAACGGGCAGGTGCCGAGAATCTGTGCAAGAAATTGGGAATTTCGGAAAAAGTCATATTCTTGGGCAATAGTAATGAAATAGATAGGATACTTTGTTTTTCCGACCTGTTTTTGTTGCCTTCCGAATCAGAAAGCTTTGGTTTGGCTGCCTTAGAGGCAATGATTAACAGGGTGCCCGTAATTTCCAGCAATACGGGAGGTATTCCCGAAGTGAACGAAGAGGGAGTAACGGGCTTTCTGAGCGATGTGGGAGACGTCGACGATATGGCCAAAAATGCCCTGAAAATATTGTGTGACGACGATATTTTAGAAAAGTTCAAACAAAACGCGGCGGTCTCGGCGCAACGCTTTGATATTCAAAAGGTAGTGCCGCTTTACGAGGCCCTTTATGAAAAGGCGTACAAAAGCCGGTTTGATAAAGTATATGACCGATGAAGTTTACAGTACTTTTTTTGCTGCTCATATTCACGACCTGTAACGCCCAGAAAAATAATAGAGGTGCCGACAGAAAAGACCACCAGGATACCGACCACGGTTTGATATTGATCGTAAGTGATTCTTATAGCGGTATCGAAATAGCCGAAACCCTCGTTATAAATGATGCTAAAAGCTTACAAAAATTCTATTCCAAAATAAACCGCACACGCAAACCGGGCCTCCCCGTGCCCGATATCGATTTTTCAAAGGAAATGGTCCTCATTCGCTGTAGCGGAACGACCAATAATGATACCATGCCCAATCTATACGTCATGGAAGAAACCGAGGATGAAATAGTGCTCGGAATCAGCAAAACCGTTAAAGATTCAAGTTCTTCGGCGGTTACAACACCTTTTTCGGTGTATAGGATGCCGCTTGCTGAAAAGGAAGTATTAGTTAGGGAGTAGTACACGAATTTCTGCTATAAGTACTTATTTTCTGTCATCCAACGAAAATTCCTACCGTTCAGGGCTTTATTTTGATAGGAAGGCTCCTTGACCCTTACTTTGTAGTTAGAACACCCAAATCTTATTCCTATGAAACCAATTACGATATGCGTGCTTGTTTTGGCATGCCTTTCCCACAATTTCATATTCTCTCAACAAGAAGAGCTACAGCTAACTTCCAAAGACAGTATTGTACAAAGTTCGTGGATGTTCGGTCTCGGCTACAACATCGTCGATGATTCCGGCACCATGTTCGATGAACTATTCTCGGTCAAAACCCAATGGAACGCACTGCCCTATCCATCACGGATAAGCATCGGCAGGTATTTCAAAAGCGGAATCGGCGTCGAGGGTATTGCTTCCTACAATACATATAAGGTCGGTAAGTTCATCGATGGGGTCACCAACCTTGAGGAAAAGAATTATGTAGCCCTGGATGCCCGATTATCCTATGACCTGAACAAGCTCATAGGTGAAACGGCCTGGTTCGACCCCTATGTTGGCGTAGGATTGGGATATACGGAGGCCAATAATCAACCTAGGGGCACTTACAATGTCATCATCGGCTTTCGAACCTGGTTTTCGGATCGGTGGGGACTCGACCTAAGTTCTTCCGGAAAATGGGCCATGGACAATAGTGACGCTACCAACCACCTACAACATGCCGCTGGCGTGGTCTATCGGTTCGGAATCGAAAAGGGACTGTCTAAAAAAGGTGAAGAAAAACTGGCCCTAATCGAAGCGATACAAGCAGAAAAACAGCAGCAACTGGATTCCATTGCCGCGGCTAATCGGGAGAAGGAAGCCGCCGCCTTGGCCCAGCGATTGGCAAAAGAAAAGGAAGCCGCCCGATTGGCCTCTGCTGAAAAGGCTAGGCAAGACTCCGAAAACCTTAGAAAACGGCAAATCGAGGATGAAATCAATGCCTTGGGCCTTGTTTATTTTGACCTGAACTCCTCGTACCTCGATAACAGATCTAAATCCATTTTGGAGGCTTTGACGGTCATTCTAAATAAAAACGATGGCGTGGTACTAAAAGTTAGCTCCTATACCGATTCGAGAGGTACATCGACCTATAACGATTGGCTTTCAAGACGACGGGTCGAGCGCACCGTTGCCTATCTGATAAAACAGGGCGTTGCCCCACAACGATTGCAACTAGAGGGATATGGCGAAGAAAACTTGCTTAACGAGTGCGACGATAACACATATTGCCCCGAAGAGAAACACAAGATTAATCGTAGATCTGAGTTTAGGGTGGTGAAGTTTTGAGGGAATTGTTTTTAATAAGGAATAGCAAAAGCTCCTCCCTTTTCCACATGCAACCGACGAGGGAGGTACGACCGAGAGGATTGCATGTGGAAAAGAGGGGAGCTTCTATTTTTTTAGAAAAATAGAACTACGCTTTAGTACTTCTAGCTAGTTTTAGCATTAAGGACAGCGTATAACTTTACCTCTACCAACTGCCTTATGCAAAGTATTTTGAACTCAATACTACTCTGAGACACAAGCCCCTTCCCCAACCATTTTTGTTAAACCAAAAACTGAACTTGATATAGTATTAGAACATGTTTACCGGCCTTGAGAGCCGATAGAGGCCTTTGGTATACATAAAGCACTTGATCTTTACCAAATATGCGGAACAGCTTTTCGTCCGTAATTAGCATCTTACATGGCAGTCCACGCTTGATTTTTCGTTGCAAACGAGTCAAGTGGGGTTATAAAGGGTTTTGGATCAGTTTTTCAGGACTGTCTGACAAAAAGCATAAAAAAAATAGGCGATCGTTCGTAAATGGAAAGGATGATGTCTTCCTTTATATCTTCGATCCAAGTTCGAAGCTTTTTGGCATATAAATTAATCGGAGCTTTCAAAATAGTTGTCTTTTCGGGGTTAACTTCAATAATATACGATGAAACGCAGGTGCTGGATGCTTTTTAAGAAAATATTAGATAAAAATTCGATGAACTGCAGGAATGCTCTGTTTGGCTTTTTGTTAATCCGGTGTCGACTCTAGAAAAGTTCTTCTTTTTTCCTAAAGGGGAGGTGGGCCGCCTACGGCGGGTAGGAGGGATTAAGTCTAGGGGTGCTTAAAAAATACGTTACTTCACCTTGTTGATATACTCCGCAATCTCTTCGGCAATTAATTCCCGGCCATGGGCGTTCCAATGGTGGTCGTAGATGAGGTTGGTCGGTTTTTTGGATAAAGAGAAGCGTTCGGCGAAATCGATATAGCGTATTCCATTTTCTTCCAAAAAGTCTAAAAATCGTGTGCTTGTCTTTCGGCTGTCCAAAAGAATGGAGGTCTTGGTTTTGTCAAGGCCATAAAGATCGATGAGACTTTTAAAATTGGCGATTCGTTTTTCATCTATTTTTCTCCTTTCGTCATCTGTTTCCCCCTTCATAGTATTTGTTTTGTAGGCATCTTCGGTGTCTTGGAAAGCATCACCGCCCTGAGCCAATGTTTTTAAAGGCTCAACGATGCCGATTTTGGAACCGTAGGCCAGAAGCTTGATGTTATCCCGTAACTTGAATAGGCCAGAGGATAGCATTTTGATACGGGCATAGTTCGGTTCGTATACGCCGCGGCCCAAATCGTTTTCATAGTTCAGGTAGAGAATGATTTCATCTATCAGTTTAAAATCATTCTTATAGGCGTTTACCAAGTGCATTTGGTTCGCAAAATCGTAGCCTGCATAGCCATATTCATAGACTTCTATGCCTTTTATCTTTTCCTCAATCCGTTTTCCGGTAGATTTATCATAATCTTGGTGAAAGCCCTCGATAAAGGAATCACCGACCAAGGCCACTTCATATTTGTTCGAATTGGGCTCGAATTCCCTATGCGAATTGAATCCCGCTTTATTGATATGGAATTCCGAGAAATTCTGGTTCCGGTTTCCCGTTACGGCATAGCCCGAATTATCCGGCACCCTTTTCTCCACGCCGTAGTCATCGATAAACCG
>RCMY010003553.1_pt1 | contig 13981 bp, 11 predicted proteins | sample 2041341 | NCBI WGS metagenome assembly RCMY01 (sample SAMN09708234, study PRJNA481090) | Marine sediment metagenome, whole genome shotgun sequencing project.
ATCTCGTCAGTGTCGGCCAACGTCGCCATGTGGAGACGGAGGCCGGCCCGGTTGCTGAGCCCGGTCAGAACATCAGTGTGAACCTGGTGTTCCAGCAGCAAATTCGCTCCTCGGAGCTCGCTGACAAGGGACAGGTTCTGTTCCTCGAATCGTCGTGCATCGCGGAAGATGGCGCCCGCTTCGCGGTTGTCGAGCATCAAGATCCCCCCGACGATCACCGCCCCTGGTGCGAAAAAGAGGGCAAACTCGCCACCGACGAGCCCGGCGCTCAGCGCCGATCCGACAACCACTGGGCCGGTGACGGCGAGGAACGTGTGCGAGCGCCCGTACCCGACGAGCACATTGGCGGCGACGACAGCGACGGAGCAAACCAATAATCCGAACCACTGTGGCGTCACTCGCCCGTCGACTTGAGGGAGCACGCTGGGTGCGACACCGCTGAGGGCGCCCATCGGGATGAGGGCGTATTCGAGTCGTCGGGTCCAACGCCGTTGGTCGGTGACGGTCTCAGCTTTCAAACCCTCGTACGCCGTCCAGGCCGCGCAGAACCGAGTCGCCACCATCGCACCGACGATCGCCATCGTGGCTGCGACGGATGCACCGCCGCTGATAAGCAGGCCAGCGACAACGACTCCTGCGGTGAAGAGTCCGACCACCAACGTTCGTTTGACCGAGGCGAACGTTGCCTCCATGGACGCGCTCTCGACGAAGGTCTCCTCGGTTTCGCCTTGTGCGCGTCGGATGGTCACGTCAGGAAGTATCGGCACACTCGAGGGCACGCGAAAGGAGCCGTCGAAGTAGGCGACGAATGGCTCGAGGGCCTTCCCCAGTGTTGTTTGAGCTAGCCAAGTGACGGTCGGCGGGAGACTGGCGGTCAGATGGCGGGCCTATCGAGGAGCTTGTTGAGGATTGCCCGGTCGCGTCGGAGCCGCGAAGTTTCCGCTTCTGGCCCGGAGGCGGGTTCGTTTTCTCTCCGAAGCGATCAGGAGGTGGGCTTGGTGCAGCGAGTGGCTCAGGCTCGTCAAACACGTCAGTGAGCCAGTGCGTTCGCTCGCTGAACCAGTAGCGGAGCATCGCAACGTCACCGCCGCCGAGATCGCTGACGTACCCCTCGGACGTGATGAAGCCTGCCCAGGAGAGGTGCACGCCGTCATACTGTCGAGCAACCGACCTCCAGTCAGGAACGAGATGGGTTCTCGCCACACCTCGAGCCGCGTGTTGCCCGGGAATACCGAGGAGACCTTTGATGCCGTCGACGTCTTGGTTCCGACTGGGAAGCTCCCAACACTCGCCATTCACTGCGGCCTGTCGAGGGTGCTCTTCGACCAGGCGAACCCAGTCTCGCTGCCGGTGAATCTCGAACACGGCGGCGTCGGGCCGGACGGGGAGTTGCCATCGCGTCACGGGGCCGGGGTTCATCTCCCAGGCGTCGATGAGCTGTGCGTGGGCGAAGTCGGGCGGATCGCCCACGGTCCACAGCCCTGCCCAGGTGAATTGTCCAGCGTCGTACACGCGCTCGAAGTCTTGGAACAGCGGCGGCAGCTTGTGATTCCACGTGCCGCCGTTCGTGGTCCACCACTGCTGCTCGACTCCTACACATGGCCGATGGAGTAGCTCGCCGAACCGTTCAGCGATCGCCTCGGCGATTGGAGCTGCTCGGCGTTCCGGTACGCCTCCGCTGCTTTGAGCGGAGCCTCTGAGACCCAAGGACCGACATCGGCTTCAGCAACGTAGATCGCAGCATCGATCAACTCGCCCAGAGTCAGCCGATCAACAAGCGCTACCGCCTCGTCGACCCCGGCTCTCGAGCTTGGCCGAAGTGGGACGTAGAGGTTCTCGCCCTGCGCCCAAGCTTCGAGCCTCGCGACCAGTCATGCCGGCGTCGCGTCATGATCAGATGCGGAGGGAAACGCAGGACGGAAAAGGAGCGGGGGATGGAACGGCCGCCACGACCCCGGCTCCTGTTCGACTCGATCATTGATCAGGAACAGTACGGCCGGGTCGAAGCCGAGTGTGAAATGCGAGCCCCGAACCTCGACATTCTGGTGCCGAGCGAGTCGAGGGTCGAGCAGCGACCTACGCCAGGGCACAACACGATCGTTGCGGGTGAATACCGAGGTGGCAGGCACGCTGAGAGCCCTCGGTGGCCGGTCGCTGCTTCGGAGCGGACTACCAAGCGTGGTGACGCTGTGAACCAGATGGGGCGTCGCCTGTGCCAGCCAGTGCGCATAGACGCCGCCAAGGCTCCACCCGACCAGAGCCACGGGTTGGCCGTCGCGTCGATGGAGTTCCTCGAGGCGAGCCGACAGTGCAGTTGCCGTGGCCTCGCTCGGACCTTCGTTGCGTCCAAGGCGCCAACGCTGGGCCTTGTGGCCACGAACCGCCAACGACGAGCGGATGATCTGGGTGGAGTAATCGGAGGCGGCATAGCCAGGGATCACAAGCACGCGTGTCGACATCTCTCCACGCTAGGCGAGCTCGCTTTCCCCTGGTGAGCGGATCGCTGCCGGTATGCTCTGCGAGCCGGGCTCCCGTGGCCCCGTTGACCGCAATGCGATCGCCCAAAGTCAGCCACCGTTGAACACACAGGACGTGCCGAATGGGCATTCATGTCGGCATCGAACATCGGACGACCTACCGCTTCGATCGACCCGTCCAGATCCACCCGCATGTCCTGCGGTTGCGCCCAGCTCCTCATTGCCGGACGCCTATTCTGGCGTACAGCCTTCGTGTCACGCCGAGCGAACACTTCATCAACTGGCAGCAGGATCCGTTCGGCAACTTCATGGCCCGCCTGGTCTTTCCCGAGCCGGCTCGGCTGCTCGACGTCACCGTCGATCTCATTGCCGATCTCACCGTGATCAATCCGTTCGACTTCTTCGTCGAGGAATCGGCGAAGGCGTTCCCTTTCACGTACGAACCCCAGCTCGCCAAGGACCTCGAGCCATACCTTCGACCCGATGGGGTCGCGGGACCGCTTCTTCAGCGCTGGTTGGCCAGTGTGCCGGTGCGAGACCCAGGCCTTCCGATCGCTGATTTCCTCGTCGAACTGAACCAGCGGCTCTATAGAGACATCGCGTATTCGATCAGGATGGAACCGGGTGTTCAGACACCGGAGGACACTCTCACCCGCGGCATCGGATCGTGCCGCGACACCGGCTGGCTCTTGGTCGACATACTGCGGAGACTCGGACTTGCGGCTCGCTTCGCATCCGGATATCTCGTCCAACTGACATCCGATCAGCTGTCGCTGAACGGCGCAGATGGACCTCGCGCTGACTTCACCGACCTCCACGCCTGGGCAGAGGTCTTCATTCCGGGCGCTGGATGGATCGGCCTCGACCCGACCTCGGGGCTGTTCGCAGGAGAAGGCCACATCCCGCTCGCGTGCACGCCGCACCCGACCACCGCAGCCCCGATCTCCGGAAACACGGGGCCAGCCGAGGTCACCTTCGAATTCTCCAACGTCGTGCATCGCGTTCGCGAGGATCCGCGCGTCACCCTCCCCTACACCCCTGAACAGTGGTCACGCATCGACGAGGTCGGGGAGTTCGTCGATGAGCGGCTCGCTGCCGGCGACGTCAGACTGACCATGGGCGGCGAGCCCACCTTCGTCTCCATCGACGACATGGAGGGCGCCGAGTGGAACACCGCAGCCGACGGCGCCGCCAAGCGAACCCTGGCCCACGAGCTTGCTCTGCGGATGCACGACCGCTTCGCAGACGGTGGGTTGATACAGCACGGTCAGGGCAAGTGGTATCCGGGCGAACCACTTCCCCGATGGCAGCTGGGAATCGTGTGGCGACACGACGGCAAACCGTTGTGGAAGCCACGACATCTGCTCGCTGATCCGTCATCGACCGGGACGACGACGATCGACACGGCACGGCAGTTCGCCGAGGATGTGGCCGCTCGCTTCGGACTCAGCTTCGACAACCTCATTCCCGCATACGAGGATCTGATCGACGAGGCGTGGCGCGAAGCTCGACTTCCGGGCGGCGAGCCGCCGACCGCTGACGTCGATCCCTCCGACGCCGATCGTCGCGACCAACCAGACGCTCGCGTGCGACTGGTCGAACGTCTCCGGGGCGCCAGCGCGGAACCCGCCGGGTTCGTTCTGCCGCTGCATCCTGCGCCCGATGGAATCGGTTGGCGAACGACGACGTGGAACCTGCGACGGGAGCGGCTCTACTTGATCGCCGGCGATTCACCGCTCGGGCTTCGACTTCCGCTGGACTCGTTGACCTGGTCACCATTGCCGGTCGATTTCGAGCGATCACCGTTCGAGCCACGAGGCGACCTGCCCGCGCCTGGGTCGTTGCCGGCGCGTCCGGCGACGATCGTCGAACGTCACGAGGCTGCACCCACCGCACTCGCGTTCGAGGTCCGAGACGGCCATCTCCGAGTGTTTCTTCCGCCGCTCGAGAACGCCGACCACGCTGTCGAGTTGGTCGGGATCCTCGAGTCGGTCGCCACCGACCTCGGCTGCCCCATCGTGATCGAGGGTTACGCGCTCCCCCGCGATCCCCGGTTGAGCACGCTGATCATCACGCCGGACCCTGGCGTCATCGAGGTGAACGTCCAGCCCACCTCGACGTGGCGCGACCTGCGACATCTCGTCGACGTGCTGTACGAGGAAGCCAGGCTCACGCGGCTCGGCACCGAAAAGTTCACGCTCGACGGAAGCCACACCGGCACGGGCGGCGGCAATCACGTCACCCTTGGCGGGGCCACCCCGACCGACAGTCCCCTGCTGCGTCGACCAGACCTCCTGCAGAGCATGGTCACGTTCTGGCAACACCACCCGGCGATGTCCTACCTGTTCTCGGGCCAGTTCATCGGGCCGACCAGCCAGGCACCTCGAGTCGATGAAGGCCGGGTCGACACCGTCTACGAGCTCGAGATCGCCTTCGCCGAGCTCGAACGACAGGGCGCGGACACACCTCCCTGGCTCGTCGATCGCCTGCTTCGCCACCTCCTCGTGGACCTCACCGGCAACACCCACCGTTCCGAGTTCTGCGTCGACAAGTTGTTCAGCCCCGACACTGACCGCGGCCGATTGGGCATCCTCGAGCTCAGGGCCTTCGAGATGCCACCCCATCCTCAGATGGCGCTCGTGCAAGCGTTGTTGGTGCGTGCACTCGTTGCCCGTTTCTGGGACGAGCCATACACGGGCCGGCTCGTACGCTGGGGCACAGACCTCTACGACCGCTACCTGCTGCCGTGGTACGTCCGCTCCGACATCCACGACGTCGTTGCCGATCTGCGTTCCCACGAGATCGACTTCGACATCGCCTGGCTCGAGCCCTTCCTCGAGTTTCGATTCCCCCTCATCGGAGAGGTCGAGCTGGACGACGTCAGACTCGAGCTCCGTCGCGCGATCGAGCCTTGGCACGTCCTCGGTGAAGAAGCCGCCGGTACGGGCACCGCCCGCTACGTCGACTCATCGGTCGAACGGCTCCAGGTCCTCGTCGAGGGTTTCAACGAAGCTCGGCACATCGTCACCTGCAACGGCTGGCCGGTGCCGCTCCACACGACCAGCACGCCTGGCACCGGCGTGGCCGGGGTTCGTTTCAAGGCGTGGGCGCCGTGGTCAGCGTTGCATCCGACGATCGACGCCCACGGCCCGCTCGTTTTCGATCTTGTCGATCGGTGGAGCTCGAGATCGGTCGGTGGCTGCACCTATGAGGTGTCGCACCCGGGTGGTCGTTCCTACGACACCTTCCCCGTGAATGCCGCTGAGGCGGAGGCCCGCCGTTGCAGCCGGTTCTTCGAACACGGCCATACTCCGGGCGTCGTCGATGTCGCAGAGCTCGACCGTCGATCCGCCGCCGTCCTTCGTGAGTACGCACGCACCCTCGACCTGCGTCGTCATGCCTCGGCCGAGTGATGATGTCCGCGTGACCACTGTCCCGACCGTCGATCCGATCGCCGGCTATCACGCGCCCGTCCATGGCCACGACGAATTGATGGACGGGCGCGGCGCCGTGCGAGACCACTGGTCCGAGATCGTGGCGGCCTACCAGACACTCGGCATTGGTGAGCTGTCGCGGCGACGGGACGAGATCCAGCGGCTACTCGAACAGGACGGGGTGACCTACAACGTCGCCGACAGCCACGATCGAACACGGCAAACCTGGGCGCTCGACCCGATCCCCTTCGTCATTCCCGGCCCGGAATGGGCCGAAATCGAACGCGGTCTGATCCAGCGGGCCGAAGTGCTCGATCTCGTGTTGGCCGACCTCTACGGCGAACGACGGTTGCTCCGCTCCGGGATCGTTCCGCCGGAGATGATCCTGTCTGACCCCCAGTTCTTCCGTGCGTGTGACGGCATCGAGCTCCCTGGCCAACGGCAGCTCGTGCTGTGCGGTACCGACATCGCCCGTGACCCCGATGGCGACTGGGTCGCACTCGGGCATCGAGCGCAGGCACCATCAGGAACGGCATACGCGCTCGAGAACCGCCGGGTGTTGTCCCGCGTGTTCCCACAGGTCTTCCGACACACGGGCGTGCAACGGCTGATGCCGTTCGTGCAAGCCCTGCGCGACGCCCTCGTCGCCGCTGCACCGCGGGACGTGGAGGATCCCTCGATCGTGATCCTCTCGCCCGGCTCACTGTCCGAGACAGCCTTCGAGCACGCCTCGATCGCGGCCCAACTCGGCTACCCACTCGTCCAGGGCTCGGACTTCGAACTCCGCCAGGGCCGAGTCGGGCTTCGCACCGTCGGCGGCTGGGCTCCCGTTCATGTGATTCTGCGGCGGGTCGATGCAGCCTTCTGCGACCCGCTCGCCCTACGTTCGGATTCGACGCTCGGTATCCCAGGGCTCGTTGCCGCCTGCCGAGCAGGCACGGTCAGCGTGGTCAACACTCTCGGCTCGGGCATTCTGGAGAACGCCGGGCTTGCCGGCCTCATGTCCACGCTGTCGAAACATCTGCTCGGCACCGACCTCCTCATGGAGTCGGCGCCGTCGTGGTGGTGCGGCGACCCAACGGGCCGATCACACGTGCTCGCTGAACTGGGTTCACTGGTCGTCCGCCCCTTGTCGCGCCACCGGTTGGGGCACTCGATCGACACGGCGCTGGCCAGCGCCGCAGAGCTCGACGACCTGCGGCGACGAATCGCTGCCCAACCCGATCAATGGGTCGGCCAGGAGCGTCTCACTCCGGCGTCGACGCCGGTGCTCGGCGCCGATCGGATCGAGCCGCGGCCGACCGTTCTGCGCTCGTTCGCCGTGGCGAGCGGTGATTCCTATGTGGCCATGGCCGGCGGGCTCGCTCGCACCGCATCCGGCGAGGCCGACGGAACGATCACGAATCGGACAGGCGCCACGTCCAAGGACATCTGGGTGCTGGGCAGCGGCTCCGAGCCTCGGGTCGAGGTCTGGCCATTCGACGGCAAGGTGCCGATCGCATCACCGCCAGACGCTCTGCCGGCGCGGGCGGCAGAGAATCTGTTCTGGCTGGGCAGGTATGCAGAGCGCGCCGAGGCCACCGTGCGCCTCGTCAGAACGATCACGACCCGATGCGACGAGTTCCTCAACACCGACTCGGGCCCTGGACCGGCATCGCTCACCGTCGTACTGGAAGCCCTCACCCACATCACCGGCACGTACCCCGGATTTGTCGGCGACCATGCTGCGGCATTGCTCGACGACCCGACCGACGAGCTGATGGCGCTGGTCATCGACGACGGGCGAAGGGGAACGGTCGCCCACGCCGTCAGCCACATGTTCGACGCGCTCGACGTGGTCCGCGATCAGTTGTCGGTGGACACGTGGCTCGTGGTCGGCTCGCTCCAGCGGGAGCTGCAGCGGCTGGACGGCGCCCCCCACAAACATCAGGGCGAGGACCACGACGACGCGGTGATGGACGTGCTGAGCGAACTCCTCCAGGGGTTGCTCTCGCTTTCAGGTCTGGCGAACGAGTCGATGGTGCGTGATCTCGGATGGCAGTTCATGGAAGCCGGCCGACGCATCGAGCGCGGCGTCCACGTCGCCACGTTGGTGGGATCGACACTGGGAACCCAACGAAGCGCGCCGGTCGAGAGCCTCGTCGTCGAGTCCGTCCTGACCGCAGGAGAGAGCATCATCACCTCGCGTCGCCGGTATCGCTCCGGCGCCTTTGCCACGACGACGATCGAGCTCCTCCTGGCTGATGCCGGCAATCCCCGATCGCTGCGTTTCCAACTCGACAGACTCTCCGAGAGTCTCGACGCGTTGCGCAGCGACCGACCGACCGGATCGCTGTCGAAAGCGAAGCAACTGCTGGAAGAACTGACGTCCCTGCTCACAGCAACCGACGCCACTCACCTCGCCGTCGTCGACGACCTCGGCCAGCGGGCTGAGCTCCAGCGACTCGTCGTCACCGTTCGGGCCAACCTAGCGATGATCTCGGATGCGATCGCCGCCGACTCCTTCACCCGCTTGCACTCGCAACACACGATGATCGGGCCGATCGATGATCTCCGGACACTCGACGAGTCAGATCCGACACCATGATCTACGAGGTATCTCACACGACGACATACGACTATGACGCTCCCGTCGAGACCAGCTTTGCCGAGGTCCGCCAGCTGCCGGGTGACGTCGACGGTCAGGTGTGTCTCAGGCGCGAGATCACCACGACACCCGCAGCCGAGCACCAGAGCCAGCATCGGGACTACTTCGGCAACCTCACCGCAACCCTCACCATCAGCGAGCCGCACACCACGCTGATCGTCAGCAGCACCAGTCTGATCGACACCACCGATCGTCCGGCCGACTTCGGCGCCGACGGCCGGCTCCCGTGGTCGTCCTACACGGCCGCTCGGTCTGACCACGATGATCTCGAGGTGATCGAGTTCTCGTTGGACTCGGCCCTCGTGCAACGTTCGCCGGCGCTTCGCGAGTATGCGGAGCCTTCGTTCCACGGCGATACGTCGCTGGCCGAGGGAGCTGTCCATCTCTGCACCCGCATGCACACCGACTTCGAGTTCGACGCCTCCGCCACCGAAGTCGACACCCACCTTGCCGATGTGCTGGAGATGCGCAAGGGCGTCTGCCAGGACTTCGCACACGTGATGATCGGTGCACTGCGATCGCTCGGGTTGGCCGCGTGTTACGTCAGCGGTTACCTCGAGACCGAGCCGCCGCCGGGGAAGCCACGCTTGACTGGCGTCGACCGCAGCCACGCCTGGGTCGGCGTGTACGTTGGTGGCGGTCGTTGGATCGGCATCGACCCAACCAACGACCAGCTCGCCGGTCCCCGATACGTCACTGCAGCGCACGGCCGCGACTACTCGGACGTACCTCCGCTGAAGGGGGTCATCTTCACCGACGCGCAGGAGAGCCGCCTGACCGTTTCCGTCGATGTCGCAGCGCAATAGACCGGCACCATCCCCGTTATCTTCGCCCCATGCAGCCTTTCCCGTGTTCTGTCTGTGAGCAGCTGTTGTTCTTCGACAACTCGAACTGCCTGCGTTGCGGGTCGCAGGCCGGGTACATCCCTGCGGTCCGGCAGCTGGTCGCTCTCCGACCCGTTGATGGCGGCTTCGAGAGCGCCGACGGTCGACCGGGGCGCTACCGGCACTGCGCGAATCGGCACGTCGCTCGTTGCAACTGGATGATCCCCGTCGATGACTCGGTCAATCTCTGCGCAAGCTGTCGACTCACATCGGTACGCCCGAACGACTCTGAGACGGAATCACTCGAGGCATTCGCCGACGCCGAAGCTGCCAAGCGCAGACTGCTCCATCAGCTGATGGGGCTCGGTCTCCCGGTCATCGATCGCTCGGTCGATGAAGAACGAGGCGTTGCTTTCGAGCTGTTGTCGTCGCGTGGCCAGAAGGTGATCACCGGCCACGACGCCGGTGTCATCACCCTCGATCTCTCCGAGTCGGACGACGCCCACCGCGAGTTCGTTCGCCAACAACTGGGAGAGCCGTACCGCACAGTGCTCGGCCATCTCCGGCACGAGATCGGGCATTACTACTGGCCAGGCATCGTCGAGCAGGAAGGTCAGCTCGAAGCATTTCGGGTGCTCTTCGGCGATGAACGCGTCTCGTACGAAGCGGCGCTCGAACAGCACTACGCCCGGGGGAAGGACGACTGGGGCAGCACGCATGTGAGCCAGTACGCCACGATGCATCCGTGGGAGGACTGGGCCGAGACCTTTGCGCACTACCTCCACATCGAAGCCGGGTTGGCCACCGCAGACGCGATCGGATTGGACGTCGGTGAGCCGGCCCTCTCGGCGGGCCGCGCCGCCTGGGAGGCACGGGAACATGTCTCGATCGGCTCGATGGTCCAATCGTGGTTGGGTCTCACGCTGGCCCTCAACGCCATGTCGCGGTCGATCGGCCAATCCGACCTCTACCCCTTCGTTCTTTCTCCCGAGGTGGTCGAGAAACTGGACTTCGTTCACCGGTGCATCCGTTCGGCGGCCGACGCGTGACCGCCGCCGACCTCGCCCCATCCTGCCCCTCACGGACCGTGACATCGCATCTCGAGCTGTTCGTGGCCGAGGAGTCCGACCTCGTGATGGCGATCGCGGTCGACGGAAGCTACGAGCGCCAGAACGAGCAGCTGCTGGTCAGCCTCGACGGCACACCGATCGACGCGGTGCTCGACGGCCACCTCTGCTTTCTCCACGGCGTGGGCCGAGGCCTTCTCCTCGTCGACTATCAGGCAACTGTGCTGGGCGCGTCGGCACCCGCGTCTGCGTCGGCGCACGATGTCTTTCGGTACATCCGCCCGAGCCGTTACTGCGAGTCCGACCGTCTGGGGCCACTGGCACGGGCGGAGTTCGGAGGACTCGATGACGCTGCGCTCGTGACCAAGATCAGCCAATGGGTCAATGCGAACATCGCGTACGCGTCGGGGTCGTCACGGCCGATCGACGGAGCCGTCGCAACCCTGCTCGGAAGGGAAGGCGTGTGCCGAGACTTCGCCCATCTCACCGCAGCCCTCCTCCGTGCGAATGATGTAGCGGCGCGGGTGGTCTCGGTCTACGCGCCCGGGCTCAGTCCGATGGACTTCCACGTCGTGACCGAAGCGTGCATCGACGGCGAGTGGTACCTGGTCGACCCGACCGGGCTCGCACCCCGGGAGGCCATGGTCCGGATCGCCACCGGTGCCGACGCATCAGACGTCGCGTTCCTCACGACGCTTCGGGGTGTCGTCGACCTGAACTACGTGTCGGTGTCGGCAACGATCGACGGTGTCCTTCCAAGCGACGACGTGACGCAACTCGCGCGAATGCGCTGAGCACGCCGTCGCCTTTCGTTCTGCGTCGCGTTGTTCACGGATTCCGAGGCAAACGCAACGCAGAACCGGGGTGTTCAGCGATCGAGGGCGGTGCGGATGACCTCCACCAGCTCGGCCGATCGTTGCGTCACCTGTTGCCAGCCCGCTCTGATCGGCCACCAACCCGCAGCCAGCGCCGCCTGATCGCGTCGCCGATCCTCGTCGAATGCCTGCGTCACCGAGTGCCATCGTCGACCGTCGACCTCCAACAGCACGCGCTCGTGCGGCCAGGCGAAGTCAACCGTGCCTCGAATGCCGTCGTGCCAAGCCGGTCGGTACTGCGCGACCCACCCCGTGATGCCCGCGGATGAGAGGAGCCGCACGGTGATCCGCTCGAGCTCGGAGTTCGTCACCGGTTGGTCGTCGAGGTGGGAAAGAGCAGCCGCACGCAGCAGAGCCGACCCTTCTCGACCCCGTCGGCAGTAGGTGAGAAGGCATGCCTGGAGCTCAGCGACCGAGACGAGTCCAGACGCGAGCGCCGACTCCATCACATGGTCGAGCCGACGAGGCCGCAGCGATGCCGCAAGATCGCAGATCGTCCGTGCGACGGCGGTCACGGGCTGCGAGTCCAACACGGTGACGTCAACCGGTGGCAGGTGTCGCGTCATCCGGATGCGCACGCCGTCGAGCACCGACCGAGTCCGAGCCGAGCTCAGGAGTTCGATGGTCGATCCGTGCGCTGCGATCGGCAGCCCGTGGAGTCGAGCGGCTGTGTTGTGCGAGAGCACACCGTCCTTCACGACGAGGAGGGCTGCCCTCTCCAGAGAGTCGGGAGTGATCGGTCCGACCGTGAAGACGCCGGTGGCCACTCGGGTGAGCAATCGCCCGACCCGCCGATCGATCTGGCTGCGGCTCAAACCCACCGAGTGGAGTTGTTGGGTCGAGACGGCGCCACCGTTCGCAGCGCCAAGCGTGAGCACCAGTGCATCGAAGGATCGTGGGTCCACCGTCATCGCTCCCTGGAAGGGGTACTGACGGCACCCGAAGGTGCGATCTTCGCTTCTGCGTCGCAGTTTTCGCCAAATCCGAGGCAAACGCAACGCAGAACGCCCGGAATCGGCGCCGCCTGAGTCAGCGCCGTCTGAGTCAGCGCGGCCTGAATCAGTGTGGAGCGGGTACGGGGAATCGAACCCCGGTCATCAGGATGGAAGCCTGGTGCTCTACCATTGAGCTACACCCGCAGCTGAGCCGGAGAGCGTAGCCGCTGCATCGAACGATCAGCGTCGAACGATCAGCCGATCGACGAGCCGAGTTCGCTGTACGGCTCCTGTGTGCTCTGACCGATCACACCAACTGCGGCGACGCAGACGATGACAATCAGCGCGATGAGCAACGCGTACTCCACGAGTCCGGCGCCACGTTCGTCGCGAACGGAGATTCGGGAGTTCGTCGCCGCCCAGAGACGAATGATGAGGTTGGGGATCATGACGGTCCTTCGGATGTGGTCGGCAACTGTCAGCGTCCGATCTGCCCCGAATGAGGGACAGCGGCCGCTGCCCAGCTCTTTCGGCACGATTGCCCAATACTTTGAGCCGACCGGCCCCTTTTTGGGCTGAACGGTCCACTCCACCCGTATCCTGCGGCTCCGTGGACACCTTCGAACGACCCATTATCGAGATTCCGGCAGAAGAGCCCCCGAGCGAGCTGCTGGTCGAAGACTTGCACGTCGGAGACGGCGCCGAAGCGACCTCCGGATCGCAAGTCAATGTCGACTACGTGGGAGCAGCCTGGTCGAACGGCAAGGAGTTCGATGCGTCGTGGAATCGTGGCGACACACTTGGTTTTGGACTCGGCGCCTCCCAGGTGATCGTAGGTTGGGACCAGGGTGTGCAGGGCATGCGCATCGGTGGCCGACGACGGCTCACCATCCCCCCGCACCTCGGATACGGCGCCCAGGGTGCCGGTGGCGTGATCGCCCCGAACGAGACGCTCGTCTTCGTGGTCGACCTCCGCTCGATCGGCTGACCTGACTCCAGGCCACATGGGGATCGGCTGAGCGAGCCAAGCGTCACGTTCACCCGACTGCGCGGGTGCTCGACCGATCGGGCACGATGATCCGATGACTCACGTCGATCTCGCCGTCATCGGGGCCGGACCCGCAGGGGCTGCAGCTGCCATCCAAGCGGCGCGCCAGGGTGCCAACGTCGTCGTTTTCGACAAGGCGCAGTACGGCCGGGACAAGGTGTGCGGCGACGGCCTCACCCCTCGCGCCGTCGGTGCCCTCGACGAGCTGAAGATCGACATGACCGACGCCCATCACATCGATGGTCTGCGAATGATCGCCAACTCGACCGAACGTGAACTGTTGTGGCCCGGCACCAGTCGCTTCCCGGCCCACGGCGCCGTCTGGCCACGCCGTCGCCTCGACGCCGCCCTGATCGATGCCGCGGCAGAAGCGGGCGCAGAGATTCGCTGGGGAGCGGAGGCCCTGCCCGTGCTCGACGGCGAGAGGGTGGTCGGAGTCGAGGCCGCCGGCGAGAAGACATGACCGTGGTGGCGACCGGGGCGCCAGGCGCGGTGGCCCGGATGCTCGGTGCCGACCGGGTCGAAGATGAACCCTTCGGGTTGGCGATCCGCACCTACGCCGAGACACCACGACACGCCGACCGACACCTCGAGGCCTGCCTCACCTTGAAAGACGAGTTCGGCGTGGCCATTCCCGGCTACGGATGGATGTTCCCAGCCGGCGATGGAACGGT
>RCMY010003451.1_pt1 | contig 13980 bp, 9 predicted proteins | sample 2041341 | NCBI WGS metagenome assembly RCMY01 (sample SAMN09708234, study PRJNA481090) | Marine sediment metagenome, whole genome shotgun sequencing project.
CGGTTCTCGCGCGGCTGGCTCGACGAGATCGTCCGGTCGCGCCACGCGGCCTCGACGTTCCCCGGCTCACGCGTCGCACAGAACGTCTGCGACGTCGACCACGCCACGGACCACGCCGCCGGCAACACCCACGTCGACAACCTCGCACCCGTCGACCGGTCGCGACACAGCCAGAAGACGCGTGGATGCTGGTCGGTCACGCAACGTCGTGACGGCAGCCGCGTGTGGAAGCACACCAAGACCGGCTGGACCGCCGAGTCTGCCCCGCCCGGCGCAAAGATCGACCTCGCCGAACACCGAGCCGAGCGACGGAAACGACGACGACCATGATCGGCCGCCAGCACCGCTGACGGCCCACCCCCACCAACCGACGCCTCAACACCGACCGGATCTCTCGATCCGGCCAGACGCCTGTCGCGAGACGCCCGCGTCAGGCGGCTGCGCGCTTGAGGATGCCGGCAACCCAGCCGATCAGGTCGCCCGGGGTCGGGTTCGGGACCGGGACCTCGAGGATGCGCTTGTCGGACTGGACCTTCGCGTCCGGCGCCATCCGCTTCACCTTGGCAAGCTGCTTGTCGCTGAGCAAGACCGGGGTGATCCGCAGCTTCTGCTTCGGGGTGATGATGACCTTCGCGATCCCCCAACGACGCATTGCCGCCTTGAGCGCAGCAAGCGACAGGAGGCGCTGCGCCTGGGGCGGCAGCTTCCCGAAGCGATCTTCGATCTCGGAGCGGACGTCCTTGACGCCGGCCGCGTCGCGGATCGAGGAGATCCGTCGGTAGAGCTCGAGACGCTGACGCTCGTCGGAGACGTAGTCGTGCGGGAGGTGGGCGTCGACCGGGAGCTCGAGCGTGATGTCGATCTCCGGGATGATCACCTCGCCGTTGAGGTCCGCGACCTCCTCGGCGAGCAGCTGCGCGTACATGTCGAACCCGACGCTCGCGACCTGGCCCGACTGCTCCGCCCCGATGACGTTGCCCGCACCGCGGATCTCGAGGTCGCGCATCGCGATCTGCAGCCCTGAACCGAGGCGCGTGTTCTCCGCGATCGTCGTGAGGCGGGCGTAGGCCTCCTCCGTGAGCTGCGCGTCCTTCGGGTAGCAGAAGTACGCGTAGCCGCGCTCGCTCGAACGACCGACACGTCCACGCAGCTGGTGCAGCTGCGACAGCCCGAGCAGGTCGGCGCGCTCGATGATCATCGTGTTCGCGTTCGGGATGTCGAGGCCCGACTCGATGATCGTCGTGCAGCACAGCACGTCGTAGTCGCGCTCCCAGAAGCCGACCATCACGGACTCGAGCTCCCGCTCGTCCATCTGCCCGTGGCCGACCCGGATGCGCGCGTCCGGCACGAGCTCCTGCAGCCACGCCGCGGTCTCGTGGATCGTCGAGACCTGGTTGTGGACGTAGAAGACCTGCCCGTCTCGCAGCAGCTCCCGTCGGATCGCGAGCGCGACCTGCGCGTCGTCAAACTCCTGAACGGCGGTGACGATGGGCTGGCGATCCTCCGGCGGCGTCTCGATGACGCTGAGGTCGCGCAGCCCGGTGATCGCCATCTCGAGGGTGCGCGGGATCGGCGTGGCGGACATCGACAGCACGTCGACGGCAACACGCAGCTCCTTCAGGCGTTCCTTCTGCGAGACGCCGAAGCGCTGCTCCTCGTCGACCACGACGATGCCCAGGTCCTTGAACGTGACCGACCGGGCGAGCAGGGCGTGCGTGCCGATGACGAGGTCGACGGTCCCGGCGGCGAGCCCGTCGAGGACCGCGCGACGCTCCTTGCCGGTGACGAACCGGCTCAGGGTCTCGATGCGGATCGGGAAGCCGGCGAAGCGATCGCGGAACGTCTCGGCGTGCTGCTGGGCGAGGATCGTCGTCGGGCAGAGGATGACCGCCTGCTTGCCGTCGAAGACGGCCTTCGCGGCGGCGCGGACCGCGACTTCGGTCTTGCCGAAGCCGACGTCGCCGGCGAGCAGCCGGTCCATCGGGAGCGGCGTCTCCATGTCACGCTTGACCTCGTCGATGACCTGGAGCTGGTCGAGCGTCTCGGCGTGCGGGAACGCCTCCTCGAGCTCGGTCATCCAGGTGTTGTCCTGGCTGAACGCGTGGCCCGGCGACTTCATCCGCACCGCGTACAGACGGATGAGCTCGGCGGCGATGTCGCGGACGGACTTGCGGACCCGGTTCTTCGCCTTCTCCCACTGCGCCCCGCCGAGACGCATGACCGTCGGCTCCTCGCCACCGGAGTAGCGGGTGATCGCGTCGACCTGGTCGCTCGGCACCCAGAGCGAGTCGCCGTTCGCGTACTCGAGGTGGACGTAGTCGCGCTTCGCGATGCGGCCGTCCGGGCCCTTGATCTCGCGCGTCGTCACGCCCCGGTAGACGCCGACGCCGTGGGTGCGGTGCACGACCGGGTCGCCGTCGGTCAGCGCGAGCGCAGTCTCGGCGGCGGACTTCCGCGTGGCCATCCGACGCCCCGCGCGGCGACGTCGCCGCGCACCGAAGATGTCGCCCTCACCGATGACGGCGATCCCGAGCTCGCGCGACAGGAACCCCTCGCGCAGCGTGGAGACGACCACCTCGACGCGCCCGGTCCGCTCCGCGGTGATCTCGTCGGGCCGCGCTGCGGGCGTGCCCTCCTCGCGGAGCACCTCGCTGAGCCGGTTGGCGGAGCCGATGCCAGCCGTCGTCGCGATGACGTGCGTGCCATCTGCGAGGACGCGGGCGAGCCGCTGGCTGGCCGCGGAGAGATCGCCCTTGAACGAGTTCCACGGCTCGCCCGGGATGACGTCGCCGTTGAACGGCGACAGCTCCCAGACCGGCCCGTCGAAGCGGTCGAGGACCTCCTCGACGGTGGCGAACCCAACGTCCTCGGGCTCGTGGCCCGCGAGCGACTCCCACGCGACCTGCAGCACGATCGCCGCTTCCTCGATGAGCTTCTCGCCGCGGTCGCGGAGCAGCTTCGGATCGAGCCACGCCATGCCGGATCCGGCGGGGAGGAACTCCGGGAGCAGCGCGGGGCGCGGGTGCAGCAGCGTCACGAGCGACTCGACGCCCTCAAACGTGATGCCTTCGGCGAGCTGCTCGAGGTGCTCGCGCAGGCTCGGCATCATCTTCGCGGCACGCTCGGCGCGGTCGCGGAGGTCCCGGTCCAGCACGAGCTCGCGGGCCGGGTCGATCCGCAGATCCGTGATGGTCTTCGTCGAGCGCTGGTCGCCGACGGCGAACTCCGTGATCGACTCGACCTCGTCGCCCCAGAAGTCGATGCGGGCCGCATGGTCGCCGGCAGTCGGGAAGACGTCCACGATCCCGCCACGGACGGCGAACTCACCGCGTGCCTCGACCTGCGGGGTGTGCGAGTAGCCGAGGGCGGAGAGGTCCTGGACGAGGTGGTCGAAGTCGACGGTCGCGCCGGTGGTGATCTCGATCGGTGGACGTCGCGCGAGCGCCGGGTCCATCGGCTGCAGGACCGCGCGGATCGGCGCGACGACGGCAAGCAGGGGCTGATCGTGCGCCTCGGGGCGCGCGATCCGGTCGAGCACCCGGAGACGTCGCCCGACCGTCGCGGGCTGCGGCGACAGACGCTCGTGCGGGAGCGTCTCCCACGGCGGGAACGCCTCGACGCGACCGACGCCGAGGAAGGCCTCGAGCGAGTCCGCCATCGCCTCGGCGTCGGACTGGCGCGGCACGACGACGAGCAGCGGCTGGGTCCGCTCGGCGATCAGCGACAGCAGGTACGGACGCATCACGGTGCGCACGCCGGGTGCAAGGTCAGAGAGCGGGTCGGAGAGACGGCGCCGGCCCGGCTCGAGCAGCGGCGCGAGCGGTCCGACGGCCTGGTGCGTGGTGGCGGCGACGGTCATGCGGTGTTCCAGCGGAGACGACGACAGCCGCGCCTGGGACGCCAGGCGCGGTGAGCAGGCAGTGTCGCCCACGCCCCGACCGGCCGCACATCGACCCTCGTCGTCAGTCGGTCATGGCGCGCCCGCGGCTGCGGATCGCCGCGTCCCAGACCACGAACGTGAACGCGGCGAGCAGCGTGAGCCGACCTCGATGTCCGCGGCGTCAGACACCCCGAGAGGGCCGCTGAACATGGGCGGATGTCGCCTGATCGCTACAGGTCCGCGTCCGACGGGTCGTTGAAAGATGGGTACGACGACCCATGGACCCGCCCTCCCATGATCCAGCGCCTCTTCCGAACGATCGTCACCACCGGCCTCGCTGCCGCCGCGGTGTTCATCGGCACGGGCGCCTTCGGCGAAACGACGACGACCTGCGTCGGCCCCCCGGCTCACGAGGTCTGCGTCACGACGCTGTCCGTCCAGCGCGCGTTCTGAGACCTGCCTGTGAGATCGGCCCTCACGAACGTGGCAGTCGCAGGGGGTTGCGTGATGACGCTCAGGCGTCCGGGTTCTCGGGATCGAAGGGGGCCATCCCGAGGCGAGAGCGCACGCTGTCACGTCGGAGCGGGGGGAGGTTCGCCGGCGGCTGCCGACGCGGTGGCAACCCGTCGAGCAGATCCTGGGTGAGCGCCGCGATCGCGGCGACCGCCGCGTCGTAGTCCGGCTGGATCGCTGCGTTCGGCGTGCGGATCCCCGTGACCTTGCGGACGTACTGCAGGGCGGCTGAGGCGACTTCGTTCGAGGTGGCAGGCGGCTCGAGCCCACGCAGCTCCAGGATGTTGCGGCACATGAGTGGCTCCTCGACGTTGCGAGCCCACGTCGACCGCGACCTCGTATGTGCTCAGTCTCCCGGCTGGCTCCGTCTGCTGCGCGCGTTCGCTTGGCCGTTGCGCAGCCCGGCCATGCCACACGCGGCTCAGGTCGTGATGAACGCGAGGTCGGTGAACCGCTGACGGAAACGGGTGACGTCGCCGGCCACGGACTCGGGCGCGTCGGTCGAGAGCGCGCTGGCGAGCAGCGCCGCGAGCTCGGGCATGTCGGCCGTCGCCATCCCGCGGCGCACGATCTCGGGGGTGCCCAGACGCAGGCCCGGCATCGGGTCGGACGAGTCGACCGGGATGCCGATCCCGGAGGCCAGCAGGTTCGCGCGACGAAGGTGACGTGCCGTCGCATCGCCGCCACTCCGCGGACGACAGTCAACGACGAGCTGGTGCGAGACGGTGCAGCCACGGTCGGCGGCGTACACCTCGACGCCCTCGGCCACCAGCGCCTCGGCGAGCGCCAGCGCCGAGGCGCACATCTCGGCGGCGTAGGCGGCGCCGTGGTCGCGCCAGTCGAGCAGCGACATCGCGAGCGCCGCCACCGACGACGCGTCGAAGTTGGCCGTGAGACCCGGGTACACGATGGCATCCACGCGCTCCGCGATCACGGCGTCGACGGAGAGCAGCACGCCCGACGGCGGGCCGCCGAGGGACTTGTAGGTCGAGCCGGTCATGACGTGGGCGCCCTCGCGCAGCGGGTTCGGCCACGCCCCGCCGGCGATGACCCCGCCGAGGTGCGCCGCGTCGAACAGCACCTTCGCGCCGACAGCGTCCGCGACCTCGCGGATCCCGGCGACCGGGTGATGGAACAGGTTGAGGCTGCCGCCGATCGAGATGACCTTCGGCTGCACACGCCGAGCGAGCTCCGCCAGGCCGTCGACGTCGACGGTGAAGCCATCGACGTCGACCGGCGCGAAGTGGATGTCCAGGCCGTAGAGCCCGGCCGCTCCCCCGGGCTGATGGGTGATGTGTCCACCGATCGACGGAGGCGGGACGATCACCGCGTCACCGGGCTGCGCGCACGCCATGAACGCGGTGAGGTTCGCCATGGCCCCGGACGTGACCCGCACCTCCGCGAAGTCAGCGTCGAAGACCTCCGCCGCGAGCTCAGCCGCGACGATCTCGACCTGCTCGATCGCCTCGAGCCCCGTCTCGTACTTCTCCCCCGGGTAGCCGAGCGACGGCCGCATCCCCATCGACGACGACAGCAACGCCTCCGCCCGCGGGTTCATGACGTTGGTCGCCGGGTTCAGGTTGATGCAGGTCGCGTCGATCCGGTCGTTCGCGACGACCAGCTGGCTGACCAACGCGGCCACGTCCGCCGAGCTCCCACGCGCCACCTCGCCAGCGACCGCCGCCACGCGCGCCTCGACCGCTGCCGGCACCCAGCGTCGGCCCCGAACTCGAGGATCGTGCATTCCCTGCCTCCATCCGCTTCCCGTTCAGCTGCTGCGTCGACGTCGCTTCCGTCGTCGGTGGTCGCGACGCGCAAGCTCGTGCTGCTCGAGGTCGATCCGCATGGCGATCGTGTCCATCGACACCGCCTCCTTCGGCAGAGCGCGCTCGATCTTCCGCGTCCGCTCCGAGCCGAACCGGTCGCGTGCGCGCAGCCGCAGCCGGTTGAGCAGCCGCTGCCCGCCGCGGCTCTGTGACAGGACCAGCGCGAGCCCGAAGATCCCGAGCGGCCAGCCGGGCAGAACAGGCAGGACCGCTCCCAGCGCGCCGATGACGATCAGCACGAGACCGAGCGCCGTCTTCGCGATCCGTGCGAGCATCCCGTTGCCTCGTCGCAGAGTTCTCGCGCACAACGTGCCCGACCAGCGCGGATCCAGCCACTCCTCACTCGCGACGGGCTCCGAGACCCGCGCATGGACCTACCCTTTCAGCATCCGGTCACACGGTCGCCCCGACCTGCCGCCGGCCCACGAAGGAGGCGTCGGATGCTGCGACGCATCGCTGTCCTGATCGCCATCGCCGGGATGGTCGTGGTGCCGCTCGGCGCAGCGGCCCAGGAGGCGGCGAGCCGCTTCCCCTCGAGCGACCCCGACGTGAGGGTCGGGACGCCCGACGACCCGCGGTTCGACTGCGCCGAGCCGGACGACGAGGACTCGGGCGTCGGGTGTGAGTCCGTGTTCGACGAGCAGTGGCAGCTCTTCGGCTTCGCCCCGGCCCAGACCGCGCTGACCGCGACCTACAAGGACGCAGGCCGCCTCCTCCAGGGGCAGATCTCCGGCGTCCGCGCCGACGCGGCGTGGAAGCTGACGACCGGTCGCCCCGACGTCGTCATCGCGGTCACCGACACCGGGATGCGGTGGGACCGTGAGACGCTCCGGCTGAAGATCGCGCTGAACGCTGCCGAGCTGCCCTTCCCGCAGGGTGCGTCGTCCCACGACGCCGACGGCGACGGCGCGATCACGCCCGATGACTGGATCAACGACACCCGCGTCACCGACACCAACGACACCGGCAACATCGACGGGCAGGACCTGATCCGGGCGTTCTCCGACGGGACGGACGCGGACAACAACGGCTACGTCGATGACATCGCCGGCTGGGACTGGCTCAACGACGACAACGACCCCGACGACACCTCGAGCGCGTCGGCGGCCAGCAACCACGGCACCGGCCGCATGGAGGAGGCCGCGCAGCAGACCAACGACGCAACGGGCCGCGCAGGCATCTGCCCCGAGTGCCGCATCCTGCCGCTGAAGGTCTGGGACTCGTTCGTCGTCCCCGGCGACAACTGGGCCGAGGCCACCGTCTACACCGCCGACATCGGCGCCGAGGTGCAGGTCGTCGCGAACGGCGTGCTCGGCAACACCGAGACGATGCGGCTCGCGAACGCCTACGCGCACAGCAAGGGTGTCGCGCTCATGCACGTCTCGTCGGACCTCAACACCGCCAACCACAACTACCCGACGAACTACGCGGAGTCCGTCTACATCAACGGCTGCGTCGCCGACATCGAGGGCGCGGGCGGCAACGGCAACGAGATCACGGGCCAGCTCGGACAGCTCGGGCTGCCAGCCGACGTGCCCGTGCAGACGTGGTTCCGTCAGGCCGGCCTGACGCAGTTCGGCGCGAAGGCGACCGTCTGCTTCATGGGTGCGACGGGCTCACAGGCGACCGGCCAGGCCGGCGGTGGCGCAGGGCTCATCATCTCCCGCGGCCGCGACGTCGCCGCACAGATCGGCGGCGAGCTGACGGCCGGTGAGGTCAAGCAGATCCTGACGCTCAGCGCCGAGGACGTCCTGCCGGAGAACACGATCGGCGTCGGCATCCCCGACCCGGCGCAGGTCGGCTTCGACGAGCACTTCGGCTACGGCCGCGCCGACCTCGGCGCCGCCGTGGCGATGGTCGCGCCGGGCACGATCCCGCCCGACGTGCTGATGACGACTCCGCGGTGGTGGCACCTCCTCGACCCGGTCGACCAGCCGCTCGTGCCGGTCACCGGGAACGTCTCCGCGAATCGCGCGTCGAGCTTCACGTGGGACATCGGCTGGGCGACGGGCGTCGAGCCGGCCGACGACGGGTTCACCTCGTTCGGCACCGGTTCGTCCTCGACCGCCCTCATGGGCGGTGTGCTCGGTCAGATCCCGATGGCCGACGTCGCCGCGGCGCTCCCCGGCTCCGCAGCAGGCACCCCGCCGTCCGACCCGAACTCCTACGTCTTCACGATCCGCATCCGCGTGACCGACGACCTCGGCAACGTCGGCGAGGACCGTCGCGCCCTGTTCGGGTTCCACGACCCGGACCAGCCCGACGGCTGGCCGCGCTTCGTCGACACCGGCGGTGAGTCCGGCCTGAAGGTCTGGGACCTCGACGGTGACGGCGACCTCGAGATCGTCGAGGCTGACTCCAGCGGCTTCGTCTCGGTCGTCAACCTGGACGGCACGCATGCGAGCTTCTTCAACGGCGGCACCCCGCTGCGTCTCCCGGCTCCGTGGTTCCACCACCCGAACGCGCCGGGCTTCGTCTCCGGAGCCGTGCCCGCGCCGGGCACCCAGGCCCGCACGATCGCGATCGCCGACGTCGACGGTGACCTCGAGCCCGAGCTGCTCGTCACGGCGTCGGACGGTCGCCTGTTCCTCTATGACGCCACCGGTGCGCTGGAGCCGGGCTTCCCGGTCTCCGTCGACGTCGCGCTCTCGCTGGAGTCGGTCCAGACCAAGGACAACCACGTCAAGCGTGGCTTCCTCGCCGCACCCTCGATCGGCGACGTGGACGACGACGGCGACCTCGAGATCATCGCGGCCGCGCTCGACGGTCATGTCTACGGCTGGGACCACGCCGGCACGCTGCTGCCGGGCTTCCCGTTCAAGGTCGCCGACCCGGACGAGACCTTCTCCGGCGGCGAGCTCATCCAGACCCCCGGTCTGGGCGACCTCGACGGTGACGGTGATCTCGAGCTGGTGCTCATGTCCAACGAGGTCTACGCCGCGCGCGCCGACGCGCCGGCGTCGATCAACGAGATCCAGGCAAACATCGCCGGCGTCGTGATCAACCTCGCGGCGAACGCCCTCGGCGGATCCGCGCGGGCCTACGCCTTCCACCATGACGGCACGCTCGTCAGCGGCTGGCCGGTGAAGCTCAACGGGCTGCTCCCGGACATCCTCCCCTACATCGGCCCGTCACAGGCGGTGGCGCTCGGCGACCTCGACGGCGACGACGACGACGAGGTCGTCACCTCGCTCACGTCCGGTGAGGTCACCACCTTCGACGGCGACGGCAGCCTCATCGCGACGCTCCCGTCGACCGGCGCGATCGGCAACAACACCGACCCGACGAAGATCATCAACCTGTTCGAGAACGCCGTCCTCGGCGACGTCGACGGCCAGGGTGGCCTGGACGTGACGAAGGCCGGGCTGTCGCTCAACGGCATCGTGAACCTGCTCGCCGCTGGGCAGAACTTCCCGTTCGAGTACGTCATCCAGGCGTGGGACACGCAGTCGAACCTGCAGCTCCCCGGCTACCCGACCAGCCACGACGACTTCCTGCTGCTCTCGTCCCCTGCGATCGCCGACGTCAACGGGAGTGGCGGCAACGAGATCATCGCCGGGTCCGGGCTCTATCTGCTCAACGCCTACGGCGCGCTCGGCCAGCAGGCGGCCGGCTTCCCGAAGCTGACGGGCGGCTGGACCTACGCCGTCCCGACGGTCGCCGACCTCGACGGTGACGGCGACGTCGAGATCCTCGCCTCGACCCGCGAGGGCTGGCGTCACCTCTGGGACCTCGACGGCGCCGCGACCATCGACGGCTCCAACCAGTGGTGGACCGATGGCCACGACGAGCGCAACACGCTGCGCCACGGCACCGACACCCGTCCCCCGACCCGCGTGCAGGACCTTGCAGCCGACTCGACCGACCCGGCCACCGCAACCGCGCTGACGTTCACCACGACCGGCGACGACTGGGTCCTCGGCAACGCGACGTCCTACGAGGTGCTCCTCAGCACCACGCTCGTCGCGGTGGGCGGCTGGGGCGCGGTCACCCCCGCCACCACCGTCGATGCGCTCACCAGCGGGTCGTCACAGACGATCGACGTGAGCAGCCTGCTGGGTGCCTCGACCGCCGCGGTGGCGATCGTGGGCGTCGACGACGCGGGCAACCGCTCACAGCCCGCCGTGATCGCCTTCGCCGCCCCGGAGCCCGAGCCGACGGTCGATCCCGACGTGCCGCTCCCGGCGACCGGCGGTGGCGCAGCCTGGCTCGGCCTCGCGATCCTCGCAGGCACCGGCCTCTCGCTGCGCCGAGGCCACGTGGCGGACTGACCTGCAGCCCGGCCCGGGCTCTGGTCAGCGCCGTCCGCGCAGCAGGGCAACGGCGCTGCCGAGGAGGCCGATGCCGAGGATCGCCTTGCCGCCCCCGGTCGCGGGCAACGGGTCCGGGGTGGGCTCGGGCGCGGGGGTCTGAGTGGGCTCGGGCTCAGGTGCCGGGTCGACGACGACCTCGGCCGCGTCGATCTGGATCGCGCAGTCAACCGCCGCGCGGGCGTTGACCATGCCGTGACCGGACAGGTTGTCGTAGCCCGGCTCGAGCATGTCGACGGCCGTCGAGGTGATGCAGTGCTTCACCTCGGCCGGCGTGAGCTCCGGGTTCGCCTCGTAGAGCAGCGCAGCGACTCCGGCGGTGTGCGGCGACGCCATCGACGTGCCGGAGATGCAGTAGTAGCCGAGCTGCTGGGAGTCCGGGCATTCGGTCAGCGGCAGCAGGATCGACGGAGAGACCGCGGCCATGATCGTGTCGCCGGGCGTCGCGATGTCGACCTGCGGTCCCGTGAGGTCCGCGAGTCCGTGCGAGGAGAAGTCGGTGATGCCGCCCTCGGCGCACGCGCCGTTGGATCGACGGCACGCGGCGGCGGTCGTGATCGGCGCCTCGAAGCCCTTGAAGATCGGGACCGTGCCCTCGCCGTCGCGACCGTCGTTGCCCGCGGAGAAGACCACGGTGACTCCGGCGTCGACCGTCGCCTGGACCATCGCCTTCATCGCGTCGAAGTCCGTCGTCTCTCCGAGGTCCTCGCAGAAGCCGAGGCAGTTCGGCTCGGACGGCAGCAGGCCCCACGAGTTCTGCGCGACACGGATGCCGAGCTCCTCGTTGTGGCGGATGATGTAGTCGAAGGATGCGAGCGCAGCCTCTTCCCAGTCGAGGTCGTCGACGATCCCGAACGGCGCGGTCGCGACCTTGAAGGAGAACAGCTCGACGCCCGGTGCGACGCCGGCGAGGTCGGGGCCGCCGGCGAACGCAGACGATGCGCCGCTGCCACCCACGGTGGAGGCGACGTGCGTGCCGTGACCGATCTCGTCCTGCAGCGCGATCGGGCCGGTGGCCTCGGCGTAGTTGTCCCACTGCTCGAAGCTGATGCCGCCGGAGTCCTGGATCTCGGAGAACGAGTAGTGCAGCCCGGTGGTCGCTCGGCCCAGGAAGTCCGGGTGGGCGGCGAAGATGCCGGAGTCCAGCACGGCGACGCCGACGCCCGCGCCGGTCACGCCGGGACGCTCGAAGTCCACGCCACCGAACGTCGTCGGCTCGGCCGTGCCGATCCCGAGCGCGTTGACCTGGTCCTTGGACTCGTACAGGTCCAGCACCAGCTGTCGCTGAGGCCGTGCGGTGAAGACGCGCTCGTCGCGGACGACGGCGGCGAGGACCTCCGGCGTCGCGGTCACGGCGACCGCGTCGATGGCCTGCAGCTCGAGACCACGGAGCACGCCGAGGTCGGTGAGGTCGGCGAGGATCCCGTCGGTGACGCCACCGCTGTAGACCACGATCGCCCGGGCGAGCCCGTCCGGTGCGACCGGCCACGACGAGGTCGGTGCGGCGGCGGATGCCGGACCAGCGAGGAGGGCAGCGGCCAGCACGGCTGCGGCGGATGCGGCGATCGGACGACGGGAGGTCATGGCAGTTCCTGAACGGGCGCGCACCGTCGTGGGAGGCCGACGGAGTCATCTGAGGACTTCGCCGTCAGCTCGATCCGGTCCTGCCCACGCGCGCAGACCGTCCGCTTCGCGCGGTTCACCGATCGAGGACGCGGAGGGTGAACGCCGCAGCCGCATCCCCCTGCGGGCCCTGCCAGAACACCTCGGCCTCGTAGTCACCGGGCAGGAGCTCGGAGGTGTCGACGTCCCACACCTGCTCGCCTCGCGCGGTCACCGCGGGGCTGAGGGCGGCACCGCCCTCGCCTGCGCCGAGCACGCGCAGCTGCACGTCGCCCTCGGGGTAGCCCACTTGGAAGCCACCGGAGGTCGCCAGGAGGTGGCGCCTGTGAACTGGCTCCCCTTCGCCGCACGCGTTGACGTTCCCGGACATCCAGCACGACGCGAACGGCTCGACGACGATCTCGCCCACATCGCTGGTCAACAGGAACGCTGGCGCATCGTCGACCGGCAGGCCCGGCTCGATGTCCGGCGGCAAGGGCTCCGGCACCGGCATCGGCGGCTGATCGGGGACCGCGACGTCCGGCCGCACGGTCTCCTCCGACAGCGGCCGGCAGCCCGCGCTCCCGACGGCCACGACGACCGCGGTGACCACCGCAAGCACACGGCCGACAGGCATCAGCGGGGTCCCTTGCGCTGGGTCGGGATGGCGCCCTTCGGCATCGGGATGTCGGTCCCGGCGACCGCCTCGAGCTTCAGGTGCAGCTCGCGGATGGCGCCCGTCTTGGGCTTGAGCACCCGCGGCAGCCGCATCATCTTCATGCGCAGGTCGCTCACGGGGATCTGACCCTCGGCGTCGCCGACCTTGAACACGGTGATCGTGACGTCGCCGGCGATCTTGCTGTGCTTGCGCTGCTGGAGCTTCAGCAGCGCGTCGACGCGCTGGGCCTTGCCCTCACCGATCAGCACGACGCCGCCCGGACCAACGGCGCGGTGGACGAAGTCCTGGTTGCGGGTGAGCGCGATGACGGGGGTGACGTACCAGCCCTTCATGGACTGCACGACTGCTGCCGCGGCACCGGGCTGGCCCTTGAGCACCTCGTCCTGCAGGTTCTGGAGCCGTCGCCCGAAGGTGAACATCACCGCCAGCGGGACGAGCAGGATCAGCAGGACGATGAACCAGACGACGCTGCTCAGCAGCAGCAGACCGATGAGGGCCGCGAGGAAGGCGGCGACCAGCCCTGCGATGAGCAGGTAGCGGATGAGCTTCTCGTCACGCTCCCGCGTCATGCGGAACGCCTGGACGATCTGCTTCAGCGTCTGACGGATGCGGGTCATGCCGGTTCCTCTCGCAGGACCATCCTAGGCCTTGCCGTGGTAGCGGTTCTGTGTGGGTTCGAGACCCTCACGGATCAGGTGCCCCACCGAGTCCGCGACGTGCTCGAGCGTCACGTCCATCTGCTCGCGCTCAGCGGACGTGAAGCGCTTCAGGACGTAGTCCTTCGCGGGCTGACGCCCCGGGGGACGGCCGACGCCGATCCGGACACGCAGGTACTCCTTGCTGCCCATCGCACGGTCGACGTCGCGGAGCCCGTTGTGGCCGCCCGCTCCCCCGCCGCGCTTGAAGCGCAGCTCGTTCAGCCCGATGTCGATCTCGTCGTGCAGGACGATGAGGCGGTCGACGGGGACGTTGAACCAGTTCGCGGCGGCCTGCACGGGCCCGCCAGACGTGTTCATGTACGACGTCGGCACCGCCAGCACGACCTTGGCACCGGCGAGCCGGACCTCGGAGATCTCGCACCTGGTCTTCTTGTTCCGGGCGAGGTCGGCGTGCTCACGGCGCGCGAGCAGCCGCACAGCGTCCGCGCCGATGTTGTGGCGGGTCCCGCCG